>LNFM01000052.1_pt1 | contig 108176 bp, 111 predicted proteins | sample 596031 | NCBI WGS metagenome assembly LNFM01 (sample SAMN04254537, study PRJNA301005) | activated carbon metagenome | isolation source: dual media filters at the Ann Arbor, Michigan drinking water treatment plant | place: USA: Ann Arbor
GAAAGGGAGTGCCCACGGGGTCAGCGCCAGAGGCGAAGAACACCGCGCGCGGAGCGCCGGCGTGCCGGTCTTTCGTGGGACTTTCTTCGCGCTTTTCCGTTTCCGCCCTGCGGAAGGCGGAGGCGCCCGACGCTCCGCGCATCCCTCCGGGAAGCGCCCGAACGAGCCCAAGCACCACTCCCGCCGGGAGGCATTCGCGCATGTCCGAAGCTCAGCGTTCCCCGGACGGCGTGCGCGCAGCGCATCGCCCGATCCGGGGCCCAGCGCACAAAAGCGGCGCAGCCGCACTTGGCTTTCGAGCGCCTCCGGCGCACTCACCCCTGGGACCCGGATCGGCGCGCGGCTGCGCCGCGCTTGTCCGGGAAACGCCAGCCTTCGCGTCAGGCGCTTACACCGGCCACTCGCCGAGAGTCCACGCCGAATTCCAGAACATCCATTCGAGCTGCGTCGCGCGCGTAAAGGCGTGGTGCATCGCCTTCAGGGTCTCGGGCGAAGCCTTCGCCGCCGCGCGGTCGGTCGTCGCGATGACGGCGCGCACCGCCTCGTGGAATTCATCTCCCGCATAGGTGTCGATCCAGGCCTGATAGGGATTGTTCGCCGCCGCGCGGGCATGAATGTCGCGGCCGACCTCGGCATAGATCCAGAAGCAGGGCAGCAGCGCCGCCAGCACGACGGGATAGCTCTCCGACCAGGCGGTCGCGATGAGATAGTTCGAATAATGGTGGCAGGCGGGCGAGAGCGGGATCGCCTCGAAATCCTGTGCCGACACGCCGAAGCGCTGGAAGAAATCGCCGTGCAGCGCCCGCTCGACGATGATCGCGACCTTCGCGCCTTCCGAGAACTGCACGATGCCGTCCGCATCGTCGGCCTTCGCGGCGGCCACAGCCAGCGCGCGGCCGAACGCGATCAGGTAATGGGCGTCCTGGATGATGTAATGCTTGAAACGATCCTCGGAGAGCGTGCCCTCCGCCAGCGCCGCGTTGAACGGCATGGTGCGGATCGTCTCATAAAGCGCCGCATTGGCGGCCCAGGCGTCCTTGCTGAACGTCATTGAACGAGTGCTCCATAGAAGGCTGTGTCGAGGCGGGGAGGGGCGCAATCAAAGTAAGGACGGACCAGATCGACGGCGCGCGGATCCACGGAAAACAGGTCCACGAACGAACTGTCGACGACAATTATGATCAGAAAGGGGTGCTCGTCCGCCTCGGATCGGAACGCTCGGAATTCGCCCCAGACGACTTGACGGAGCTCCCCGCAGAGGCTTTCGAACTCGGGAGTGGACAGTCTCGCACGGGACGTCAGTGCCGAATCAAATCCGGCAGTCGCTGCGGTGTCGAATGCGTCGCCGACCGCTGAGCCTTCATTCTCGAAAGGCAATATCTGCCAAAAGGCAGACGGCAGAACCGGCCCCAGGATCGATAACAGCTCGCATATGTCGAGAACAAAACCCGGAGAGGGCCGTGTCAGCGAGATTGCGTGCATGTCACCTCAATCATGCTGAGGTCGGAAGACGTCAGTGAACGGTGACGCCCGCGGCGCGGATATCCTTGATCCACGCAATGTTCTGCGCGGCCTTGGCGCGCGTCTCGTCGCTCGTCGCGTGGCCGAGGGCGGCTTCCGCAACCGCGATCTCGCGGGCAAGCGCCTCGCTGTCCAGCTCGGCGGCCGGGAGGGCGAAGTCCGCGAGGATCGTCAGGCCGTCCGCGTTCACTTCGGCAAAGCCGCCGCGCACGTAGAAGCTCTGGACCGAGGAGCCCGTCTTGATGGTCACGACACCGGGCCGCAGCACGGTGATGAACGGCGCGTGGTTGGCGAGGACCGTGAATTCGCCCTCGACGCCCGGCACCGTCACTTCATCGGCCTGTTCGGAGATGAGAAGACGCTCGGGCGAAACCAGTTCGAACGCGAAAGAGGCCATGACAATGTTCCCTTAGCGCCGCCCGACGACGATCCCGGCCCCAAGGCCGAGGATCGCGCCGATGGCGGCGAAGATGCCGATATGTTGCCACTGGTCGGAGGTGATCTCGCCACCCCCGCGCGCGGGCTGATCGCCGGTGATCTCGATGTTCAGCGGGCCGATATTGATCTCCGCCGATTCCGGACGGGTGACATAGCCGGCGAGCGCTCCCGCGAGGAGCCCAAGAACAAGCAGCATGGCCTTCGAGTTCATCGGCTGGTCCCGCGGTGAGAGATCAGGCTGCCTCGGCAGCCAGTTTCTGGGCCTTCTCGATGGCTTCCTCGATGGTGCCGACCATATAGAACGCCGCTTCCGGCAGATGGTCGTACTTGCCTTCGACGAGGCCCTTGAAGCTCTTGATCGTGTCTTCCAGTGCGACGAGCTTGCCCGGCGAACCGGTGAAGATCTCGGCGACGTGGAAGGGCTGCGAGAGGAAACGCTCGATCTTGCGCGCGCGCGCGACCGTGATCTTGTCCTCTTCCGAAAGCTCGTCCATGCCCAGAATGGCGATGATGTCCTGCAGGGCCTTGTAGCGCTGCAGCGTCTGCTGGACCTGACGGGCGATGTTGTAGTGCTCCTCGCCGACAATGGCGGGCGAGAGCATGCGCGAGGTCGAATCGAGCGGGTCGACGGCCGGATAGATGCCCTTTTCCGCGATCGAGCGCGACAGAACGGTCGTCGCGTCAAGATGGGCGAAGGAGGCGGCCGGGGCCGGGTCGGTCAGGTCGTCGGCGGGAACGTAGATCGCCTGCACCGAGGTGATCGAGCCTTTGGTTGTCGTGGTGATGCGTTCCTGCAGCGCGCCCATGTCGGTCGCAAGCGTCGGCTGATAGCCGACCGCCGAAGGAATACGGCCGAGAAGCGCGGACACTTCCGAGCCCGCCTGCGTGAAGCGGAAGATGTTGTCGACGAAGAACAGAACGTCCTGGCCCTGGTCGCGGAAGTTTTCCGCAACCGTCAGGCCGGTGAGCGCGACGCGGGCGCGGGCGCCCGGGGGCTCGTTCATCTGGCCGTAGACGAGGGCGCATTTGGAGCCGGCCGTCGAGCCGTTGTTGTCCTTCGGGTCCTTGTTCACGTTGGACTCGATCATCTCGTGATAGAGATCGTTGCCCTCGCGCGTGCGCTCGCCGACACCGGCGAACACCGAATAGCCGCCGTGCGCCTTCGCGACGTTGTTGATGAGCTCCATGATCAGAACGGTCTTGCCGACGCCGGCGCCGCCGAACAGGCCGATCTTGCCGCCCTTGGCGTACGGCGCGAGCAGGTCGACGACCTTGATGCCCGTGACGAGGATCTCGGATTCGGTGGCCTGCTCGGCATAGGAAGGAGCCGGCTGATGGATGGCGCGGAAGCCGCCCTCGTTCGAGATGGGGCCGGCTTCGTCGACGGGCTCGCCGATGACGTTCATGATGCGGCCGAGCGTGGCTTCACCGACCGGGACCGAGATCGGCGCGCCGGTGTCGAACACTTCCTGGCCGCGGGTCAGACCCTCGGACGTGTCCATGGCGATGGTGCGGACGGTGTTCTCGCCGAGATGCTGCGCGACTTCGAGGACGAGGCGGTTGCCCTGGTTCGTCGTTTCGAGCGCGTTCAGGATTTCCGGCAGGCGATCGTCGAACTGCACGTCGACGACGGCGCCGATGACCTGCGAGATGCGGCCCCTGGCGCCGGCTGCCGGTGCAGCGGTCGCCTTCTTGGCTGTGGTTGCTTTGGCCATGATACCCGTCCTTCGTCCGTCAGAGCGCTTCGGCGCCCGAGATGATTTCGATCAGTTCCTTGGTGATCTGAGCCTGACGCGTGCGGTTGTAGTTCATCGTCAGCTTCTTGATCATGTCGCCCGCATTGCGGGTCGCATTGTCCATCGCGCTCATGCGCGCGCCCTGTTCGGAAGCGGCGTTTTCGAGGAGCGCACGGAAAATCTGGATGGCCACGTTCTTCGGCAGAAGCTCGGCCAGGATTTCGGCCTCGTCCGGCTCGAACTCGTAGGGAACCGCCGGTGCGGGGGTGCCTTCGGGCAACTGGGCCGGAATGATCTGCTGCGCGGTCGGGATCTGCGAGATCACCGATTTGAAGCGCGAGAAGAACAGGGTCGCGACATCGAACTCGCCGGCCTCGTATTTGTCGAGCACGGCCTGCGCGATCGACTGGGCGTTGACGAAGCCGATCTGCTTCACTTCGCGCAGATCGACCGTCGGCTGAAGCCGCGAGGCGAACTGGCGACGCAGCGCGTCCGCACCCTTGCGGCCGACCGGCAGGATCGTGACGTCCTTGCCTTCGGCGATCAGCCTGTCGGCGTGCTGGCGTGCCAGACGCGCGATCGAGGAGCTGAACGCACCGGCGAGGCCGCGCTCGGCGGTCGCGACGATCAGAAGGTGCTTCTTGTCGGAGCCGGTGCCGCGCAGAAGACGCGGCGCGTCGGGCGCGTCGATCATGCCCGCCGCCAGATTGGCGAGCACGCGGTCCATGCGCTCGGCGTAAGGACGGGCCGCTTCGGCCGCGATCTGCGCACGACGCAGCTTCGCCGCGGCGACCATCTGCATCGCCTTGGTGATTTTCTGCGTCGCCTTAACCGAGGCGATGCGGTTGCGGAGGTCCTTAAGCGAAGCCATTCGCGGTCAACCCCTCAGGCGAAGGTCTTGGCGAAGGCGTCGACGGCGGCCTTCAGTTTGTCGCCGGTGTCCTTCGAGAGTTCCTTCGACGTGCGGATCGCATCGAGGATGTCGGTGTGCTGGGTGCGCAGGAAGTTGAGCAGACCCTGCTCGAACGGACGCACCTGAGCGACCGGCAGGCTGTCGAGATAGCCGTTGGTGCCGGCCCAGATGACCGCGACCTGCTCTTCGACCTTGAGCGGCGAGAACTGGCCCTGCTTGAGCAGCTCCGTCAGGCGCGCGCCGCGGTTGAGGAGCTTCTGGGTCGTGGCGTCGAGGTCCGAGCCGAACTGCGCGAACGCCGCCATTTCGCGGTACTGCGCGAGTTCGCCTTTGATCTTGCCGGCAACCTGCTTCATCGCCTTGATCTGGGCGGCCGAGCCGACGCGCGACACCGAGAGGCCGACGTTCACCGCCGGACGGATGCCCTGGTAGAACAGATCGGTCTCGAGGAAGATCTGGCCGTCGGTGATCGAGATCACGTTGGTCGGGATGTAGGCCGACACGTCGTTGGCCTGCGTCTCGATGACGGGAAGGGCAGTCAGCGAACCGGCGCCGTTGTCGTCGTTGAGCTTCGCCGCGCGCTCGAGAAGACGCGAATGGAGATAGAAGACGTCGCCCGGATAGGCTTCGCGGCCCGGCGGACGGCGCAGAAGCAGCGACATCTGACGGTAGGCGACGGCCTGCTTGGAAAGATCGTCATAGGCGATGAGGGCATGGAGGCCGTTGTCGCGGAAATATTCGCCCATGGCGCAGCCGGCGAAGGGCGCCAGGAACTGCATCGGCGCCGGATCGGACGCGGTCGCGGCGACGACGATCGAATATTCGAGCGCGCCCTGCTCTTCGAGCACCTTTACGAACTGCGCGACGGTCGAGCGCTTCTGGCCGATGGCGACATAGACGCAGTAGAGCTTGGCCTTCTCGTCCGTGCCCTTGTTGATGGGCTTCTGGTTGAGAATGGTGTCGAGGATGACGGCGGTCTTGCCGGTCTGGCGGTCGCCGATGACGAGCTCGCGCTGGCCGCGGCCGACCGGGATCAGCGCATCGATGGCCTTGAGGCCGGTCTGCATCGGCTCATGAACCGATTTGCGCGGAATGATGCCCGGCGCCTTGACGTCCACGCGGGCGCGCTTCTTGGCGTTGATCGGGCCCTTGCCGTCGATCGGATTGCCGAGCGCGTCGACGACGCGGCCGAGCAGTTCGGGACCGACCGGAACATCGACGATCGAGCCTGTGCGCTTGACCGTGTCGCCCTCTTTGATGTCGCGGTCCGACCCGAAGATGACGACGCCGACATTGTCGGTTTCGAGGTTGAGGGCCATGCCGCGGATGCCGCCTGGGAACTCAACCATCTCGCCGGCCTGAACCTGGTCGAGACCGTAGATGCGGGCGATGCCGTCGCCGACGGACAGAACCTGTCCGACTTCGGAAACTTCGGCTTCTTCACCGAAATTCTTGATCTGATCCTTGAGGATCGCGGAAATTTCAGCGGCGCGGATGTCCATCAGCGCACCTCTTTCATGGCGTGTTGGATGGCGGAAAGGCGAGTTTTCAGGGAGGCGTCGACCATGCGGCTGCCAAGCTGCACGATGATGCCTCCGATGATCGAAGGATCAACCTTGATGTCGATCGCGACGTCCTTCTTGGTGACGTCGGCGAGAGCGGCCTTGATGTCCTTGATGCGGGCATCGTTCAGCTCTTCGGCGACGGTCACCTTGGCCGTCAGCTCGCCGCGTGCCTTGGCGACGATCGCGCGGAAAGCGCGGATCATCGCATCGACCGAGAACAGGCGCCTGTTCTTGGCAGCGAGCTTGATGAAATTGGCGGCAAGGCCCGAAATCTTGGCCTTGTCGAGAATGGCAGTGATGGCTCCGAGCTGTTCTCCGGCGCTGAACACCGGGCTCTTCACCAGCCGCTTAAGGTCGTCGCTGCCGGAGACAAGGGCCTCGAAGCGCTGCAGATCCTTCAGGACGGCGTCGGTCGATTTCGCGTCTTCGGCAAGCTCATACAGCGCCGTCGCGTAACGTCCGGCCATGCTTGTCGGTGTCGCGTCGATTTCTGACACGGAGGGCGGTCTTTCGTCGGTTCATTCAGACCCTTTGCCCGGTCCGATGATCGGGTGGGCAAGAGACTGAAATATCGAGATAATTTGGCCGCGATTGGCCCGGCCAGCAGGGGCTGCCCCCGCGCGCCGGAGGTTGACTAACACACGCTCTATGGCCGTGCAACCGGCGTTGGCCACGCGCACGTGCGACGGTTTGGCATGCGTATATCTGCAGGTTACAAAAACGAGATCGGGTCCATATCGATCTGTAGGGAAAGCGAACCCGGCGCCTTCGGCGCGCGGCTCAGCCAGTCGCGGATCAGGGATGGCACATCGGTCGTTCTGGGGGCCTTTACGATGAGGCGCAGGCGGTGCCGTCCGCGAATGAGCGCCAGCGGCGGCTCGGCCGGGCCGAGCAGGCGGGCATCGGCGTCTTGCGGGAAAATTTGCGCAAGGCCGCGGGCGTAAAGCTCGGCATCCGTTTTCATCGGCGATGAGACGATCACGCTTGCGAGGCGCCCGAACGGCGGCAAGGCTGCATCGGAGCGCGCCGCGATCTCGGCTTCGTAGAACGAGACCGAATCGTGCGTCTTCAGGGCCTGCATCACGGGATGGCCGGGATCGTAGGTCTGGACGAAGCCGCGCCCGGGTCGCGCGCCGCGTCCAGCGCGGCCCGTCACCTGTTCGAGAAGCTGGAACGTGCGTTCGGCCGCGCGCGGGTCCGAGGTCGACAGCCCGAGATCACCGTCGACCACGCCGACATGCGTCAGGTGCGGAAAGTTGTGCCCCTTGGTGACCAGTTGCGTACCGATGACGAGATCGACCTCGTGCCGCGTGATGGCATCGAGCTCCGCGCGCATGCGCTCGGCACCCACCGTGATGTCGCTCGACAAGAGTGAAATCCGCGCCTCGGGGAAAAGCTTCGCGGCCTCGTCGCGGATTCGCTCGACGCCGGGGCCGACGGCCGCGAGTTTTCCGGGCGTCGCGCATTTCGGGCAGGCGGGCGGCACGTCCTCGTGATGGCCGCAATGATGGCAGACGAGCTTGCGGCGAAACCGATGCTCGACAAGCCAGGACGTGCAATTGGGACACTGGAAGCGGTGGCCGCACGCGCGGCACAGGGTCAGCGGAGCAAAGCCCCGGCGGTTGAGAAACAGAAGCGCCTGTTCGCCGCGTCTGAGCGTGTCGCGGATATCCTGTTCGAGCGAGGGGGCGATCCAGCGCCCCTGTTCGGGCGGGTCCGCGCGCAGATCGACCAATGTGATGTCCGGCAGCGCGCGCCCGCCGAAGCGCGAGGGCAGGATGTGATGTATGTATCGTCCCGCCTGCGCGTTGACGAGCGTCTCGATGCTCGGCGTTGCCGAGACGAGCAGCGCGGGCGCTTTGGATATCTGCGCGCGCACCACGGCCATGTCGCGGGCGTGATAGATCGGCGTGTCGTCCTGCTTGAAACCAGCATCGTGTTCCTCGTCGACGACGATTAGGCCGAGATCGCGGAAGGGCAGGAACAGAGCCGAGCGTGCGCCGACCACGATCTGCGTGTCGCCGGTCGTCACGCCTTCCCAGGTGCGGGCGCGGCGCTTGGCCGAAACCGTCGAGTGCCATTCGCCGGGTGCTGCGCCGAATCGCTGGGTGACGCGATCCATGATCGCGCGCGTCAGCGCGATTTCGGGCAGCAGAATGAGCGCCTGCCGGCCGATTCGCAGGGCTTCGGCGGCGGCTTCGAGATAGACCTCGGTCTTGCCTGCGCCGGTGACGCCTTCGAGCAGATGGGTCGAGAAGCTGCGCGTACGCACCGTTTTTATCAGCGCCTCGGCGGTCGCCGCCTGATCCTCGCTGAGTTTCGGCGGGGCGAAATCGGCATCGAGGCCGGAGCCGATCGGTTCGGGCGGCAGTTCGACAATCCGCAGCGCGCCGTCCTTGACGAGGCCGTCGATGACGCCGCTGGATGCGCCGGAGAGCCGAGCGAGATCGGCTTTCGTGCGGGCCAGATTGTCGGCGGAGACCTCCAGCACGCGCGTGCGTGCGGCGGTCATGCGCGCGGGCTGTTCGCCGGTCGTAACGACGGCGCGTTTCGGGCTCTCCTCACCGACATGCCGCGCCCCGCGCAGCGCGATGCGCAGCACCATGCCGGCCGGGGAGAGCGTGTAGTTCGCCACCCAGTCGACGAAGCGCAGCACTTCGGGCGTCAGTGCCGGAAGATCGTAGACGCCGGAAATCGGCTTCAACTTTTTCTCGGGAACCTCAGGATCTCCGGGTCCCCAGACGACACCCGCCTGCATCTGGCGGCCGAGGGGCACCTCCACGATCGTTCCCGGCGCCGCCTCCATGCTCTCGGGAACGAGATAGGTGAAGCTGCGATCAAGGGCGACCGGCAGAAGGACTTCAACGCGCGCTTTGCTCATTCTGGCTTCAGGCAGACGGCTTCGATGTTATGCCCGTCGGGATCGAAAACGAACGCGGCATAATAATTCGGCTGATAGTGCGGGCGCAGTCCGGGAGACCCGTTGTCGCGACCGCCGGCGGCAATCGCCGCTTTGTAAAAGGCGTCCACGTCGGCACGGGATCCGGCGCGAAAGGCAACGTGCAGTGCAGGCTTGGTCGCGCCTTCCGAGCCGATCCAGAAGCGCGCTTCGTCCCAGCTCTCGCCGAAGGAGGCGGCCCGAAAGCGCGGATCGGACTGCGGCTCGTCGCTGAGAAGTTTTATGCCGAGCGGTGCAAGTGCCGCGGCATAAAAAGCTTTTGCCTTCTCATAATCGTCAACGCCTAGACCTATATGATCGAGGATCATCCGTTCCTGCTTGCAAATGAACGCCGGTCGCGCGATTCACGGCAGGACCAGCTGTGAGGGACATTACGCCATGAAGTTTTTCGTCGATACCGCCGATGTGGGTGAAATCCGCGATCTTGCCGAAACCGGGCTGATCGACGGCGTGACGACCAATCCCTCGCTCGTGCTGAAGGCGAACCGACCCTATCGCGAAATTCTCGAAGAGATCTGCGCCGTCGTACCCGGCCCCGTCTCGGCGGAAGTGGCCGCGACCGATCTCGAGGGCATGCTGAAAGAGGGCCGCACGCTTGCGAAGATCGCGAGCAACATCGTCATCAAGGTCCCGCTTACCTGGGACGGCCTCAAGGCCTGCCGCGCATTCCGCTCCGAAGGCACGATGGTGAATGTCACGCTCTGCTTTTCGGCCAATCAGGCTCTGCTTGCGGCGAAAGCCGGGGCAAGCTTCATCTCGCCGTTTGTCGGCCGTCTCGACGACATCAATCTCGATGGCATGGAACTGATCCAGGAAATCCGGACCATCTACGACAATTACGGGGACCTCGAGACCGAGATTCTCGCCGCCTCGATCCGCTCGCCCAATCATGTGAAGGAAGCCGCGCTGATCGGTGCCGATGTCGCCACCTGCCCGGCGTCCGTCATCAAGAGCCTCGTCAATCATCCGCTGACCGACAAGGGCCTCGCCCAGTTCGTCGCCGACTGGAAGAAGACCGGCCAGTCGATCGCGTAACGGCGACCGGCTGACCGGCAGGATGTCTCAGGCTTCAGCCTGCCGTGCATCCCGGCGCGCCTGCGCGACGGCACCGGCCTTGCGCTGGCGCCCGCGCTCCATCGGGCGGATCAGGTCTTGCCGCTTCTGGCTCTTGATGGCGCGCATGCCATCATGGGCGTGGCGGGTGTTGTAGGCGCTTTCGTCCTTTTCGGCCTCTTTCTTCATCTCAAGGGCCTTCCGCGCCGAAGCGCGGAGATCAATCCGCGCCGCCAATTGTTTGCGGCGCGTGCTCTCGCTGTTGAGGCGCGCCATTGCCTTGGCCAGCACCTGCGTCTTCAGCCGGTTGCCCGTATCGCCGGCGGCGGGGGCTGCGCCCTTCGGCTCGCTCTTGCGCCGCATTTCCCGGCGCTGCTGATTCGCCTGGCTCTGGGCGCGGTTGCGCCTCTCGCGCAGAAGCGCGACGAGCTTGCCGATGTCGCTATCGCTCAGATCCTGCAAGGCGGGATGGCGCGTCTGATCGACGAGGTCATTTTCCTCCGAGGTGAGGGCGCGGGCTTCGGCCTTGCTGTTGATCGCCATGCGGTGTCCTTTCCGGATCGAATTGCAATTGCTTTTATCTGGGGCAAGGCGGCGCCAAGGCGAGACGCTCCGGCGCGAGAGGCTTTGTTAAGCGGGCAGGGCCATCGTGGTTCAATGAACATTCCCGAGATCGCTCTTCCGGCCGCGCCCGATGCGCAGCGCGAATTCCGCGCCTGGCTCGTCCATCTTGCGGCCGAGCGGCGGCTGTCCGCGCTGTCGGTCGAGGCGTATGGGCGCGATGTGCGGTTTTTCCTCGGTTTCCTGCAGGAACATCTCGGCGGGCCGCCCTCGCTGGCCGATCTGGAGGCGCTACAGCCGCGTGACATCCGCGCGTTTCTGGCGCGCCGCAGATCGGAAGGACTGTCGAGCCGGTCGGTGATGCGGGCGCTGGCCGCGGCGCGCAGTTTTGCACGTTTTCTGGAACGGCAGGGGCGGGGCTCGGCCTCGGCGCTCGCGGCGGTCCGCGCGCCGAAGATCGCGCGCAGTCTGCCAAAGCCCGTGCCGGCAAGCGCCGCGCGGCAGATCGTGGATGCGGAAACCCGCGCAGGAGACGCGCGCGAGCCCTGGATCCTTGCCCGCGACGCGGCCGTTCTGTCTCTTCTCTATGGCTGCGGCCTGCGCATCGCCGAGGCGTTGTCGCTGACGCGTGCGGAAGTTCCGCTTGCCGGGCGGCCTTTGACCGTAACCGGCAAGGGCGGCAAGACCCGTCAGGTGCCCGTCATTCCGGCGGTGGCCGACGCGGTGACGGCCTATCTCGACACCTGTCCGTGGACGCTGAAACCCGATGGTCCCTTGTTCGTCGGGGCCAAAGGCGGCCCGCTCTCCCCGCGCATCGTCCAGCGCGCCATGCAGGAAATGCGCGGCGCGCTCGGCCTGCCGGAAACCGCGACGCCCCACGCGCTGCGCCATTCCTTCGCGACACATCTTCTGGCGCGCGGCGGCGACCTCCGCTCGATCCAGGAACTGCTCGGCCATGCCAGCCTGTCGACCACGCAGATCTACACCGAGGTCGATGCGGCCCGGCTGATCGCGGTGCACGCGGCGACGCATCCGCGCGCGCGAAGCGCCTGAACCCGAATCATTTCAGCGGCGACACATGCAAAGACATTCGCCGGAAATGCAGGCTCGCTACATCCGGCGCCACTCGACAAAGCCGGAGGCGACCATGTCGCTCAAACGAAATCTTCTGATGCTGGCGGCCTATGTCGGCGCCCTGGTTTTCATGTCCCTGCCGTTCGCGATGATCGAGGCAAAGGGCCCGCCCATGACGTTCGCCGATGTCGAGCGGGCGCGCTGAGTTCACGAAGCCGTCAGACCGGCATCCCGCGGGTTGCGTCCTGCGTTGAATGAGCGAGACTTGGCCCCGCACACACCGAGAGGGAAACCGATGAAAACTCTTGCTGCGATGTTGGCGCTTGTTGCGCTTGCCGCTTTTGCGGCTCCGGCTTCGGCGGATTGCCCCGCCCACGCCGCTCAGAAAGAGAACCCGGACAAGCCGGTCGGTACCTGAGAAGGGCTCTCGAGACCCTGCCACACATATTGCCCGGCTTTTTAGCCGGGCTTTTTTTATGCGGATGATGTTGAAAGTCGCGCATGGGGTCCGCGGCATCAACATCAAGAACAACGTTCCGGGGCTGCGGCACGTCTGATGGAGATAGGAAGCGCGCGCCACGCTTCAAGGACTATTTTCTTAAATACGGAGAGCGATCCCGGATCGCGCCTCGCGCGTCCGGGATGACGTGCGCGCTCGCCATGCCGATCACATATGGATGGCGCGCTTCTCGACGGCGAGCGCGGCTTCCTTGACCGCTTCGTTGAGCGTTGGATGGGCGTGGCAGGTGCGGGCGATGTCTTCGGAGGAGGCTCCGAATTCCATCGCGAGCGCGGCCTCGGCGATGAGCGTTCCGGCGTCCGGTCCGATGATGTGGACGCCGAGCACCTTGTCGGTCGCGGCATCTGCGAGGATCTTCACGAAGCCGTCCGTCGTCTCGTTGACCTTGGCGCGCGCGGTGGCGGTGAACGGGAACTTGCCGACCGCATAGTCCACGCCTTCCGCCTTCAGCTCTTCCTCGGTCTTGCCGACGGAGGCCACTTCGGGCGCGGTGTAGATGACGTTGGGGATGACGGCGTAATTCACATGTCCGGCCTTGCCCGCGATGATTTCCGCGACGGCGATGCCTTCATCTTCGGCCTTGTGGGCGAGCATGGGCCCGGTGATGACATCGCCGATGGCATAGATGCCGTCGGCGGATGTCTTGTAATGATCGTCGGTCTTGACGCGCCCGCGCTCGTCGAGCGCGACGCCGACATTCTCAAGACCCAGCCCCGATGTGTAGGGCACACGGCCCGTCGCAACGAGAACCACATCCGCCTCGATGGTCTCGGAGCTGCCGCCCGCGACCGGCTCGACCACGGCTTTCACCGTCTTGCCGGACGCATCGGCGGAGGTGACCTTGGAGGCGAGCTTGAAGACCATGCCCTGCTTGGCGAGAATGCGCTCGAACTGGCGCGCGACCTCGCCGTCGATGCCGGGGACGATGCGGTCGGCGAATTCGACGACGGTGACGTCGGCACCGAGGCGGCGCCAGACCGAGCCGAGCTCGAGGCCAATGACGCCCGCGCCGATGACGAGCAGCTTGCCGGGAACCTTGGTGAGCTCGAGCGCGCCGGTGGAGGAGACGATTTTCTTCTCGTCGATCTCGACGCCCTTCAGCTTTGCGACGTCCGAGCCCGTGGCGATGACGATGTTTTTCGTCAGCACGTCCTGCTCGCCCTTTTCTCCTTTCACGGAAATCTTGCCGGCAGCGGAGATCGTGCCGGTGCCGCTGAAGACATCGATCTTATTCTTGCGGAACAGGAAATCGATGCCCTTCACATTGCCGTCGACGCCTTTCTGCTTGAAGTCCTGCATGGTCTTCAGGTCGAGCTTGGGCGTGCCGACGCCGATGCCCATCCCGGCAAATTTGTGCCCGGCATCCTCGAAGGCGTGCGAGGCGTAGAGCAGGGCTTTCGAGGGGATGCAGCCCACATTGAGGCAGGTGCCGCCATGGGTCGCGCGCTTTTCGATGACGGCGACTTTCAGCCCGAGCTGTGCCGCGCGAATGGCGCAGACATAGCCGCCGGGGCCGGTGCCGATGACAGCAAGATCGTACATATCGGACATGTTCAGCTCACAAAAAGACCGCGACGAACATCAAAGTGAGCCCGATGGCGGACACGACCCAGATGAGCGAGCGGATATAGGGGATGCCAAGAAGATAAAGCGGAATGTAGACAAGACGCGCGCCGAACCACAGCCAGGCCCCGACCGCGCCGAGGCCGCCCGTCTTGCCGGCCAGCAGGAGAGCTGCGGCAAGGGCGACAAGCGCGGGGAATGTTTCGAGGTAGTTGCGGAGCGCACGCTCGGCGCGGCCTGCGAGCGGCGATTGCGGGCGGATGCCCTCATCGCGCGGGCCCGCATTCCATGTTGTGCCGAGTTCCTTGGTCGCCAGCATGCCCTGCAGAGCGATGTGGAACATCAAAAGCGCGGAGCCGAGCGCCAGCACCAATATTTCGGACGACAGCCCGCTCATGGCGTGGCCCGCTGAAAGGCGAGGCGGACGCCGAGGCCAATGAAGACGAGGCCGGTGACGCGGTTGATCCAGCGACCGAAGCGCTGGAAGGCCAAGCGCACTTTCGGCGTGGTGAAAAAGACCGCAACCAGAGTGAACCAGGTCGCGACCATGAGCGCCATCGTGACGCCGTATCCCGCCTTCACGGCCGCGGGCGTGCCGTGGGAGACGATGACGGTGAACAGCGACACGAAAAACAGAGCCGCTTTTGGATTGAGAAGATTCGTCAGGACACCGATGCCGAAAGAGCGTCGTGCGCTGCGGGCGCCGGACGCCGGTGTTCCCACGATGTCGACCGGCTTCGGCGCCTCGGCCTTCAGCGACAGGATGCCAATGAAGACGAGGTAGGCCGCGCCCGCCCATTTGATGAGATTGAAGGCAAGAATCGACTGCGAAACGAGGATGCCGAGGCCCAGCACCGTATAGGTGACGTGAAAGAGGATCGCCGAGCCGATTCCGAGCGCCGCGAGCACGCCCGCGCGCCGTCCATACATCACGCTCTCGCGCACGACGCAGGCGAAATCCGCCCCCGGCATGACGAGAGTGAGAAGGAACACGCCAAGCAGCGTCAGCGCCTCGGGCAGGATCATCTTTTACATGTCCAGAACGAGACGGGCCGGATCCTCCAGAGCTTCCTTGACGCGCACGAGGAAGGTGACCGCGCCCTGTCCGTCGACCACGCGGTGGTCGTAGGTCAGAGCCAGATACATCATCGGCCGCGCGACGATCTCACCGTTGCGGACGACCGGGCGCTGCTCGATGCGATGCATTCCCAGAATGCCCGATTGCGGGGCGTTCAGAATCGGCATGGACATCAGCGAGCCGTAGACGCCGCCATTGGAGATGGTGAACGTTCCACCCTGCATGTCCTGAATAGAGAGCTGGCCGTCGCGCGCCTTCTTGCCGAGCGCGCCGATCTCCTTTTCGATCTCGGCGACGCTTTTCTGGTCGGCATCGCGCACGACCGGAACGACGAGACCGCGTTCGGTCCCGACGGCGACGCCGATATGGTAGTAATTCTTGAAGACGAGATCCTCGCCGTCGATCTCGGCGTTGACGGCTGGAATTTCCTTCAACGCATGGACGCAGGCTTTCGCGAACAGGCCCATGAAGCCCAGCTTGACGCCGTGGCGCTTCTCGAAGCTGTCCTTGTACTTCGTGCGCAGCTCCATGATCTCGGTCATGTCGACATCGTTGTAGGTCGTCAGCAGCGCCGCGCTGTTCTGCGCGTCCTTGAGACGCCGCGCGATGGTCTGGCGCAGGCGTGTCATGCGCACGCGCTCCTCGCGTTCGGCATCGTCCGGAGCCGAAGGCGCGCGCGGCGCGGCGGGCGCGGCCGGTTTCGCCGTGGCGCCACCCTGAATGACGGACAGCATGTCGCCCTTGGTGACGCGGCCGTCCTTGCCGGTGCCGGAGACCGAGGAGGGGCTGACGCCGCTCTCGGCGGCAAGACGCCGTACGGACGGGGCGGTATCTTCGGAAACCTTGGCGGCGGGCGCGTCCTTGGCCACGGCGCGCGGCTGCGGCTCTTCCTCGGCGGCGTTGATGGGCTTTGTCGTATCGTTCTTCTCGGTCGGCTTGCCGGTCGCACCGGCCTTCGGAGGGGAGGCCGCCGCACCGGCGCCGGCGTCGAGCGAGCCGAGCAGGGCGCCGACATTCACCGTCTCGCCTTCCTTGGCCTCGATCGCGGCAAGAACGCCCGCCGAGGGGGCGGGCACTTCGACGGTGACCTTGTCGGTCTCAAGCTCGACCAGCGGTTCGTCGACCTTGACGGCATCGCCCGGTTTCTTGAACCATTTCCCGATCGTGGCCTCGGTGACGCTTTCGCCGAGTGTCGGGACGCGGATTTCGGTTGCCATTTTTCACCTTCTGCGGCGCGCTCGCCGCCGTCATTCACGCAAAAGCTTCGTCGAGGAAGGCGCGGAGCTGCGCCTGGTGCTTGGACATCTGGCCGACCGCGGTCGAGGCGGCCGGGGGACGGCCGACATAACGCGCGCGGCGCCCGCCGCCCTGCTTGTCGGATGCCCAGTTGATGTACTGATCCACGAAGAACCAGCCGCCCATATTGCGCGGTTCCTCCTGACACCAGATCAGCTCGGCATTCTTGAACAGACTCAGTTCCTGGGTGAGCGATTTGGCCGGGAACGGGTAAAGCTGTTCGATGCGCAGGATGTAGACATCGTCAATACCGCGCTTCTCGCGCTCTTCCAGCAGATCGTAATAGACCTTGCCCGAGCACAGAACGAGGCGGCGGATCTTGTCCGGTTCCACAAGGCCCGTGCCGCCGACGCGCGGGTCGGCGTCGTCGTGCAGCCAGCGGTGGAAATAGGTTCCGGCCTCGAAGCGCGACAGCGGAGAGACGGCGCGCTTGTGGCGGAGCAGGCTCTTCGGCGTCATCAGGATCAGCGGCTTGCGGAAGTCGCGGTTCAACTGGCGGCGCAGAACGTGGAAATAGTTCGACGGCGTCGTCAGATTGCAGACCTGCATGTTGTCTTCTGCGCACATCTGCAGATAGCGCTCGAGGCGTGCGGACGAATGCTCCGGTCCCTGGCCTTCATAGCCGTGCGGCAGCAGCATGACGAGGCCGGACATACGCAGCCATTTCTTCTCTGAGGAGGAAATGAACTGGTCGATGATGACCTGCGCGCCGTTCGCAAAATCGCCGAACTGCGCTTCCCACAGAGTCAGGCAATCGGGCTCGGCGAGCGTGTAGCCGTATTCGAAGCCGAGCACGGCCTCTTCCGAGAGCATCGAATTGATGACCTCGTAGCGGGCCTGTCCCTCGCGCACATGATTGAAGGGCTTGTAGCGCGTCTCGTCTTCCTGATCCGTCAGAACCGAATGACGCTGCGAGAAGGTGCCGCGCTCAACGTCCTGTCCGGACAGGCGCACCGGATGGCCTTCGATGAGGATGGAGCTGAACGCCAGCGCCTCCGCCGTCGCCCAGTCGATGCCCTGGCCCGTTTCGATCGCCGTGCGGCGGTTTTCGAGGAAGCGGGCAATCGTGCGGTGCAGATGGAAGCCCTCCGGAACGGAGGTGATCTTGTTGCCGATCTCGCGCAGCACATCGGCGTCGACGCCCGTCGTTCCGCGGCGTGCGTCCTCGACGTCCTTGCCCGCGGGCTTGAGGCCCGACCAGCGGCCATCGAGCCAGTCGGCCTTGTTGGGCAGATAGGCCTGGCCGATGTCGAATTCGCTGTCGAGCCGCGTGCGCCACGCGCTCTTCATCTCGTCCGCCTCGGCTTCCGTCAGGACGCCTTCGGAAACAAGCTTCCTCGAATAGATTTCGAGCGTCGTCGGGTGCTGGCGGATCGCCTTGTACATGCCCGGCTGCGTGAACGACGGCTCGTCGCCTTCGTTGTGGCCGAACCGGCGGTAGCAGAACATGTCGATGACGACCGGCTTCCTGAACTTCTGCCGGAACTCGGTCGCCACCTTCGCGCAGAACACGACCGCTTCCGGATCGTCGCCGTTGACGTGGAACACGGGCGCTTCGACCATCTTCGCCACATCCGACGGATAGGGCGAGGAGCGCGCAACGCGCGGGCTGGTCGTGAAGCCGATCTGGTTGTTGATGATGAAATGCAAGGAGCCGCCTGTGCGGTGGCCCTTCAGTCCGGACAGGCCGAAGCACTCGGCGATGACGCCCTGGCCGGCGAACGCCGCGTCGCCGTGCAGAAGCAGCGGCAGCACTTTGGTGCGCTCAGTGTCTTTCAGTTGGTCTTGCTTGGCGCGGACCTTTCCGAGAACCACCGGATCGACGATTTCGAGATGCGAGGGGTTCGCGGTCAGCGACAGGTGAACCTTGTTGTTGTCGAACTCGCGGTCGCTCGATGCGCCGAGATGGTATTTGACGTCGCCCGATCCCTCGACTTCGTTCGGGGTGGAGGAACCGCCCTTGAACTCGTGGAACAGAGCGCGGTGCGGTTTGCCCATCACTTGCGTAAGGACATTGAGGCGGCCGCGATGGGCCATGCCGAGCACGATCTCCTGAACGCCCAGATTGCCGCCGCGCTTGATGATCTGCTCGAGCGCCGGAATGAGGCTTTCGCCGCCGTCGAGACCGAAGCGCTTGGTGCCGGTGAATTTGACGTCGAGAAACTTCTCGAAGCCTTCGGCCTCCACCAGCTTGTTGAGGATCGCGCGCTTGCCTTCGCGGGTAAATTCAACGCCCTTTTCGGGCCCTTCGATGCGCTCCTGCAGCCAGGCCTTCTCGGCCGGGTCGGAGATGTGCATGAACTCGATGCCGATGGTCGAGCAATAGGTCCGCTTCAGGATCGCGATGATCTCGCGCATCGTGCCGAATTCGACGCCGAGCACGTGGTCGAGGAAGATCGGACGGTCGAGATCGGCTTCCGAGAAGCCGTAGCTCGCCGGATCGAGTTCGGGATGATCGGCCGGTTTTTCGATTTTCAGCGGGTCGAGGTCGGCGGCGAGATGCCCGCGCATGCGATAGGCGCGAATGAGCATGAGAGCGCGGACGCTGTCGCGCGTGGCGCGCTGGACCTCTTCGGGGCTGGCGGCTTGGCCGTTCGCTGCGGCGCGTTCGGAGACTTTCTGGCTGACGCTTTTCTCGGTCGAGACAGCACCGTTCGCGGCGCCGTCCGCACTCTCATCGCGGCCCCAGCTTGCGCCCCGCGCAAGCTTTACGGCGTCGGCCGGACGATCGTTGAAGCTGGAAAAGAATTCCCGCCATTCGGAATCGACCGAGGCCGGATTTTCCTGAAAGCGCGCGTAGAGCTCTTCGATGTAGGGCGCGTTGGCGCCGTAAAGGAAAGCTGTGTTTAAAAAGGCCTCGTTCGCCTGCTGGCGTGACATATCGAAATTCCGCATTTGCGACGGCCCACCAGCCGCCGCGGAGATAACCAACCCCCTTCGGGCAAAGTCCGCGATTACGCTGCGCGTTTCAACCCTTAAGGACGCCGCAGTGCTGGTATATCAGCAATACGGCGCCCCTGTGTCGCCCCGTGCGCGTTACGCTCCCAGATGCGGAGCGATCTGCTGACAGGACTCGACGAGACCGCGCACGCTTTCGATCGACTTGTCGAACATCGCCCGCTCGGCACTGTTGAGCTCGATCTCGACGACCTTTTCGACGCCGCCGGCGCCGATCACGGCCGGAACGCCGACATAAAGCCCGTCGACACCATACTGGCCTTCAAGGAAGACCGCGCAGGGCAGAACCCGTTTCTGGTCCTTGAGATAGGATTCCGCCATCGCGATTGCAGAGGAGGCGGGGGCATAAAACGCGGAGCCGGTCTTCAGCAGGCCGACGATCTCGCCGCCGCCCTTGCGCGTGCGCTCGACGATGGCGTCGATGCGCGCCTGGCTGGTCCAGCCCATGCGCACGAGATCGGGAAGCGGAATGCCCGCGACCGTGGAATAGCGCACCAGAGGCACCATGTCGTCGCCGTGGCCGCCGAGCACGAAGGCCGACACGTCCTTCACCGACACGCCGAGTTCTTCGGAGAGGAAATAGCGGAAGCGGCCGGCGTCGAGCACGCCCGCCATGCCGACGATCTTGCCCGGTGCGAGGCCCGAGGCCTTTTGCAGCGCCCACACCATCGCGTCGAGCGGGTTGGTGATGCAGATCACGAAGGCGTTCGGCGCGTATTTGCGGATGCCCGCGCCGACCTGCTCCATGACTTTGAGATTGGTTCCCACGAGATCGTCGCGGCTCATGCCCGGTTTGCGCGGAACGCCGGCGGTCACGATGATGACATCGGCGCCTTCGATGTCCGCATACGCATTCGTGCCCTGGTACTTCGCGTCGAAGCCTTCGATCGGCGCGCTCTCGGCGATGTCGAGCGCCTTGCCCTGCGGCGTGCCCTCGGAAATGTCGAACAGGACAATGTCACCCAGCTCTTTCAGGCCGATGAGATGGGCGAGCGTGCCGCCGATCTGTCCGGATCCGATGAGCGCGATTTTCTTGCGGGCCATATTCTGCGTTCTCCCAGTTTTTAACGGTGACTATCGCGCTTCCTGCGCGCCATTCAAGTCGACTTCCGGCCCATGGGGCAGGCCAAGCCAGTGTTCTGTACCCATTTCGGCGAGGCGGGATGCCGTACGGCGGAAATCCCAGGCTTGCCGGCCGTTGGTCAGCAGCTTATCGCGCCCGATTTGCGCGGATGCGACAAGCTTGACGCGGTATTCGTAAAGCTCGTCGATCAGAATGATGAAGCGCCGGACGGCGTCCTGTGCGGCGGTGTCGAGCGGCGGAATGTCGTCGACCATGACCGTGTGGTACGTACGCGCGATGGCGGCATAGTCGGCCGGGCCGCGCGCCTCTTCGCACAATTGTCCGAATGTGAGCCGGGCGACACCGTTCAACGCCTCGGGAATGACGACATCGCGGCCCTGGACCCGCAGCACCTCGCGCGTGCCGCGGGGGGAGCCGGCAAGCGCGAGGAAAGCTGCGTCCATGGCCGCTCTGTCGACCGGAGTGGACCACACCGGGGCTGCGCGAAGCTTGCGCAGGCGATAATCCGTCGGCACCTCGATGCGGACGACATCCATGCGTTTGTTCACGAGCGCAATGAACGGCAGGAAGAGATGGCGGTTGAGGCCCTTGTAATAGAGGTCTTCCGGCGGTGCGTTCGAAGTTGCGACGATCACGGTCCCGGTTTCGATCAGGATCGTGAAAAGCCGGTTCAGAACGGTCGCGTCCGCAATGTCCTTGACCTGAAGTTCATCGAGGCACAGGAGGCGCGCTTCTTTCGCGATGGCCTCGGCGAGGCCCTCAATGGGCTGTCGATCTTCTTCGGCGCGGAAATCCCTCAGCCGCTCGTGCACCTCGCTCATGAAGGCGTGAAAATGCACGCGGCGTTTGCGCGGTTCGTCGGTGGTCTGAAACAGAATGTCCATCAGCAGCGTCTTGCCGCGTCCCGCCTCTCCCCAAAGGTAGACGCCACGAACATCCACTTTGCGGCGAAACAGGCCGGGTTTCTTTCTCAGGTCGGCGATGAGTGCGTCGAACCGCGCGGCGACGTTCTCCTGAGCCGGATCTGCGGCCAGTTGACCCGCACGGACGAGCGCGGACAGCCGGGAAGACACGGTTTCAACCACGCTGCACCACCTCCCGAAGCGGCTGCCGGCCATGAAAGATAAGATTCAGCAAATATTTGACTGAGTCCTTACAGTCCGGGGGAAGGATGATGGAACTTTTTTGCGACACCCGGAACGATTCCATCAGCATTGCGTTACCTGCGCTTGACGGATTTTTCTGATCCCGCATGCTGTTGCCAGTGCGGGGATTAGAAACGTGCGGCACGGGCTGATTTTTGCGATTTCCCTGATCTGCGGGGTCGGAGCGGCGGTGGGCGGCGCCGGTGCGGTGACGATTTCGTCCGATGCGCGGCTGACCTTGCCGGAATTCGCGGCAAAGACCGGGCAGGATCCGGACCTCTTCGAAAAGCGTTATGCGGCGACCGGCATGATCGTTTGCTCGGGCGTCTATTCGACGGCCCAGCTCACCATCCGCAACGATGTCGTGACGACGGCAGCTCATGCTTTCTTCGATGCAGACGGAAGCCCTCGGGGCAGTCTTTCGGAGTGCACCTTCAATGTCATGGTCGAAGGAAAGCAGAAGGCGATCGGGCTCGATGTCAGTTCGCTGCGCGTCGGCTCCCGCAATCCTTACGCGGTGGCGCCGGTTCACGACTGGGCGGTGATTCGGCTGGCCGAAGCCGTGCCCTCGGCGCAGCCCTACGCAATCGGCAATCCGGGACCTGTCGGCATGCCGATCGTGCTCCTGGCCAACCGCCATCGCGGCTGGGTGCATGACGGCCTCAAGGCCATCGAGCCCTGCGCGATTCGAATCGAGCGCCGCGTCGACGCGAAGAGCGCGCGCGAGATTGCCATCGATTGTTCGGCAGGCGAGGGCGCTTCGGGCAGCGCGATCATGTCGCCGGGCGCCGCAACGACCATGGTCGGCATTTATGTCGGCTGGCGGTCCACCCATCCGGACCGGCCGGGCCCGTTTTCCTCGACGCATATGAATTTCGGTGTGGCGATCGAAGGCCCGTTCAAACTGGCGCTTTCCGCCATGACCGCCGAGCCGATCCTCGAAGCAACGCGCGCGCCCAAGGAGCACGCTTCGGCGACCTCCGCCGCTGTTGTTCACTGATCGAAGCCGGCAGCGGGTCAAGGTCAGACTTCGCGTTCCTGCATCAGCTTCTTGATCTCGATAATGGCCGCCGCCGGATTGAGGCCCTTGGGGCAGACATTGGCGCAGTTCATGATCGTGTGGCAGCGATAAAGCCGGAAGGGGTCTTCCAGCGTGTCGAGACGTTCGCCGAGGCCTTCGTCGCGGCTGTCGATCATCCAGCGATAGGCCTGCAGAAGCGCGGCCGGACCGAGATATTTCTCCCCGTTCCACCAATAGCTCGGGCAGGCGGTGGTGCAGCAGGCGCACAGGATGCATTCGTAAAGACCATCGAGCTTGTCGCGGTCTTCCGGTGACTGCTTCCACTCGGTGTCGGGCGGCATGGTCTCGGTCTTGAGATAGGGCTCGATCAACGCATGCTGGCCGTAGAAAGCCGACAGGTCCGGTACGAGATCCTTGATCACCGACATATGCGGCAGCGGATAGATCTTGAGGACGTCCGAGCCGACATCGTCCATGCCCTTGGTGCAGGCCAGGGTGTTCGCGCCGTTGATGTTCATCGAGCAGGAACCGCAGATCCCCTCTCGGCAGGAGCGGCGGAAGGTGAGCGAGGGATCGATCTCGTTCTTGATCTGGATAAGACCGTCCAGAATCATCGGTCCGCAATTTTCGCGGTCGACATAATAGGTGTCGATGCTGGGGTTCTCCCCATCGTCCGGGTTCCAGCGGTAGATGCGGAATTCCGTCAGGCGGGCGCTGTCCGGTTTCGGCCAGACCTTGCCGGGCTTGATCCTGGAATTCTTCGGCAGCGTGAATTCAGCCATGTCGGATCGTCGTTCTCTCGAGGGCGCGAGGCCTTAAAGGGGTCGGTCCCGATGACATATGGGACCGGACACGGGACATTTCAGTAAACGCGCTTCTTCGGCGCGATGTATTCGACATCGTCGGTCAAGGTGTAGGAATGCACAGGCCGGTAATCGATGTGGACCTCGCGCTTCTCGGTGTCGGCCCACGACAGCGTGTGCTTCATCCATTCGCCGTCGTCGCGGTCGGGGAAGTCCTCGCGGGCATGGGCGCCGCGGCTTTCCGTGCGGTTCAGCGCGCTCTCGACCGTTACGGTCGCCTGGGCGATCAGATTGTCGAATTCGAGCGTTTCGATCAGGTCCGAATTCCACACGAGAGAACGGTCGGAGACGCTGATATCGTCCCGCGCGGCCCACACTTTGTGGATCAGTTCCTTGCCTTCGGCCAGGATATCGCCCGTGCGGAAGACGGCGCAGTTCGATTGCATGACCTTCTGCATATCGAGGCGCAGCTGCGCGGTCGGCGTTGAACCCGAGGCGTAGCGGAAGCGGTCGAGGCGGGACAGCGCCAGGTCTGCCGAATCTGCGGGAAGGTCCGGCTGCGCCGCGCCGGGCTTGAGAATTTCCGCGCACCGCTGACCGGCGGCACGTCCGAACACGATGAGGTCGGTGAGGGAGTTCGAGCCGAGGCGGTTTGCGCCGTGCACCGACACGCAGGCGCCCTCGCCCAGCGCCATCAGGCCGGGGACGACGAAATCGGGATCGCCGTTCTTCTTCGTCAGCACTTCGCCGTGATAATTCGTCGGGATGCCGCCCATATTGTAATGCACGGTCGGCAGAACCGGGATCGGCTCGCGCGTGATGTCGACGCCCGCGAAGATCTTGGCGCTTTCCGAAATGCCCGGCAGGCGCTCGTGCAGGACGGCGGGGTCGATATGTTCGAGGTGCAGATGGATGTGATCCTTCTGCCGCCCGACACCGCGGCCTTCGCGGATCTCGATCGTCATCGCGCGTGAGACAACGTCGCGCGAGGCGAGGTCCTTGGCGTGCGGTGCGTAGCGCTCCATGAAGCGCTCGTTCTCGGAATTCGTCAGATAGCCGCCTTCGCCGCGCGCGCCCTCGGTGATGAGGCAGCCCGAGCCGTAAATGCCCGACGGATGGAACTGCACGAATTCCATGTCCTGCAGCGGCAGGCCGGCGCGCAGCACCATGCCGCCGCCATCGCCCGTGCAGGTATGGGCGGAGGTGGCCGAGAAATAGGCGCGGCCATAGCCGCCGGTGGCGAGCACTGTCGTCTGGGCGCGGAAGCGGTGAATCGTGCCGTCGTCCATCTTCAGGGCGATGACGCCGCGGCAGCGGCCTTCGCTGTCCATGATGAGGTCGAGCGCGAAATATTCGATGAAGAATTCCGAGGAATGCTTCACGCACTGTCCGTACAGCGTGTGCAGGATCGCGTGGCCGGTGCGGTCGGCTGCAGCGCAGGTGCGCTGCGCGGCGCCGCCCTCGCCGTACTCGGTGGTCATGCCGCCGAACGGCCGCTGGTAGATCTTGCCTTCCTCGGTGCGCGAGAAGGGCACGCCCCAATGTTCCAGCTCGTAGACGGCGGCGGGCGCGTTGCGGCACAGATATTCGATGGCGTCCTGATCGCCGAGCCAGTCCGATCCCTTGATGGTGTCGAACATGTGCCATTGCCAGCGGTCTTCGCTCATATTCCCCAGCGCGGCCGACATGCCGCCCTGTGCCGCGACCGTGTGCGAGCGGGTCGGGAAAACCTTGGTCAGGCAGGCGGTGCGCAGGCCCGCCGAGGACGAGCCGAGAACGGCGCGCAGGCCCGCGCCACCGGCGCCGACGACGACCACATCATAGGTGTGGTCCTGAATGGGGTACGTGGCCGGCATGTCAGGCCCCGATGCCGAGCTTGAGAAGGAAATAGAGCGCGACGCCCGAAGCGCCCCACGAGAAGAGTGTGTTGGCGCCGGAGGAGATCTTTCGGAGACCCTTCGAATGCACGTAGTCGTCGATCACGTTCTGCATCCCGATCCGCATATGGATCGCGTTGGCGAGAATGAAGAAAAACAGCGGCAGCGCGACCCACGCTGAAGCGATGGCCGCGGCCATTTCCGCATGGCTCGCATGGCGCAGCGCAACGAGGACGCCGATGAGATAGAGCGTCAGCGGGAGCAGCACGACCGATGTCAGCTTTATGAGCCAGTATTCCCGCGAGCCGGTGCCGGCGGCGCCGAGGCCGCGGATGCGGGCATGTTGCGTACGCGCGACCACATCAATCTCCGAGCAAAACGAACAGCCACAGAAGCGTCGTCAGGGCGACCGAGCCGATCAATGTGCCCTGCGCCCACAGATAGCGCGAGGCACGGTCGACCCCGGTGCCGGTGTCCCACACGATGTGGCGGACCCCGCCGATGGCGTGATGAATGAGGGACCAGCTGAGGCCGATGAGAACGAGGATGCCGAACCAGGAGCCTGCGACGGCGGCGAACAGCTCGTACATATCGGGACCGGCCAGAAGCGCACCGAGGAACACCGCGATAAGCGGCACGGCAAAATACAGGGCCATGCCCGTCGCGCGGTGAAAGATCGACATCGCCATCGTCCAGGTGAAGCGATAGATCGACAGATGCGGCGAGAGGGGCCGGTTAGGCAGGCGTCGGGACTGATCGGCCATTAGAACGATTCCGCCTTTCGTGCGGCGTTTGGTAGCGCACGAAACCGGGACTGGCAACGCAGGGCTGCTATGTGCTTTGGACTTATCCCATTTGGGAAATGTGCCCAGAATGCCTGAAAATTCAGTGCTGAGCGGTGATTAGCTCGTGGAGCTTCAAAGTCCGCTCGGCGATCTGCGCGTGAAGCCGTTCAACCATGCGCCCACGGACGGCAATGACACCGCGTTTTTCGTTCTCGGGCATCTCGAAGGCATGGATGATTTCGCGCGCTTCGGAAATTTCAGCCGGGCTCGGCGCGAACAGGCGGTTCGCGGCCTCGATCTGGTTGGGATGTATGATCGTCTTGCCGTCCATACCGAGCGCGCGCCCCTGCTCGCATTCGGCATCGAAGCCCTTGATGTCCTGGAAATCGTTGTAGACGCCGTCGAGGATGAAGAGTTTCTCGGCCCGCGCCGCCAGAACCGCCATGGACAGCCACGGCAGGACAGGGGTGCGGTCGCCGCCCGCCTTCACGGCGGTTTCGCGCACGATGTCGTTCGTGCCGAGCACGAGGCCGCGCAGGCGATGGCCTTCCGGCGTGCGCGTGGAAGCGGCGATCTTGGCGATGTCGAGAAGACCGCGCGCGGTTTCCACCATGGCCCACAGCGCGATGCCGTGCGTTTCCGGCCGGCCGCGAAGATGGCGTTCGGCGGCGAAGATCTCGTCGATCGATTCGACCTTGGACAACAGAACGGCATCGGGCCGCGCCTTGACCGCGGCGCTCATGTCGTCCTCGAAATATTCGGTGCGGGCGGGGTTCACGCGCATGACGATCTCGCGGTGGCCGAAGCCGCCGTCGCGAATCATCGCGACGACCTGGTCGCGCGCCTCGCCCTTCACCTCGTCGGCAACCGAATCCTCAAGGTCGAAGATCACCGCATCGACCGGCAGGCTCTTGGCCTTTTCCTGGGCGCGGGAGTTGGAGCCGGGAATGTAGAGGGCGCTGCGGCGCGGGCGGGGTGTGCCATTGGAGGTGTCTGTCATCGAGCAAGACCTAATCATCCGGACGTGGCGCTGCCAAGCGGCTTTGGGCTCGACAATGGGCGAAGGGCAAGCCCGCCGAACCTCTGGACCAGACGCGGCAGCTTGTCTACCAAGACGCCAAAGAGAGTGGCAGATGTTTCCTAAAGAACTCGAAGACGGCTACCGTCAGTGGCGCGACGAGCGCCTTCCCCATGAGAGGGGCCGCCTGGCCCAGCTCGCAGCGCTCGGGCAGGCGCCCATCGCGCTCATCATCGGCTGTTGCGACAGCCGCGTCTCGCCCGAGACCATCTTCTCCGCCGGGCCGGGTGAGCTTTTCGTGCTGCGCAATGTGGCGAACGTCATTCCACCCTACCGGCCGGATGGAAAGCATCACGGCACTTCGGCGGCCATCGAGTTCGCACTGGGCGGTCTTGCCGTCCCGCACATCGTCGTGATGGGGCATTCGCAGTGTGGCGGCGTGCGGGCCTATCTCAATCCGGATTTCGACAAGGCCGGCGAATTCATCGGACCGTGGATGAGCCTGATCGAAGGGGCGAAGGAGGATGCGCTGGCGCGCAATCCGGATCTGAAAGGCAAGGCACTGGAGACGGCGGTGGAAGAGGCGGCGATTCGCGTTTCGATCCGCAATCTGCGGACCTTCCCGGAAATCCAGCGCCGCGAGGCCGAGGGGCTCATCTCGATTTCGGGCGGGCACCTCGACATCGCCAACGGCAATCTGCGGGTCATGGACGAAGAGACGGGCAATTTCTCGCCCGCTCTCTGAGCGTTTCGATCGATGACGGGTCCTGCGGCGGCGCCGCAGAACCCGCTCAGGCAGCCTTTTTCAGGAAGCCGCGATTGATCAGGCTTTCGGCAATCTGCACCGCGTTGAGCGCCGCGCCCTTGCGCAGATTGTCCGAGACAACCCACATGCTGAGGCCGTTCTCGACCGTGAAGTCTTCGCGGATGCGGGAGATGAAGGTGGCGTCGTCGCCGGTCGCTTCATACGGCGTGATGTAGCCACCCGGCTCGCGCTTGTCGATCACGAGGCAGCCCGGGGCTTCGCGGAGAATGTCGCGCGCTTCGTCCGCCGAAATCGGACGCTCGAACTCGATGTTGACGGCCTCGGAATGGCCGACGAACACCGGAACGCGCACGGCGGTGCAGGTGAGCTTGATCTTCGGGTCGAGGATTTTCTTGGTCTCGACCATGACCTTCCACTCTTCCTTCGTGTAGCCGTCGTCCATGAACACGTCGATGTGCGGAATGACGTTGAAGGCGATGCGCTTCGGGAACTTGGCCGGGGTCGGCTCGTCGTTCACGAAAATGCCCTTGGTCTGGTTCCACAGCTCGTCCATGGCGTCCTTGCCGGCACCGGAAACCGACTGATAGGTCGCAACAACCACGCGCTTGATGGTCGCCGCGTCGTGCAGCGGCTTCAGCGCGACGACGAGCTGGGCGGTCGAGCAGTTCGGATTGGCGATGATGCCCTTTTTGGTGTAGCCGGCGATGGCGTCGGCGTTCACTTCGGGCACGATCAGCGGCACGTCGGGGTCGTAGCGGAACGCCGAGGAATTATCGATGACGACGGGGCCGAGCGCGGCGATCTTCGGAGACCATTCCTTGGAGACATCGCCGCCAGCCGACATCAGCACGATGTCGACCTTCGTGAAGTCGAAATTCTCGAGAGCCTGGCATTTGATCGTTTTATCGCCGAACGACACTTCCGAGCCCTGCGACCGGCGCGAGGCGACGGCGTACAGCTCATCGACGGGGAATTCCCGCTCGTCGAGGATGTTCAGCATTTCGCGGCCCACATTGCCTGTGGCGCCGACGACGGCAATCCGATAGCCCATTTTCTGCTCCAGAGATCTCAGTCCGGCCGAGCCGGTGCGCGTTATATGGGGGCCCTGAGCGGCCCGCGCCCTCCCTTAGCCCAATTTCAGAAAAACGCAATTCAGCACGCTGTTGCCCAAAGACGCTTGCGGAACATTAACCGGCGAGGGACATTGTGCCCAAAGTGGATTCTCTCCGATCGGAGCCGGTACATCATGCGCAGTCTTTCCGCCGTTGCCCTGTCAGCCCTGATGCTGTCGGGCGTATTCGCCCTTCCGGCCGTCGCGCAGGAAGATCCCGAGCTTCCGGGCGTGCGCGTGACCATCACGCCGCGTTCGTATCTGAGCCCCGGCAATCAGGTTCGCCCGCAGTCGGCGCGCGACTATGCCAAGTCGAACCTGTCGGGAAATACGTTCCTGTCATCGAACTACAACGGCGTGAAGGGCTTCGAGCGCTATCCGCTGCACGACACGCTTGATCTGCCTTACAGCAGTTCGCGTTACGTGCTCCGCGCGCCCGACCGCGTTCGCTGATCCAGCGGGGCCACAGACGCAAAACCCGGAGCTTGCTCCGGGTTTTTTTGTGTCCGAACGGGGCCATCGGAGGTCAGGCGCTGAACGCGCTCTCGGCCTGAGGCGAGGCGGGCGCCGGGACATAGCCCGACGGATAGGTCATGTCCGGGTTTTCCTTGCCGAACATGTCGCAGCATTTGACCCAGCGCTGAAGCATGCGGCCCGCGAGGGTGCGGTGATCGGGCAGGTCGAAGCCGAGGTCTTCATGCGCGAAGATTTCTTCGCGCGTCAGCCAGCGGGCCTCGGCGATGCGGTCGTCATGAACCGCGATCTGCGTGTCCTCGATAAGGATGTGGAAGCCCATGAGCATGGCGCTCGGGAACGGCCATGGCTGGCTGGCATAATATTGCAGGCGCTTCGGCCGCAGCCTGAAATTCAGTAGCATGTCGCGCGTTGCCGCCTGTTCGACCATTTCGCCCGGCTCGACGGGCGCCGGCAATATCGTCAGCGTGCGGCCCGCCGTGTCCCGGCTGCGCGCGAGCAGGACGCGGTCGGCCGTCACCGGCATGGCCAGAGCAACAAGATCGATCCTCGGAATGGATGCGTCGCGGTCCCAATCGGCCAGACCTCGCAGCATGGCGGCGAGGGCGGCGTCTTCTTCGCCGAGGAAGAAGTGCTGCGGGCCGATCTCGGTAAAGATGAAGCCGTCCGGCACGGGCGGCGCGGACAGCGGGCTGAGGTCGAGCCCGAACAGAAGGCCGTCATCGTCACGGCCGAGGAATGGCTTGCGGCAGCCTTCGAGATCGTAGGGGCGGACGCCCAATTCCTCGCGCGTCAGGCGCGCGAGGACCGACCCGGTGCGCGCAATGAGATGGCGGCCGCGCCAGAAAACGACGAAGCGGGTGTCGCTCTGGCGCGCCAGAACGGCGAGGCTTGCGGGGTTTTCGCGCAGGTCCGGTGCGCGGTCGAAATTCAGGCTGGCGAAATAGGGTACCAGACGATAGGGGCCCCGCTTCTGCGACATCGGCGATCTCCGGATTGCCCGTGAGATCTGACGCAGGGACGAGGCCCCTTCAAATCATTTGCTTTCATTGGCCGATAGCCCGGAGCTATCAAGTCCAGTCAAACGATAGGAAGTGACTTAGGCCAGTTCCTTGCCGAGGGCCGCGATGACGGCGTCTCCCATTTCGGCCGTTCCGATGGTCTTCTGCCCCGCCGACGCGATGTCGCCGGTGCGCAGCCCGTCATTGAGAACACGCGAAATGGCGCGTTCGATGCCGTCGGCGAGGTCGGTCCGGCCGAACGAATAGCGCAGCGCCATTCCGAGGCTGCCGATGACGGCGATCGGGTTGGCGACGCCCTTGCCCGCAATGTCCGGCGCCGAGCCGTGAACCGGCTCGTACATCGCGGCGCGCTTGCCGTTGATCTCCGCGCCGAGCGAGGCCGAGGGCAGCATGCCCAGCGAGCCCGTCAGCATGCTCGCGGCGTCCGAGAGGATGTCGCCGAACAGATTGTCGGTGACGAGGACGTCGAACTGCTTGGGGTTGCGCACGAGCTGCATGGCGCAATTGTCGGCAAGGATGTGTTCGAGCTTCACGTCGGAGAACTTCTCCTTGTGAAGGTTCGTGACGACCTCCTTCCAGAGCAGGCCCGAAATCATGACATTGTGCTTCTCGGCCGAGTGGACGAGGTTCTTGCGGACACGCGCCAGATCGAAAGCCACGGCGGCGATGCGCTCGATCTCGCTCGTCGTGTAGACCTGCGTGTCGACGGCGCGCTTCTGGCCGTTCGCGAGCGTCACGACTTCCTTCGGCTCGCCGAAATACGTGCCGCCCGTCAGTTCGCGGACGATGAGGATATCGAGACCTTCGACGATCTCGCGCTTCAGCGAGGAGGAGTCGGCCAGCGCCGGATAGCAGATCGCCGGGCGCAGATTGGCGAACAGATCGAGATCCTTGCGAAGCCGCAGAAGACCCATTTCCGGACGCTTGTCATAGGCGACACCCGCCCATTTGGGGCCGCCGACCGCGCCGAGGATGATCGCGTCGGCCGCAAACGCCTTCTTCATGGCGTCTTCGGAAATCGGCGCGCCGCCGGCGTCGAAGGCGCAGCCGCCGACGAGATCTTCTTCGATCTCGAAGCTTGCCGCGCCCGTCTTGCCGAGCCAGGCGATGAGCTTCTTCACCTCGGCCATGACCTCAGGGCCGATTCCGTCGCCGGGAAGGAGAAGAAGCTTGTGCGTCGCCATGTCGGGAAATCCTTGAAAAGGCTGAAAAGGAAGGTGGCGATCCCCTAAAGAACGGGGACCGCCTTTTCAAGCGATGGATGTCGCTCTCAGCCCTGCTTCTTGGCGGTGAGTTCGATCTCGACCTTCATCTCTTCGCGGTAGAGGCCGGAAACGATGTAGATGCCCGCCGCGGGGCGGATGTCGCCGAGGAATTCGCCGCAGACGCCGAACACCGCTTCCGCATCCTCGCGGCTCGTCACGAAATACTGCACGCGCACGGCATCCTTCAGGCTCGACCCGGCCTCGTCGAGTGCCTTGTTGATCGTCGCGAAGCAGTTGCGCGTCTGCTCGATCACGTTGTCCGGCATCTGCTTCGTGACCGGATCATAACCCGTGGTTCCGGCGACGAAGACCCAATCGCCCTGCACGACGGCGCGCGAATAGCCGGCGATCTTTTCGAAGTCGGAACCGGAGGAGATCAGGCGACGGGTCATGAGCGTGCTCTTTTCGTTTGTTGTGGGGACAGCAGATTGCGCCAAACGGCGAAGGGCGCAAGACCTGTTCGCGCCTGGACGGCGGTGCTAGGCAGAAGGCATGTCCGCTCTTCCGCCCGCCATCCCGCTCGACGGCGAAACGATCCGTCTCGAACCTCTCGCACCCCGCCATCTTGCCGCGCTCGCGCAGGCGGCGAGTGATGAGCGCATCTGGGGTTACTCGGTGCGCGGGGATACGGACGCCTATCTGGCGGCGGCGCTGAAAAGCATGGAGAGCGGCGAGGCTGTGCCCTTCGTGGCGATCGAGAAGGCGAACGGACGCGTGATCGGGATGTCGCGTCTTTTCGAAATCGACGATGCACACAAGCGCCTCGAGATCGGTTATACGTGGTACATACCGAAATTCTGGGGCACGAAGGTCAACCCGGAAGCGAAGCTGCTTTTGATGACGCACGCCTTCGAGGTCTGGGGCGCGCGGCGCGTGCAATACAAAATTCACTCCGCAAATCTGAGGAGCCGCGCCGCGGTCGAAAAACTCGGCGGCGTTTTCGAGGGCATCATGCGGCGGCACATGATCCAGCCGGATGGCTCCCAGCGCGACACGGCCGTCTATTCGATTCTCGACGATGAATGGCCCGCCGCGAAAGAAAAACTGCGCGCGCGCCTCGCGTGAGCTGCCTGCTCACATAAATGCGATCAGCGTTCGCCGCAGGAACGCATGGCCTTTCAGCGAGTTGTGTTCCTGAGCGGCCGTCAGCCGCAGCAATCATGGAGCGTCACATGGGCGGGACCACCGACAAGATCAAAGGCATGGCCAACGAGGCCGCCGGCAATATCAAGCAGGGCGTCGGCAAGATGACCGACAACGAGCGGCTTGAGGCCGAAGGCAAGGCGCAGGAGCTTAAGGGCGAAGCGCAGCAGACCGTCGGCGATGTGAAGAACAAGGTCAAAGGCGCCGCCAACCGCCATCTCTGATGGTCGAACTGGCGTGCTGCCGCTCCCGGTCCTCCCACGAGGGCCGGGAGTTTTTCGTTGCACTCAGGCCCAGGGGCGCGCTTCGCCGATCCGCGCCTCGTAGTCGACGATCTTCGGCGTCTTCTCCAATGTAAGGCCAATCGCGTCCAGACCGTTCAGCAGGCAATGCTTGCGGTAGGGATCGACGTCGAACTGGATCGTGCCGCCGTCCGGTCCGGAAATCGTCTGCGCCTCAAGATCGACCGTCAGTCGGGCGTTCGCGCCGCGCTCGGCATCGTCCATCAGTTTTTCCAGCTGTTCGGGCGTGACCCGGATCGGCAGAATGCCGTTCTGGAAGCAGTTGTTGTAGAAAATGTCCGCAAAGCTCGTGGCGATCACGCAGCGGATGCCGAAATCCAGCAAGGCCCAAGGCGCGTGTTCACGCGAGGAGCCGCAGCCGAAGTTTTCGCCGGCCACAAGGATTTCCGCGTTGCGGTAAGCGGGCTTGTTGAGGACGAAATCTTCTTTCTCCCGGCCGTTCTCGTCGAAGCGCATTTCCGCAAAGAGGCCCTGTCCGAGACCCGTTCGCTTGATCGTCTTCAGGTATTGCTTCGGGATGATCATGTCGGTGTCGATGTTGACGAGCGGCAGCGGCGCGGCAACTCCGGTCAGCTTTGTAAAGGGCTGCATGTCTTCGTCTCCTTCAGGTGCGCTGCGCGCTAAACATTGGCCTCGATCGATTCCATGTCTTCGTCCGACAGGCCGAAATGGTGGCCGATTTCGTGGATCAGGACATGGGAGACGATCTCGCCGAGTGTCTCTTCGTGTTCCGCCCAGTAGTCCAGGATCGGCCGTCTGTACAGGAAGATCATGTTGGGCATCTGGCCCGTCTGTCCGGTCGCGGCGCCCTGTGCGAGGCCGATGCCCTGAAACAGGCCGAGCAGATCGAACTCGTTTTCGAGGCCGAGTTCCTCGAGGGCATCCTCGTCCGGAAAATCGGCGACGCGAATAACCACGCCCTTCGTCAGTTCGCGAAAGCTCTCGGGAAGATCCGCATAGGCGGCTCTGGAGAGTTTCTCGAATTCATCGAGGCTGGGGGCGAAGGTCCTGTTCCAGTCCATATCCTGCCTGTTCTGCAGAAGTCTTGTGTCGTGCAGGGAAAAGTTCCTTGTCGAAAAAGGAATAATTTTCTAGCCCGCCTGCAACTTCTGCCGCCTTTCCTCCGTTGTCCCGCCGGAAAACATTCACGGAGGGAACCACATGACCAAATATCTCGCTTCCGCCGCCTTGGCAGCGGCCATCGCTGTCGCCGCGTTCGCCGCCCCGGCCTCGGCCCAGGTCGGCATCGGCATCAACATCGGCCCCGATCGCCCCCATTACGGCGAGCGCCACTACGGAGACCGCCATTACCGCGACCGTCGTCCGGTCCGGGTTTATTCCGGCCGCAACGCCTACAGGAACGAGTGTGAAACCCGTCGCACGGTCCGGTGGGTCAACGGCCGCAAGGTCGTCCGCACGGTTCGCGCCTGCGACTGACGTCTCGAAAGCCGGCCGCCGGAACAAGGCGGCCGGCTTGTTTTTCAGTGTCCCCAGTCGCGGATATCGACGAAGCGGCCCGCGATCGCAGCCGCAGCCGCCATTGCCGGGGAAACGAGGTGCGTACGCCCCTTGAAGCCTTGACGTCCCTCGAAATTGCGATTTGAGGTCGACGCGCAGCGCTCTTCCGGCAGCAGCTTGTCCGGGTTCATGGCAAGGCACATGGAGCAACCCGGCTCGCGCCAGTCGAAGCCCGCCGCCTTGAAGATCCTGTCCAGACCTTCCGCTTCCGCCTGCGCTTTCACATTGCCTGAGCCCGGCACGATCATCGCGCTGACGTCCCCATGCACGCTGCGGCCTTCGATGACTTTCGCGGCCGCGCGCAGATCCTCGATGCGCCCGTTCGTGCAGGAGCCGATGAAGATGCGATCGACCTTGATGTCGGTGATCTTCGTTCCCGGCGTCAGACCCATATACTGAAGGGCGCGCCATTTGGCGGCGCGGATGTTCTCGTCTTCGATGTCGTCGGGGTTCGGAACGATGCCCTGTACGGACGCGACGTCTTCGGGGCTCGTGCCCCAGGTGACGATCGGCGGCAGCTTGGCGGCGTCGAGCTTCACCTCGCGGTCGAAATGGGCGCCCTCATCGGAGTGCAGCGTGTCCCAATAGCGGCGCGCGGCATCCCAGGCCTCGCCTTTCGGGGTGCGCGGGCGGTCCTTGATGTAATCATAGGTCGTTTCGTCGGCCGCGATGAGGCCCGCGCGGGCGCCGCCTTCGATCGACATGTTGCAGATCGTCATGCGGCCCTCCATCGAGAGCGCACGGACAGCCTCGCCGGCATATTCGAGCACCGAGCCGGTGCCGCCGGCGGTGCCGATTTCGCCGATGATCGCCAGAACAATGTCCTTCGCCGTCACGCCGTCCGGCAGCTTGCCGTCGACGGTCACGCGCATGTTCTTGGCTTTTCTCTGGATCAAAGTCTGCGTGGCGAGCACATGCTCGACCTCGGACGTGCCGATGCCGTGCGCCAGCGCGCCGAATGCGCCGTGCGTCGACGTATGGCTATCACCGCACACGATGGTCGTGCCGGGCAGCGTGAAGCCCTGCTCGGGGCCGACGATGTGGACGATGCCCTGATTGCGGTCGAATTCGTCGAAATATTCGATGCCGAATTCGCGCGTGTTCTCGGCGAGCGCGGCGATCTGCGTTGCGCTCTCGGGATCGGGATTGGGCAATGTGCGGTCGGATGTCGGCACATTGTGGTCGACCACCGCCAGCGTTCTCTGCGGCGAGTGCACCTTGCGGCCGGTCATGCGCAGGCCTTCGAAAGCCTGCGGGCTGGTCACTTCATGGACCAGGTGACGATCGATGTAGAGGAGGCACGTACCGTCGTCCTGACGGTCGACGACGTGATCGTCGAAAATCTTGTCGTACAAGGTTTTGGGGGGGGCGTTGCGGGCGTTCATCTGGCGTCTCTGTTCGTTCGCTGAATAAGGAAGAGTCCGCCGGGGGCGGACGGCAGTCGCACGGTCTGGCCGCGAAAATCAGAGCGAACGGAGGCCTGCGGCGACAGCCGCGGTGAAGCGCCCGAAGAAGCGGGCGGGCAGCCGCGCGTGATCGTCGATCGCGGCAAACAGAAGGGTCGAGCGGGCCGATACCATGGCTACAATATAGCAATTCCAGAAACGGGCGGCAAATGGGCCCGGAAAACAAAAAGCGCGGCCGAGGCCGCGCTTTTGAACTTGGGTGCCGGAGGCGCCTGAAGCGCCCGGATGCTCAGCGAGCGGCCGTGCCCGTGGTCTTCTCGACGATACGGGCTTTCTTGCCGCGAAGCTCGCGCAGGTAATAGAGCTTGGCGCGACGCACCTTGCCGCGGCGCACGACCTTCAGCGAATCGATGATGGGCGAGTAGAGCGGGAACACGCGCTCGACGCCTTCGCCGTAGGAAATCTTGCGGACCGTGAAGGTCTCGTTGACGCCGCCGCCGGACTTGGCGATGACGACGCCTTCATAGGCCTGAACACGTGTGCGCTCGCCTTCGCGAACCTTCACGTTCACCTGAACCGTGTCGCCGGGGGCGAAATCCGGAATCTGGCGCTGGGCGGCAATGACCGCCATCTGCTCGCGGTCCAGCTCCTGAATGATGTCGATGGCCATAACACTTCTCCGAAGCGCCGCGCCCGACATGCGGGGGCGCTGATCCTCTGCGAAATTCGCGATTGAGCGGCGGCTATTACCCGCTTTTGTCCGGCTTGTCGACGCCTGAGGTGAGGCCCGCGACATATTTTGCGAAAAGATCGGGCCTGCGCGTCCGCGTTGCCCTCAGGGCCTCGGCCTTGCGCCAGGCCGCGATGGCCTTGTGATCGCCCGACAGCAGCACCTCCGGCACGCCGTCGCCGTTCCAGTCCTGCGGTTTGGTAAATTGCGGATATTCCAGAAGGTTCTTCTCGAAACTCTCGTCCTCGCCCGAACCGTCATGCCCCATGACGCCGGGCAGGAGGCGCACGCAGGCATCGAGGACCAGAAGCGCGGCAGGCTCTCCACCCGACAGAACGACATCGCCGACCGAAATTTCTTCCAGCCCGCACGCGGACATCACGCGCTCGTCCATTCCCTCGAAGCGCCCGCAAACGACGATCACGCCGGGACCGTTGGCGAGGGCGCGCACGCGCTCCTGCGAGATGGCTTTGCCGCGCGGCGTCATCACGAGGCGCGGGCGGTCGTCCCCGGCCGCTGCGGCGGCGATCGCCGCCGCAAGCACGTCGGGCTTGAGCACCATGCCCGGCCCGCCGCCGAAAGGGGTGTCGTCCACGCTGCGGTGTCTGTCGGTCGTGAAATCACGCGGGTTGACGGTGTCGAGCGACCACGCGCCTTCGCCAAGCGCGCGGCCCGCGAGAGAGAGGCCGAGCGAGCCGGGAAACATGTCCGGGTAGAGGGTGACGACCGACGCGCGCCAGCCCATCAGCCGCGCTCTTCGTCGAGATTCTCGGCCTCGGTGTCGAGCAACCCTTCGGGGGGCGCGATGACGATGCGGCCGCCGGAAACGTCCACGACCGGCACGAACTCATCGGTGAAGGGAATGTGGAAGCTCGGGGCGCCGGAGCGCGCGATGTCGAGAAGATCGCCCGCGCCGAAATCGTCCACGGCGACGACGGTGCCGATGTCGTTGCCCGCTTCGTCCTCGACGCGCAGACCGATCAGGTCGGAATGGTAATATTCGCCCTCATCGGGCGCCGGCAGGCGCTCGCGCGGCACGAAAAGCCGGGTGTTGGTGAGCGTGGCGGCACGGTCGCGGTCGCTCACGCCGTCCAGTTTGGCAACGAGCATGTCGCCCTGAAGGCGGGCGGAAATGATCTTGAAGCTCTGACGCCCGTCCTCGCTTTCGAGCGGGCCGTAAGCCTTCAGCGCGAGCGGGTCGGACGTGTAGGGCTTGATGCGCACATCGCCCCGCACGCCGTGCGGCGCGCCGACAATGCCGACGAGGATGCGGGCGGGAGCCATGGATCAGAGCCAAGCGATCCGGGCTCGCCTCAGGCGAGCCCGGGTCATGATTGGCTCAGGCCTCGGCCGGGGCTTCTTCAGCCGGAGCGGCCTCGGCGGGAGCGGCAGCCTTGGCAGCCTTCTCTTCTTCGGCGGCCTTGGCGGCGTCCAGGCGCTCCTGCGCCTTCTTCTTCGGCTTGGACTTTTCCGGGTTGCTCTTGGCCGAACGCTTCAGCAGGCCGCGCTCGTCGAGGAAGCGGGCGACGCGGTCCGTCGGCTGGGCGCCCTTGGCGAGCCATTCCTTGGCCTTGTCGAGGTCGAGCGTCACGCGTTCGGCGTCCTTCGGCAGGATCGGGTTGAATGTGCCGATCCGGTCGATGAAGCGGCCATCGCGCGGGTAACGCGAGTCGGCGACGACGATGCGGTAGAACGGGCGCTTCTTGGCGCCGCCACGGGACAGACGGATCTTAAGGGACATATTCTCTTCCTTCTTTCTTTCGTCATCCCGGAACCGCGCAGCGGCATCCGGGATCGTTTTCGAGTGATCCTGCGAGCGGTCCCGGAAAATTGCCCGAACCCGGATAAATCCGGGGTTCGGTAACTCATACTCAACTTGGCGACAGCCAAGTTGAGCGCAATGTCCGGGATGACGCCCGTATTTACTTCTTCTTTCCGAACGGGTTCGGGCCGAGGCCGGGAAGACCGCCAGGCGCCCCGGGGAAACCGGGAGGCAGTCCACCGCCGCCGGGCGCGCCGGGGAAATTGGGTGGCAGAGAGGGCATTCCGCCCTTCTGCAATTGTTTCAGCGCATTGGGGTCGATGCCCGGCATGCCGGGCGGCATTCCGCCGCCGCCGAACAGTTTGCCCGCCATGCCCGCAAGACCGCCGCGTCCGCCTTTGCCCATCATCTTCATCATGTCCGCCATCTGGCGGTGCATTTTGAGGAGACGGTTGACCTCCTCGACCTTGGTGCCCGAGCCCGCCGCGACGCGCTTCTTGCGCGAGGCCTTGAGAATGTCGGGGTTCTTGCGCTCCGCTTTCGTCATCGAATCGATGATCGCGATCTGACGCTTGAGCAGGGTGTCGTCGAGATTGGCGGAATCGATCTGCTTCTTGATCTGGCCCATGCCCGGCAGAAGGCCCATGACGCCCGACATGCCGCCGAGCCTCTGCATCTGCTGGACCTGATTTTTCAGATCGTTCAGATCGAACAGGCCCTTTCGCATGCGCTCGGCGGCGCGCGCGGCCTGTTCGGCATCGATCTGTTCCGCGGCACGTTCGACGAGGGCGACGATGTCGCCCATGCCCAGAATGCGCCCGGCAATACGCTGCGGATCGAAATCCTCCAGCGCGTCCATCTTTTCGCCGACGCCGATCAGCTTGATCGGCTTGCCGGTCACGGCGCGCATGGAGAGCGCGGCACCGCCACGGCCGTCGCCGTCGACGCGTGTCAGCACAAGGCCGGTAATGCCCAGAGCCCCGTCGAAGGCGCGGGCCGTATTCACGGCGTCCTGACCCGTCAGCGCATCGGCGACAAGCAGCACTTCATGCGGCTTGGCGATCTTCTTCACCGCGACGGCTTCGGCCATCAATTCTTCATCGACCGTTGTGCGGCCGGCGGTGTCGAGGATGAGGACGTCGTAGCCGCCGAGCTTCGCGGCGGTCAGCGCGCGCTCCGCGATCTGCACGGCCGACTGGCCGGCAACGATCGGCAGTGTCGCGACATTAGTCTGCTGGCCGAGGATCTGCAGCTGCTCCATCGCCGCCGGACGGCGCGTGTCGAGCGAGGCCAGAAGAACCTTCTTCTTGTCGCGGTCCTGCAGGCGTTTTGCGATTTTCGCGGTCGTTGTCGTCTTGCCCGAGCCCTGAAGGCCGACCATCAGGATCGGCACGGGCGCCGCGGCAGCCAGCGAGATCGGCTGGTTGTCGGTTCCGAGCGTGTTGACGAGTTCGTCATGGACGATCTTGACGACCATCTGGCCTGGCGTGACGGATTTGACGACCGTCGCGCCGATCGCCTGTTCGCTCACCCGCGCCACGAATTCGCGGACCACGTCGAGCGCCACATCGGCCTCGAGAAGCGCCCGGCGCACTTCGCGCATGGCCTCGCCGACGTCGGCCTCCGACAGAGAGCCGCGTCCACGAAGTCTGTCGAGTACGCCGGAAAGGCGTTCCTGCAGGGTCTCGAACATGTTTCCTCTCACCTCATCTGCGGGTCATTCCGGCATGAGGTAGGTGCCCGAACGCCCAACGCAAAGCGCGCCCGAGGGCGCATCCGCGCTGTCGGGCGTTGACCTCCGGCCTCTCGGGCCGGTCGGTTGCTCAGGCGTCAGGTCGCTTGAGAACGGTTGCGGAGGTACCCTCCGAAAGGCTGAGAGTCAAGAAAGTGAACTGCTCGGGCGATCGATCTATCTTAAGAGACGATCATGAACAGACGCAATTTCCTGAAATTCCTGGCCGCTCCCTTCGTCCTGGCCGGTGGGCTTTTCGGCTCCTCCCCGGCGAAGGCGGCCCGCGGCGCGTATTATTCCGGGCCGGTCTCCGACCATTTCGACGGCACGCAATTCTTCAATCCGGGCTTTCCGACGGACAAGAGCCGGGCCGATCTTTTTCGCTTCATGGTGATGGAAGGGAAAGAGAAATGGCCGTCGAGCTGGCCGAGCCCGTTCCGCGACGTGCCTCCGGCATCGTCGCGTCGGCTGCGGGTCACCCTGATCGGCCACGCCTCCTATCTCGTGCAGGTCGCCGGTCTGAACATCCTGCTCGATCCGGTTTATTCCGAACGGTGCTCGCCGTTCACGTTTGCCGGTCCCAAACGGGTCAATCCGCCGGGCATTGCGTTCGACGATCTGCCGAAGATCCATGCCGTCATCGTCACGCACAACCATTACGACCATCTCGACACCGACACGCTGTCGCGCCTTGTCGCGCGCGATGCGCCGCGCATCGTCACGCCGCTCGGCAACGACACCATCATGCGCAATCACGACGCGGCCGTGCAGGCGGAGATCCATGATTGGGGCGACCGGGTCGAGCTGGGAGCGGGCGTTTCCGCGATGCTCGTGCCGACGGCGCACTGGTCGGCGCGGACGCTCGGAGACCGCCGCAAGGCGCTCTGGGCAAGCTTCGTGATCGATACGCCGGACGGGCGCATCTATCATGTCGGCGACAGCGGGTTTGCGAACGGCATGAACTTCCGCGCCCACCGCGAGCTCGGGCCGTTCCGCCTCGCGCTTCTGCCCATCGGGGCCTATGAGCCACGCTGGTTCATGGAAACGAACCACATGAACCCGGCGGATGCGGTCGAGGCTTTCCGTCTTCTTGGAGCTCAGCATGCCATCGGGCACCATTGGGGCACGTTCCAGCTGACGGCCGAAGCGGTGGAGGCGCCCGAACAGGCGCTCGCGGCGGCGCTTCAGGCAGCGGACATCGCGGCGGAACGCTTCGTCGCTTTCAGGCCGGGCCAGGTGTTCGCGCTCTGACGAGCAGCCGATCGGCCGCGATGACGATCAGCATCAGCGCGCCGAGCCCAAGAGCGACCCAGAAGACATTGGCCGCGACCTGCAAGGCCGGGAGCTTTCCGAGATCGATGATCCCGTAGGGATAGGCGCCGGTAAGCGCGCCGACGATCAGCGCATAGGGCAGATAGAGCAGCGGCGGCAGCAGCATCAGCGGCAGATCGCGGATGCGCAGCACGCCGTGCTTCTGCGTCACCGCCCACCACACCACGTAAAATGTCGGCAGCAGATAGTGCAGGAACGTGTCCGCAAGCAGCCACAGACCCTGCCAGTTCTTCAGCGGCGACAAGATGAGATGGAAGAAGATCATCACGAGCAGGATGACCGCCGCCATCAGCCCCCGTGTCTGAGGCCTGCGGAAAACCGCGAGCTGTGGCGTTTGCGTGAGCGCCGACAGATAGATCAGCACCAGCGCTCCGTTCGTCAGGATGGTGAAGAACGAAAAGAACAGAACGAGCGCGCGGCCAAGGCTTGCCCCGTTCGCCATCGAAGCGGGTATCGACAGGCTGAACTGAAGTGCCAGCGCCCCGGCGCCGAACATAAATCCGCAAAGGGTCAGAAGCCGGGACAGGTGCATGGATCTCTCAGCGGGACCGCAAACGCATTGCGATCCTAAAGCTGAGAAGCACAACAAGCACGGCGAGAAAGATGCCCGCGTCCAGAAAATCGTTCTTTCCCGCCTTGATCCACCACAGATGCAAGAGGCCGAGCGGCGCAATCACATAGACGAGGCGGTGAAGCCGCTGCCAGTTGGCGCCGCCGAGCCGCCGCACCCATCCTTTGGTGGAGGTCAAAGCGAGGGGAACGAGCAGCAGAAAGGCGGCGAAGCCGACGGTGATGAAGGGCCGCTTCCAGATGTCGGCGGCGATGGAGACCGGGTCGAACCACTGATCCCACCAGACATAAGTCATCAGATGCAGGCAGACATAGAAAAAGGCGAACAGCCCGGCCATGCGCCGCAGCCGGATGAACCCGGCCTGTTTCGTGATGCGCGCAAGCGGCGTGATGGCCAGCGCAACGAGCAGAAGGATCAGCGCCCAGGTGCCGGACGAGCGGGTGAGGAACTCGATGGGATTGGCGCCGAGATCGTTCGTCGCAATGAGAACGGCCCAGCGAATGAGCGGGACAAGGCCGAGCGCGAACGCAATGGCCCACGCAATCCCGAACGGCAGACCGAGCAGGCGGGGTCCAGTGCGCCTGCGCGGCGCCGTGCGGGGAAGTGCGGTGTCGCTCATCAGTAGAACTTGGCGAGGTCCATGCCGCTGTAGAGGCTGGCAACCTGATCGCCATAGCCATTGAACGGCAGGGTCTTGCGCTTGGGCGCGAAGAACCCGTCTTCGCCGATCCGCCGCTCCGAAGCCTGGCTCCAGCGCGGGTGCGGCACGTCCGGGTTCACGTTGGCGTAGAAGCCGTATTCGTTCGGCGCCGATTTCATCCAGGCCGATGTCGGCTGCTCCGCCGTGAAGCGGATGCGGACGAGCGATTTGGCGCTCTTGAACCCATACTTCCACGGCATGACCACGCGCAGCGGCGCGCCGTTCTGGTTGGGCAACACCTTTCCGTAAACGCCGAAGGTGAGGAGCGTCAGCGGATGGGCGGCCTCGTCGATGCGCAGGCCTTCCGTATAGGGCCAGTCGATCACGTTGCGGCGCAGCCCGGTCATGGAGGCCGTGTCCTGCGCGGTTTCGAACGTCACGAATTTCGCGTTCGAGGTCGGTTCCACCTTCTTCATCAGCTCGGCAAGCGGATAGCCGACCCAGGGAATGACCATGGACCACGCCTCGACGCAGCGGAGGCGATAAACGCGCTCCTCCATCGGAGCCAGTTTGAGCAGGGTTTCGATGTCGAACATGCCGGGTTTTGCAACTTCGCCCTCGACGCTGACCGTCCACGGGCGGGTTTTCATGTCGGGCGCGTTGACCGAGGGATCGGATTTGCCGAGGCCGAACTCGTAGAAATTGTTGTAGGTCGTCACATCCTCGAACGAGGTCAGCTTCTCGTCGACCGTGAAGGCCGCGTTGCGATTTGCGGGAAGCGGCGCATAGGAGGCTTCCTGCGCGCGCGCCGCCGAACTGGCGGCCAGCGCCGCGCCGGCCCCGAGGAGCAGGCTGCGACGGTTGAAATAGATGTTCTCGGGTGTGATCTCGGACCCCGGAATGTCCTTCGACGAAAAAGCGCTCATGACGGCCTCCATGCCGTAGATGTACGCCATCTGGGGCTTTGCGGATGCACCGTGCAATCACAAAGCTGCGCGCAGCCCCGCCCGCGAAAGCTGGCGCTCGACCGTTCCTTCGCCATATAAGCGCGGATCATGAGCGCGCTCGCAAACCACGCCTTCATCAAGATGAACGGGCTCGGCAACGAGATCCTGATTCTCGATCTGCGCGACGGCACACCCTTGCCGACGCCGGAGGAAGCGCGCGCCATCCACCGATCGGGCCTGACTTTCGATCAGCTGATGACGCTGGAGCCGGGGCGCGGGACGGACTTTTCGACGACCATTCTCAACAATGACGGCTCGGAAAGCGCGGCTTGCGGAAACGGCACGCGCTGCATCGCCTGGCTTCTGATGAACGAGACCGGCAAAGACCGCCTGACCATCGCCACCAAGGCTGGGCCGCTGGTGGCCACATCCGGGAGCGCGCCGCACACGATCACCGTCGATATGGGCTTGCCCCGGTTCGGCTGGAAGGACATTCCGCTGTCGCGCGATGCGGGCGATGCGCGGGCGATTGATTTCGAGCCGGCACCGGGACTGAGCGCTCCCTCCGTCGTCAATGTCGGCAATCCGCATGCGATCTTCTGGGTCGACGACATCGCGGCCTACGACTTCGCGACCCTCGGCCCGAAGATCGAGCACGATCCGATCTTTCCCGAACGCGCGAACATCTCGCTCGCCCATGTGACGGCGCCCGACGCGCTGACATTGAAAGTGTGGGAGCGCGGCGCTGGGCTGACGCGCGCCTGCGGCACGGCGGCGTGCGCGGCGGCCGTTACGGCCGCGCGCACGAACCGGACCGGCCGCTCGGTGACGGTGACGCTTCCCGGCGGGCCGCTGCACATTCAGTGGCGCGACGACGATCACATTCTGATGACCGGCTCGATCGAAAGTGAATTCGAGGGCCGTTTCGATCCCGCGATCTTCGCCGGAACAGCGGCATGACAGTCGAGGTCGTCACCTTCGGCTGCCGCCTCAACGCCAACGAATCCGAGGCCATCCGCGCGGCTGCGCTTTCCGCCAATCGCGACAATCTCATTGTCGTCAATACATGCGCGGTGACGGCGGAAGCAACCGCGCAGGCGCGTCAGACGATCCGCAAATTGCGGCGCCTCAACCCGTCGTCCGAGATCGTCGTGACGGGATGCGCCGCGCAGGTCGAACCCGACATGTTCGCGGCGATGCCGGAAGTCTCCCAGGTGCTCGGCAATGCCGAGAAGATGAAGGCCGAAACCTGGGCGCGGCCGTTCGGTCTGGACAACGCCGAGCGCGTGCGTGTCGACGACATCATGTCGGTCAGGGAGACGGCGCTTCATCTCATCGACGGCATGCAGGGCATGGCCCGCGCCTTCGTGCAGGTGCAGAACGGCTGCGATCACCGCTGCACTTTCTGCATCATTCCTTATGGACGCGGCCCCTCGCGCTCCGTTGCGATGGGTGCGGTGGTCGATCAGGTGCGGCGTCTCGCCGAAAACGGATGCCGCGAAATCGTTCTGACGGGTGTCGATCTCACGAGTTATGGCGCGGACCTTCCGGGCACGCCGAAGCTCGGAATGCTCGTGCGGACGATTCTCAAGCTCGTTCCCGAGCTGCCGCGGCTGCGGATTTCCTCCATCGACGCGGTCGAGGCGGACGATGATCTGATCCGCGCCTTTGCCGAGGAAGAGCGGCTGATGGCGCACCTGCACATCTCGCTTCAGGCCGGAGACGATCTCGTGCTGAAGCGTATGAAGCGGCGCCATCTGCGCGCGGACGCGGTGCGTTTCTGCAAGGAGATTCGTGCGCTTCGTCCCGACATCGTGTTCGGTGCCGATTTCATCACGGGCTTTCCCACCGAAACGGAAATGCAGTTCCGCCGTACGCTCGATCTCGTCGGCGAATGCGGGCTGACGCATCTGCATGTTTTCCCGTTCTCACCGCGCCCGGGCACGCCCGCTGCCAAGATGCGGCAGGTCGGGCGCGATGTTGCGAAGGAACGCGCCGCGCGGCTTCGCGCGCGTGGCGAGGACATGCTGCGGCGGCACCTTGCCGGAGAGATCGGCCGCACACGCATGGCGCTGGCCGAAAACGAAGGCGTCGGGCGCACCGAAGGGTTCGCGATGGTGAAGTTCGCGCGCCCGGCTGAGACAGGCACGCTTGTTCCGGTGACGATTGCCGGACATGACGGAACGAGGCTTCTGGCAGCGTAATGACGGAAGAAAAGAAATCAGGATTTTTCGGCCGCCTGTTCGGTGGCGGCAAGCCCGCCGAGCCGGAAGCGATGGAGCCGCGGCAGGACGTTGTCGGCGCGCCGGAGCCGGATGCCGAGCTGCCTGCGCGGGTCGCGCTCGAGGATGTGCCTGCGCCGCTGGAAGCGCCTCCGCCACCTGCTCCGGAACCCGAGCCGGAAGCGCGCGTCATGGAAAAGGTCGAGATCGAGGATCGCATCATCCTGCGTCCCGCGGCGGACGAAGCCGAAGAAACCTTCGCGCCCGAAGTCGAACCTCCGCGCGAAAGCGGCGGCTGGTTCGCGCGTCTGCGGCGCGGGCTTGCACGTACGAGCGAAAAGCTCGGCGGCGGCATCTCCGATCTTTTCAACAAGTCGAAGTTCGATGCGGCGACGCTCGATGAACTCGAGGACATTCTCATCCAGGCCGATCTCGGCATCGACGCCGCTGCGCGCGTCACCAAGGAAGTCGGACGCCAGCGGCATGAGCGCGGGCTCGATGGCGACGGCGTGCGCGCCGTCGTGGCAAGTGAAGTCGAGAAGGCGCTTTCGGATGTGGCGAAGCCGCTCGACATCAACACGGGCGCGAAGCCCTTCGTGATCCTGATGGCGGGCGTCAACGGATCGGGCAAGACGACGACCATCGGCAAGCTTGCGCGCAAATACACCGACGAGGGAAAATCGGTCATGCTCGCGGCCGGCGACACGTTCCGCGCGGCGGCGGTCGAGCAGCTTCGCGTCTGGGCCGAGCGGATCGGCGTTCCCATCGTTACGAAGGATGTCGGGGCGGATGCGTCGGGCCTCGCCTATGAGGCGGTCGAGAAAGCGCGCGCAGCGGGCGTGGATATCCTGCTCATCGACACCGCCGGGCGGCTTCAGAACCGCACGGAGCTGATGCAGGAGCTTGAGAAGATCACGCGCGTGATCCGCAAGGTCATGCCCGATGCCCCGCATGCCGCGCTGCTCGTTCTCGACGCGACCGTCGGCCAGAACGCCATCAGCCAGGTCGAGCTTTTCCAGAAGACCGCCGGGATCACGGGGCTTGTCATGACCAAGCTCGACGGTACGGCGCGCGGCGGCATTCTGGTCGCATTGGCCGACAGGTTCAGCCTGCCCATACATTTCATCGGCGTCGGCGAAAGCGTCGGAGACCTCGAACCGTTCGATGCGCGCGATTTTTCACGCGCGCTTGTGGGACTGGATTAAGCATGACCATCAAGACCACGGCGGAAGGTGCGCCGAAGAAGCTGAACCCCTGGCTGAAATTCGCGCTCGAGATCGGGCCGCTTGTCGCCTTTTTCTTCGTGAATTCGCGCGCGGGCCTGTTCTGGGGCACCGGCGTTTTCATGGCCGCGACGGCGGTGTCGCTGCTTGTTTCGTGGCTGCTGATCCGCCGTCTTCCGATCATGCCGCTGGTGACGGGCGTGGTCGTTCTGATTTTCGGCGGGCTGACGCTCTATCTGCAGGATGAGCTGTTCATCAAGCTGAAGCCCACCATCGTGAATACGATGTTCGGTGTGGTTCTGCTGGTCGGTCTTGCGTTCGGAAAATCGCTGCTGGCCGTGGTCTTCGACGCCGCGTTCAGCCTGACGGACGAGGGCTGGAAGAAGCTCACCTTCCGCTGGGCGCTGTTTTTCTTCGCGCTCGCGATCATAAATGAAGTGGTGTGGCGCAATTTTTCGACGGATTTCTGGGTCGCGTTCAAGGTGTGGGGCATCATGCCTCTCACCTTCGTCTTCGCGCTGGCGCAACTGCCGCTGCTGCAGCGTTATGAGGCCAAGACGGACGACGCCTAACGGCTGGTCAGGCCGGCCGCGCGCGCTTCGGCGTCGACCAGCGCGTCGTTGGTGGTGGCCAGTTTTTGGCGCAGGCCTTTCCGGAAGCTCAGATCGATGGCCTGTTCGATGGCGGGTTCCCGCTCGATCAGTTTCTGCAGCGCCTGACGCTCGAATGCGAGGTAGCGCGTTTCGCTGCGGGCCGTCACCGTTGCCGTCGCGGGCATATCGGTAAGTACGCTGATCTCGCCGACGAGCGTGCCGGGGTCGCAATAGCCGACCAGAACGTCGTTGACGGTCACGATCACCTCGCCCGAAGCGACGAAAATCATATACGTCACCATCTCGCCGCGGCGGATGAGGATCGTTCCGGGCTTCACGTCGTGCCATTCGCCAAGATCGAGCAGGCGGCGTGCGAGGGGCGGCTCGAGCAGGGGAACGACGTGCTCGCGGAACATGCGCTCCTCGGGAGTAAAGTGCGCGGCGCGATTGCGGTGCAGCAGGAGCGCAAGCTGGCCGAGGTTGACGGCGACGAACAGAAATTCCCAGAACACGCTGACGAAATCGCCGATCATCACCGAATAGACGATGCTGAGAGCGCCGGCACCGATCGCGATGATGCGCAGATAGAACATCCGCGTCATCAGCATCGACAGGATCAACAGCACATAGCTGGCATGGCCGATGAGGCCCTCGGGCGAGAGGGCGGACTCGGAGATCGTCGCAAGTTCCATCTTGCCAGAATGTCTTACCGGCCCGTCACGTGCAATCGGTCATGGGCGGCGATGGCGGTGCCGCGTTCGGCCTTGGCGATTTCCGGAAGCAGCACATCGGCGAGCGAGGCATCCGTCAGCGGGCCGATATGCTTGTAGGCGATGCGTCCGTCCTTGCCGATGACGAAGGTTTCCGGGACCCCGTAGACACCCCAGTCGATCGCCGCCCGCCCATTGGCATCCGTGCCGACCGAGGAGAACGGATTGCCCATTTCCTTGAGGAACCCCAGCGCGTTGTCCGCCGCGTCCTTGTAATTGATGCCGACGAGCTGGACGCGATTCATGGCCGCGAGTCTTTCGAGCACGGGGTGCTCATTACGGCAGGGCGCGCACCAGGACGCCCAGACATTGACGACGGTGACGCGGCCATTTCCGAGGTCCGCGCGAGAGAGCCCCGGAACGGGCGAGCCGTCGGCATTCGTCAGCCCCTCAAGCGGCGCGAGCGTGAATTCGGGCGCCTCGCGTCCGATCAAGGCCGAGGGAAGCTGCGACGGGTCCCCGGCGTAAAGACGCAGGTAGAAAAGGCCGGCCAGCGCGACGAACAGGACAAGCGGGATGAGGACAACGAGGCGCCGCATCAGTCGGTCCTGCCGAGTTTTGCCTCAAGCGCTTCAAGCGCGCGGCGCTGGCTTCGATATTCCGCAAGGCTCCAGACGATCAGGCCCAAAACGACGAGCCCCGTGAATCCGTAGGCGGCGAGGATATAGCCGGAATGCGTCATCGGGCGGCCTCCGCCGCGCGCAGGCGAAGCCCGCGCAGGCGCCGTTTCATCAGCTCCGTGCGCATCAGCAGAAGATGCAGCGTCACGAACAGCAGCGTGAAGGCAAGAGCGTTCACCAGGAGCGGCGTCAGGATCGCCGGATGGATGCTCGGCCCGTCCATACGGAAAACGGAGGCGGGCTGGTGCAGCGTGTTCCACCAGTCGACCGAAAATTTGATGATCGGGACATTGATGAACCCGACAAGCGTGAGGATCGCGACGAGCCGCGCGGCCTTGGCGGGCTCGTCGAGCGCCGCCCGCAGCGCGATGACGCCGAGATACATCAGAAAGAGAACGAGAACCGAGGTGAGCCGGGCATCCCATTCCCACCACGTGCCCCACATGGGCCGCCCCCAGAGAGAGCCGGTGACGAGGGCGATCAGGGTGAAGGCCGCGCCGATGGGAGCGGCCGCCTGCGCCGCGACATCGGCGAGCGGGTGCCGCCAGACGAGGACGCCGAGGCTCGACACCGACATCACGCCCCATCCGAACATGCAGAGCCAGGCGGCGGGAACATGCACGAACATGATGCGGACGGTGTCGCCCTGCTGGTAATCGGCGGGCGCGACGAAGAACGCCTGCCACATGCCGACGACGAACAGAAGGGCGGTCAGCCCGGCGAGCCAAGGCAATGCCCGGTCGGCGAGGCTGGAAAAGCGGGCGGGGTTCGCAAGAGCGATCATCGGGCGCGATGTAGCCTCCGCCTGCGGCACTGGCAATCTCCGGTCTGTCACGAGCGCGCGGATCTGAGCGCGCCGGCCGCCGCGAGCGGCGCCAGAACAAAGGCCGCCAATGTGACGGCAAGAAGGAGCGACAGCGAAGAGGCGGCCGGATCGCCCGCGATCAGCGCGTTCGTGGTCGAGACCCCGAAGATCAGAACCGGCACCGTCATGGGCAGAACGAGGACGGGCAACAGGAGCCCGCCACGTCTGAGGCCGACCGTCAGCGCCGCGCCGATCATGCCCAGAAGCGTCAAAGCAGGGGTTCCGATCAGCAAAGTGAAGGCCGTGGCGGCAAGCGCATGCGGCGGCAGGTTCAGCATCAGGCCGAGCAGCGGGGCGATGGCGGCGAGCGGCAGCCCCGTCACGACCCAGTGCGAAAGCGCCTTGGCCAGGACGAGAACCGGCAGCGGGGCGGGCGCTGAAAAGAGAAGGTCGAGACTGCCGTCCTCGGCGTCGGCGCCGAACAGACGGTCGAGGCCGATCAGGGTCGAGAGCAGGGCCCCGATCCACAGAACCGCTGCGCCGATGCGCCCCAGCAAAACGAGATCGGGCCCGACGGCGAAGGGGATGACGGCGACGACGGAGAGAAAGAAGACCAGTGGAAGGCCGAACCCGCCGCCCGAGCGGACGGCAAGACGAAAATCGCGACGGATGAGGGCGAGAAGCGTCGAGGTCACACCGCGCTCCCCAGAACCATGCGTTTCAGGTTCGGCCATCCGAGGTCCGAATGGGTTGCGGCGATGACGATGCCCCCGGTTTCCCGGTGCGTCTCGACCAGTGTTCCGAGCCGGGAGAGCCCGTCGGTGTCGAGCGCGGTCGCGGGCTCGTCGAGAAGCCAGATGCCGCGTCTGGCGACGATCAGGCGGGTAAGCCCGAGACGCCTTTTCTGCCCGGCAGACAGGGAGGCGGCGGGAAGATCGGCGGCATGGCCGAGCCCCACGGCCTTTAGCGCCTCCGGCACGGCCGATGGATCGCCGCCCAGAAACTCGGCCCAGAACACCGCATTTTCCGTTGCGGAGAGCGCCGTTTTGACCCCGTCCGCATGGCCGATGAGATGAACATGCTCGGCGCGCGGGGTCTCCGGGTCTCCACTCTCGATCTGCACGGTGCCGGATGCGACAGGCAGCAGGCCCGCAAGCGCCCGCAGCAGAGTGGACTTTCCGGCGCCGTTCGGGCCGATCAGCACCAGCGCCTCTCCCGCCTGCAGGTTGAAGGAGACCGCGTTGAGCACGACGCGCTCGTTGCGCTCGATGCGGAGGCTTTCGGCCGTCAGGCGCACGGCCATGCTGCCCAAGTATGAGGCAGGAAGCGCCGGGTGCCCGCATTTCCTGTCTGGAAGAGTTCGAAGCTTCCGCCTATATTCCGGCCAGGCTCGACGATTTCCCCAACAGGGGAGCGGCCCCGGAAGCTCCCGCTTCCCCCGTGACGGAGTGCACACGCTCCCGCCGAGTGTCTGGTATGGAGATCAGCACTCGTGTCCACAAAATCCCTCGACAGTTTCAAATCCAAGAAAACACTCACCGCCGGCGGCAAGACCTACACCTATTACAGCCTGAAGGAAGCCGAAAAGAACGGCCTGACGGGCATTTCGCGCCTTCCGGTTTCGCTCAAGGTCTTGCTCGAAAACCTTCTGCGGTTCGAAGACGGCAGGACGGTGAAGGCCGAGGACATTCGCGCCATCGCGGCGTGGATGGCCGAACGCACATCCAGCCATGAAATCGCGTTTCGCCCGGCGCGCGTCCTGATGCAGGACTTCACCGGCGTTCCGGCGGTGGTGGATCTGGCGGCCATGCGCGACGCCATGAACGCGCTTGGCGGCGATCCGAAACGCATCAACCCGCTCGTTCCGGTCGATCTCGTCATCGACCATTCGGTCATCGTCGACGAATTCGGCACGCCGCAGGCCTTCGCCCACAATGTCGAAAAGGAATATGAGCGCAACGGCGAGCGCTACCGCTTCCTGAAATGGGCGCAGGGCTCGTTCGACAATTTCCGCGTCGTGCCGCCCGGCACCGGCATCTGCCACCAGGTCAATCTCGAATATCTGTCTCAGGTCGTCTGGACGAAGGACGAAGGCGGCGAGACGACTGCCTATTGCGACACGCTTGTCGGCACCGACAGTCACACCACAATGGTCAACGGCCTGTCCGTGCTTGGCTGGGGCGTCGGCGGCATCGAGGCGGAGGCGGCCATGCTGGGCCAGCCTTTGTCCATGCTTATTCCCGAAGTCGTCGGCTTCCGCATCCACGGCAGGCTGAAGGAGGGCGTGACGGCGACGGACCTCGTTCTGACCGTCACCGAAATGCTGCGCAAGAAGGGCGTTGTCGGAAAGTTCGTCGAATTCTTCGGCCCCGGCATCGGCACGATGGCGCTCGAAGACCGCGCGACGATCGGCAATATGGCGCCCGAATATGGCGCGACCTGCGGCTTCTTCCCGGTCGATCAGGAAACGTTGCGCTATCTCGACGAAACCGCCCGCACGCCCGAGCGGCTGGCCCTGGTCGAGGAATATCAGAAGGCGCAGGGCATGTTCTGGACGCCCGACGTCGAGGACCCTGTCTTTACGGATGTGCTGGAGCTCGACCTGTCGACGGTAGAACCATCGCTGGCCGGTCCCAAGCGTCCGCAGGACCGCGTTCTCCTGTCCGGCACAAAGGCCGGTTTCCTCAAGGCGCTGGAAGGCGAGTTCGGCAAGGCCGGCAAGACCGCCGAGCGCTTCCCGGTCGAGGGCGCGGACTACACGATCGGCCACGGCGACGTCGTTCTTGCGGCGATCACCTCCTGTACCAACACGTCGAACCCGAATGTCATGATCGCGGCGGGCCTCCTTGCCCGCAATGCGGTGGCGAAGGGCCTGAAGACCAAGCCCTGGGTCAAGACATCGGTCGCGCCGGGCAGCCAGGTGGTCGAGGATTACTTCAAGAGCGCCGACCTGCAGAAGGATCTCGACGCGCTCGGCTTCAACCTTGTCGGTTTCGGCTGCACGTCGTGCATCGGCAATTCCGGCCCGCTGCCGGAGGCGATTTCGGAATCGATCAACGGCAACGACGTGGTCGGCGGCGCCGTCATCTCCGGCAACCGCAATTTCGAAGGCCGCGTGAACCCGGATGTACGGGCAAACTATCTCGCCTCGCCGCCGCTCGTCGTCGCGTACGCACTGGCGGGCTCGCTGCAGATCGATCTGGCCACCGAGCCGCTCGGCACCGGGTCGGACGGCAAGCCGGTCTATCTCAAGGATGTCTGGCCGAGCTCGAAGGAAGTCGCCGAATTCGTCCGTGCCAACGTCACCAAGAAGATATTCCAGACCCGCTATGCGGACGTCTTCAAGGGCGACGAGCACTGGCAGAAGATTTCGGTGTCGAAGGGCCTGACCTATGAGTGGGACAATCGTTCCACCTATGTGCAGAACCCGCCCTATTTCGAGGGCATCACGCGCGAGCCCGAGCCGCTCACGGACATCGAGAATGCCCGCATTCTCGGCCTCTTCCTCGATTCGATCACGACCGACCACATCTCGCCGGCCGGCTCGATCAAGGTCGAAAGCCCGGCCGGTCATTACCTGCGCGATCATCAGGTGCGCCCGGTCGATTTCAACCAGTACGGCACGCGGCGCGGCAATCATCAGATCATGATGCGCGGCACGTTCGCCAATATCCGCATCAAGAACCAGATGCTGGCGGGAATCGAAGGCGGCCTCACCCGTCACTATCCGGACGGCGAGCAGATGCCGATCTACGACGCGGCGATGAAGTACAAGGAAGAGGGCGTGCCGCTCGTCGTCTTCGCGGGCAAGGAATATGGCACGGGCTCCTCGCGCGACTGGGCGGCCAAGGGCACGGTTCTGCTCGGCATCCGCGCGGTCATCGCCGAGAGCTTCGAGCGCATCCATCGCTCCAATCTCGTCGGCATGGGCGTTGTGCCTCTGGTGTTCGAGGCCGGGACGACTTGGAAGTCGCTCGGGCTCACCGGTGAGGAGAGCGTCACGCTCCACGGCATCGCCGAGGGGCTGAAAGTGCGCCAGATCATGACCGCCGAGATCACCTATGGATCGGGCGAAGTGAAGAAGGTGCCTTTGATCTGCCGGATCGACACGCTCGAAGAGCTCGAATATTTCAAGAACGGCGGCATTCTTCACTATGTCTTGAGGTCGCTGGCGGCGTGAGGCCGATCTCGTCCTCGTGACTGGTGAAAGTGTGCGTTTGTGGCCATTGATCCCTGAGATGAGATTAGCTGTACCTCTTCTTGGTCTGGTCCTCGGCCTGATATCGGCACCGGCCTCGGCTCAAACGCCGAGGGCGGTGCTCGAGCTTTTCACGAGCCAGGGCTGTTCCTCCTGCCCAAAAGCGGACGAGCTCGCGATGGAGCTTGCCCGCGACAAGGACGTCCTCGTTCTGACATTCCCCGTCGATTACTGGGATTATCTCGGCTGGAAGGACACGCTCGGCTCCTCCGCCAATTCCGCGCGCCAACGCGCCTATGCGAATGTGCGCGGCGACCGCAAGGTCTTTACGCCGCAGATGGTCGTCAACGGCCGCGCCTCGGCCATCGGCAGCGATCGCGCGGCGATCCTGAACGCGGTGCGGGACACGTCGGGCGATCGCGAACTTCTGTCCGTGCCGGTGTCGATCAGCGAGGCGGATGGCAAGATCGAGGTCGAGCTCGCGGGAAGCAAGGACTGCGAAAGCGAAGTCTGGCTGATCGCGGTGACGTCCGAGAGGTCGGTCCGGATCGAGGGCGGCGAGAACAAGGATCGCACCGTCAACTACACGAATGTGGTGCGGCGCATGACGCGCCTCGGCGCCTGGACCGGCAAGGCCGCGCATTTCACGGTGTCGCGCGCGGATGCGGTTCCAGGCGATGCTGACCGCTATTTCGTGCTGGTGCAGAAGGGATCGGGCTCGATGCCGGGCACGATTCTCGGCGTTCACCTCGCCTCACGTTGACCTTCGTGGCAGGCCGGCGTGCAGACAAAAAGAAGGGCCGGACAAGCCGACCCTTCTCAAAGTCCGCTGCGAATTTCTTCGCAGCCTGTACGGTTGGTCCGATCATCAACCCCATGGGGCTGGGGGGCTGGTAACAGGGCTAACGACCGGACCCCGAGGCAACGATTGGAGTGTCGCGCTGCGCTGAGGCGCGGAATTGTCCGGAAAAGGGCATTTTTGTGATGTGGTTTTATACCCTTGGTTTACCGCCAAAGGTAGAACGGAAAAGGCTTGCGTCACTTTTGTGACGGCGCGAAGATTGGCATCTCGCACGAGGTGTTCATGGGCGACGTTGTCGAGCCGATAAATCAGTTCCGGGGTGCCGGGTTTGCAAAGACAGACACGAAGATCCCGCCTCCGGCACCACAGGCCGTCTCCTTCGACCGCACAGAACTTCGCGAAATCCTCAATGTTTACGGACGGCTGGTCGCCTCCGGCGAAATGCGCGATTACGCCATCGACATGATGCGCGAGAAGGCCGTGTTCTCGCTGTTCCGGCGCATGGGCGAAGTGCCGACCTATCGGATCGAGAAGGACCCGAAGCTGCGCAACCGGCAGGGGGCCTATTCGGTCATTACGGCGACGGGGCTCATCCTCAAGCGGGGGCACGATCTGGCCCGGGTGCTTTCGGTGCTCGACAAAAGGCTCAAGCTCGTCACCAACTGATCGCTAAGCCCTCACCCGCACGCACGGCGCGCGATCCTGCGACGTCGGTCAAGGCTCCGGTTCGTAAGGCGGATCGTCCCTGTCGCCCGAGCCGAGCGCCTTTTGCATCTCGATCGTGTCGAGCCATGTCTCGAATTTGCGCCCGACGGATCTGTGCGTGCCGATCATCGTGAACCCGGCCTTCTCGTGCAGCGCGATAGAGCCGGCATTGCGGCTGTCGCCGATCACCGCGATCATCTGGCGGAAGCCCCGGTTCTCGCAATCGGCGATCAGCGCATTCAGCAGCGCGCGGCCGACGCCTTTGCCCTGCCAGACCGGCGCCACATAGATCGAGTTCTCGACGGTGAAGGCATAGGCCTTTCGCGGCCGGTAGGGGCCTGCATAGGCGTAGCCCGCGACCTCGTTTCCAGCCGCGGCGACGAGATAGGGATAGCCGCCCGACACCGCTTTCTCGAATCGGGCCTGCATCTCGGCAAGATCGGGCGGCACAAGCTCGAAGCTCGCGGTGCCGGTGCGGACGGCCTCGGCATAGATGGCGGCGATGGCGGGAAGGTCGGAGAGCTGGCCGGGGCGGATCATGGGGGCAGACCACGTGAATGTTCCCCGGACGGCGTGCGCAAAGCGCATCGCGTGATCCGGGGTCCAGAGAATATGTGCGGCGAAGCCGCTCTCTTATCCTGGCTCCCGGATCGGCGCCATACGTCGCATGGCTTGTCCGGGACACAAAAAAGCCCCGGCTTTCGCCGGGGCTCTGAATGTTCATTCGGGGTCGCTTACTCGCGATTGCCGAACAGCTGCAGCATCATCATGAACAGGTTGATGAAGTCGAGGTAGAGCGACAGGGCACCCATGATGGCCTTGCGGCCCATGACTTCGCTGTCGTCGACCGCGTCGTACATCTCCTTGATGCGCTGCGTGTCGTAGGCGGTGAGGCCCGAGAACACGAGCACGCCGACCACCGAGATGACGAACTGCACCATCGTCGAGCCGATGAAGATGTTCACCAGCGAGGCGATGACAATGCCGATCAGGCCCATGAACAGGAAGGTGCCCATGCCCGACAGGTTGCGCTTCGTCGTGTAGCCGTAGAGGCTCAGCGCGCCGAAGGCGGCTGCGGTGATGAAGAACACGCGCGCGATCGAGCTACCCGTGTAAACGAGGAAGATCGTCGAGAGCGACAGACCCATCAGGGCGGCGAACACCCAGAACGCGACCTGCGCCGCGGAGGCCGACATCTTGTGGACGCGCGCCGACAGGAAGAACACCATGCCGAGCGGCGCGAGCGCGACAACCCATTTCAGCGGGCTGGCGTAAAGCGCCTGACCGAGCGCGGTCAGTGCCTGCGCGCCGGACGCATCCTGCGTGACGGCCATCTTGAACATGCCGATCGCGACAAGGCCGGTGATGGCCAGGCCGATCGTCATGTAGTTGTAGACGGAGACCATGTAGGCGCGAAGGCCCTGGTCGATGACAGCGGCCTCCTGGCGAGCGGTGCCGCCTACGCGAGCCGTCCCATAGCGGTCGAAGTCGGACATATTCGTTTATCCCTTGCGTTATCCCGCATTCATGCGCGGGGTCTCGTTCCCCAATATGGGAAATCTCGCGAAATCGCACAAGCGTAGGTCTACGGATTTCCGGCCGCCGACCCTGACGATGTCGCGACCTGCAAATTTACAGATTGCGAAGCACTGGAGCGGGTTTGAGACGAACGAGCCGCCAGGTTCCGGCCAGCCCGAGCACGATGGTTAACACCAGCGCGAAGAGGGCGGCGCCGAGCCCTCCCACCCAGTCGAGATAAAACGCGATCTTCATGACCTGGGTCACCACGACATAGGCCGCGAGGGTGCCGGCAACAAGGCCGAACAAGGCGGTCGCAAAACCGATCATCATGTATTCGAGCGCAAACGCCCCGATGATGCGGCCCCGGGTGGCGCCGAGGGTCTTGAGGATCATCGCATCGTAGACGCGGTAGCGGTGTCCGGCGGCCAGCGCCCCGCCAAGAACCAGAACGCTGGCCAGCAAGGTCACGCCGCTCGCGCCGCGAATGGCGAGCGCAAGATCGGTGACGATTTCGGCAATGCTCGACAGCGCGTCCTTTACGCGGACGATGAGAATGGCGGGAAAGCGCGCGGCGGTGTCGCGCAGCAAGGAAAGCTCGCTTGCGGTGTCCGTGCCGTCGGGGAAGGCGAGCGTCGCGAGATATTGGTAGGGTGCACCCGCAAAGGTGTTCGGCGAGAAGACGAGCACGAAATTGATGCCGAGGCTTTCCCATTCCACTTCACGCAGATTGGCGATCTTCGCGCTGATCTCCCGGCCGAGCACATTGACCTTGATCTCGTCGCCGAGGGACAGGCCGAGGCGGCGTGCGCTCTCGGCCTCGAAGGACACGAGATTGTCGCCGCTGTAGCCCGGCTCCCACCAGGTGCCTTCCACGACCTTCGAGCCCTCGGGCGCGGCATCGGCAAACGTGATGCCGCGGTCGCCGCGCAGCACCCAGGCGGCTTCGCCCGCCGGGTAATTCTCGGTGGTCCGGCCTTTCAGCTCGGTGATCTGGCCGCGCAGCATGGGCACCTGCTCGACCTCGGAGCTGGGCGCCTTCTCCTTCAGGAAAGCGACGAAATCGCTCGCTTCGGCATTCGGAATGTCGGCGAAGAAGAAGCTCGGCGCCCGCTCGGGCAGGGACGCGGTGAGCTGATTGCGGATCGAGGAATCGATCAGGGTCAGCGCCACGAGCAGCGCAAGGCCGAGCCCGAGCGAGAGCACGACCGAGGGCGTCAGCGCGCCGGGCCGATGCACGTTCGCGAGCGCGATGCGCAGTTCGGTGCGCTTCGGGCGTGGCAGGCGCCGGGCCACGGCCATGATCGCGGAGGCCACGGCGCGGAGCACGAGAAAGATCGCGGCGGCGGCCCCGATAAATGTGAGCGCCACCACTTTCTGCGCGGCGGCCGCGACCATCAGTGCGACCAGCACGGTCAGTGCAAGGACCGTCAGAACAAGATAGCGGCGGCGCGGCAGGCGAAGTCTGGAACTGCCCAGATGGTCGCGGAAGAGCGCCGTGACCGGCAGATCGTGCGCGCGCCCGAGCGGCCACAGCGCAAAGACAAGCGCGATCAGAAATCCGAACACGGCCGCAAGGACCAACTGCACCGGCTGAAGCGAGGCCACGAAAGGCAGCGGGATGATCGCGCCGAAGGCCCATTGCACAAGGAAGGGCAACGCCGCGCCAAGGACGAGACCCAAGGCGATGCCGACGCAGGCCAGCGCCAGAATCTGGACGAGATAGATCTGGAAAATGCGGCTGCCCGGCGCGCCGAGGCATTTCAAAACCGCGATCGTCTCGCGCCGTTTCTCGATATAGGCGTTGACCGCGTTGGCGACGCCGACACCGCCGACCAAGAGGGCGGTCAGGCCGACAAGCGTCAGGAACTGGCTGAAACGGTCGATGTTCTGTTCGAGACGCTCGGAGGCGGAATTGCGCGTGCGCTCACGCCAGCCCGCGTCGGGAAAGGCGGTTTTTGCGTCCTCGGTCAGTCGTGCAAGATCGGCATCGCTGGACGCGTCCGGCGGAAGCGCAAGGCGGTAATCCCAGCGCACGAGGCTCCCGGGAACGACGAGCCCGGTCGCGTCGAGCGCCGCGCGCGTCACATACATATGCGGCGCGAAACCGAAGCCGCCGGAAAGATTGTCCGGCTCCTTCACAAGGGCCGCACGAATTTCGAGCGTGGCGTCGCCGACCTCGACCCGGTCGCCGACCTTCGCCTCCAGCCGCGCGAGCAGGGCCTGGTCCATCGCCGTGCCGAACACGCCGTCTTTTTCGGCAAGAAGATCCTGCAACGGGGCAGCCGGTTCGGTTTCCATCTGGCCGAACAGCGGATGAAGATCGGTGACGGCCTTCAGTTCGCCCAGCGCGGCATCGCCGCTCGCCGTCCGCGCCATCGCGCGAAGGCTCGCGACCGGCGAGACCGTGCCGCGCGCGGACAGGAAATCCAGCTCTTCCGGGCTCGCTTCACGATGGATGAGCTGAAAGCTGGCATCGCCGCCAAGGATGGTGCGGCCCTCGCGCGCGAGCCCGTCGTAAAGACCGCCGGCAATCGAGCCGACACCTGCAATGCTGGCGACGCCAAGCGCAAGACAGGCGATGAAGATGCGAAAGCCGGACAGCCCGCCGCGCAGTTCGCGCAGCGCAAGCCTCAGCGAGAGGCCGAATCCGGGTTGTCCGGGTTCGGGCCGGGCGGACGTCGGAACGAAGGCGCTCACGCCGTCAACACCTCGGCGGGCGCCTCCTCGATCACGCCGGAGCGCATCCGCACGACACGGTCGCAGCGCCGCGCGAGGGACAGGTCGTGGGTGACGAGAACGAGCGTCGTGCCGCGTTCCTTCGTCTTGGCGAAGAGGAGGTCGGCGATGCTTTTGCCGGTCGTCTCGTCGAGGTTGCCGGTCGGCTCGTCGGCGACAAGGATGGGCGCGCCCGGCGCGAGCGCGCGGGCAAGGGCGACGCGCTGCTGCTCGCCGCCGGAAAGCTCGGCGGGATAGTGCGATGTCCGGTGGCCGAGGCCGACTTCCTCTAATTCCTTCTCGGCGTGCTCGAAGGCATCGGCATGGCCCGCCAGTTCAAGCGGCACCGCGACGTTTTCGAGCGCCGTCATCGTGGGGATGAGATGGAAGCTCTGGAATACGACCCCGATGTTCTTGCCGCGGAACCGCGCCAGTGCGTCCTCGTCCAACGCGCCGAAATCTGCATCGAGCACGCGCACCGTCCCGGAATCGGCACGCTCCAGCCCGGCCAGCACCATCAGGAGCGAGGATTTTCCCGAGCCTGACGGACCTGTGAGGCCAACACGCTCGCCACGACCTATATGAAGGGACACGTTCTTGAGGATGTGAACTCTGGCGGCGCCGCGACCAAGGCTTAAGTTGATGTCCTCAAGATCGATCATCGGCATGTCACATTCCCGTACAGTGGAGAGGACCATATGGAGAGCCCAGCGGCGCACCGCCAGTCACAAACGCTTGGGCGCCATCGCCTCTTTGCCGCAGCCGTTTTCGCTCTTGCCGTGAGTTTCGTCGGTCTTTCGACCTCCGCCGAAGCCCGCACCATTCGTCTCGTTGCTTTGGGCGACAGCCTGACGGCGGGGTATGGCCTTAATCCCGGTGAGGCCTTCCCGGCTGTGCTGGAGAAGGCGCTGAAGGACAAGGGGTTCGATGTTTCCATCGCGAATGCGGGCGTCTCGGGAGACACCGCAAGCGCGGGCGCAGCGCGCGTCGACTGGTCGGTTCCCGACGGCACCGACGGCGTGATCCTGGAGCTTGGGGCCAACGACGCCCTGCGCGGGCTCGACCCGGCCGGAACCGACAAGGCACTCCGGCAGGCGCTCGATCGCCTGAAGGCGCGCAACATCCCGGTTCTGCTCGCGGGCATGTATGCGCCGCGCAGTCTCGGCGCCGTCTATTACGAGAAATTCGATGCGATCTACCCCAAGCTCGCCACCGATTACGGTGTCGATCTGTACCCGTTTTTCCTCGACGGCGTGGCCGGCGATGTGAAGCTCAATCTGCCGGACGGAATGCACCCGACCGCCGAAGGCATACGTACAGTCGTGGAACGGATGCTGCCGACGGTGGAGTCTTTCCTCCGTCGCATCCAGCCGCCATCCTGAACCCTGCGAATCGGTTCTGCCATGCCACGTCTGTTCACGGCCCTCGAAGTCCCCTCCGTCATCGGCGAGCGCCTGTCGTTCCTGCGCGGTGGATTGCCGGGCGCCCGCTGGATCGATGCCGAGAATTATCACGTCACGTTGCGCTTTCTCGGCGACGTGGATGAGCGCACCGCGAGCGAGGCGGCCGATCTGCTGGTCGGGGTCAAACGCGATCCCGTGCAGGTCTCGATCACCGAGCTTGGCGTGTTCGGCGGTGACCGGCCGCGCTCGATCATCGCCCGCGTGCAGCCGAACACGGAGCTGACCGAGCTTCAGGCCGAGCATGAACGGCTGATGCGCCGCGCGGGTCTGGCGCCGGAAGGGCGTAAATTCACACCGCATGTCACGCTGGCGCGGTTGCGCGATGTCAGCGCTCATGCCGTGGCCGACTGGCTGTCGCTGCGCGGCGGTGGCCCGGCCCTCGACTACGAGGCCGACCGTTTCGTCCTTCTGTCATCGCGTGCTTCGACGGGCGGCGGGCCCTACATGGTCGAAGAAGCCTATCCGCTCGGATTCGGCGTGGATGACGAAGAAGGAGAGACAGAGGATGACGAAACTCTCTGGTGAGGCGCGCGCATCGGCGCTCGCGCAGCTCGACGGCTGGGCGGAGGTGGATGGACGAGATGCGATTTCCCGCACATTCCACTTCAAGAATTTCTCCGAAGCCTTCGCCTTCATGACCCGAGTCGCGCTCGCGGCGGAAAAAATGGACCACCACCCCGACTGGTCGAACACCTACGATCGGGTCGCTATCGAACTGTCGAGCCACGATCTCGGAGGTGTGAGCGAGCGGGACACAAAACTTGCCGCAATTATCAACAAGATGGCGGCGTGATCGCGAGATGAGGGTGGGAATGGATACGAAAGGCGAGTTCGTCGGGCGGATGGACGACGACGAAACACAAGTTCGTGAGGGCTTCTGGCCCAAAATGGGTCGTTTCGCGGCCTCTGTCCCCTTTGCGGAAGACGCTCTCGCCGCATGGTACTGCGCCTTTGATCGCGATACGCCGAACCGCGTGCGCTTTACGCTTCTAGGCGCTTTGGCCTATTTCATCCTCCCCATGGATGTCATACCCGACCTCCTGCCGATCATCGGTTTCGCCGATGACGCATCCATCCTGTCGGCCGCGCTTCTGGCGGTCGGCGCCAGCATCAACGAAACCCACCGTACCGCTGCCGGTGAGGCGCTCTCACGCCTGAAGGCGGCGCGCTGAAAGTTCAGGAACCGTGTTGGTCGTTAGCAAATCCTTTCCGAAATCCCTCAATTTTTACGAATTGTTCGTAACTCCGGTCGCAAGATTCACCCTGCTCGGCAGACGCACCGCTTGCCGTGCTGTGTCCATCGCTGGCCCGTTGCCAGTGGCGAAGGGTGTTTTCGACCAGATGATTTTGCGCCGTCTCGTTCTCGCACTGCTCCTCACGGCTCACGCGCCGGATGTGTCCAATGCGCAAAACAGCCAGCAGCAGCTGCTCGGCCAGTTTTCGGACTGGAGCGCCTATACTGCCAATGGTGCGCAGGGCAAGGTCTGCTTCGTGATCTCGCAGCCGAAAAGCCGCGCGCCGGACGGGCTCAATCGGGACCCGGCCTATTTCTATGTGTCGCACCGCCCGGGTGAAGGCGTCCGCAACGAGGTCTACACGCTCGTGGGCTTTCCGCTGCGCCAAGGCTCGGTGATGGACCTGTCCATCAATGGTGCGCCGTTCCAGCTCGTGACGCAGGACCAGCGCGGCTGGTCCAACGGTCAGGACGACACGCGGATCGTCGAGGCCATGCGGTCTGGTGCGGAAATGAGTGTGAAGTCGACGTCCGGACGCGGCAATGTCACGACAGACACCTATTCGCTGCGCGGGGTTTCCGCCGCGCTGGATGCCGCAAACACGGCTTGCCCTTAAGCGCTCGGTAATTCCGATCAGGCAGGAACAAGCCGCGAGGTCATGTGTTTCCCTGTGGGGCCCGAAAGAGCCAGACAGGGAGAACATCATGAACCTCAAGATTTTCGCGCCGGCGCTTGCCACTCTCATGCTTGCCGGAACGGCTTATGCGCAGAGCCCGTCCCCGGCGGCGGACTGTAAGACGGGCGATCTGAACTGCCCGACCCCGATGAACCAGGACAACACCGCTCCGGTCGGAACGGGCCGTTCCGCCACGGAAGCGGGTAATCCCGACGGTACCGGAATGGGCGCCGGTGGCGCGGCAGGCGCGGGCGGCATGTCCGAGCAGGGCACTCCGGCCGAGCGGAACTCTCCGGCCGCTCAGGAAACCAACCCGACGGTCCAGCCTAACGACCAGGGCAGCAGCAAGTAATTTTTCGGCAAGCCGAATCGCGGGGCCGTCGCCTTCGGGCGGTGGCCTCGTGCTTTTTGAACGATTTTACCTTATATGAGCGGCAATGCTGACCTCTGCCGCCACCATAGACGCCGTTCCGGCGATCTCATCGCCCATCGTCCCATCTCTCGTCGGGATGACGCGAAGTGAAATCGCGTCCGCCCTTGAAGCGGCCGACGTGTCGCCCCGCGAGGTGCGCATGCGCGCCGCCCAGATCTGGCACTGGATCTATCATCGCGGTGTCACGGATTTTGCGGCGATGACCAATATCGGAAAGCCCCTGCGGGCCGTTCTCGAAGAACGTTTCTCGCTTGCGCGTCCCGAAATCGTCACCCAGCAGATATCGACCGACGGCACCCGCAAATGGCTCATCCGCCTCCCGCCGCGCGCCGACGACACGCGCCCTCACGAAGTCGAGGCGGTGTACATACCCGAGGCCGACCGCGGAACGCTTTGTGTCTCCTCGCAGGTTGGCTGCACGCTCGCCTGCACGTTCTGCCATACCGGCACGCAGACCTTGGTGCGCAATCTGACATCGGCCGAAATCGTTGCGCAGCTCGTCATCGCGCGCGACGCCATCGGCGACTGGCCGGGCATGGAGCGCTCGAAAGAAGGCCTTGTTCCCGACGCCGAGCGCGCCGTGACGAACATCGTTTTCATGGGCATGGGCGAGCCGCTCTACAATCTCGACGGCGTGAAAGCGGCCATCGAGGTCATGTCGGACGGCGAAGGGCTTTCGTTGTCGCGCCGCCGCATCACGGTCTCGACCTCGGGCGTGGTGCCGGAGATCGAGCGCCTCGGCGCCGAAAGCGGGCCGATGCTGGCGATTTCTCTGCACGCGACGCGCGATGATCTGCGCAACAAGCTCGTTCCGCTGAACAAGAAGTACGACATCAAGACGCTGCTTGAGGCGTGCCGTGCTTATCCCGGCGTGTCGAACGCGCGGCGCATCACGTTCGAATATGTGATGCTGAAGGGCGTCAACGATTCGGATGCGGAAGCGCGCGAGCTGGTTCGCCTGTTGAAGGGCATTCCGGCGAAGATCAATCTTATTCCGTTCAATCCCTGGCCCGGCACCCAGTACGAGTGCTCCGACTGGGAGCGGATCGAGGCGTTCTCGGAAATCGTGTTCCGCGCTGGCTATGCCTCGCCGGTACGCACGCCGCGCGGCCGCGACATTCTCGCCGCCTGCGGCCAGCTCAAATCCGCAACCGAGCGCCTGCGTGCGCGCGCGAGGCTGGCTGCGGAGTGAACCTCCTTCTTCGTCTTTTTCTGATTCCCATCGGCTACATCGCGGCGGTGCTGACCGCCGCGTCGACCGCGGCTCTGATCGAATGGCTGCGTGCCTACGGGCCTGTCGCGCATGATCCGGCGGCGCTCAGCATAACCGGCATGATGGTTGTGACGGACTGGATCGTGCTTCTTGGTGTGATCGGCTACACGGCGGCCATTCCGAGTCTCATCGCCATCGGCGCGGCTGAGGCCTTTTCGTTGCGGAGCGCGCTTTACTTCTGCGGTGCGGGTCTTGCGGTGGCGTTCATCGCGAGCGTGCTCATCGAGCCCGGAATGCTTCCGCCCTTCGTTGCTGAGCCTGCGGTCGCGGCCGCATCCGGCATTGCCGGTGGCCTTGCCTACTGGATTTCGTCTGGCCGCTGGTCCGGTCCGAGCCGCAAAGCGGAACCTCCTGCCGCCTGAGGCCGTTTCCCCGTGCCGGCTTCCGGTGTAGAGGAAGCATGGGGCATCCGGAGGGTATCATGTCGCCAATCTTCACGCGCATCCGCGCATTCGCCGCGGCTCTCATTTTCGGCGGCCTTGTCGCCGGTTGCGGCGTCAACACGATCCCGACGCTGGACGAGCAGGTTAAAGGCCAGTGGAGCGAGGTGCAGAACCAGTACCAGCGCCGTGCCGAGCTTATTCCAAACCTCGTCGAGACCGTGAAAGGCTTTGCCGCGCAGGAGCGCGAAACCCTGACCGCGGTCGTCGAGGCGCGCGCCAAGGCCACCCAGATCACCGTCAACGCCGAACAGCTTGCCGATCCGGAAGCGGTGAAGCGCTTCCTCGATGCCCAGCAGCAATTGTCGGGCGCGCTGGGGCGTCTCCTGGCGGTTTCCGAAAACTATCCCGAGCTGAAGTCGAACCAGAACTTCCTTGCCTTGCAGTCCCAGCTCGAAGGCACCGAAAACCGGATCGCCGTTGCGCGGCGCGACTACATCCAGTCGGTGCAGGCCTACAACACGGAAGTGCGTACGTTCCCCGGCCGTCTCTGGGCCTTGATCTGGGGCGCCTCGCCGAAGGCAACGTTCGAGACCGCCGCTGAAAACCAGACCGCGCCGAAGGTGCAGTTCTGAGACGATGAAAACCTTGCCCCGCATCCTGAGGCGAGCCCGCAGGGCTCGTCTCGCAGGATGGGCCGAGAGTGCGGTGATTGCCGCTCATCCTTCGAGACGCCCGTTGCGCGGGCTCCTCAGGATGAGGGCGGTGGGCTTTGTGGTCGTGGCTCTGCTCGGCCTTTCCGCGCCCGCCTTCGCCCAGACCTTCCCGGCGCTGACGAGCCGCGTCGTCGACGACGCGAACATTCTCGACATCCCGACCGAGGCGGCCATCGAGCAGAAGCTCGCCGAACTGGAGAAGAAGACGACCAGCCAGGTCGTCGTCGTGACGCTGCCCTCCCTTCAGGGCTACGAGATCGAGGATTACGGCTACCGCCTCGGGCGCGAATGGGGCATCGGCCAGAAAGACAAGGACAACGGCGCGCTCCTCATCGTCGCGCCGAACGAGCGCAAGGTCAGGATCGAGGTCGGCTACGGGCTCGAAGGATCACTGACCGACGCCGTGACATCCGTCATCATCCAGAACGCGATACTGCCGCGTTTCCGCGCGGGCGATTTTGCGGGCGGCATTTCGCGCGGTGTCGACGACATCGTGCAGGTGGCCGAAGGCGACACCGAATATGCCGAGCGCGCGGAGCAAGCCCAGCGCTCCGACACCGACGGTTCCGACATGATATTCCAGATCATCATCTGGCTGTTCATCGCGTTCTGGCTCTGGCGTCTGTTCTCCCTCAATTCCCGAGGCGGCAAGCGCAATGCGCGCGTGCGCCGTTCGTCCGCACCGTGGATCATCCCGACCGGCATGGGGACCGGGATGGGCTCCGGCTGGGGCGGCGGGTTCGGCGGTGGCGGCGGTTTTGGAGGCGGGGGTGGCTTTGGCGGCGGTGGCGGCGGTGGCGGCGGCTTCGGCGGCGGCGGTTCTTCGGGGAGCTGGTGATGGACAAAGCCGAACTCTCACCGACGGATCTCGAAAAGATCGCCAAAGCCATCGGCGAGGCCGAGACGGCTACGTCGGGCGAAATCTTCGTCGTCGTGGCGCGTCGGGCCGACGATTATCGGCTTGTCCCGGTGTTATGGGCGGCCGTCGCGGCCCTTGTGCTTGTCTGGCCGCTCTTTCTGTTCACGCCGCTCGGCATGGCGACGATCCTCTTGGTGCAGGCTGCGATTTTTGCGCTGTGGTGCGTGGCGCTGACGCCGGATGCGATACGCCTGCGCGTGGTGCCAGGACCGCTTGCGGCGGCGAATGCCGAACGGGCCGCGCGCGAGCAATTTCTCTCGCACGGCGTCCACACAACGAAGGCGCGTACCGGCGTTCTGATCTACGCCGCGCTTGTCGAACACCGCGTCGAGATCGTCGCCGATGACGGGATCGCCGAAAAGGTCGATCAGACCGAATGGGACGCGATTGCCGACACCGTCATCGCTGCTGCACGAAGCGACAACCTTTCCGGCGGGCTTCTGAGCGCTGTCGGGAAAGCAGGCGAGGTGCTGGCGCGGCATTTCCCGCCGCAAGCCGGGGATCGCAACGAACTGCCAAATCGCGTGGTGGAACTCTAGCGCGACCCGTCTCGCAGACGCCACAGACGGGCTATACTCAGGATCAAGGCCCCGCAGAACGGGCCGCAACAGGATGGCCAAGTGACCGACGTTCTTCCCCCGAAATCCCCGCCGGAAACACGCCCCGACAAGGCGCCTGTCTCTTTTGCCGCGCAATTGTTCGGGCGCACGCCGGTCGAGGATCGCGCCGGACTGAAGCCGCAGGATCTCGCGGTCCTGGCCGATGCTGCATGGCGGCACCTTCAGAAGCGCTCTCCCGAACGGCACGACCTCAAGATATTCAATCCCGATCTGCCGGGGCTTTCGGGCATCACGGTGGTCGAGGCCATTAACGCCGACATGCCGTTTTTGCTGGATTCGACGATTGCCGAACTTGCTGCGCGCGGAATTGAAGCGCGACTGGTCGCCCATCCCATCCTCGGCGTGGAGCGTGACGACGACGGCGTGCTGACGCTCTTCGAAGGCGAACTGCACGGCGAGGACACGGCGCGCGAAAGCCTGATACATCTGCACATCGACCGCGTGGACGACGACGGCGAGCTCGCCGATCTGCAGGCCGAACTCGACCGCGTCTATGAGGACGTCCGTGTCGCAACGCGCGATTTCAACGCCATGCGCAACCGCGTGGCCGACGAGCTCGCCGAGCTTGAGCGCAGCCCGCCGCCGGTGCCGGAGGAGGATGCGCTTGAGGCGCTGGCCTTCCTGCGATGGCTGATCGACGGCAATTTCATTTTCGTCGGCCTGCGTGATTACCGCGATGTCGAGAATGCGCTGTCCAACACGCCCGACACGGCGGTGGACACGGGCCTTGGCATCCTGCGCGATCCGGAAGTGCGCGTGCTGCGGCGCGGCACCAAGCTCGTCGCGATGACGCCGGAAATACGTCAATTCCTGAAGGAGCCGGTGCCGCTCATTGTTACAAAAGCGTCGCTGCGCTCGCGCGTGCATCGGCGCTCGCACTTGGATTATATCGGCGTCAAACGTTTCGCGCCGGACGGATCGGTCACCGGCGAATTGCGGATCATCGGGCTTTTCACCGGAGCCGCCTATTCGCGCACCGCCGAAACCGTGCCGCTCATTCGTCGCAAGCTGAAGCTCATCACGCGCCATGCCGGGTTCGATCTCGGCTCGCATTCCGCGCGTGCGCTGGCGAACATCCTGGACACCTATCCGCGCGACGAACTGTTTCAGGTCGATGTCGATACGTTGTTCGATTTCTCGATGCAGATTCTCGCGCTCTATGAGCGCCCGCGCGTGCGTGTTCTCGCGCGCACCGATCGTTTTGACCGCTTCGTGTCCGCGCTCGTTTTCGTGCCGCGCGAGAAATACGATTCGAATGTGCGCGCGCGCATTGGAGAGCGCCTCGCCGAAGCCTATGGCGGCCGCGTTTCGATCTTCCATCCGAGCTTCCTCGAAGGTGTGCCTCTGACGCGGGTGCATTACATTATCGGGCGCTATGAAGGCGCGACCCCCAAGCCCGATCTTGCAGCGCTCGAGCGCGAGATTGCCGCCGAGACCCAGACCTGGGCCGACCGGCTGCGGGACGCGCTGTGCGCCTCGGGGGAAAGCGCCGAAGGGCGCCGCCTCGCGGCCCTGTATGGGCGAGCGTTCGATGCCGGATACCGCGAGACGTTCCTGCCTGCGCAGTCGGTCGAGCATGTCGTGCGGGTCGAGGGATTGTCCGCGGAGCACCCGTTCGCCATCTCGTTCGACAAGATCGCGGGAGAGGCCGAGCGCATCTCGCTGAAGATATTTTCTCTCAACCGCTCGCTGCCGCTGACCGAGAGGGTGCCCATCCTGTCGGACATGGGCTTCGTGGCCGTCGAGGAGCGCACCTACGATATCGGTCTTCCGGACCGGAAAGTGTACCTTCACGACATGACGCTCGCGCGCGCAGCCGGAGGCGTCATCGACGTGGACGCGCATGGCGACGGGTTGACGGCGCTGGTCGCGGCGCTTGCCGCCGGCAAGGCCGAAAGCGATCCCTACAACGCGCTGATTCTCGAAGCGGGGCTCGACTGGCGCGGCGCCGCACTGCTCCGCGCGATGTCGCGCTATCTGCGGCAGGCCAACATTCCGTTCAGCCATAATTACATGGCGGCGGTGCTCGTCCGCCATGCCCCCATTGCGCAACACATCGCCGATCTGTTCCACGCGCGCTTCGATCCGGCAAAGGAGGCGGGCCGTGCTGACGCGCAGGCCGCGATCCGTCAGGACATTGAGGACCAGCTTGCCGCCGTCGACAGTCTCGACGAGGACCGCATCATCCGCCGTTTCGTTAATCTCGTCGAATGCATGCTGCGAACGAACTATTTCCAGCGTACGGGCGAAACGCTTCCGCGCGAGGTGATCTCGTTCAAGCTCGACGCAAAAAATCTCGACGGATTGCCGGAGCCGCGGCCGCTGTTCGAGATCTTTCTGTCCTCGCCGCGTGTCGAAGGCGTGCATCTGCGATTCGGACGCGTCGCCCGAGGGGGCATTCGCTGGTCCGACCGGCCGGAAGATTTCCGCACGGAAATTCTCGGGCTCGTAAAGGCGCAGCAGGTGAAGAACGCCGTCATCGTGCCGGTTGGCGCGAAAGGCGGTTTTGTGCCGAAGAAATTGCCTCCGGTCGCCGACCGCGCCGCCTGGCTGGCCGAGGGCACGGAAGCCTACCGCATCTTCATTTCCGCGCTTCTCGATCTGACCGACACGCTTGAGGACGGTATGATCGTCCATCCCGCGTTGACGGTGCGTCATAACGGGGATGATCCCTATTTCGTCGTTGCTGCGGACAAGGGAACGGCCACCTTTTCCGATGTCGCCAACGAAATCGCGCTCGATCGCAGTTTCTGGCTCGGCGATGCGTTCGCGTCCGGCGGCTCGGCCGGGTATGACCACAAGAAGATGGCCATCACCGCGCGCGGCGCCTGGGAAGCGGTGAAGCGCCACTTCCGCGAACTCGACAAGGATATCCAGAGCGAGCCGTTCACGGTCGCCGGTGTCGGCGACATGTCCGGTGATGTGTTCGGCAATGGCATGCTGCTGTCGCGTCAGATCCGTCTTGTCGCAGCGTTCGACCATCGCGACATTTTCATCGACCCGGATCCGGACGCGGGAAAGAGCTGGGCGGAACGCAAGCGGCTGTTCGATCTGCCGCGTTCGAGCTGGCAGGACTACGACAAATCCCTGATCTCGCAAGGCGGCGGCATTTTTCCGCGTTCCTCCAAACGCATCGAGCTGACGCCGCAGATCAAGGCGTTGACCGGCCTCGCGGAAGACGCCGTGACGCCGCAGCAGTTGATGTCGGCGATCCTGAAGCTCGATGTCGAGCTTCTGTTTTTCGGCGGCATCGGGACTTATGTCCGCTCCTCGGAGGAAAGCGACGCGGAGGCGGGCGACCGTTCGAACGATCACATTCGCATCACCGGCCGGGATGTGCGGGCGACGGTGATCGGCGAAGGCGCCAATCTTGGCATGACGCAGTGCGGACGCGTGGAAGCGGCACAGAACGGGGTGCGCCTCAACACCGATGCGATCGACAATTCCGCAGGCGTCAATACGTCGGACTATGAAGTCAACATCAAGATCGCGCTGACACCGGCGCTCGCGGATGGGCGCCTTCCGCTCGGTGCCCGCAACACGCTTCTAGCCAGCATGACGGACGAGATTGCAAGTCTCGTCCTCGCCAATAATCACCGGCAGACGCTTGCTCTGTCTCTCGCGTTGAAGCGCGGGGCAGAAGACCTTGGTTTCGAGCAGCGGCTGATGCAGATGCTGGAGGCAGACGGTCTGCTGGACCGCGATGTCGAGTTCCTGCCAGACGATGCCGCGCTTGCGCGCCGCGCACGCGAAGGGCTCGCGCTGACGCGGCCGGAACTCGCCGTGCTTCTGGCCTATGCCAAGAATGCGCTGTTCTCCGAACTGCTCGACACAGGCGTCCCGGACGATCCGTATCTCGGGCGAGAGCTTGCTCGATATTTCCCTGCGGCCTTGCGCGAACCCTATCGTACCGACATCGATCATCACCGCCTGCGCCGCGAGATCATCGCGACGCGGCTCGTCAATGCGATGATCGATCTTGGAGGGCCCTCCTTGCTCGCGCGCCATCAAGGCGCGAGGGTTGAGGATGTGGCCGCGGCGTTCGCCGCAGTGCGTGACAGCTACCGCATCAACGATCTTCTCGGCGCGCTGGATGCGCTGGATGCGAAAATCCCCGGCAGCCTTCATCTGGAACTCTACGCACTGGTGCAGGATCTCCTGCTGTCGCGGATGAGCTGGTTCCTGCGCTATGGGGCGCTCGGCGAGGGGCTGGATTCGGTCGTCACGCGCTTCCGCGACGGGCTCGACGCGGTGCGCGATGCCTTGTCGACGGCTCTGTCGCCGGAAGCGGAAGAAGAGCGTCGCAGCCGTGCGGTGCAATTGTCGGCGGCGGGTGTGCCGGACGATCTGGCTCTGTGGCTCGCAAGCATTGCGGCGCTCGAAGGCGGGCCGGACATCGAGCTTGTGGCCGAGGAGGCGCGTGCAACGATCCCGGATGCGGCCGAGACCCTGTTTGCCGTGCATGACGGTTTCGGCATGGGAACGCTGCGCAATGCGGCCGCCGAGATCGAGACATCGGACTATTTCGAGCGCATGGCGAAGGACCGCGCTCTCGGCGCGCTCGCCTCGGCGGCACGCACGATCGCGGTCGCGGTCGCGCAGCACGGCGTCGGGCAGGAAGCCTTCGAAGCGTGGTCCGTGGCGGTTCCTGCAAGCGCATCCACCAAAAAGGCGTTCGCAGACATTGCGCGATCCGGTGTTACGCTTGCAAAGCTCAGCGTTGCGGCGGATATGCTGGGAGACCTCGCAACCTCCTGATCAGCAAGGCTTCATGACCGCTTCATCGACTTCCGGAGCCTATCCCGGCCGTTCGGCTGTTACGGGCTGGATCCTGTTCGACTGTGCGACCCAGCCGGTCTTTACGCTGATCACCACCTTCATCTTCGCGCCGTTCTTCGCCGCGCGTCTCGCGGAGAGCCCGGTCGAAGGCCAAGCGCTCTGGGGCTTCGCAACCGGGGCTGCGGGGCTTGCGATCGCGCTGTTGTCGCCCGTTCTTGGCGCGGTGGCGGACGCGGCCGGGCAACGCAAGCCGTGGATCGCGGCGTTCTCGGTGCTCATCGTCACCGGCTGCGCGTTGCTCTGGTTTGCGGTGCCGGGAGCGGAATATTCGGTTCCGCTTGCGATGTTCGCCTTTGCCATGGCAACAATCGGCGCGGAATTCGCCGCCGTCTTCACCAACGCCATGATGCCGACGCTCGTGCCCCCGGAAAAACTCGGGCGCCTGTCGGGAACGGGATGGGCGGTCGGTTATGTCGGTGGTCTTTTCAGCCTCATCGCAATGCTGGTCTTCTTCGTCGCCAACCCGGAGACCGGCAGAACGCTTGCAGGCCTGTCGCCGGTCTTCGGCCTCGATCCGGCGGCGGGCGAAGGCGACCGCGCCGCAGGGCCCCTTTCGGCGCTCTGGTATCTCGTCTTTGTCCTGCCGCTCTTCCTGTTCACGCCCGACACGCCGCGCCTTCAGGCGGTCACGACGGCGATCTCGCAGGGCCTCTCGACGCTGAAGGCGACCATCGCCAGCGCACGGAGCCAGAAAAATGTCTTCACCTATCTGCTCGCGCACATGATCTACGCGGACGGGCTCGTCGGGCTCTTCGCGTTCGGCGGTATTTACGCGACGGGAATTTTCGGCTGGTCGACGACCGAGATCGGCTCGTTCGGCATTCTGCTCACGATCACCGGCGCGCTGGGGGCCTGGCTCGGCGGCAAGATCGACGACCGGTTCGGCCCGAAAGCGGTCGTGCTCGGCGCGATCACGGGTCTCACCCTCGCGAGCATCGGCATTCTCTCGACGACGGCGAATTCCATCCTGTTCGGCATCGAGGTCGCGCCGCCGGTCCCGGGCGATGGTTTGTTCGCGGCACCGGCCGAGCAATTCTATCTTCTGTGCGGTCTGCTCATCGGCGCGGTCGCCGGACAGCTGCAGGCGGCCTCTCGCACGCTGCTCATCCGCATTTCGCCGGAAGAGAAGATCACCCAGTTCTTCGGGCTCTATGCCCTGTCGGGGAAGGTGACGAGCTTCCTCAGTCCCGTGCTGGTGGGTGTCGTGACGGCGCTCGCCGCGAGCCAACGCGCGGGCATGACCGTCCTGATCGGCTTCTTCGTGGTCGGGGCGATTCTTCTGCTGCTGGTGAAGGTGCCGCCCGCGCGCCGTGCCTGACATGAGCCTTGAAACAGAAACGGCGCCCGAGGGCGCCGTACATATTCAAAAGTCTCGAAATACTTAGCGGTACAGTGCGCCGACGATCTGATGGGCGGTGTCGATGCGGTGGGAAAACTGCGTCTCGGCGACGACAGCGCCGGTATCAGGAGCGAACGGCACGAGCGCTGCGCCAAGAAGAAGTGCGACGATCAGATTGCGCCAAACGCGCGTCCCCATACCCTGCATCGAAACCCCGTCCCCTGAACCCAAACCTTCGAGCCCCCAAGCTCGGAAGGGACGTTAGACAGGGATGTTCGCCCTGTCACCCCCGCTTGGTGTAGTATTCCACGGTCAGTGTCGAAAATGCCGCACCCCGGTGAACACCATGGCTACTCCGTGGGCATCCGCGGCGTCGATAACCTCCTGATCCCGCACGGATCCTCCCGGCTGTATCACTGCGGTTGCGCCCGCTTCCGCTGCAACGAGAAGTCCATCCGCGAAGGGAAAAAATGCGTCCGATGCGACGACGCTGCCTTCCGTCCGCGGCGGGGCACCGGCGCCGGCCAGCTCCTTCGCCTTTTCGACGGCGATTCGTGCGGAATCCACTCGGCTCATCTGACCGGCGCCGACGCCGACGGTCACGAGGTCCTTTGCGAACAGGATGGCGTTGGACTTCACATGCTTGACCACACGGAACGCGAATTTCAGATCTTCGAGTTCCTTGTCGGTCGGCGCGCGCTTCGTGACGACGTTCAATTCCAGATCGTCGATCACGGCATTGTCGCGGCTCTGCATCAGAAGCCCCCCCGCGACCGTCTTTACGGTAAGCCCGTCGGCGCGCGCATCGGGCAGCGAGTCGGTGACGAGAAGGCGAAGATTTTTCTTTGCACCGAGGATGGCGATGGCCTCCTCGGACGCGCCGGGCGCGATGATGGCTTCGGTGAAGATCTTGATGATCTCGCTGGCCGTTTCCTTGTCGAGCGGACGGTTGAGCGCGATGATGCCGCCAAACGCGGAGACGGGATCGGCCGCGAGCGCGCGGCGGTAGGCCTCCGCGAGTGTTGCTGCCTCCGCGACACCGCAGGGGTTTGCGTGCTTGACGATGGCGCAGGCCGCGGTACGCACGGGATCGAATTCGGCCACCAGCTCGAACGCGGCGTCGGTGTCGTTGATGTTGTTGTAGGACAATTCCTTGCCCTGCATCTGCTTCGCCCGCGCCACGCCGGGGCGGTTGTCCTGCCCGCGCCACAGGCTGCCGGTCTGGTGCGGGTTCTCGCCATAGCGCAGAACTTCCTTCAGCGAGCCCGACAGGGCGCCGTAGGACAGCGCGCTCTCGCCGGTATGGCGCGCGAAATAGCCCGAGATCGCGGCGTCATAGGAGGATGTGCGCGCGAAGGCCTTGGCGGCAAGCGCCTGGCGCAGCTTCAGCGTGGTGGCGTTCTTGTTGGCCTTTATCTCCGCCAGCACGCGTTCGTAATCGCCAGGATCGACGACGACGGTCACGAAGGCATGGTTCTTTGCCGCGCCGCGGATCATGGCCGGGCCGCCGACATCGACATTCTCGACCATCTCGTCGTGGGGCGCGCCACGCTTCAGCACGTCCTCGAATGGGTAGAGATTGACGACGAGAAGATCGATCGGCGCGATGTCGTGTTCTTTCGCAGCGCTTTCATGCTCCTCATTGCCGCGCACCATCAAAAGACCGCCGTGGACGGACGGGTGCAGCGTCTTCACGCGGCCATCCATCATTTCCGGGAAGCCCGTGACGGAAGACACATCGCGCACGTTCAGCCCCGCTTCCGCGAGGGCCTTTGCGGTGCCGCCGGTCGAGATCAGCTCGACGCCGCGGTCCGCGAGCGCGCGTGCGAAATCGATGAGGCCGGTCTTGTCGGAAACGGAGAGGAGAGCACGGGCGATCGGGCGTTCGGTCATCGGTTCCACATCTGTTGCGGGGATCGACAGGGCCTAGCACGCAAGAGCGGGCTTTGGCGACAGTGCCGCGCCTTTCAGGAGGGGGCCGGCGCTGTCCGCCGCAGCGACCAGGTCACGCGTGCGTCCGCTTGCATGCCGGGCCGTATGACGATCTGCGCCGAGCGGCGGGGGCCGGAGGCATCGCCGTGAAAGACGCTTTCTTCCAGCGCGATCGTGTGGTCCTCGGCCGCGAAGACCCACAGATCGTCGTCGGGCAGAAGAAGCGCGATGCTGCGCCCATCCTCGAGCGGCTGGGCGCGCAGATCGGGGTGCAGGTGGAAGGCGAGGCGCATGTCCGCGGATGTCTGCGAACGCCCCGCAACGGGTTTCAATGTGTCGACGCCTTCAAGCAGGCTGCCATCGGCCGCGAGGCGCACGGTGCGTTCGTGGATCAGCCCGAAGCGGCGCGCGTGAAGATCGTGGCTCGCCCGCAGCAACGTGGCCGACGGGCCGTTCTCGCGTCCGATTTCGATCATGCGGGCCTGGCTATGTCCGGGCCAGGCAAAGCGGCGCGCCGGCGTGCCAAGCACCGCCGTAGAATGCGCTGCGGCGCTCCGGGCGGTGCGCTGTTCATCCAGATCGCTGCCGTCCGGGGTTCCGCAATTGACGATGAGGCGCGCGGCCTGCGTGCCGAATTCGAAGGACAGCGAGCCCGCATGGCCCTGGCGCGCCGGTCTTCCGGTGTCCATGATCAACACGGCGTTCTGGCCCTCGAGGCGCTGGTAGAAGCTGTGCGCGGCGTTGAGCACCGGGCGCCCCTTGGCGTCGTCGAGGCCGAGCGCGATCTCCAGCCGCTCGCGATCGGTCGCGCCCATGCCGTTGAACAGCGCAAGCGTTCCGTCGGCGTGGCGGAAGGCGCGCAGCATGGGCAGCATGCGGTCCAGGCTTGTCATCAGCGCGGCGGGCGGCGGCACATCGCGGCGCCCAAACGTTTCGCGCAGGGTCAGAAGATCGAGCGTCAGCACAACAAGATCGTGCGGATTGCGTGTCACGACGCCCCCGTCCGGCAGGATCACGCGCGGCAGATCCTCGACGAGCCGTTTCGATGCGGAGGCGACGAGACGTGGATCGTCAAGACAGAGCGCGCTCTGGATGAGCGCGATGTCCGCGGAAAGGCGTGCAATGCCCGGGAAAAGAAAAGGCTGCCTGCGTTTGAGGCGCAGCGTCTGGCTTTGCAGAAGGCGGATGAACTGCACCGCAAAAGCGGGCTCGGCGTCGATCAGAAGAACGGGCGCGTAGGTCAGCCAGTTGATGAGGCGGCGCGCGGTGACCGCAGGGCGGTGCGCGATGCGCGGCAAGGAAGCCTGCGCCCAGTCTTCGATCAGCGAGCGGGCGAAAGCGCGGGCGAGGGCGGTGTCGGCAGCAGCCAGATCGGCGAGAACCTCAAAGCCGTGAAGCCTCTGCGCCCATGATGCGTCGGGAGGTGTCTGCGCGAAAATGGACGCGCCGCCGCAATCGACGCTGCTGCGTCCAAAGGTAAATACACCGCTGTAAAGCTGTGCCGCCTTCTGCGCATTGCCGCGGATGAAAGCGGGCGGCGTGGCTGTGAGCCGTCCAGGCAAAGGCGCCGTCCCGCGCGTCAGGCGGCCGGGCAGGATGCGCGCGAGAAGACCGCCCGCATCTGTCGGGACGAGGCCGTGGTGCATGTTTCGGTTCATCACGTCGGTCAAGGCCGACTGCTCTCCCAAAACAGGCGCTCCCGCAGCGCCATAATCGTTAACGTCAGGCCATACGCCGCAGCCTTGCCGCGTAGAAGCCGTCCAGTCCCGCCATTCGAGCCTCAGAATGTGGCAGATGCGAGGGCAATGTACGTAATTCGCCCAGTTTTGTCACAAACTCTTCATGTCCGCCGACTTCATCCGGCAAGATCGGATCGCGCTGCAGCGCCGGATTGCGTTCCAGCAGAGCCAGTATCTGTCCTTCGCCTTCTTCCGTTTCGAGCGAGCAGGTCGAATAGACGATCATTCCGCCGGGCCGGACGAGCCGCGCGGCCGCGTCGAGCAGCCGGGCCTGAAGCGCCGCGAGCTTTTCGATGTCGTCTGCCGTTTTCAGCCAGGCGACATCGGGATGGCGTCGGATCGTGCCGGTCGCCGAGCAGGGGGCGTCGAGCAGGACGGCGTCGAACGGTCCGCCGTCATAGGTGGTCGCGTCGGCGGTCACGGTCTTGGCCGAAAGGCCGAGACGCTTGAGGTTTTCGGACAGACGCCTCAGGCGCGGCGCCGAGCGGTCCACGGCGGTGATGTCGGCCCCGGCCGCCGCCAGTTGCGCGGTCTTGCCGCCGGGCGCGGCGCAGAGATCGGCGATCTTCTGGCCGGGCGCGGCGTGGAGCAGTTTTGCGGGCAGGGCCGCGGCGGCATCCTGCACCCACCACGCGCCGTCGTTGAAGCCGGGAAGTTCGGGCACCGGGCCGTGCGGCACAAGCCGGATGGTGCCGGTCGGCAGAAGCGTGCCGCCGAGCTGTTTGGCCCATTCCTCCGGATCGCGCGGGGCGGTGATGTCGAGCGCGGGTTCGGTGCGTTCGGCGGCCGCAATGGCAAGGGCGGTCTCCCGGCCCCATGCCGCTTCGCGCCGCTGCGCGATCCAGTCCGGCACGTCACGCACGGGGTCGTCGAAAGCAGCGGCCAGCTCGTCGCGTTCGCGGGTCACATTGCGCAGCACCGCATTGACGAGCGGCGCAAAAGGCCGCGCGGCGCGGTCGCCATTGGCCTGGTCGACCGCAAGGCCCACGGCGGCGTGGTCCGGCACATCCATCAGTAGAATCTGCGCGGTGCCCGTGAGAAGAATGCTCTCCAGCGCGCCGCGCGGATCGAGCGGTTTTCGGAGGAATTTTCCGATGACGGCGCGCAACGAGCCGAGACGGCGGAGCGTCGCTCCGGCAATGGCGCGGGCGAGCGCCCGGTCGCGCGGTTCGAGCGAGGCCAGCGGGCCTTTCGGATCGTCGAGCGCCTCGTCGAGTGGGCGCCCGCGCTGGAGAACGCCATGGACAAGATTGGTCGCAGCACGGCGGGCCGCGAGCCCCTGCGAAACGGAGGTCGAATTCATGGGCGCGTTATGCACGCCGTCCCGGAAATCGCGAAGCGTTTATCCGGGACGGGCATCGAGATCAGGATCGGCGTTCAGCCGCGTGGCTCAACCCCAGGGACCGCGTCCAGCGCCGCCGTCGCCGCCGAACTGGTTCCAGGGACCGCCCGGCGCGGTTTCGACGAAGCCCCGGCGCGGCGTCTGCCCCATCGTGCCGGCGAGGGCTTCGAGGGCCGCAATGCGGTTTGCGGTGTTCGGATGCGTCGAGAACAGATTGTCCATCCGCTCCCCCGAAAGCGGGTTGATGATGAACATGTGTGCCGTGGCGGGGTTGCGCTCGGCTTGCATGTTCGGACGCGCATGCGCAGCGCCCGCAATCTTGTTGAGCGCCGATGCAAGCGCGAGCGGCTTGCCGCAGATTTCCGCGCCGCCTTTGTCGGCTTCGTATTCGCGCGAGCGCGAGATCGCCATCTGCACGACCATCGCGGCCATCGGAGCAAGGATCATGATGGCGATGGTGCCGATCATGCCGATGCCGCCATTGTTGTTTCCGCGGTTGCCGCCGAACAGGAAAGCAAAATTCGCCAGCATGCCGATGGCGCCCGCGAGTGTCGCGGTGATGGTCATCGTCAGCGTGTCGTAATTCTTGATGTGCGCCAGTTCGTGCGCCATGACGCCTTCGATCTCGTCATAGCTCAGCGCATTGAGAAGCCCGGTCGTCGCGGCGACGGCGGCGTTCTGCGGGTTGCGGCCCGTCGCGAAGGCGTTCGGCTGCGGGTTCTCCATGATGTAGACCTTCGGCATGGGAAGGCCCGCATTCTGCGCCAGCCGCTGCACCATGGTGTAATATTCCGGCGCGGTGCGGGCATCGACCTCGCGCGCGCCATACATGCGCAGCACCATATTGGCCGAGTTCCAATAGCTGAAAGCGTTCATCGCGAGCGCGACGAAGAAGGCGATCATCATGCCGCCCGAGCCGCCGATCAGGTAGCCGATGCCCATGAACAAGGCCGTCATGCCGGCAAGCAGGATGGCGGTCTTGAAATAGTTCATTCCAGTCTCCTCTGCGGCGCGCTTTGCGCGCGCCTTTCGAGACCTATATGTGGAAAGGCGAAATTGCGCTGCAAGAACGCGCGAGGAGAGAATCGGACATGCCCGAGGACGGCCAGGAGTTCGAAAAGCCCAAACCGACGCCGGAAGCCGAGCGCGCTCTGGCCGAAGCGGAGGCGCGCCGCAAGGCAGCCGCCGAGGCCCCGTCCGCGCCGCGCGAATACAAGGGCCGCAAGGGCCCCGAACCCGTCCGCTACGGGGACTGGGAAGTGAAGGGCATTGTCAGCGATTTTTGATGCCGCATGCTTTCGGCGGATTGCCCGGCCGGCGCGCCGCTGGTAGTTTTGCCTATTCTTGAAGCAGCAGAGGGAGGAGAGCGAATGACATTGCGACGCCGTGTTCTCATCCCGGCTGTGGTCCTCGGCTAGGCCGGACCCCGCGACCGCGTTTTCAGGTCGCCGAATTCCCGATTTTCGATCCGACGCTGCCGCTCCCGCACGGGATGCGCAGCCAATAAAGGCCGGTCTTCGCGCCGGAAACATGCCATGAGCGCTGTCAAAAAACAGCGGGCGGATGCATTCCGCTCCGCTTTCGCCTTCTCGTTCCGCCATTGGCGCCGCCAGCCGGGGCAATTGTCCGTCATCGTCGGCGCGATCCTGTGCTCGACGCTGGCCGACATCTTCATCCCGGTTTTTGCCGGGCGGATCGTCGACGCCATCGCAGCGACCGGCCTGCCGCGTGACGAGGCGCTGCGGGCCGCGCTCGTTGCGCTTGGTGCCCTTGCCGGGCTCGGCCTGCTCGGTCTGGTCACGCGCCAGATCGCCTGGCACGGCATCATCCCGTTCACGCTGCGCATCATGTCTGATGTCGGACAGGACGCCTTCCGCCGCGTTCAGCGCTTCTCCTCGGACTGGCACGCCAACACCTTCGCAGGCTCGACGGTCCGCAAGATCACGCGCGGCATGTGGGCCTTCGACACCCTGAACGACACCATCTTCCTGGCGATGCTGCCGTCCGTCTGCGTGCTTGTCGGCACGGTTGTCCTGATGGCGATCTTTTCGCCTCCTCTGGGCGCGGTGATGGCCACGATCAGCCTGCTCTACATCGTCATGACGGTTCTGCTGGCGACCCGCTGGGCGGCGCCCGCGGCGCGGTTGTCCAACCAGTGGGACAGCCGCATGGGCGGCGTGCTTGCCGATTCCATAACCTGCAACCCCGTGGTGAAGAGCTTCGGCGCCGAGGCGCGCGAAGACACGCGGCTGTCGAAGGTCGTCGGCAAGTGGCGTCTGCGTACCTACCGCACCTGGGCGCGCTACACCTGGGCCTCGGGTGTGCAGATCGCCGTGCTTCTCCTGCTGCGGCTGTCGCTCGTCGGCGGCGCCATCCTCTTGTGGTGGCACGGCCGCGCGACGCCGGGCGATGCGGCCTATCTGCTGACCACGTCCTTCGTGCTCCACGGCTATCTGCGCGATGTCGGCATGCACATCAATCACCTGCAGAAATCGGTCAACGACATGGAGGAGCTTGTCGACATGCAGGCTGCGCCGCTCGGCATCGAGGACCGCACGGGCGCCGTGCCGATCCGCGTGAACGGCGGCGAGATCCGCTTCGATCATGTCGCGTTTCATTATGCCGGACACGACACACCGCTCTACCGCGATCTCGACATGACAATACGCGCGGGCGAGCGCGTCGGTCTTGTCGGCCATTCCGGCTCGGGCAAGACGACGTTCGTGAAACTGGTCCAGCGTCTGTACGACGTGACCGGCGGCCGCGTTCTCATCGACGGGCAGGACATCTCGCATGCGACGCAGAATTCGCTGCGCAGCCAGATCGCGATCGTCCAGCAGGAGCCGATCCTGTTCCACCGCACGCTGGCGGAGAACATCGCCTATGCCCGTCCGGATGCGGGCATGGACGAGATCGAGGAGGCCGCGCGTGCCGCAAATGCTCTCGGCTTCATCGAGCGTCTGCCGAAGGGCTTTCAGACCATGGTGGGCGAGCGCGGGGTGAAACTTTCCGGCGGCGAGCGTCAGCGCATCGCGCTTGCGCGTGCGTTCCTCGCCGACGCGCCGATCCTCATTCTGGACGAGGCCACGTCGAGCCTCGATTCCGAATCCGAGCGCCTGATCCAGCAGGCGACGGAGCGTCTGATGCAGGGGCGGACGGCGATCGTCATCGCCCATCGCCTGTCGACGGTGCGCGGCCTCGATCGCATTCTCGTCTTTGCGAACGGCGAGATTGTCGAAAGCGGCCGGCACGAGGATCTGGTGCGCCGCCCGGACGGGCATTACCGCCGCCTCTTCGAGACACAGGCCGAGGCGGCTCTGGTGTGACGCATTGCCCTGACAGGGATCGTTCTCCGCTTCTGGAACGTTATAGCCCGCGATGAACGATCCCGCCGGTCCTCCCGCACACAAACCCGCTGCGCCGGGCGCTCCACGCCGCTCGCATGCCGGAACACTTTTCCTGCGCCTTCTCCTCGGTGTGGTGGCGGTGGCTGTCGGCACATTCGTCTATGTCGACTGGCGGGCGCCGCTCGACCCTTCCGCGCCGCCGCATCTGTTCACGCCGTTCCAACTCGGCCTGATGCAGGTCTTTCCCGCGCGCTGCCCGGCCGCGCTGGCACGGGCCCAAAATCTTTCGTTCAGGCCGACCCCGCGCCCGATCGAGAACGGGTGCGGCTATCCCGATGGGGTCACGATCACGCGATCGGAGATTTCCTATGGCGGCGGCGTTCTGCTGCGCTGCCCGGCGGCGGTCGCGCTCGTCATGTGGGAGCGCCATGCGCTCCAGCCCGCCGCGGAAGAAGCCTTCGGTCGCCGTGTCACGAGCGTGCGTACGTTCGGAAGTTATTCGTGCCGCAACGTCTACCACCGGGAGAACGCGCGCCGCTCGCAGCACGCGACGGCGAACGCGCTCGACATCGCCGGTTTCACGCTCGCGGGCGGGCGCAGCATCAGCGTGCTGAACGACTGGAAAAAAGCCGGGCCGGAAGCCGGTTTCCTGCGCGCCGTCCGCGACGGGGCCTGCCGCTTCTTCGGCGCGGTGCTCTCGCCCGATTACAACGCGGCCCACGCCGATCATTTTCATTTCGACATGGGCCGCTGGATGACGTGCCGCTGAAGCGGCGCGTCAGGCGTGCTGCTTGTTCTGGCGGTTGTTCACGAGATCCTCGACGACGGCCGGATCGGCGAGCGTCGTCGTGTCGCCGAGGTTGCCGAAATCGTCCTCGGCGATCTTGCGCAGGATGCGGCGCATGATCTTGCCCGAGCGCGTCTTGGGCAGGCCCGGCGCGAACTGGATGATGTCGGGCGAGGCGATGGGGCCGATTTCCTTGCGGACCCACTGGACGAGCTCCTTGCGGAGATCGTCCGACCCCTGCTCGCCCGCCATCAGGGTCACATAGGCGTAAATACCCTGACCCTTGATGGCATGCGGATAGCCCACAACGGCCGCCTCCGACACTTGGGCGTGGGACACGAGCGCACTTTCCACCTCCGCCGTGCCGAGGCGGTGGCCGGACACGTTGAGAACGTCGTCGACGCGTCCGGTGATCCAGTAATATCCGTCCTCGTCGCGGCGGCAGCCGTCGCCTGTGAAATATTTGTTCTTGTAGGTCGAAAAGTAGGTTTCCTCGAACCTTTTGTGATCGCCGTAGACGGTGCGCATCTGGCCGGGCCACGAATCCGTAATGACGAGATTGCCGGCGCCCGCACCCTCGACGACCTGCCCTTCGGCATCCACGATTTCCGGTTTGACACCGAAAAAGGGCTTGGTGGCCGAGCCGGGCTTCAGCGCGGTCGCGCCGGGGAGCGGGGTGATGAGGTGGCCGCCCGTTTCGGTCTGCCACCACGTGTCGATCACCGGGCAGCGGCTGTCGCCGACGACCCGGTAATACCATTCCCAAGCTTCCGGGTTGATCGGCTCTCCGACGGTCGCAAGAAGCCGCAGTGAGGCGCGGGAGGTCTTCTTGACGGGCTCGTCGCCCGCGCCCATCAGCGCGCGGATTGCGGTCGGCGCGGTGTAGAAGATGTTGACCTTGTGCCTGTCGACCACCTCCCAGAAGCGCGAGGTCGTCGGATAGTTCGGCACGCCCTCGAACATGAGCGTCGTCGCGCCATTGGCGAGCGGTCCATACAGAACGTAGGAATGGCCCGTCACCCAGCCGACATCGGCAGTGCACCAGTAGATGTCGCCGTCGTGATAGTCGAACGACATCTGCTGCGTGAAGCTCGCGAAGACGAGATAGCCGCCGGTTGTGTGCAGCACGCCCTTGGGCTTTCCGGTGGAGCCGGATGTGTACAGAATGAACAGCGGGTCTTCCGCGTTCATCTCCTCGGGCAGGCAGTCGGTTGAGACCTTCGCGGCGGCCTCGTGGTACCAGACATCGCGCCCGGCCGTCACATTCACCTCGCCTCCGGTGTGGCGCACGAGGATGACGCTTTTCACGCCTTTGCACTTCTCAAGCGCGGCGTCGATGTTTGCCTTGAGCGGGATCTTGCGCCCGCCGCGAATGCCTTCGTCGGCGGTGACGACATATTCGGACGTGCAGTCGTCAATACGCCCGGCGATGGAATCGGGCGAAAAGCCGCCGAACACCACCGAGTGCACCGCGCCGATGCGGGTGCAGGCCAGCATGGCATAGGCCGCTTCCGGCACCATGGGCATGTAGATCGTCACGCGGTCGCCCTTCTTCACGCCCTGCGCCTTCAGCACATTGGCGAACCGGCAGACCTCTTCGTGAAGCTCGCGATAGGTGATGTGGCGCGTGTTGCCGTTCGGATCGTCCGGCTCGAAGATGATGGCAACCTGATCGCCGCGCTTTTCGAGATGGCGGTCGACGCAATTGGCCGAGACGTTCAGCGTGCCGTCCTCGTACCATTTGATCGAGACATTGCCCGGCGCGAACGAGGTGTTCTTCACCTTCGAATAGGGCTTGATCCAGTCGAGCCGCTTGCCGACCTCGCCCCAGAACCCGTCGGGATCGGAGACAGAACTCGCGTACATTTCATCGTATTTTGCGGCATCCGCAAAGGCGCGTTTGGCCCATTCCGCTGTGACGGGGTGGATTTCCGACATGCTTTCCTCCGTGTGCCGGACCGCTGGCGCGATCTTCTTGGCGCCGATTATGGACAGGCGCGCGAACCGCGCAATACGACGGAAAGTGTAGTCGGAGCAAAAACAAGCGGTACGTGTTGCAGCGAACATCCGCTCCGGCCTGGCCAGTTCAGGCGGTGTGGCCGGTATAAGCTGCCGGCCTCAGAACGCCTTGAAGGTGATGATGGTCCGCGTGTCCTGAATGCCGGGAATGTTCTGGACTTTCTCGTTCACGAAGTGCCCGACATCGGTCCCGGTCGGCACATAGAATTTCGCCAGAAGGTCGAAATCGCCCGCGGTCGAATAGATTTCGGAGGCAATCTCCGCATCGGCCAGCTTGTTGGCGACGTCATAGCTCTTGCCGAGCTGGCATTTGATCTGGACGAAAAACGTGAGCACGAAAGCCTCCGCGAAGCGGCGTCAAACTGGCGAAAAGGGTTTGCGCTGGCAAGTCCGGATTGAACGAAGGCCACCCCTCGCGGGTCAGTGTCCGCTGAACACGAGCGTTCGAATCGGCAGAATGGCCGCCTGCATCCGCAGCAGCATGGCATGGACAATGCCCACGGCATCGACCGCGTGGAGCACGAGACCATAGAACGTGCCGGTCTCCTTTGCGGCGATGAGGTCGTGATTGCTGGTATAGGCATTGGCGATGCAGCTGCTGCCGGGCGTCACGCCTTCGAGCCCGCCTTCGTAGAGCGGTTCAAGGAAGACGAGGATCGTCCCAGGCCGCACGACCTGCTGGGCATCGACCAATTGTTCGCCGCCGCGGAACTGGCCGGCGGCGATGAAGTCCTGCACGCCTGTGACGACCATCGGAATGACCGTCCACGGCTTTGAAATGCAGGTCACTTCGGCGAGCATGCCCACCTTCATCACCTGCGCCTCGATCTGGCCGAAACCAGCGGTGAGTGCCTTGCGCCCCGCACCTTCGGGAATGAGCACACCGGCCGGGCGCATGAACGGATTGACGACATCGCCGACACGCAGCGCGAACTGCTCGACGCGCCCGCTGATGCCGGCGCGCACGATTGTCTTCGAGAGATCGACCTCGGCCTGCGCCAGTGCCGCTTCGGCGCTCGCCTTCTGCGCCGGCAGAAGAGAGGAGATGCGCGCTTCCGCAGCCTCTTTGGCGGCCGTTGCAGCGGCGATGGCGCCTTTGCGCCCTTCGAGCGAGGTTTGCAGCTTTTCGATGTCCCGCGCCGCCACCGTGGCAGCGTTTCGCCGGAAAAGCTCCTGCTTGGTTTCGAGTTCGTCGAGGTCCTGCTGGTAGGCGCTGGTGGCCTCCTGGATCCTGCCCTCCGCGGCCGCGATATCGGAGCGTGCCACGACAAACGAGGCCTCGACCTCGGCGATCTTGCGGCGCGCCGCCTCGGCGGCGGCTTCGTGGGCGCTGCTGTCGAGCCGGAAGATCGGCGTGCCCTCTTTCACGTCGCCGCTCAGGCCGACAAACACTTCCGCGACCCGTCCGCTTGCCTCGGGGACGATCGGCACCGTGCGATAGAAAAGGGTCGCGCTCGTCGTCGACGGGTGAAAGTAGAAGATCACCGTGATCAGGGCGACGGTCAGCATCACGCATGCGGTGATGCCCCAGCGGAGCTCGAAGAACACCGAATAGAGCGTGATCTCGCGGCCGAACCGTTTGCCCTGTCCGTACCGGCGATAAAGGTAATCTGGCAGGATCGTCAGCAGGGAACAGAGGAGAAGCTCCAGCATGGCTACCTCTCGGCCGCGGCGGCGGTGAGCTGCGGCGTCTGCCCCTGCTCGATGTCATCGGCTGCGGCGGCCGCGGCGGGATCGTCCGGCACCTCGTCGGCGCCCTTGCCGGGCGCGATGCCCGCGATCTTCTCAAGAGATCCCGCCATCCGGCCGAGCGGCCCGCCGAAATCCGGCAGGTCGATCAGCGCGAGAAGGAGGCCCGCCACCCAGAAGATGTGGATGTGGGTGAACAGAGCGAGCAGGCCGAGCACGGCCACGATTTCGAACTGCAGCTTTTTGGATTTGTGCGCGATGCGTTCGGGAAGCGTGTGCAGACGCAGGAACAGGATTCCGACGCCAAGAATGGCCGCGATGAGGACGAACCAGACCACCACCATGAGAACGTCGGTCTCGCCCGGAGCGACAATGAATGCCGGCAGGTGGTGAGGCGCAGCAGGATGAACCGACGCGGCCATATATCCAGCCTCTCGTCCGGGCTGTTTCGACTTTAGGATGATACACGGGCCGCGACTCCTCCACAACGGGGCAAGGGCGGTAGCCGAAAAAATGAAAGCCCAGGCTCCGGCGCTCAGGGCTGCGCGTTGACCCCGAAACGGGTGCGGTGCCGGCGAACTACGGGCCTGGGCAATTCGTAACCCACCAGTAGGCTGCTTCTAGAAAGCAACCGGAGTGGACCGGCGGAGTACATCCGTCCGTCCGGTCACATCGCCAACTCAAAGCCCCTAAGGGCGATGCGGCGATGCCTCTCTGTCTAGGTGGGTTATAGCCAATATGGGGGGTGGAATATGGGTTTCAAGACCTCGGGATCAGGCCTTGATGTAGGCCCATGCGCTGCGGCCGGATTTCAGGCCGACCAGCACGCGCCGGTAGTCGGAGACTTCATAGGCGTCGGCGGCCGCAAGCTCGGCTTCGGTGATCGCGAAGACGCGTCCCGCCACTTCGTCGGCAAGATTTGTGCTTTCGGAGACGATGGGATGAAAGCGCTCGCCGCTCGTTGCAACAACAGCGGGATCGGTGATCTCGACCATGTCCTTGCGATATCCGGGCATGGCATCGTCCTCGCCGCCCAGAACACGTCCGAAAGTCGCGATCTGTACATTCTCGAACTGGAGCGTTCCGTAGGAAAACAGGAGAATGTCGCGCGCTTCGCTCACAGCCCCGCCATCGCGCAGACGATTTTCCATTCCTCGGCTGTTACCGGCTGCACGGACAGCCGCATCGAGGTGACGAGCGCCATCTTGGAAAGCTTCGGACTGGCCTTCACCTCGGCGAGCGTGACGGGCACCGGCACAGGCTTGACCGCGCGGATGTCGACGCACTCCCACTGGCCGGTCGTGTCGGTCGAATCCGGATGCGCGAGCTTGCAGACTTCGACCACGCCGACGACGTCTTTCGTTGCATTGGAATGATAGAAGAAGCCGAGATCGCCGATCTTCATCTGGCGCATGTTGTTGCGGGCGAGGTAATTGCGCACCCCGTCCCATTCCTGTCCGGCTTTGCCTTTCTTCGTAAGGTCTTCGAACGAGAAGACGTCGGGCTCGGATTTGAACAGCCAGTACTGCACTCATTCCTCCGAAGTCAGCGGGCGCGCAAGCAGGGTTTCGACGGCCTCGCCGACCGATATCGTGCGTTCGAGGACATCACGGACGGCGCGGGCGATGGGCATGTCGACATGGCGCTTCTCAGCCAGATCGACGAGGGCCTGCGCTGTGAACGCGCCTTCGGCCAATTTGCCTTCGGGCGCCTCGCCGCGACCGATGGCGACGCCGTGCGAGAAATTGCGCGATTGGGTCGAGGTCGCGGTGAGAACGAGATCGCCGAGGCCCGACAGCCCCATCAGGGTTTCGGGGCGCCCGCCGAGCGCGGCGCCGAAGCGGCGAAGTTCCGCAAAGCCGCGCGCGATGAAAGCCGCGCCCGCGCTTTCGCCGAGGCCGCGCCCGGCGGCGATGCCCGCGCCGATGGCCAGCACGTTCTTCGCCGCGCCGCCGATCTCGACGCCGATGACATCGTCCGAATGGTAAAGCCGCAGCGAGGGTGAGAACAGCGCACGCGCGAGATCGGCGGCAATCCATTCATTCTTGACCGCGATGGTCACAGCGGCCGGAAGCCCGCGTCCGACTTCCACGGCAAAGCTCGGTCCCGACAGGGCGCCGACGGGATTGCCGGGAAGCGCCGCGCCGATGATCTCCGACATGAAGGCGAGCGATCCGCGCTCGATGCCCTTTGCGCAGGAAATCGCGGGCGCACCTGTCTTGAGATGCGGGGCCGCCGAAACGGCCGTTGCGCGCATGGCCTGCGCCGGGACGACGAACAGTGCGGCATCGGCGTCCGCGATGGCGGCCATGTCGTTTACCGGTGTCACCGCCTCTTCCAGCGCGATGCCCGGCAGATAAAGCGTATTGACGCGGTCGCGGATCAGCTTCTCGGCCTGTTCGCGGTCGAATTCCCACAGTACGACGTCGCGACCCGCACGCGCCGCCGCATTGGCAAGCGCGGTGCCCCAGGCGCCGCCGCCCAGAACGGCGATCCTCTGAAACGTGCTCATGCGCGCGCCCCCGGCAATGCGGCGGCTTCGTCCAGCGGCCAACGCGCGCGCGGCGCGAAGCCCAGATGGTCTTTCATGCCGAGCGACAGGCGCTCCGCGCCCGCCCATGCGATCATCGCGCCATTGTCGCCGCACAGTTCGAGCGGCGGCGCGACGAGAGACAACCCGGCCTGGTCGGCAAGCTTCTGCAGCCCGTCGCGCATGGCCATGTTGGCGGCAACGCCGCCGGCGACCACGAAGGCTGAGGGACGTCCATACTTTTGCTGGAAGATCTGCAGCCCGATGCGTGAGCGGTCCAGCACCGTATCGACGACCGCCGCCTGGAACGAGGCGCACAGATCGGCGACATCGCGCTCGGTCACCGGGGCAATCTTTTCCGCCTCGATGCGCACGGCGGTCTTCAGCCCCGCAAGCGAGAAATTCGGCTCGGGCCGCCCCAGCATCGGGCGCGGAAATTCGAAACGCCGCGGATTGCCGTTCTTGGCGACGCGCTCGACGGCCGGTCCGCCCGGATAGCCGAGGCCGAGCAGTTTGGCGATCTTGTCGAACGCCTCGCCCACGGCATCGTCGATGGTCGTTCCAAGCCGCACATAACGCCCGACGCCTTCGACGGCGAGAAGCTGGGTGTGCCCTCCCGAGACGAGCAGCAGGAGATAGGGAAAATCGACGCCGTCGGTGAGGCGTGCCGTCAGCGCATGTGCCTCGAGATGGTTCACCGCGATAAAGGGCTTGTTGGCGGCGAAGGCCACGGCCTTGGCCTGCGTCAGCCCGACGATCACGCCGCCGATCAGCCCCGGCCCGGCCGCCGCGGCAACGCCGTCGATGTGCCCGATGGTCATGTTCGCGTTCTTGAACGCCTGCGCGATGATCGTGTCGAGCGCATCGACATGGGCGCGCGAGGCGATTTCCGGCACGACGCCGCCAAACGCCGAATGCTTCTTGGTCTGCGAGAGTACGACGTTCGACAGGATCCGCCCGCGTCCGTCCGGCAGGCGCTCGACGATGGAGGCGGCTGTTTCGTCGCAGGTGGTCTCGATGCCGAGCACGCGCATGAACTGATCCGGGTTCGTGGAATTCGGGAGGTTTCGGTCCGCTCCGTCACCCTATAGACTTAGGCTTCTCCTCTCCACAAGCCACCCGCCCTTCCACCAAGAAAAGCCGCATGACCAATCCTTTCCTCCGAATCGGAACCCGTGGCAGCCCGCTTGCGCTCTGGCAGGCGCATGCCGTCCGCAGTGCGCTTTGTGCCGTCCACGCGATTGCCGAAGAAGAGGTCGAGATCGTCATCATCAAGACCACCGGCGATCAGGTGCGCGACCGCGCGCTCGCCGAGATCGGCGGCAAGGGCCTGTTCACCAAGGAGATCGAGCAGGCGCTGGTCGAGAACCGCGTGGATGTCGGCGTGCATTCGGCGAAGGATGTGCCGACCTTCCTGCCCGAAGGGCTCATGCTCGCCGCGTGCCTGCCGCGCGCCGATGTACGCGATGCTCTGATCGCCCCCGGATTCGTTACCTTCGATGCCTTGCCCGAAGGAGCGGTCATCGGCACGGCCTCGGTGCGCCGCGCGGCGCTGATGAAAAACATGCGTCCGGACGTGGAAACGGTGCTTCTGCGCGGCAATGTCGAGACGCGCCTGCGCAAGGTGGAAAGCGGCGAGATGCACGCGACCCTTCTTGCGCTCGCGGGTCTCTCGCGGCTCGGCCTGTCGGGCCATGCCACCGAGGTCTTCGAGACGGAACGCATGCTGCCGGCCTGCGGGCAGGGCACGGTTGCGCTGGAATGCCGCGCGGATGATGTCCGCACACGCGAAAAGCTTGCCGCCATCGACCATCACACAACCTCGTTGGCTCTCGCGGCCGAGCGCGCAATGCTGGCCGTGCTCGACGGCTCGTGCCGCACGCCGATCGCGGGCCATGCGGTGTTGAGCGACGGGTGGCTGTCGCTGCGCGGCCTCGTCGTCGCACCGGATGGCACGGCGATCTGGCATGGCGCCGCTGCGGGCGATGCGGCTGCCGCCGAAGATATCGGCAAGGAGGTTGGCGGCGATCTTCTGGCGCGCGTTCCGCATGGCATCATCGCCGATGGTCCCAGATGGTGATTCTCGTCACGCGCCCGGAACGGCCGGCGCGGCGCACCAAGGAACGCCTTGAGGCGGCAGGGTATGAGGTGCTCGTCGATCCGCTTCTGACACTCGATTTTCATCCGCCGGAACGTCTCCTCTCAGGCGCGCCTCCCGATGCGGTCGTCATTACGAGCTCCAATGGTGTGCGGGCCATCGCGGGCCATTCCGATCTTGCGCGCCTCACCGCTCTGCCGCTCTGGACGGTGGGCATGCGCACCACGCAGGCGGCCCGGGAGATCGGTTTCTCCGACATCGCAGGCGAGGCGCTCGATCTGAAAACGTTGACCGCCCGTCTTATGGCCCGGCCGCGCTCGCGCTTTCTTTATATCGCCGCCACCGTGCGCTCGGGCGATTTGTCCGAACTGCTGCCGCAGCATGAGATCGAAACGGCAATCGTCTACACCGCCGATCCCGCGACGGCGCTCGGCGCCGAGACCGTCGTGGCTCTGCGCGATGGGCGCATCGAGACCGTGCTGCATTATTCGCGCCGCCTGACCGAGACCTATCTGGCGCTGTCCGACATCGCGGGCCTGCCGAAACAGGCGCTCATCCCGCGCCATCTCTGCCTGTCGGAGAACGTTGCCGCCCCGTTGCGGGCGAGGGCTGCCGCCACGATCCTTATCGCCGGGGAGCCGCGCGAAGATGCGCTGCTGAAGCTCCTTCCGGCCTGATCGCTCGCCAAGTCAAAAGCGGGGCGTTACAAAGAGGGTAGACCTTCAGGGAGATTCGAATGGCGGACGAAAAACCGGGGCGCAAACGGTCGATGAAGCCGAAGCCCGGGATTATCGAGCTTGAGGCAACCGAAGTCGCAGCCGCGTCGGAGGAGGCAGCACCGCACGTCGCTCGGGATGATGGCCCGGCGCCGGAAGGGATTGCCGAGCCCGCCGAAACCGAATCTGCTGCCGCGGACACCCCGGCTTCGGACACCCCGGCTTCGGACGCCGCTCCGGACAGCGCGCCGCAACCTCCATTCTCCGATCCGGCAACCCGCGTGCCTGTCGGAAGCCTTGTGGCTGCCGCGTTCGGCGGAGCGGCGCTTGCGCTCGCCGCAGGCGTCGTCGCGGTCTCGTCGGGCCTGCTGCAAGTGTCGCCGCCGCCCGCGAGCGACGACAACGCGCTTGCGACCCGGATCGCAGGCCTCGAAACCGAGGTCCAGAAGGTTCTCGATGCCGCCCCTGCAGCCGTGCCGGACGACAGTGCGCTCCGTGCGGACATCGAGGGCCTGAAAGCCGAGATCGCATCCCTGCGTGCAGCGCCTGTCGCGCCTCCGGCGACCGACCCGGAAATTCAGACCCGCCTGGCCGAGATTGGCGGCCGGCTCGACCAATTGACGAAATCCGCCGAAGACAATTCCGCCGCCTCGGACCTCGAGCGGCTGACGGCCCGCGTCGAAGAGCTCGCCGCGCAGGCCCAAGCCCCCCGTGAAGCGGGGCCGGAAGTCAAAGAGGCCGTTGCGGGCGCAAAAAGCGCCGCCGCACTCGCCGCCGTCGCGACGCTCGAAAGCGCGATCGCGCGCGGCGCGCCCTATGCGGGCGCACTTTCTTCCGTGCGCCAGCATCTGCCGGAAGCGCCGCTCGGCGCTCTGGAGGCGGACGCCGAACGCGGCCTGCCCGCGCCGGGCCTTCTGGGTGAGCGGCTTCTGGCCAAACTCGATCGCGCAGGGACACCGCCGAGCACGGCCGCCACCTTTGTCGATCGCCTGAAAGAGGGCGCGTTCGGCCTCGTGCGCGTGCGCCCGGTGGACGGCGCGGTGCCGGAAATCTCGGCGGACGATCCGTGGTCGGCGCGCAAGGCGGTCGCCGTGCGGCTGGCGCAGGGAGATTATGCCGGGGCGCTCACGGATTGGGAAAAGCTCGATTCCGTGGCCCAGGAGGCAACCAAAGGCGAGGCGGATGCGCTGAAGGCGCGTCTTGGCGCCGATGCCGCACTCGACGGGCTTCGCGCCGCCGCGCTCTCGCAGACGGGGACGCTCAATTGATCCGCGTTCTCGGTTTCCTCGCAGCCATCGCGCTTCTCGGGTTCGGCATCGGCTGGCTCATCGAACGGCCGGGTGAGATCTCGCTGGTCTGGCAGGGCTGGCAGATCGACACCTCGGTTCCGGTGGCGCTTGCGGCCGTTCTCGTTCTGACCATTCTTCTGCTCCTTGGCTGGTGGCTCGTGCGTACGGTTGTCGGCGTTCCGGAAGCGTTTTCGCATTTCCGCCGTGGGCGTCGCCGCCGCCGTGGCATGACGGCGGTCGCAAACGGCCTGATGGCGGTCGGCATCGGTGACGGGCGCATTGCCCGGCGTTCCGCCAGCGAGGCACGCCGCCTCATCGGCGATGAGCCGCTGACCTTGCTTCTGCGCGCGCAGGCCGCGCAATTGTCCGGCGACCGCGAAGAAGCCGAAGCCGCGTTCCGCGCCATGCTCGATCAGCCGGAAACGAGGCCACTGGGCTTTCGCGGCCTTTACGTTGAGGCGCGTCGTCGGGGCGATGCAGCGGAAGCTTACAACCTCGCCGAGCGCGCGGTGAAAGCCAATCCCAATGCACCATGGGCGGGTCCAGCCTTGCTTGAGCTTCAGGGCGTGCGGCGCGATTGGGATCGCGCGCTCGAAAGCGTCCAGCGCAACGCCGCGAACCGGATAACAAGCCGGGCCGATGCGAAACGCCAGCGCGCCGTTCTCCTGACGGCGAAGGCGTTCGATCTGTCGGATCGTCGCTCGGAGGAGGCGCTCGAACTCGCGCGCGAAGCAACCAAGCTCGCTCCCGATCTCGTGCCTGCGGCCGCCCTCGCGGGGCGGATGATGGCCGAGGACAACGATTACCGCCGTGCGTCCGCCGTGCTGGAAAAGGCATGGAAGCGGGCGCCGCATCCCGATCTTGCCGAAGTGTATGTGCATCTGCGGCCCGGCGACAGCGCCGCGGATCGCCTGAAGCGCGCCGGCATTTTGCAGAAGATGGCGCCGGGGCATGTAGAAGGCGCGCTTGCGCTCGCCCGCGCGGCGCTCGATGCGCGTGAGTTCGACCGGGGGCGCACGGCGCTGTCTCCGTTCGCTTCCGCTCCCACGCGACGCATCTGCCTGCTGATGGCCGAGATCGAGAATGCCGAGAGCGGCGATATCGGGCGCGCCCGTGCCTGGCTCGCCCGTGCGCTCACCGCCGCCCACGATCCGGCCTGGATCGCCGACGGCATCGTGTCGGAAACCTGGGAGCCGGTCTCGCCGGTGTCCGGCCAGCTCGACGCCTATGAATGGAAAACGCCGCAGGAGAGCATTGCCGCGCCGGGCAGCCCGCTGATCGACGAGAACATGCCGACCGCGCGCGAATCGGAGCCGGACCAGCCCGCCGTCGCCGCGCCGCTGTCTGCACCGGAGCCATTGCCCGCGGCGCCGCCTCCGCAGGCGGCTCCTTCGGCAGCAATGATCGAACCGGCCTCCGCAGCAGCTTCTTCGTTCGCCCCAGCGGTCGATGTGGCGCCCGCCAAGCCCCGCCCGCAGCGCTCCGAGGTCCTGCTGCCGCTGCATCGTGCCCCGGACGACCCGGGTCCGGACGACGAAATCGATGCCGTTGCTTCACGTCCTTATTGAGAGACAAGCGAGGCGCTTGCCTTTCGAAGGTGCTTTCGGTAGGCAGACGCCTGCGCCGCTTTAGCTCAGCTGGTAGAGCACCTCATTCGTAATGAGGGGGTCGGGGGTTCGAATCCCTCAAGCGGCACCAGTCCTCCCAATAGCTTAGAAGCCTGCCTACCCTCCAGAGAGATCTGGGGGCAACGCGTTGGGCAACAGTGTTTTCTCGCGAAGGATTCTTTTAATTCCGCGACTTCACACTATACTTCACATGCTACCCACAAGGCGTCCATGACCCAGCTATTGAAGTCCCCCCTCTCGGGACCTCCGCCAACGGAGATCCCCTTAAATCGACCGCCGCTAGAATCGGTCTTAGGTCAGATCAGATTTAGCACAGTTCTACGGCTCACGAGCCAAGCCGAGCTAATTCCGTTTCAGGAAGCGATTCGTGGGCGATACCCGCTGTTCTCCCCCGAGCAGGGCGCAAATGTGCACATCGACATTGGCCCGAGTGGACCAGTCGCACGTCAAGAACAATCAACTGTCTGGCGATTTTTAAGTTCGGAAAGAGATTGGCGAGTCTCATTGGGCTCTGATTGGGTGGCCTTAGAGACTAAACGTTACACATCTCGCGACGATTTTCTGGCTCGCCTTACTGAAATTGTGCAGCACATCGAAACAATCTACCGGCCCAATCTCGTTACTCGGATCGGCCTCCGATACATTGATCGGCTGACCGGCCCAGAGTTGGATCGTGCTAACGATCTGATCGCCGCTCCTTTCTTCGGTGTTTCGGGTACGGAGCTTTCGCTTGGGTTGAAACATTCAATAACCGAGACATCCTTAGAAACCGAGGAAGGTGGGATGGTTCTTCGATGGGGAAGATTGCCGCCGAATGGAACCGTGGACCCGGCTCTACTCGCATCGATAAACGAGCCATCCTGGGTATTAGACATTGACGCTTTCAGAGAAGCCCAAGATGAATTTCGGTGTGACCCTCTGGCGAAGTCTTTCCGATTGCTCGCAGAGCGCGCATATTCTGTTTTCAGATTTGTTGTCACCCCTGACTTTCTCAAAACTTTCGGAGCCCAAGGCTGATGCAGCCGTTTCTAGATCAGGATCACGGGGGGCTCCCGACCCAAGCAAAATTGTTCGATGCAAAGCTTGATCGACCAAGTCAAATTGGTTCGTTCTGCCTTGGGGAGACTAACTTAGGCCAAGATGTGTGCCAAACTAAAGGGAGCACTTGGTCTACGCCGAGAGGCTACCTGCCCAAACTCAAAGCACAGACTACAGATGGACCGGGTAGATACCTCATTGTCGCGCACGGAACTTCGATCGATTTGCCGATCCAATCGGGCGGATCTCTGCTCAACGACCTAGCTATGCTGTGCTTTCGTGGCTCCATTTTTGAGGGGGCTACATCGCCTAGTTCCCTGAGAATCATTGAAGTTATTGCGCCAGTCGGAGCAGTCCGGCGCGTGTTGCGTGACAAGATTAGTCTCTCAACGAGCCCCGTCTATCGAGCGATAGTTCATGCTGATCTTAAGCCCCCTGCCCAAATCGCAAAAGGACAGAGCTTCGCGGCCTCACTTATCGCGAGATCTCGTGCGGCTGCTCGCTTAACGATGGATGAATTCAGCACCCTGCTCGGAATCACGCGACGCAGTCTGCAAGCTTGGAAGGCCGGTGAAGCGCTTAGCTCTAAGAACGAACATCGCCTTAGGAGGGTAACCGATTTGCTCGAGAGCATCGCGCCCGGCGATCAACGATCAACGCGAGATAAGCTTTTCCAAGTTTCGGCTGGCGGGTTGAGGCTTTACGACGCTATCGCTCAGAATCGGCTCGACGATGCAAAGTCTTGGATTGCTCTGGGGCAGTTTGATGACGCTAACGAGACGCCGGTCCAAAAGCACGAAAGATCAATGCATTTGACGCCCTTAGCGTCCCGTCTAGATCTCATCCCAGAGCCAGTGAACAGCGCCGATCGGAACCTGAATCGGAAGCTGTCGGGCCGTATCAGGCGGTGAGTCAGAATCTTGCACGACACTCATCCTGGCGCCGAGGCGCTGACGCTTGATTGGCAGCAAGGGGACGCTTGGCTCGGCCCGATCCCTCTCGTCCATCTGGCCGATTTAAGCCGCCCGATAACCGTCTCATCAAGGATGATAGCAAACGAATTGGGCGGTCACGGCCAGGAAGATCTAGCGAATATTAATAGTGATGAACTCGGTTTTGTCGTTCTCACGCAGACGTGTGACATCATCCGATCTTCGAAAGATCGCCCGTTTGTCGAAGTATGTCGAATAATCGAGGTAGACGATACCGAACTGCATCAAATTAAAGCAGAGCGGCGTCCTAGATACGCCTACCTACCGGCGCTGGCCGAAAAAAGGCTGGTCGCGGACTTTGACCGCACGTCGCTTGTTGAAAAGGCTGTTCTCGAAAGACGCACTGCTGAACGGGTAGCGACGTGTAACACCCCCGAGCAGCAACGTGCGTTCGCGGCCGCTTTGGCGCGCAAATACACGCGCGTAGCGTTTCCTGAGAAGTTCGTGGCGGCAGTTGCAAAAATCCAGGACCGCATCCGCAAGAATGTAAATAACAGTACTCCAGAAGGTCAGTTTCTCCGCGCGCTAAGGGAAGTTCGGGTGCGTTGCGAGCCAGGATGGGATGCCCCAGAGCCGGAACTTACTTTCTACCTTATGTTCGATCTCGCAAATGTCCCACAAGACAATGTCCATCAGTCCAAGGCCCTGATGGACAGATTCGTAGATGTTGCGCCTTTTGCTAAACCAAAGCACTCTGCGGTTTGCTACGAAATGATGTCTGTTGCGAACTATCATTCGACCGATCCTTTGGATCTGGATTCCGTTTTGAAGCCGTAATTGTTGCCCCCGCGTTGCCCCCATTCGGTCTCAGCAAGAAAAACTGGCGAAAGTCATCAGATTTCATGGCAGGGGCTGCTCTTATGAAATCAGGTGCTCTCATTCGATCCCTAAAAACCTCTCAAAAGTTATCAATTCTTATCATTGCCGAATGGGCTGTTTTGGGTCGGGGTTTGCTGACCCGGCGGTCGGGGTTCGTATGATGCCGTTCCCCGTCCCCACCTGGTACATTAGAAGTGCCTGTTAATTTCACCCGGGAACCAACTGGTTTCAGTGCGCCCGCGTACCAAGAGATGGGACACTGTTGCCGTATGGTGATCCCAAAAATTCCGACGCTTGGTCTGGTCGTTTCATACAGTCGGTCTGAATAAACGGTACTGGGTAATCATTATATTTGCGCCATCGCATAAAATCCTTCGTCGGCAGTTCGTCGTTATAGGGTAGCATGGTAAGTATCCATTCGGAGGCGTGGCGGTGCGAAGGGCTATACGCGCCGCGCCGCGCCAGCTTGATGAAGCCCTTCGCCTGCAGCTCCCGCAGCACCCGGGAAGCGGTATTCTTGTCCACCGCGCATTCCGCTGCGAGTTCGCGAACGCTCATCGAAATGCGCCCGTTGTTACTACCCATGAACCGGGCGCGAAGGTACGGAAATGCTGCCTTCGCGGCGATGGACAATGACTTCCAGGCTGGGCTAAAAAGTAAATACTTTTCTAGCATGACGAAAGACTGTGTGGAACGGCCTTCAGGGATTTTCCGACGCGGCATGATCAGGCCCCCCTGGGGCGCGCGGCGCCAGCATCGCGTTCGACAATCTTCTGCTCAATCCAACTTTCAATTTCTTCTTCGAGCCACGCATTTCGGTTCGCCCCCAATTTGCAGGGCTTCGGAAACTGATGGCTCCTGATCAGTCTGTGAAGGTGCGGGCGGGAGTAGGATATCCCCTTCGCCCTGAGGTCAGACATCGAAAGAAGTTTCATGGTAGCTCCTCGAACATGATGAACGTTGAGGAGAGACTGCCCGTACGGGAATTTGATTGGCACCCACGAAATGAGCGTCAAACGTTTCGTGGGGAGGTCGCCAGGGCTCGCTTAATCTCGACATTCGTTCGATACGTCGGGTCTCGCCGCCAATCCCGAACCGTGTTTTCTGCACCGAGTTCACTGATCGATGGTAGCAGCTCCAGCTCGCGAAGAATGCGAGCGATCTGGCGCGTTGATCTCGTAGATGGATTTTTGCCGCGGGGATCGGGAGGAGAGCCCGCTTCGAGCCAAACCGCAGCGTCCCACGCTTTGCGCGACTTCGGTATCACTGCGCCGAATGTCGTCGATGTGCGTTCGGGGTCCGGGTCGACGATTGCGCGAAATAGGCGGAAAAGTTCGTACGGCGGCGGTATTTGCTCGTCGACGTATTGAGACAGCAGCCAAACCGCCGCGAACTCGATGTACCCTTTAGGGTAGCCTTGGGTCGGCTTTCCGCCAGTGATGTCCCCCCAATGCGTCCAAAGACCTTCGGCATATTCTTGCAGAATTGCCGGGTCGGATTCCCGAAGAAGTGGTCGCCCGCGCTTGCTTGGTCGCTCGATCGGCGGCAGCCGCTTTTCGGTCAACCGGCGGCTCGGAAGGGGATGACGTTTTCCTTCGGAGTGGTCAGAGTATTTCGCAGGCGATCGCTCCACAGCTCAAGCGCGAGACGCTTCTCGTCGAGGTACGCGAACTGATCATACACACGATGAAGACCGGGTTTTCGGTGCGCGATGACGAGCTCGCGGACCAGATCTGCGACGGGAAGCGCAGAAAGCCCAGTTCTCATAGTCCGGCGGAGATCATGAAGTACAAAAACTGCCGGCGGTGATCCAAGCTCGATTGCGACCAGTTGATCAAGTCGCTTCTTCGCTTTGCTGAAGCCGGAAACCGGCCGTCGGCCAAACGTCGTCGAGAAAACAAAACCCCTCCTGCCGAATGTTGGCAGCCCCGTCAGCAGTTCTTCAAGATCGGCAGTTATCGGCAATGTGTGCGTGACATCAGACTTCATCCGGCTCGCCGGTATCGTCCAAAGCATTCGGTCGAAATCAAACTCGTCCCAGCTTGCTTGGGCGACCTCGTTTTTTCGTTGGCCTGTCAGAAGGAGCATTTGGACGAGTGGGCCGAAAGGGTAGCCCAGTTGGCCCGCCGCGCTCCAAACAGCTTGAATTTCTCGATCCGCGAGGACTCGCGTGCGGACGTGATGCGGGCCGATCAAATCCGACGGTTTTAAGCGGTCGCATGGGGAGCGCTCCAGCCCGTACACTCCTCGGGCAATAGCCCAATTGAACAGGCGTCGGATCGTGGCGAACATCGCATGCGCTTGGGCAGATTTCCCTTCGCGAACTTTTGCGTCGATGGCGGAAAGGATATCCCTCGGAGAAACGGAGTCTATGGGCGTGGCACCGAACGCTTCGCGGAAAACCTTTAGGTGAGCACGCACGTCTGCTGACCGTCGCAGCCGATCGACAACGAAAGCTCCGTATTCCTCGGAAACTTTGCCAAAGGAGTTTTGGCTCCTGTCGATCTCTGATCGTCGATCAGCGGACGCTTGGACTTTAGGATCGATGCCCTTGCGGATCAGGGACAGCCAGGCTCGCGCCATAGTTCTCGCTTCTTCGAGAGAGAGCGCGCCGACATCGCCCAACGCACGTCGGGTCGGATTGCTGCTGGCAGGATATCTGGCGACCAAGATAAAGGTCAGGCGCCCCTTCTCTGAAATGCGGACGCCAAATCCTGGGACGTCAGTGTCCATGACTTCGTATCGTTGCTGGGGTGGCTGACGTCTGGCCAGAGCGTTTAAAAATCGAGCGGTGAGCCTACACTTTTGCATTGGGCAACCTCGGGGCAACGAAACGGTTGATCACTCACGCCACCCCACGAGATGCGATGATGCCCCAATTTTTCGAATTTCGTAAAGGCGTTAGGCGCTTAGCGGACGCGTTGAGACTGAATGAACTCTGGTGAAACACTTGGAAGGCTCATTCGTAATGAGGGGGTCGGGGGTTCGAATCCCTCAAGCGGCACCATTCCCTTTATGTCCGACAACATCCGCCTCGCGCCCTATGTGTTGCCGTGCGCGTGGATTTAGATGTTCATTATTGGAAACAATGGTTTTCGATAGTTTCAATTTATTGCCGATCCTGTTCTCCCTACTTTGATGTCACGCAGCGGCTGCAAGGGCAGACCGCTTGGGAGACAGATCATGAAAAACCCTGGCATCCACCACGTCACCGCGATTTCCGGTCCGGCCCGCCGCAATGTCGATTTCTACACCGGGGTTCTGGGCCTGCGTCTGGTCAAGAAGACCGTCAACTTCGACGATCCGGGCACGTACCATCTCTATTTTGGGGACGAGAACGGCACGCCCGGCACGATCCTCACCTTTTTCCCCTGGGACAATGTCGCCAAGGGACGGGTCGGTGTCGGCGAAACGCAGCAGACCTTGTTCCGCGTTCCGGAAGGATCGATCGGCTACTGGGCGCACCGCTTCGTCGAGAAGGGCATCGAGCATGAAAATGTCGCCAAGGCATTCGGTGAAACCGTTCTCTCCTTCCGCGATCCCGACGGCATGCGGCTTGCGCTGGTCGGGACGCCCGGTGCGGAGGCCGAGCCTGCGTGGACCTCGGACGGCATTCCGGCCGAGCACGCCATTCGCGGCTTCCACAGCGTCAATCTGCTTCTGGCAAAGGCGGCGCCGACGGCGGCGATCCTGACCGATGTGTTCGGGTTTACCGAAATTGCTCGGGAAGGTTCGGTCATTCGCCTGAAGGCGGGCGAGACGAAGAACGGCGGGATCGTCGATCTTCACGAAGCAGGCGGTTTCCTGGCCGGGCGTGCCGGCGGCGGCTCGGTCCATCACATTGCCTTCCGCGCGGAAAACGACGCCGCGCAGAAGGAGATGGTGGCCAGGCTTCAAAAGGCGCACGGCATCCGTACAACGGAACAGAAGGATCGTAATTACTTCCGGTCCGTCTACTTCCGGGAGCCGGGTGGCGTTCTCTTCGAGATCGCGACGGACGAACCCGGCTTTGCCGCGGACGAGCCGGTCGCAGAACTCGGCCGCACGTTGAAGCTTCCGTCTTTCCTCGAACCTCACCGGAGCCGCATCGAAGGCGTGCTACCGGAGCTTGCCTGAACTCGAACTGCAAAGCGCCGGCGGCCTGCAAAAGCCGCCGGTTGCCGGAGGCCGCCATGTCCACTGAAACCGAAATGTCCTTCATCCATCGCTTCGAGCCCGCAACGGCAAGCGGGAGTGTGCCGCTCGTTCTGCTTCACGGCACAGGCGGCGACGAGAACGACCTCCTCGATCTGGGCCGTGCCGTCGCGCCGGGTTCGGCGCTTCTATCCCCGCGCGGGCGCGTGCTTGAAAACGGCATGCCGCGCTTCTTCCGCCGTCTTGCCGAAGGGGTTTTCGACGAGGCGGATGTGAAGCGCCGCGCAAGCGAGCTTGCCGATTTCATTTCCGAGGCGCAGGCCCGCTACGGCCTCGAAAAGCCGCTCGCGCTCGGCTTCTCGAACGGCGCCAACATCGCCGTGGCGACCCTGCTGCTCCGTCCGGACACGTTCGCGGGCGCGGTTCTGCTTCGGCCGATGATGCCGCTCGCGGACATGCCGGATGCGGATCTGCGCGGCATGAACATTCTCATGGTCTCCGGCGCGATGGATTCCATCGTGCCGCACGCCAATGCCGCACGCCTTGCAGCAGCCCTGTCGGAACGCGGCGCGTCGGTCGCGCATGAGATCCTGCCGTCCGGCCACCAATTGGGGCAGGCCGATCTCCGGCTCGCGCGTGATTTTCTCGCGCGGCTTTGAGGACAAATGGACGGGGGCGGGGCATGATCGGGTCCCATTCTGGATTCGGCATGCCTCATCTTCCCGATTTCGAGGCCTGGGCGATTTTCGCCAAGGTCGCCGAGCATGGCTCCTTTTCGGGGGCCGCGAACGAGCTGGCCTTGTCCAAGGCCACGGTTTCGAAAGCCGTGTCGCGGCTGGAGGCGCGCCTTCGCACATCCCTTTTCCATCGCACATCGCGCAAACTGTCCCTGACCGAAAGCGGTCGCACGGCGCTCGAACGTGCCGCGCGCATTCTCGCCGAGGGCCAGGCGTTGGAGCAGGAGATCGCAGAAGGCGCGGCTGTCCCGCGCGGGCTTGTGCGGCTGTCCGCACCGATGTCCTTCGGCATCCAGCATCTCGGTCCGGCTTTGGCCGCGTTTCTTCGTGCCTATCCAGAGGTCTCGGTCGATCTCGATCTCAGCGATGCACGTACGGATATCGTGGCGCAGGGTCTGGACGTCGCGCTGCGCATCGGGCAACTGGACGATTCCTCTCTCCGCGCACGCCGTCTGTGCGCGGTGCGCCGCCTCCTCGTCGCTGCGCCCTCCTATCTCAAGGCGCACGGCGCACCGGCCGATCCGCAGGAGCTTGAAAGCCGGGACGTGGTCGTCTTTTCCCATCTCGCGGCGCCGAACGCGCTGGTTCTGCATCATCCGCATCGCGGCGAATTCACGGCCCGCATTTCCGGAAGCCTGGCGGTCAACAACGCGGATGTGGTCATGCCGCTGCTGGCCGATGGGCTTGTTCTCGCCCTCATGCCGGAATTCCTGGTCTGGCGGGAGGTGAAGGAGGGCAGGCTCGTGGAGGTCCTGCCGGACTGGTCGTCCGAGCTTCTGGCGCTTCATGTCGTTACGCCGCCCGGAAATCTGCGGCCCGCGCGCGTGACCGCGCTCATCGACTTCATGGCGAAGCACTTTGTGAAAGCCCCGTGGGCGCGCGACGTCCCCAGGCTGGACTGAGCATTTCGCAGAATGCGAAAATCGTGCATTTTGCAAAGACTGCCGGGGCGAAAAAATTATGCTTTTTCAGGGTCTTGCGGTTACCGCTCGTTAAGCCTGATCGCCCATCTTGGCCACTCGCTCACGCGACCGGCAGTCAGGTATTGCGTCGCCGGAAAGATTGGACGGGAGAGCCGCCCCCGCAGCTCTCCCGCTTCCATTCTTGACAGCGCCTAAGCCTTGAGGCGCACCTTGACGGCCGTCGGCCCGGTGTCGCCGAGATCTTCGACATAGTGGACCTGATCGCCGCGCTTCAGCGCCTCGAAGTCCCCGTTCAGCAGGCTGTTGCGGTGGAAGTAGAGCAGGCCGCCCTCCTTGGTGAGGAGGAAGCCGTGGTCCCGCCCCTCTTCAAGCTCGGCAACCTGGCCGAGAAACTGGTTCTGCGCGTCGCTCTGCAGCGCCTTGGTGCGGCCCTTCAGCTGTTCCTTGAAGGCGACAAGCTGGCGTTCGGCGATGCGGAACGCCTCGTTGATCGCCTTTCGCATATCGGGGTCCGCGAACTTCTGCTGCAGATGTTCCGGTTCGTGGCTGACGACGATGTCCTTATGTCCCGGAACGCCAATCTCGATGCGCACGACCGGGGGAATTGAATTCGACGCATTGGTGGCCCGCTTTTCGACCCGGACCCGACAGGCAACGAGACGCTCGAAAATGCGTTCGAGACGTCCGATCTTTTCACGGATCGTTTCCTCGACCCAATCGGAGTGCTGGATGTTGTGGAAGGCGATTTCGACCGGAACCTGCATTTCGACACTCTCCTTGAATGTCTTTGTGACCATGCCCCCTGATCCCCAACGCAGCAGCCTAGGCCCGGTTCAGTCTTTCTGCAAAGCAAAGAAAAAGCCCTCCGGGGGTTTCCCGGAGGGCTCGATGTCGAACGGCTGTTGTGTGCCGTGCTACTGCGCTTCGGCGTTCAGGAGCGCGGTGATGTTGCGGATGGTCACGCGCCGGTTCTCGCCGTTTGCCGCCACCGTGTTTACCTTCAGGTAGTCCTCGCCATAACCCTGCGTGACGAGGTTCTCGGCGGGGACCTCGTAGTATTCCGTCAGAATCGCGGCGACCTCTTCCGCGCGGCGGTCGGAAAGCGACAGATTGTCGAGCGCCGAGCCGACCGCGTCGGTGTGACCTTCGACAAGGTAGACCTCGTTCGGATTGCGGTCGATGACCGCCTTCAGGGCGCGGGCAAGTTCTTCGAGCTTGTCGATCTGATCGTCGGCAACGCTCCATTCGCCAGTGGCAAAGTTGACGGTGTTCAGGTCGATCGAGCGGACGCGCTCGCGCAGACGCACATTCTGCGTAACCTCCTGCAGGGAGTATGGACGCTCCGTGCGTACGAGCGGGGGCGCGATAAGCGCTTCCTCGTAATCCTCATACGAGGCCTCGTCCGCGTCGATGATGTACTCATCGCGCGGAATGTCGATCCGCACCGGCGGCAGATCGAGGTAGAAGTCGACATACGGGCCGCGGCGATCGCGATTTCCGCGATCGCGCCAGCCGCTGTCGCGGTTCCAGCGTCCGCCCCGTTCCCAGGCGCGGCTGTTGTCGATTATGACGATCTCGCGTCCGCCTTCGCGGCGCGAGCGGCGGATGAGATTGCCGTCGCGGTCGGTGACGGTGACGATCTCGATGCCGCCGGGGCGCCGGATGACAGACACGACTTCGTCGTTACGTCCACGCTCCTGCCGGAAGTCCTCGGCGTTGCGCCGCATGCGGTCGGTCTGGTCGGTGCGGATGATGGTCCGGTCGCCTTCGCGGATGATGACCCGGCTGTCGCCTTCGCGGATGACGGTGCGGCCGCCGCTTTCCTCGTCGACGCGGCGGTCGAAGCGCTTGTCGAGACCGCGGTCGCGGTTGCGGAACTCCTCCTCGACGCGCCGTTCGGCGCGCTGGCGCTGTTCGGGCGTGCGTTCTCCGCGCAGTTCCTCCGGCGGAATGGCCGGGCTCTCGCCGGCGGGCGGCGGGGCGGGGATCACGGACGGCGCTTCAGGCGCGGTGCGCTGCGCGCCGCCGGGGGTGGCCGGGGCGTCCCCGCGCGGGGTGCCGGGGCGCTCACCGCGTGGCGAAGGTGCAGGAGGCTGATCCGTTCCGCCTGCTGCGGGCGGCGGCGGAGTGTCCGGCGCGCGGCGCGGAGGACGGGCGTCCCGAGGGACCGGCGGCTCGGAGGGATTGGCGGCATCGGGAGCCGGAGCGCGCTCTGGGCGGACCTGGCGTTCACCACGTGGCTCTGCGTCCGGACGCGGCGCGCGCTCGCCGCGCGGTGCGGGCGGGGCGTCGGGCGTTGCGGCCGGCGGGGTGGCGCGCGGCACAGGAGGCGCTTCGGCCGGAGGTGCGGCGCGTTCGGCCGCGGGCGGAGCTTCACGGCGTGGCGGAGCGTCCGGACGCTGGGTGCGTTCGGCGCGCGGGGGCGCTTCCTGCCCGTCCGGGCGCTGCGGACGTTCCGCGCGGGGCGGTGCCTGCGGTCGCTCGGTTCGCGCCGGAGCTTCCTGACGCTCACCTCGGGGAGCGCCTTCGGGAGCGCGCTGCTGGCGCTCGCCGCGCGGCTGCTGGGCTCCCGCCGGGCGTTCCTGACGCTGCTTGCGCGGGTCCGGCGTTTCTTCGGCCGGAGGCACGGCCTGCGCGAGAATCATCGGATGTGCGGCAGGTCCCTCAGCATAGGAGAAGCCCGTCGAGCCTGTAATGATCGTGCCGGCGAGAAGTATGTATTTGATCTGTTTCATCCCTTGATCCGATTCTCCGTCAGAATTGCAGGCGTGTATTCACGCCGAACTTTATGGCCGTTTATTGACACATTGAAAATATGTGAAAATGAACAGATGTTCAGTATTGCCGAAATACTTGCCGATACAAGTATTCATGGGAAGAGGCCTTGAGCGGCGCGCGGCTGTGTAAGTTTTAGGGCGGCTGAAGCGCAAGAAAAGACCGTGCAAACAAAAAAACGGGGCCGAGGCCCCGTTTTTTAATTTTACGGCAGTGCCGCAGGACTTAATTGAGGCCCGCGATCTTCGCGCGCTGCTTGATGAGAGCCAGAACCACGTCGAGGGTAGGGGTCGGCACATCCATCATGCGGCCCATCTCCTGGACCACGGTAACGAGCGGCTCGATTTCCATCGGGCGGCCGCGCTCGAGATCCTGAAGCATCGAGGTCTTGTGGGCGCCGACGGCACCCGCGCCATTGATGCGGCGCTCGACGTCCACGCGGAAATGAACACCCTGCTTGGTGGCGATTTCCTGGGCTTCGAGCATCATGGCCTTGGCCACGGCACGGGTGCCGGGATCGGAGGCGATCATGTCGAGCGTGGCATGGGTCAGTGCCGAGATCGGGTTGAAGCAGAGATTGCCCCACAGCTTCAGCCACATCTCATCGCGGATGTTGTTCAACACCGGAGCGCGCAAACCGCCGGCCGCCATGACCTCGGACAGCTTCTCGATGCGCGGCGTCGTTTCGCCGGAAGGCTCGCCGAGCGGGAATTTGTCGCCGTAAACGTGCTGGATGACGCCCGGCTCGACGACTTCCGTCGCCGGATAGACGATGCAGCCGATGGCACGCTCGGGGCGCAGCGCATTCCACTGCTTCGCGCCCGGATCGATCGTATCGAGGGTGCGGCCTTCGAAGGCGCCGCCGAATTTGTAGAAGTACCAGTAGGGCACGCCGTTCACGGCTGTCACGACGGTGGTGTCGTTGCCGAGCAGCGGCTGCATGGCATCGACCACATTCGGCACGGCATGGGCTTTCAGCGCGACGATGACGTAATCCTGCGGTCCGAGCTCCTTCGGGTCGGAGGTGCAGTTGAGGTGTTCGACCCGCTCCTCGCCGTCTATGAGGAGTTTCAGGCCGTTCTTCTTCATGGCGTCAAGATGGGGACCGCGGGCTATAAGGCTGACCTCGGCACCGGCGCGCGCGAGCTGCACACCCATATAGCCGCCGATGGCTCCTGCGCCGTAGATGCAGATCTTCATGGTCCCTCCTGACGGCCACGCCGTATTGGCGTTCGGCCCGATGTTTTCACCCTGGAAACGCGGTGGTCCGCATTTCCTCTCGTTTTTTGTTCGCAAGCGCGCAGGCCGCGCTCGCATTTATTGGTGCGTGTAGGGGCAGGTTATGTTGCGAACCTGCCCTTACGCAAATGCCAGATCGCCTCAGCCTCAGCCTCAGCCTCAGCCGATCTCGTGACCGGACAGCAGCTCGATCGCCTTGATGAGCGCCGAATGGTCGAGCGCCGCGCCGCCATTGGCCGCAAGGCCGTTCATCAGCTGGGCGGCGTTCGCGGTGTTCGGCAGGGCCACGCCGAGCGAGCGGGCACCGTTGAGGGCCAGATTGAGGTCCTTCTGGTGCAGCTCGATGCGGAAGCCCGGATTGAAGGTGCGCTTGACCATGCGTTCGCCATGCACTTCGAGGATGCGCGAATTGGCAAAGCCGCCCATCAGTGCCTCGCGGACCTTCGCCGGATCGGCGCCGGCCTTGGAAGCGAAGACAAGAGCTTCGGCCACGGCCTGGATGTTGAGCGCGACGATGATCTGGTTGGCGACCTTTGTGGTCTGGCCATCGCCATTGCCGCCGACGAGCGTGATGTTCTTGCCCATCTTCTCGAAGAGCGGCTTCACCTCGTCGAACACGGCCTGGTCGCCGCCGCACATGATGGTGA
>LNFM01001373.1_pt1 | contig 108070 bp, 98 predicted proteins | sample 596031 | NCBI WGS metagenome assembly LNFM01 (sample SAMN04254537, study PRJNA301005) | activated carbon metagenome | isolation source: dual media filters at the Ann Arbor, Michigan drinking water treatment plant | place: USA: Ann Arbor
CCACGCCGAAGTTCGCGGCGCAGGCGATCAAGAAGATGAGCGAGATCGGCTGGAAGCCGATGCACTTCCTCAACAACGTCTCGGCTTCGGTCGGTAGCGTGATGAAGCCGGCCGGGTTCGAGAACTCGCAGGACATCATCTCCTCCGCATACCTCAAGGATGCCACCGACAAGCAGTGGGAGAAGGACGCCGGGATGATCGAGTGGAACAAGTTCCTGGACAAGTACTATCCGGAAGCCAACCGCGCCGACGCCTCGGTCATGTACGGCTATACCGTCGCCCAGGGCCTCGTGCATGTGCTGAAGGCGTGCGGCGACGACCTTACCCGCGCCAACGTCATGAAGCAGGCGGCCAGCATCAAGGATCTCGAACTCGGCGGCCTGTTGCCCGGCATCAAGGTCAACACCTCGGCGACCGACTTTGCCCCGATCTCGCAGATGCAGCTGATGAAGTTCAAGGGCGAAACCTGGGAACGCTTCGGCGAAGTGCTTTCCGGCGACGTCGGCGGCTAGCCCTTTCTTGATCCGCTGGCCCCTTTCATGGGCCGGAAGAATCCGCCCCCGCGGGCATCCCGCGGGGGTTTTCTTTTGCGACGATTGGATGGATAAACGCGCGTCCCCATCGCGCTTGCAGGCGTCCTGCGACGCAAATCTGGTGCAGACATGACCGACCGCCGTCCCCTGTTGCGCGCGATCTTCGACGCCGCCGTCGCGGCCGCGCATCCCGACGTCGTGCTGTCGGCGCATTTGCGCCCGGCGCCGAAAGGCCGCGTGATCTGCCTCGCCGCCGGCAAGGGGGCCGCGGCCATGGCGGCGGCGGCCGAACGGCATTACCTCGACGCGCTGACGCTCGACCCGGCGCGGCTGACCGGCATCGCCACCACCCGGCACGGCCATGGCGTGCCGACACGGCGGATCAAGGTGATCGAGGCCGGCCATCCCGTGCCCGACGAGGCCGGGCTGAAAGCCGCCGACGACACCCTGCGTCTCGCCTCCGAGGCGAGCGCGGACGACCTGCTCCTGGTGCTGCTGTCCGGCGGCGGCTCCGCCAACTGGACCGCGCCGGTCGAAGGGGTTTCGTTCGCGCAGAAGCAGCAGGTGACCCGCGCGCTTTTGCGTTCGGGCGCGCCGATCGGCGAGATCAACATCGTCCGCAAGCATCTGTCGCGGATCAAGGGCGGCCGGCTGGCCCGGGCCGGCCAACGCGCCGAAATCGTCACGCTGGCGATCTCGGACGTGCCGCGTGACGATGCTTCCGCGATTGCATCCGGACCGACGGTGCCGGATCCCTCGACGCTGGCCGACGCCCGCGCGCTGGTCGCCAAATACGACCTTGCGATCGATGACGCCGTCCGCCGCGCGCTCGACGACCCCCGCAACGAGAGCTGCAAGCCCAACGATCCCGCTTTCGCCCGCGCGCAGTTCGAGATCATCGCCCGGCCGAAGGCTTCGCTGGCCGCAGCCGCCAAGGTCGCACGCGATGCTGGGTATCAGATCATTGATCTAGGCGCCGATCTCGAGGGCGAGGCGCGCGAGGTTGCCGCCGATCATGCACGGCTGGCGCTCAAGGCGCGCCGCGAAGGCAGGCGCACAGCGATCCTGTCCGGCGGCGAACTCACCGTCACCGTACGCGGCAATGGCCGCGGCGGCCCCAACCAGGAATATGCGCTGGCGCTCGCCGATCTCTTGAAAGAAACGCCGGGGATCGCCGCACTGGCTGCCGACACCGACGGCGCCGACGGCGGCGCCGGCAGCGCTACCGACCCGGCCGGTGCGCTGATCGACCACACGACGTTCGCGAAGATGAAATCGCTCGGCCTCGACGCCGCGGCCTATCTCGCCAACAACGACGCCACCACGTTCTTTGCCGCCACCGGCGATCTGCTGCGGACCGGCCCGACGCTGACCAACGTCAACGACGTCAGGGTTGTCCTGATCGACCCCGCCCGGGTCTCCGGCTAACCGCAAATCTCGCCCGGCCGCATCGCGGCGGCCTGATTTTTACACACCGTCATTCCGGGGCGATGCAAAGCATCGAACCCGGAATCTCGAGATTCCGGGTCTGGTCCTTCGGACCATCCCGGAATGACGGTGTTAATAGTCGTCTAAAACTCCGTCGCGATCTTCGACAGCATCGCAAGCAGCGCCGCGCGGTTGGCCGAGCCCAGCAGTTCGGTGAGCCGCGCCTCGTGCTTGGCGGCGAGCTTCCTGGCGCGAGACAGCACCGATCTGCCCTTGTCGGTCAGAACCACGATGTGGGAGCGACGGTCGTTGGCCGAACGCATCCGGGCGCAGAGCCCGCGGCTCTCCAGCACGTCCAGCATCGCGACAAAGTTCGGCCGCAGGATGCCCAGCGTGTGGGCTATCTCGGTCTGGTTACGGCCGGGATTCCGGTCGAGCAGCATCAGCACCGAAAATTGCGCCGGCGTCAGCTGCAGCGGCGCGACGCAGCGCAGAAAATCCTCGAATATCCTGAGCTGCGCGCGCTTGAGCGGGTAGCCGATAAATTCAGCCAATTCACCCGGCTGCAGCCCGGCCTCTCCCGACCCATCGGTGGCGAGGTCCCTGGCCGCCGCTCGCGAACGCTTGACGGCATTGGCCGCTGCCCTGGAAACTGCCATCGCTTTCAAGTCCGCCATCGCGCCCAAGGCCCCGCCTGCGTCCCGGGCTTGCTGTTATATTTGGTAATTGTTATTGAATATATCAAATATCGGCGTTGTTCAACCGCCGAGATACTGGTCCGCCGGCCGCGCGAGTTCAGACCGGCGACGCCGAGGGGAGCGCCGGTCTTGAACACGACGATCATGCTGTTCCTGCTGCAGGACGGCATCACCAACGGCGCGATCTACGCGCTGCTCGGGCTGGCGCTGGTGCTGGTGTTCGCCGTCACGCGCGTCATCCTGATTCCGCAGGGCGAGTTCGTCACCTACGGCGCGCTGAGCTACGCCATGCTGGCGACCGGCCAGGTGCCCGGCACCGCCAAGCTGGCGCTTGCCATGGGCGCGGTGTCGTTTGCCCTCGATCTGTTCGATAACAGGCGGTCGCTGCGGCTGAAGCTGCTCGCTCGCTCGCTTGCCCTCAACCTCGTTTTGCCGGCCGTCATCCTGGCCCTGACTTACGGTCTGGCCGGCCCGAAGACTCCGATCGCGGTCAACATCGCGCTGTCGCTGTTGATCGTCGCCGCGATCGGGCTGTTCCTCTACCGCATCGCGTTCCAGCCGCTCGCCCATACCTCGGTGCTGGTGCTGCTGATCGCGTCGGTCGGCTGCCATCTGGCGCTGCAGGGGCTCGGGCTGGTGTTCTTCGGCGCCGAGGGCCTGCGCGGGCCGGCGCTGTCGAACGTGGCGCTGACGATCGGCCCGCTGCGCTTCACCGGCCAGAGTCTGGCCGTCTACGGGCTCACCATCGCCTTCATCGTCGCGCTGTGGCTGTTCTTCGGCTTCACGCTGATGGGCAAGGCGCTGCGCGCCACCGCCGTCAACCGGCTCGGCGCGCGCCGTCCCTGATCGGCGCGATCTCGGGAATCCTGATCGTGCCGATCACCACGCTCTATTACGACACCGGCTTCCTGATCGGCCTGAAAGGCTTCATCGCCGCGATCATCGGCGGCCTCGTCAGCTACCCGCTCACCGCGGTCGCGGCCCTCGTGGTCGGCGGCGTCGAGGCGTTCTCCTCGTTCTACGCCAGCAACTTCAAGGAGGTCATCGTCTTCACGCTGATCATCCCGGTGCTGGTGCTGCGTTCGCTCGCAGCGCCCGCGGTCGAGGAAGAGAAGGACTGACGGCGATGCAGCAGCGACTTCCCCTCGTCGTCTTCGCGCTGGTGATGGCGGCGATTCCGTTCATCCCGGGCGTGCCGCCGTTCTGGATCGTGCTGCTCGACAATATCGGCCTTGCCGCGCTGGTGGCGATGGGGCTGGTGTTGCTGACCGGCGTCGGCGGCCTCACCTCGTTCGGCCAGGCCGCCTTCTGCGGCTTCGGCGCCTACACCACGGCGGTCCTGACCACCGCCTATGGCGTCTCGCCGTGGCTGACGCTGCCGCTCTCGCTGCTGGTCAGCGGCCTCGCTGCCGTCGTGCTCGGCATCGTCACGGTGCGATTGTCCGGCCACTATCTGCCGCTCGGCACCATCGCCTGGGGCATCGGGCTGTTCTATCTGTTCAGCAAGCTGGAATTCCTTGGCCGCAACGACGGCATTTCCGGCATCCCGCCGCTTTCGATCGGCAGCCTGAAGATGCTCGATCCCGGCACGATCTACTTTGTGATCTGGATCGCGGTGCTGGTGTCGGCGCTGCTGACCATGAACCTCTTGGATTCCCGCACCGGGCGGGCGATCCGCGCGCTGCGGCGCGGCCACATCGCCGGCGAAGCCTTCGGCGTGCAAACGCCGCGCGCCAAGCTCCTGGTGTTCATCTACGCCGCGGTGCTGGCGGGCCTGTCGGGCTGGCTCTATGCGCATTTCCAGCGCGCCGCCAATCCGACCCCGTTCGGCGCCCATGCCGGCATCGAATATCTGTTCATCGCCGTGGTCGGCGGCGCCGGCCACGTCTGGGGCGCGGTGCTCGGCGCCGGCATTGTGGTGATCCTGAAGGAGATCCTGCAGAGCTATCTGCCGCTGGTGTTCGGCGGCCAGAGCCAGCTCGAAACCATCGTGTTCGGCATCCTGCTGGTGGTGCTGCTGCAACTGGCGCCGACCGGCGTCTGGCCGTGGCTGATGGCGCGGCTGCCGATCAGGCCGGCGCGCAAGATTCCCGACACCTCGCTTGCCCTTGCCCGGCGCGCGCGCGCGGCGGAATCGCCGGCGCCGCTGCTGCGGGTCGAAAAGGCGCGCAAGCAGTTCGGCGGCGTGATCGCCGTCAACGACGTCTCCTTCGAGGTCCGGGCGCGCGAGATCGTCGCCTTGATCGGCCCCAACGGCGCCGGCAAGAGCACGACCTTCAACCTGATCACGGGGGTGCTGACCACGACCGGCGGGAGCATCTCCGTGCTCGGCACCAAGGTCGACAATGCGCCGCCGCAGGAAGTCGTCAGGCTTGGCGTCAGCCGAACCTTTCAGCACGTCAAGCTGGTGCCCGACATGACGGTGCTGGAGAACGTCGCGATCGGCGCGCATCTGCGCGGAAGCGCCGGCGCGCTCGCCAGCATGTTGCGGCTCGACCGGGCCGATGAGGCGAAGCTGCTGGCGGAAGCCGCGCGCCAGATCGAGCGCGTCGGCCTTGGCGACCAGATCGACCAGCCGGCGGGGAGCCTGTCGCTCGGCCAGCAGCGCATCGTCGAAATCGCGCGCGCCTTGTGCGCCGACCCGCTGCTGCTGCTGCTCGACGAGCCGGCCGCCGGCCTGCGGCACCTGGAAAAGCAGCGGCTCGCCGCCCTGCTGCGGCAGTTGCGCGACGGCGGCATGTCAGTGCTGCTGGTCGAACACGACATGGGATTCGTGATGAACCTGGCCGACCGCGTGGTGGTGCTGGATTTCGGTACTGGAATTGCCGAAGGCACGCCGGAGGCGATCAAGTCCAATCCCGAGGTGATCAAGGCCTATCTCGGAGCGAGCACATGAGCGCGCTGCTGTCGATCGCCGACGCGCATGTCGCCTACGGCAAGGTCGAAGCGGTGCGCGGAGTTGCGCTCGAGGTCGCCGACGGCGAGATCGTCACCATCATCGGCGCCAACGGCGCCGGCAAGTCGACGCTGCTGAACGCGATCATGGGCATCCTGCCGCTGAAGGGAAACGCCGCTTTCGCCGGCCTCGACATCACCCCGCTCGACATCGAGGACCGCGTCGTGGCGGGCCTGAGCCTGGTGCCCGAGCACCGTGAGCTGTTCGCCACCATGAATGTCGAGGACAATCTGCAGCTCGGCGCATTCCGGATTCCGAAGGCCGTTGCGGCGACATCGTTCGAGAAAGTCTACGCGCTGTTTCCGCGCCTGAAGGAGCGGCGCAGGCAGCTCGCCGGCACGCTCTCCGGCGGCGAGCAGCAGATGCTGGCGATGGGCCGCGCGCTGATGGGCGCGCCAAGGCTTTTGATGCTGGACGAACCGAGCCTCGGGCTGGCGCCGATCATCGTCGCCGACATCTTCCGCACCATCGGCGAACTGCGCGCCGCCGGCGTCGCGGTGCTGCTGGTGGAGCAGAACGCGCAAGCCGCGCTGCGCATTGCCGACCGCGCCTATGTCATGGAGCTCGGCGGGTTCATCCTGTCGGGTCCGGCCAGCGACATCGCCGCCAACCCGCGCGTGGTGGCGAGCTATCTCGGATTTCAGCGCGAGGGGGGCGGGGTCTAGCCCTCCCGTCATGCCCGGCCTTGTGCCGGCATCGACTTCCTTGCTTCGATCACCCGGAGAATACGTGGATGGCCGGGACAAGCCCGGCCATGACGAAAGGGACATCTTGCGTAGCGCCCGCCGTCACTTCGCCGGGACGTACTTTCCGTCCTTCACCGTCAGGATGATGCGCGCGCGTTCGTCGACGCCGTAGCGGTCCTTTTCGGTGAAGTTGTAGACGCCCTGGCTGGCGGCGATGTCCTTCTCGGTGATCAGCGCCTGGCGGATGGCCTCGCGGAACTCGGGCGTGCCCGGCTTTGAGGTCTTCAGCGCCACCGGCACCACGCGCTTGAGCACTTCGAAGGCGTCGTAGGAATGGCCGGCGAACTGGCTGCGGCTGTTGGCGCCGTACTTGGCCTCATAGGCGGTGTTGAGCGCCAGCCCCGGCTTCTTGGTGAGCGCGCTGTCGGGCTGGGATTCCGGCGACATCACCGGGCCCGAGGCCATGATCACGCCTTCCGCCGCCGTGCCCGCGATGCGGATGAAATCCATGCTGGCGGCGCCGTGGGTCTGGTAGATCAGGCCCTTGTAGCCGCGCTCGCGCAGCGTGGTCTGCGGCAGCGCCGCCGCGGTCCCGGAAGCACCGACCAGAACGGCGTCGGGATTGGCGGCGACCAGCTTCAGAACCTGGCCGGCGACCGAGGTGTCCGGACGGGCGAAGCGCTCCTCGGTGACCATGGCCAGGCCCAGCGGGACCGCCTGGGCCTTGAAGTCGTTGGCCCAGAGGTCGCCATAGGAATCGGAGTAGCCGATATAGCCGACGGTCTTGATGCCGTGCGCCTTCATGTGCTCGTACAGCACCTTGCCCATGATCGGGATCGGCTGCGGCATGGCGACCGACCACTTGACCCGCGCTTCGTTGATCGGGAACGGCGCCAGCCCGAAATGCGGAATCCCGGCCTCGTTCGCCACGGTGGAGACCGCGACCGTCGGCGGCGTCGTCGAGGAACCCATGATGATGTCGGCCTTCGATTCAGTGACGAACCGCCGCGCATTGGTGGTTGCCGCGGTCGGGTCGCCGCCGTCGTCGAGCACGATCAGCTTGAGCGGCACGCCGCCGATTTCCTTCGGCACGAAGTCCAGCGAGTTGCGCTCGGGGATGCCGAGCGCGGCCGCCGGCCCCGTCGTGGCAATGGTGATGCCGATCGTGATTTCATTGGCCTGCGCCATGGCCGGCGAGCCCGGCTGGGCAAGGGCCGCGACGATGGCGGCGGCGGACAGCAGAGATTTCCTCATTCATTCCTCCCTTGTCGGTTCTTGTCGGATTCGCGGTCGGCGATGCAAATCAGCCTTCTCTTTAGGTCATGCGGAGGGTTGAGTCAGCCCCGCATGAACCGCTCGACGATCTCCGGCGGCATCGGCGCCGATTTCAGCCGGGCGGGATCGTCCGGATGACGGCCGACCAGCACGCGGGTCTCGAACGCCTCGATCGCGAGCCGCTCGGCCTTGAACACGTTATGGATCACTTCGAAGCTCGATCGCTTGAAACCCTCGATCCGGCTTTCGATCCTGATCCAGTCGCCATGGGTGGAGGGGATGTGGAATCTGGCCCGCGTATCCACCATGGGGATGCCGACCAGGCCATATTTGTGGATGATGTCCTGCTTGGAGAAGCCGGCGGCTTCGAACATGATGGAGGTCGAATCGTCGAACATCGCGAAGTATCGCGGGTAGTAGACGATGTTGGCGGGGTCGCAATCGCCCCACTGGATCTGCACGTCGCGCCGGTTGATGAACAAGGGTATGGTCTCCTCCCTGGTCGAGCGCTGGTTCGAATTCACTGCGGCGTGATCACCGTCGCCGGCGGCGACGGCGAATAAATCTGCTCGATCAGCCCGCTACGGTTCTCAAGCACCGCGCGCTGGTTGATCGAGCCCTTGTCGGTGACCTCGCCGCGGTCGATCGAGAGCGGCGCGTCAAGCAGAACCGCCCGCGTGATCCGGGTCGACGAACCCGTGGCGTCCGCCGAAAGCTTCTGCAGCCGCTCGCGGAACGCCGCGCGGACCAGCGGATCCGCGGCGGCGGCGGCGATATCATCGGGCGGAATCGCCGGATTGATCAGGCGGCAGCCATCGAGGTCGAGCACCACCAGCGCCGATATCTCGTCGCGGTTGATGCCGGCAATCACGGCGTCGCGCACCAGGGGCGCGCAGGCCGCGACCATGCGCGCCCGCAGCGGGCCGACGCTGACCCAGGTGCCGCTGGCAAGCTTGAAGTCCTCGCCGATGCGGCCGTCGAAATCGAACCCGGCATCCAGATTGTCGGGATCGGCCGGACGCAGCGCGTCGCCGAGCCGGTAGAAGCCCTCCTCGTCGAACGCCTTGGCGGTCATGTCAGGCTGACGCCAGTAGCCCGGCATGACGTTCGGCCCCTTGGCGCGAACCTCCAGCTTGCCGTTGTTGGGAACGAGCTTGGCGTCATTGCCAAGCACCGGCAGTCCGACATGCCCGGAGCGGCTGGTGAGCGGGTTGACCGACATGAAGAACGGCGCGGTTTCGGTGGCGCCAAGGCCGGTCAGGACAGGCACGCGATAGCCGGTTTCCTGGACCGCCAGTTCGTCGAAGCTGTTCCAGACGTAAGGCGACATCGCCGCGCCGGAGAAGAACATGGCCTGCAACCGGCCGAAGAAGCTCGCGCGCAGCGCCTGGTCGTCGCGAAGGTACGGCAGCAGCGATTCATAGCCCTTGGGCACGTTGAAATAGACCGTCGGCGAAATCTCCCGCAGGTTTCGCACGCTCTCCTCGATGCCGCCGGGCATCGGCTTGCCGTCGTCGAGGTACATCGAGCCGCCATTATACAAGATGAGCCCGATATTGTGGTTGCCGCCGAAAGTGTGGTTCCATGGCAGCCAGTCGACGATAACAGGCGGCACGTCCTTGAGAAACGCCATCGTCTCGCGGATCATCACCTGGTTGGCGCAGAGCATGCGCTGGGTGTTGATCACGGCCTTGGGGTTGCCGGTCGATCCCGACGTCAGCAGGAATTTTGCGATCGTATCCGGACCGATCGCCGCGTGCGCCGCGTCAAGCCGTGGATGCAACGGCGTCGCCATCAGGTCCGCCAGGCCTGTTACTTCACGCCCGCCTACCGCGGCGCGCGAAGCCGCGATCTCGATTCCACCGGGCACGGTGGCGGTCAGCGCATCGGCGAATTTTTCGGCGTCGTCGGCAAACACCAGGCCGGGCGTCAACAGCTTCATCAGATAGCCCAGCTTGCCGTAGTCGCGCGACAGCAGCGAATAGGCCGGCGAGATCGGGCAGAACGGAATGCCGGCATAGAGCGCGCCGAACGCGACCAGCGCGTGATCGACCGAATTGCCGGAGAGAATGACCACCGGCCTCTCGGCCGAGAGACCGCGCGCCAGCAGCGCGGATGCGATGCGCCGCGATGATACCAGCAACTGCGAATAGGTGATCCGCCGCCAGCCGCGCGCGGCATCGCGTTCCGCCATGAAGACGCGATCGGGCGCGACCTCTGCCCAGTGATGCAGCCGGTCGGTGAGGCGCGCGGGATAGTCACCCAGCCGCGCCTTGGGCCGCAGATAGATGACGCCGTCGCCGCGTCGCTCGATCGACACGGCGGGAGGGCCGAACGAAATCGGGCGCAGCGGCGGCGCGCCGGGCGCGGCTGATGCGATCGAGGCTGAGATGTCAGGCGTGGCGCTCATGTCAGTTCGGCTTCCGCCTTTTGCAATCTTGCGATCCGGAAAGGCGCGAGTGCGGCGCTTCGCCTCCTGGATTCCACGGGCGGGTCTGCGGCAGCGTTTCCCATGGACGACATTGCTTCCTGTCCAGAATAGTTATACTTTATAACCATATTGAGCCGAGTCAACCTGGCAGCATACAGCGCCCCGTCTCACAGCACCTGATGCACGTCGATGACGACGCGGTCGGCGTGGCGGGCGGCGGAGCCGATGAACAGGTTTTCCATCAGCCAACGGTACTTCGCAGCCCCGGTCTCGAACCGCGGCACGGTGCGAAAGTAGATCAGCCTGGGGTCAACAGGTTCGCCGCGCTTGAGCTTCTGCAAGAGTTCAACGGGACCGAAGCGCAGGCCCTTGTTCTCGACATAGACCACCGCGCCGTCATCGGTCTCGAAGGCATATTTCGCCTCCAGCTCGATCAACTCGTTGGGCCGGACGATCTGGAAATCCGCACCGAAGGGGCAGACCTTCCCGTTGATGCCCTCGCCCGTCACTTCGCCGCCGGTTATCGGAATGATCCGGCGCACGCCGCTGCCGATCTCGCCGGCCGAGGTCACCTCGCCGATCCGCGCGGTGATGGTGAAGACGTATCGGGTCGAAAGCACAGGCATCATTGGATCAATGTCCCATCCGTTGCGGTAGCCACAGCGCCAGCATCGGGAATGCGATCAGGATCACCAGCCGGATCAGGTCGGTGGCCACGAACGGGATGACGCCGCGGAAAATCGTCGAGAACGAGACGTCCTTGACGACGCTCTTGATGACAAAGACGTTCATGCCGACCGGGGGATGGATCAGGCCAAGCTCCACCGTCATCACGATGATGATGCCGAACCAGATCGGGTCGAAGCCGAGATGCACGATCACCGGAAAGATGATCGGCACCGTCAGGATGATCATGGCCATCGCATCCATCAGGCAGCCGAGCACGAGATACATCACCATGATCAAGGCGAGAATGCCGTAGCGGCCGAGCCCGAGGCCGGTAAGCAGCTCGGTGACCTTTTGCGGCGTCTGCGTCACTGTCAGGAAATATCCGAAGATCAGCGCGCCGATCAGCACGGTGAAGACGGCGGCCGCGGTACGGGTCGCCTGCAGCAGCGAGTTCAGGATCTTCTCGCGGTCGAGCCGCCCGGTCAGCAGGCCGATCAGCAGCGCGCCTGACGCGCCGACGCCACCGGCCTCGGTCGGCGTGAAGCGCGGCAGGAACGGCAGGCCGTAGAGGCCGCCGATCACAAAGACGAACAGCAGCACCGGCGCCCAGATGTTCTTCACGCCGGCAAACCGTTCGCGCCAGCTGGTTTGCGGGCCGACCGGCAGGAAGCCCGGCCGGAAATAGCCGATCAGGGCGATCGTGGCCATGTACATCAGCATGGCGAGCAGGCCGGGAATGATGCCGGCGATGAACAGCTTGCCGATGTCCTGCTCGGTGATGATGCCGTAAACCGCCAGCACGGTCGATGGCGGCAACATAGCCCCCAGCGTGCCGCCGGCCGCGATCACCCCGGTGGCAAAGGATTGCGGATAGCCGAAGCGGCGCATTTCCGGATAGGCCACGGCGGAGAAGGTTGCGGCGGTCGCCACCGACGAGCCGCAGATCGCGGCAAAGCCGCCGCAGGCCGCGACCGTGGCGATGCCGAGCCCGCCGCGCAGATGGCCGACAAAACCGTTCGCGGCGCGAAACAATTCGCGGCTCATGCCTGAATTGCTGACGAACGCGCCCATCAGCAGGAACATCGGAATCACGCCGAAAGTATAGTCAGTCACCGTGCGCATCGAGGTCTGGCCGACCATCTTGAGCGCCGGCGAGAAGCCGACCAGATAGCCGAAACCGGTGACGCCGACGAGGCCCATCGCCATCCCGACCGGCACGCGCAGCAGCATCAGCGCAAACAGCGCGACAAACCCCAGGATGGCGACGGCATCGGTGCTCATCGCCTACTCCACGGACTTGATCTTGGCGTCGTCCATCAGCTCCGGATAGAAGATCAGCCGCCAGGTGCGGATCGCGATCAGCAACACCGCGGCGGCGTCGCCGGCCCAGGCGACCGCAAAGAACGGCCAGGTCGGCATGTGCATGTCGAAGGTGAGCACGTTGTCGTTATAGGTGCCGCGCACCTTGTCGAACAGCGTCCAGGTCTGCACCGCCACCACGAACAGGAGCACCAGCGTCGCGAACACGTCGATCATGCGCTGGTATCTCGGGCCGACATTGGCCCAGACCAGGTCAACGGTGATATGGCCACCGCGATAGCTGGTGGCGGCGATGCCCCAGAAGATCAGGATGCCCAGCAGCATGCGCCCGATGTCGAACGAGTCCGGGATCGCATAATTCAGCGTATTGCGCAGGATCACTGCGATGAAGATGTTGATGGCGACGATGCCGACGAATCCGGCCGCAATCCATTCGATGGTGTCGATGAAGCGATCCATGGAGGCGCGGTTCATCCCGGAGGTTCCTAAGCGTGATACCGTGTCAGCCGCAAACTCAATTTACCGCTCCCGCTTGCGGGCGCGAGGCGCAGCGGGTGGGAGCTCTCTTCGCTCGAACAGGGTGACTCGCGGCACCACCCCCACCCCGACCCTCCCCCGCAAGAGCGGAAGAGGGAGCGCAGCCGGCGCTCTCATTGCGCGAGCGCGTTGTACTTGGTCAGCGATGCGCGAAGCTCCGCCATGGCCGCGTCCGGATCGACGCCGTTCTTCCTGACGCTCTCGCCCCAGGTCTTGACCAGCGGCTCGGCCGCCTTCTTCCACAGCGCGATCTGCTCCGGCGTCAGCTTGTAGACCTCGCGGTCGGACTGCGCCTTGATCTTTTCGACGCCGGCGTCCTCGAATTTTCCCCAGGGTTCGCCGACCCGGCCGGCGGCCTCGGTGTTGCAATTGTTGTCTACCGCCTTCTTTTGCCGGTCGGACATCTGGTTGTACTTGTCCTTGTTCATCACGAAGGCGAAGGTGGTGACGTAGAGCGGCGCGTCCATGTCGAACTTCGTCACCTTGTCGATGCCGAACAGCACCAGCGACCCCCATGGGAAGGTGACGGCGTCGGCGACGCCGCGCTCGATGATGTCGCGGACTTCCGGCGCCGACGACTGGACATTAGTGCCGCCGAGCAAGGTCACGAAATTCGCCATGGTGGCGTGGGCGGGGCGGACCTTCATGCCCTTGACGTCGTCAGGCACCACGATCTTCTTGGTGCGAGAATGAAACGAGGAGGGCGAATGGATGAAGCCAAGGCAGAACTTGACGTCCTTCATCTCCTTGTCGGCATATTTGCGGTACCAGGCATCGAGCGCCATCGAGCCGCCCTTGGCGTCCGACACCAGGAACGGCAGCTCGCCGGCGCCGATCACCGGGAAGCGGCCGGGCTGGTAGCCGGGATTGACATAGGTGACGTCGGCGATGCCGTCGCGCGCCATATCGTAATGGTCGAACGCCTTGCCGAGCTGCTGGGCGGGAAAGACCTTGTACTTGATCGTGCCGCCGGATTCCTTCTCGACCGCCGAACCCCAGTCCTCCAGCGCCTTCTGCAGCGGATGCGACGCCGGGACCCAGTGTGAGAGCTTCAGTTCGAAGGTCTTTTCCTGCGCCAGCGCCGGTGTCACGGCGGCGGCCAGCAGCAGCGCCAGAAACGCTTTCTTCATGGGCTTCCTCCCCTTGGCATGCGGGCTGTTTCGGTCCCCGCCATTGTTACTTGCCTTGTTAGCTGGATCGTCCGCGTTTTCAAGGCGAACATACGCCCGCAGCGGCCTTCGTCGGTGATTTCCAGCCCGCAACCTGCGCCGCGTCGCGGAGCGACGATGCATGGTTTTCGCGCCGACCCACCTGTCAAACTGTGATATGTACCGGTCACCATTGCAAGCCCGCGGGTGGCGCGTCGGGTTTTGGGCCAACAACACTTCAGAGGAGCAGGTCTTGAGGACAAAGGTGGCCATCATCGGCGCAGGTCCGGCCGGATTGTTGCTAGGGCAACTACTTCACCGCCATGGCATCGACAACATCATCGTCGAACGGCAGACGCCGGACTATGTGCTCGGCCGCATCCGCGCCGGCCTGCTCGAGGAGGGCACGGTGGCGCTGCTCGACGAGGTCGGCGCCGGCGCACGCGCCCATCGCGAGGGACTAATTCACCACGGCGTGGAGCTCGCCTTTGGCGGCGCCAGGCACCGCATCGACATGCACGCCGCCACCCGCAAGACCGTGATGATCTACGGCCAGACCGAGGTGACGCTCGACCTGATGAACGCGCGCCAGGCGGCCGGACTTACCACCGTCTACCAGGCCGTCGACGTCAAACCGCATGATTTCGACACCGACCGCCCGCGCCTCACCTATCGCAAGGACGGCGTTGGCCACGAGATCGCCTGCGACTTCATCGCCGGCTGCGACGGCTACCACGGCGTCAGCCGCGCCAGCGTCAAGCCGCCTGCGATCCAGACGTTCGAGCGGATCTATCCGTTCGGCTGGCTCGGCATCCTGTCGGAGACCCCGCCGGTCAGCCGCGAACTGATCTACTCCAACCACGCGCGCGGCTTTGCGCTCTGCACCATGCGCTCGATGCGCCGCAGCCGCTACTACCTGCAGTGCCCGCTTGACGACGACATCGCGCAATGGCCGGATGACCGCTTCTGGGACGAACTGAAGCGCCGGCTGGACCAGAAGGCGGTCGACGAACTCGTCACCGGTCCCTCGATCGAAAAGAGCATCACGCCGCTGCGCAGCTTTGTCGCCGAGCCGATGCGGTTCGGCCGGATGTTGCTGGCCGGCGACGCCGCCCATATCGTGCCCCCGACCGGCGCCAAGGGGCTGAACCTCGCCGCCAGCGACGTGCATTACCTGTCGCAGGCGCTGCGCGAATTCTACGACGAGAAATCCGAGGCGGGTATTGACGCCTATTCGGCAAGAGCGCTGACGCGGGTCTGGAAGGCGGTGCGGTTCTCCTGGTGGATGACCTCGATGCTGCACAAATTCCCCGACCAGGGCGAATTCGGCGCGCGCATCCAGCTTGCCGAGCTGGAGTATCTCGTCAGCTCGAAAGCCGCATCGGCTTCACTGTCGGAGAACTATGTCGGGCTGCCACTGTAGCGGACAACGCCACCGTGCGAGCCGATCCGGCTTTCCCCTCACTTGATCTGGAAGTTGCGAGTGGTGGCCAGCACCGCGCCGCATAACGTCTCCCGCTCCGCCGATACGATATAGACATCCGCCGCGCCGACGGAATTGGTGCGGCCGGCCTGCAGCACCCGCCCCTTCGCCCGCAGCTTCTCGCCCCTGGCGACGGCGGTCATCTTGATCGTGAAGTCGATCGTCGATGTCGCCCAGCCCCGCGGCAACAGCGACAGGCAGGACGAGACCGCCGCCACGTCGCCTGCGGTGCCGACCAGCGATGCCGGGAATTGACCAGGCGGCCCCGAGAAGCGGTCATCGAACGGCAGTTCAATCACGACCTGTCCTGGCGCCGCCGAGGCGACACTGATCGAGTATTCCCGCACGAACGCCAGGGCGCCGATGAAGGATTCCAGTTCGGCTTGATCGAGGTGGTCGCGCAGATCTGCCATTTCTACCCCTCCCTGCCCGCCATGCGGCGCGCAAACTTCCTGATTCAATCAGATTCGGGCTCCCGGCTTTCGCGTTGACCCGTTCTCTCGACGCGAGCCCGCCGCCCGATCGCTCGAAAACGCTTTGGCGAGCGATCCAGCCACGTCGTCAATCGGGCTCGCGCTGGCTTCCACCCGCGCGAGGATCAGCGCACCCTCGATCGCCGACACCGCGAGCGTCGCGAGTCGCTTGGCTTCGGCCTTGCCAAAGCCGTCGCGAACCAGCGAACGGGCAATCACCGCGCGCCAGAGGGCGAAGGCTTCGCGGCCGGCGGCCGTGAGCGTGACCGATTGCGGCGCGGATTCGAGCAGCGTGGTGGAGATCGGACAGCCATCGCGAAAGCCCGATTTCGCCATCCAGCCGGCCAGCAGCCTGCAATAGGCCCGGATCATCGACGCCGCGGTGTCGTGCTCGCTTTCGAGCTTCTCCAGCGTCGCGACGAGGCCGGCGCCGGCGAAACGTATCGCGGCCTCAGCGATCTGGTCCTTGCCGTCGGGAAAATAGTGATAGAGCGAGCCCTTCGGGGCGCCGCTGACCGCGACGATCTCGTTGATCCCGGTCGCGGCAAAGCCGTTGCGACGGAACAGCGTCGCCGCCGCCCGCACGATCGCGCCGCGATGCCCCGCCGGAGCCGCCATCTGTTCCTCCGTTGATCCAGCACCGCAATTCTATATAGACTGGTCTATATGTTCAAGGCAAAATGCTGGCCCCGGCGGCGTTTGAGGCAGCCGAGAAACTCGCGAGGCAAACATGTCCGCCACCGACATCCCCGAAGGTTTCGCGCGACACGACCGCAAGAGCCCGCTGACCGACCCCTGGGAGCCGCTGTATTCGAAGCGGACCGACAACGCTGTCATCATCGGACTGCGCCTTGCCAGGCCCCATACCAACGGGCGCGGCCTGATTCACGGCGGGCTGATTGCAGCACTTGCCGACAACGCCATGGGCCATAGCTGCGCGCACCGGATGGGCGGAGCGTTCTCGCTGGTGACGATCGGGCTCGCGGTCGATTTCGTCGGCACCGCCGAAATCGGGCAATGGCTTGCGGTCGAGAGCGAGGTGGTCAAGACCGGCAGGACGATCTGCTTCGCGCAAAGCCTGGTCAAGGCGGACGAGGTCGTGATCGCACGGGCCAACGCGACGTTTCGCGTGGTGCCGAAGAAGCAATGATGTCATTCCGGGGCGGTGCGAAGCATCGAACTATGGTGCGCAATTGCGCACCTGAGAATCTCGAGATTCCGGGTCTGGTGCTGGCGCACCATCCCGGAATGACAGCCTAACCAAAACGCCAATCGGCCGTCTCGGTCACGAGATCGACAAAGGTGCGCACCTTGGCCGAGAGCAGCCGTGACGTCGGGTAGACGATGTGGATCGGCAACGCCGGCGGTTCGAACGTCGCGAGCACGATCCTGAGCCTTCGCGCCTTGAGCGATCCCGCCGCCTGATAGGCCAATACCCGCGTCAGCCCGCCGCCCTGCTCGGCATGCTGGATCGCGGCGTCGGCGCTGTTGGTGGAAAAACGTGGCGCGATCGCGACCCGGACCTCGCGACCGTTCTCGACGAAACGCCAGTCGGGGGCGGCGGTCATGGCGCCGAACTGGATGGTGTCGTGGGACGCGAGCGCGGACGGCGCCTTCGGCTCACCGCGCCGCTTGAGATAGTCCGGCGAGGCCACCACGATCCGCCGCATCCGGCCGACCTGGCGCGCCACCAGCGTGGAATCCGGAAGATGGCCGATCCGAACCGCCAGATCGACGCCATCCTCCACCAGGTTGATGACCCGGTCCGACAGCCTGAGGTCGGCAGAGACGTCCGGGTAGCGTTTCAGATAGCCCGACATCACCGGGCTGACGTGAAGCCGGCCAAACCCGTTCGGGGCCGAAACCACCAGACGGCCGCCCGGTGTGATGCGCTCGCCTTCGGCCGCGCTTTCGGCTTCCTCGACATCGCTAACGATGCGGCGGGCGCGCTCCAGATAGCGTGCGCCGGCATCGGTCAGCGCGACCTGGCGCGTGGTCCGCTGCAGCAATCGCGCGCCGAGACGCCCCTCCAGCGCCGCGATCAGCCGGGTCACGTTCGACGGCGACAGGCCGAGTTTGCGCGCCGCCGGCGCGAACCCGTTGAGGTCGGCGACGGCGACAAACGCCCGCATGGCATCGATCCGGTCCATGTTATTATTTCATATATTGCAACAGTAAGGTGTCAATCCCCGCAATTGTTCGATTTCACGGATAGGGCTATCTGAGAGCCGGGACGGCCGCAGGCGCGACCGGACTTCGGGAGGCCCGAATGTCAGACCTTCACCCTTTTTCCCGCGATGTCGCGTTCACGCCGGCGGTGAAAGCCGTGCAGGCCCGCAAGGGCTCGCGCGACGCCTACGCCCGCGTCGAGCAGGGCGGCGGCTGGCGCACCAAAATCGACGACAATCTCGCGGGCTTCCTCGCCGAAGCCGACAGCCTCTTCTTCGCGACCGCCGCGGCGGACGGCCAGCCCTATGTCCAGCACCGTGGCGGGCCGAAGGGCTTTGTCAAAATCCTCGACCAGAACACCATCGCGTTTGCCGACTACAGCGGCAACCGGCAGTACATCACGCAAGGCAACCTCACGGAGAACTCGAGAGCGTACATCTTCGTGATCGACTATGCGCATCGCCGGCGCGTGAAGATCTGGGGCGATGCGCGCGTGATAGAGGACGATCCGGCGTTGGTGAAATCGCTGATGCCGCAAGGCTACAAGGCACGGCCCGAGCAGGCCATCCTGTTCAGGATCTCGGCATGGGACACCAATTGCCCGCAGCATATCCCGCAGAAGTTCGACGCCGCCGACGTCGCGCAGGCGCTGGCCTCGCGCGACGCCCGCATCGCGGAACTCGAGACGGAACTGGCTGCATTGAAGGAAAGGGCCGCTCCCGCGGACCAGAGCTAGGCGGCTTGCTGCAGCGGCGCCCAGGCGAACTCCGGATAGTATCGCAGCATCATCCGGTCGACATAGGCGGTGAGATTTGTGAACTGCTCGGTCCGCTGCCGCAGCTGAGAATCGAAGAACGGCGTCAGGATTCCGGCGAGGACGCCAAAGGCGGTGGCGTCGGCGCCACACGCCGTATCGCCCATCAGGAACGGCTTGTCGCCGATCTGGACCGACAGCGCAAACAGCGAGCGAACCGCAAGATCGACGTCTTCTTCCGGCGCATGGCGGCCGAGCCCGCTGAGCAGATAGTTCTCCGCCATGCGAAACTGCGCGTCCTCGCGAAGCTTCTCGCGCAGATGCGCCGGCGCCTCATCGAAGAGATGCGCCGGCCCCCTGGCGAAGTTCTCGCCATCGGCCCAGCGCGCGCCCTCCATTGCCCAATAGACATGGTGCTCGACCATCCGTTCGAACGCCCAGGCCTGCGCGCGCGCCTGCAAGCTGAATGGCGCGTCGAAATCGAAACCGTATTTGGCCTCGATGTGCGCACGAATGAAGGTTGAATCGGCAATGGTTTCGGCGGCGTCGACAATGTAGGGCAATTGCCCCTTGGGCGAGGCCGGTGGCCTCGCCCTCTCCTTGCGATAGGCAATGCCGGCCATCTTCAGATGGACCTCGGTCTTGGTCACGAAAGGGCTGATCTCCGGCAGGCCGAAGCCGGCGCCAAAGCCATAGAGGACTATCATGCTGGATATCCCGATCTCCCGAACACGCGCCCGATCCTATTGCCTCCCTGCTGCCACCATGGTGTCAGCAGCGGTAATGCCGGGCGTGCAAGGTGCCTTCTCGTCGCGTATCATCCTGCGAACCAGCACGACCAACTTCGCTTGCGCGAATAACCACGTTGCCGCGAGCGATCGCACCGCCAGATCCAACATCGCCCAGCGCAGGTCGGCGTTGACGCTATGAAGACAAAGCAGTTGCTCAGAGGCCAGGCTCCAGACATTCACAAGCCGCAGGCGGCGCCGATGGCGGCTAACTTCGCCGAGATTTGTCATGGACAAACTCCCTTCAGTTGAGGTGATGTCCGGATATACAGAACGCCTGCTGCCAACATGTTGTCAGCATCTGTCAGTTGGCCGTTAGAAAGAGACAAGCGATGCGGCGGGCCGACCGGCTGTTTCAGATCATTCAGGTGCTCCGGCGGACCCGAAAGCCGCTGACGGCGGATGCGATCGCCGCCGAGCTGGAAACCTCGAAACGGACCATCTATCGCGACATCGCCACGCTGATCGAGCAGCGCGTGCCGATCCGCGGCGAGGCCGGCATGGGCTATGTGCTGGAAAAGGGATTCGACCTGCCGCCGCTGATGCTCACCCCCGATGAAATCGAGGCCTGCGTGCTCGGCGCGCAATGGGTGGCCGGCCATGCCGATCCCGTGCTCGCCCGCGCCGCCGAGGACCTGATGGCGAAAATCGCCGACACCGTCCCCGAACGCCTGCGGCCGTTCGTGCTCGAGCCCGCAAGCCGTGCCCGGCCCGGTTGGAGAAGGGAGCCCGACCGAATCGACATGGTGCGGACGCGGACCCAGATCCACGAGGGCAAGAAGATCACGATGAACTATCGCGATGAGCAGGGGCGCGAGAGCCGGCGCACGATCTGGCCGATCGCGATCGGCTACCTCGAAGCGGTGCGGCTGCTGGCGGCGTGGTGCGAACTGCGCAAGGATTTCCGCAGCTTTCGCACCGACCGCGTCATCGACGCGGTGTACCACGACGAGAAATACCCGGAGCGGCGCGACCTGTTGCGGGCGAAATGGCGGCGCAGCCTGGTCTGGGAGGCGCCAAAGGACGCCTGACCTTTCTGGCTGGAGCCTGCTACCCTCTCGCGCACCGACGCTTTCCCGGCTACACTATTCCCATGAGCGCGACCATCATGGCCGAAAGCCCCTGCCAGGCCTGCGGCGCCTGCTGCAGCTATTCGGCCAATTGGCCGCGCTTCACCACCGAAAGCGATACGGCGCTCGACCTGATTCCGGAGAAGTTCGTCAACGAAGGACTGTCGGGAATGCGCTGCGAGGGCGACCGCTGCGCGGCGCTCTCCGGCAAGGTCGGCGAGATGACGTCGTGCCAGATCTACGCGGTGCGGCCCGAGGTGTGTCGCACCTGCATGCCCGGCGATCCCGAATGCGCCATGGCGCGGAGGCGGCACGGGTTGCCGGCGCTGGCTGTCGTTCCTGCGAACGCAGGAACCCATACCGCGTGACCTATCGATAAGGCAGTGTGGCTCCCGCCTTCTGTAGCAACCAAGGCCGGTGGCTATGGGTCCCCCGATGTGCAATTGCACATCTGAGCTCGCGCTTCGCCTGTCATCGGGCGGCGCTTCGCGCCGACCCGTTGGCTTGGCCGCGACGACGAGAGATTTACCTAACCCTTACGCCGTCACCGCTTCGGCGAGATCCTCGTCCTCGACTTCATCCTCAATCAGCTTGAAGGACGAAAGCGGCCTGGTCGAAAGCGTGATCGGCTTGCGCCCGCCGTAGGAGGCCGAGGTGGAATGCGCGGCCGGTTCGCGCGACAGCGCGTAGAGCGTGGAGCCGACGCGGCCGCCGATCTCAATCAGCTCGCGTTCGACACAGCTTGCCGCGATGGCGACGGCCAGCGCGTGCAGATGGCTGCGGCGGTAGCAGAACAGCGCCAGCATGGCGCGGACCTCGGAAGGAACGCTTTCCACCAGGACCGGCAGGCCATTGGCGTTGGCGCGGTACATCTCGCCGAGCAACTCGTCCCTGACCGGGCAGAAATCATTCTCGAAGGCGTCGCGACTTGAAAACATTACGGGTTCTCCCTTTGCGGAAGATGCCGTGCAAGTCTCTAATGAAGGGTTAACCACAGCCGGCGGTAGAGTTCGAGCGCTCTTGCCATCCGAATCCGACCCGGATTCGGCCGCTCAGGCCTCAGTTCGCCGCCATGAAGATCGCCAGGCCGAAACCGGTCAGGTGGTGCAGCGCCTGATCGACGCCGATCAGCGTCCAGAACCACGGATGCGCCTGCTCCAGCGTCACGCCGAACGAGGACGCGATGATTCCCTTGAGGCGGTCGATGATGATGTGAATGACGAAATCGATCAATGCGACGAACCAGAACCGCGGGGCAACGACCAGGATCAGAACCATCGCTACCGCGAGGTGAACCAGACAATGCGCCAGCAGCGGCAGCGCCCAGCCGGTCTTCTGGTCCTTGCCGATCGCCATCCAGGAGTTTTGCAGCACAAAGTCGGCGATGACGTGCTTCACGGTGAGAAGCAACATCCATCCCACCAGCGCACCAACCGCGACCGTCGAGGACATCGAAGGAAACAACAAAGCTGACGCCCTTTGCTGGGACAGAAGATGCGCGAAAAACCGGGTTGTGGGCCGTCAGCGAATTGTTGTTGTCATACCCGGAAGATTCACAATGCCGGCATTTATGACACCCCGTGGCACGGAATGCACCTGTGGACCGCCCGAAAATCCCTCGGTGTGGCGGAACGGTAATACCGGGGGCTCACGACGCGCCCATCCCCCCGAGCGGGGTAGGGTTACCCGCAAGTGGCGGTTTGCAATCCGGCCGGGGCTGGATATTATTCGCCGGCAGGCAAAATTGTGGTTCTTTTCTAGGTATTTACCAGTTTATTCGGACGGCCTGCGGCGCCGGTTGAGCGGCCAAAACGTCCCTGATACCGCGGGTACGAGCCATGAGTGCTAGAGCCCCAACGCCGCATCCGCGAACACCGCACCGACGCTTGCCGGTGGTCAAGAACAACCGCTCACAGATCCTGCTGTTTTCGATCCTGACATTGCTGCTGACCGCCGCGACGGTATGGGGCGGCCGGACCTGGCTGCGTCATTCCGAGACGCTGATATTTGCCGTCGGCGAAGCCCATGGCCCCGAAGCACGCTTCGCGGCCCGGCTCGCCGCCGTGCTGAAGAACAATTCGTCGCGGCTGCTGCTCAAGATCGTACCCAACGGCGACAACGCAAAGGCGCTTCAGCAGTTTGACCGCGGGCAAGCCAACCTCGCGGTATTGCGAACCGACGCCAGGATTCCGCCCCGCGCCCGCGCGCTCGCGGTCCTCGAGCACGATGTGTTTCTGCTGATCAGCCCCGGCGGCAAGAAAATCAAGACCATTGCGGAGCTGAAGAAAAAGAGGATCGCGGTCCAGGCCGACAGCGACAGCAGCGTCGCGCTGGTCCGCAACATTATCGGCCTGTCGGACAACCCGGACGCGGCGGCGCGGGTGCAGATGGCGCCGCCCGCCGCCAGCTTCGACCAGCTGTTCGCGTCGGGTTACGGCGCCGTGGTCAAGGTCGCGCACGCCTCGCGGATCGTGAAGGACAGAAGCTACGAGCAATTCGCCCGGCGCGGCGGCTTCACTCTGAACGCGATCGATTCGGCGAAGGCGATCGCGAGAAAATACCCAGCTTTGTCGGAGGAGACGGTGGCCGCCGGCCTGCTGTCGGCCTCACCCGCGGTGCCCGAGGAGGACCTCGACACGGTCGGGCTGCAATGGCTCCTGGTCGCACAATCCAAGCTTTCGACCACGACCGTGAGCGACCTGGCGCGGATCATCTACGAGAACAAGGCCGATCTCGCGCTCGAGAGCGGCTTCGCCTCCAGGATCGAACCGGCCGCGACCGACAAGGACGCCTTCATCGTCGCGCATCCCGGCGCGACCCAATACATCAACGACGACATCAAATCGTTCCTGGAGCGATACAGCGACCTGATGTATGTCGGCCTGGCGGCGCTGAGCATCATCGGCTCGATCTTTGCCGCCATCTACGCCAAGATCACGCGGGTCGCGCCGGAGAAGGCGAGCGGGCTTGCGACCGCCATCCTCGATATCGGCGAACGCGTCGAGTACGCCACCTCCCTCGACGCCCTCGACGAGCTCCAGGACGAACTGGAAACCACCCTGCGGCGGGTGGTGATAGGCCTGCGCGACGGCACCCTCTCCAGCGACGGGCTCGACACCTTCAAGCTCGGCTATGAATTCGTGCGCGACGAGATCGGCATGCGCCGCGACCATCTCAAACGGCACGCCGCCAAGGAGATCGCCGTCAGGGATGTTGCGGCAAACGAGCCTTCCCATGATGACAAGGTCGTGGCGGTGAAGGCCGCGCACAGCGCGTGAATCAGGCCGCGTTCGGAGCCGCGAGAGCCCGCGCACGGATCTCGGCGATCTTGCGCTTGAGCGCGGCCTGCCGCCGATCCGGCAGCGCCGCAGCACGGGCTTCCGCCACCGCCCCGGCGAGATCGGGCAGCGCCAGCACACCGTCGAAGGTCGGCTTGGCAAGGCCGTCGATGATCGCGTTCCAGTCGGCCATGCCCTGGCGATAGACGTCGCCATAGCCCTGGATCATGGTCGCGGTACGCACGATCTCGTTCGCCGCGCCGGGTTGCCTCGTCAGGCTGCGGTCGATCATGTGCAGCCAGCGCTCCACCCAAACCCGTTCCCTGGCGTAGCGCACGGAGTACCGCCGCCATCGCCGCAAGCCCGCTTCCAGCTTCAGCCTGGCAATACCGAACCAGCTCGCCGCGCTGAAGCGGATCGAGACGTTCTTGTGCGCCCACCCCGCCGATTCCAGCACATAGAGCGGCAGCTCGGCGATCGCGGCGGGGAGTGCTTCGACCAACTCATCGAGCCGGAACTTCCTGACGTCGACGGTCCTCGCCTGCGGGCCGGGTAGGTCGGCCAGCGCGAAGAGCTTGAGCTGCGCGATCCGGATCGGATCCTCATAACTCATTCGCGCCGCCATCAGCCGCGCGATGTCGGTCAGCATTGCCTCGTCGACGCCGTTCTTGCCGACAAAGCGCTTGAGCCTGTCGATGTAAAGCTGGGCGTAGCCGGCGCTTTGGTAATCGATCAGAAGGTGGATGGCCTCGCTCGCCACCGCCGCCACGGGCTTGGGCAATCCCTCAGGCAGGAACGGTGGCGCACCGTCATCCTCACCGATGAAATCGGCGAACAGGTAGCGCAACGACGACGATATCCCGCGGTCTGACACGCTCCCTCTCCCGGCCACTATGCGGGCTTTGGCTCGGCCACGGACGCTGTCTGCTGGGCAAGCCGCCGCTCCAGCGTTTCGATGTTCTGAAACAGCCGGGCACTTGCCAGACGCAGGAAGTAGAAGCCGAAGGCGGGGTTCTGTACGTAGAGCTCCTCGACCTTGCTGTAGCTTACGCTGAGGATCAGGCCGGATTCGACGCATTCCAGCGTCTGGGTTCGCATGTTCGACGGCGACAGCATGCCGAGTTCGCCGACGATGGCGCCCACCGGTAGCACGATGCCGGATTCGACCAGCTTGAACTTGCCGCTGACGATGTAGAGCATGTCCTCGGCCTTCTCGTCCTTGTAAAACAATATCTCGCCAGCCACACACTCGCGCTCGGTCATGAACGGCTTCAGCCATTCCATCGACAGGTCGCTGTTGACGGATTTCTTCACGTCGCGAACCAGCTGCAGCATCTGGTGCAGGCGATAGGAATTGACCAGCAGCATCAGCACCTGCACCACCATCACGAGGTAGTTGCGGGCCGGGATCGCGGTCAGGATCAGGATGACGTTGGCGAGAATGCCGAACACCCGCAACGGGATCATGGTCCGCATCGTGGTGGTGGCGACCACGAAGATCGTCGCGAACAGCGCCCCGGCGGTTCCCGCGTGTTGTGCCAGATGAGTCGTATCCATGGGAGGCCAGCCAATTTATTCAGGAAATGAAGGTTTTCACGATTCTGTTGCGGTGCCCGCTCACGCAATATCGGGAGGATGCTGTTGGTATACGAGGAAAAGGCGACGTTTTGTCGGGATTCTCACTATCCCCCGGTAAAATTTGGCTTCAGCCCATTGGCGACGCGGTCAGTCCGGCCACAGGGCTCTTGTTTGACGGCGCTTCCCCCGGCAGGCACCTTGCCGGAACCGACCGGGGTTGGACGCAGGAAAACCCATAGCGAGAGCATTCAAGAATCATGGAGAACGGGATGTCCGAGGCCGCCAGCACGCCGGTCCTTCAAATCAGCGGCGCGCGCGCCACGATCCGCCTGAACCGGCCGAAGCACCTCAACCGGCTGCAAAGCGAGGACCTCGGCGAACTCGTGAGGCTGTTCGACCGGATCGAGGCCGATGCCACCATCCGCGTGCTGGTGCTGACCGGCAGCGGCCGCGCCTTCAGCGCCGGCTACGATCTCAACTCGGTCGCCGAGCGCGCCACCAGCGCCAGCGAGCAGCAGAGCGCGGGGTCCGCGTTCGAGGCGGTGGTCGATCGCCTGGAAGATCTCGGGATACCGACGATCTGCCGGCTCAACGGCGGCGTCTATGGCGGCGCGACCGACCTGGCGCTGGCGTGCGATTTCCGCATCGGCGTCGACACCGCCGACATGTTCATGCCGGCGGCGCGGCTCGGCCTCCACTACTACACGGGCGGTATCGTCCGCTATGTGTCGCGGCTTGGCGTCGACAACGCGAAGAAGCTGTTCTTGACCGCCGAGAGGATCGCCGCGCCGGAAATGCTGCGGATCGGTTACCTCACCGCCATGGTGCCGGAGGATTTGCTCGACGAGGAAGTGAACCGGCTCGCCATCGTTCTGGCCGGCAACGCGCCGGCCGCGATGCGGGGCATGAAGCGCGCCATCAACGAGTTCGGCCGCGGCAAGCTCGACGCGGAAGCCGCCGACATTCGTCATCGTCAGAGCATGCGCAGCGCCGAGATCAAGGAAGGCATCAAGGCGTTTGCGGAAAAGCGTCCGCCGAAATTCTGACCTCTTCCCTCTCCCCTTGTGGGAGCGAGACGAGCGAAGCTCGCTCTTGGGGTGGCTTCGCGAAGCGAAGACGGGTGAGGGGTTCTCTCCGCGGAGACATACCCCTCATCCGGCGCTTCGCGCCACCTTCTCCCACAAGGGGAGAAGGGACCTCTACTCATCTACGAACGTCACGGTCTCGGCGACGCTCGCCCGCGAGGTGCGATAGCTGTTGACCCTGGCCGCGTTGTCGGCGAAGCCGAATGAAATGCCGCAAACCACCTTGCGGTCGTCCGCCAGCTTGAAGTGCCGCCGGATCAGCCCGGAATGCCGCGCCAGCGCCGCCTGCGGGATGGTGCCGAGGCCGAGCGCCTGCGCCGCCAGCATGAAGTTTCCGACATAGGCACCACAATCGACCGCGCCGTAGACGCCGAGCGGCTCATCGGTATGGATGATAGCGACATGCGGCGCGCCGAAGAAATTGTAGTTCTCCAGCGCCTGCCTGGCGTAGGCCGTCCTGTCGCCCCTGGCGATGCCGAGCGTGTTGTAGAGTTGGAATCCGCTCTCGCGGCGCCGTTCGAGATAGACGCCGAGATATTCGCGCGGCGGCGTGAAGTCGTGATCGTCGCCGGCGCCGGAAGCCGCCTCGGCGTAGATCGCCTTGCGGAAGCGCTCCTTGGCTTCACCGCTCGCGATCAAGACCTGCCAGGGCTGGCTGTTGCACCAGGACGCCGTGCGCTGCGAAACCCGCAAGACATGCTCGATGGTTTCGCGCGGCACCTCCTGCGGCAGGAACGCGCGCACCGAATACCGTTCGTTCAAGAGCTCCTCGAGCACGCCGATTCGATCGGCGGTTGCATAGCGTGGGTTCGGCGCTTTCGCATCCATAGAACTTCCTCTTTCTGTCATTCCGGGGCGCGCGCAGCGCGAACCCGGAATCTCGGTCCCAAACCTCTGGATTCCCCGATGTGCAATTGCACATCTGAGGTTCGCCGCTGCGCGGGCCCCGGAATGACGGCTAGACTCTTCCTTTGGTCGGAATCTTGTTGAATGGCACGTCCTTGTCGACGCGGATATCGCCGGGCAGGCCGAGCACGCGTTCGGCGATGATGTTGCGCAGGATTTCGTCGGTGCCTCCGGCGATCCGCATCGATGGCGCCGACAGCAGCATCTGCTGGAACTGGCCGCGCGCCATTTCCTCGTCGGCGCCGGCGAGTTCACCGGCCGCGCCCTGCAGATCCATCGCATAGCTTGCGATGTCCTGCAGCATCGTGCCCGAGACCAGCTTGCCGATGGAATTTTCCGGACCCGGCCGCTCGCCCTTGGACAGCGACGAGATGGCGCGGTAGCTGGTGTATTTCAGCCCGCTCGCCTTCACCGCCCAGCTGGCGAGCCGCGAGCGCGTGGCGGGATCGTCGATTGCGAGCCCGTCCTCGGTCATCAGGCTGGAGCAGAACTCGAACATTTCGGGGAATCCGGTCGCGAGCCGCGAGCCGATCGACATTCGCTCGTTCATCAGCGTGGTCAGCGACACGTTCCAGCCGTCGCCGACCGCGCCGAGCCGCTGATGATCGGGGATCACGACGTCGGTGAAGTAGACCTCGTTGAATTCCTGCATTCCGTTGGCCTGCTTGATCGGCCTGACCTCGACGCCCTTGCTCTTCATGTCGAGGAAGAACATCGTCAGCCCCTTGTGCTTGGGCACATTGGGATCGGTGCGCGTGATCAGAAGGCCGTAGTCGGAGTAATGCGCGCCCGAGGTCCAGATCTTCTGGCCGTTGACGATCCAATTGTCGCCGTTCTTTTCCGCCCGCGTGCGCAGGCCCGCGACGTCGGAGCCGCCGGCCGGCTCGGAGAACAACTGGCACCAGATATGTTCGCCGGAGGCGAGCTTCGGCAAATAGTGGCGCTTGTGCGCCTCGCTGCCGAACGCCATCACCGTCGGGCCGCACATGCCCTCGCCGATCTGGAACGGCTGCGTCAGCTTGCCGTAAACGCCCTCTTCCTGCTGCCAGATCACCTTCTCGATCGGGGTCGCGCCGCGGCCGCCATATTCCTTTGGCCAGTGCAGGCAGGCCCAGCCGCCGTCGGCCTTCTTCTTTTGCCAGGCCTTGCCGACGTCGACGATCTCCTCCTTCTCCAGCCGGATGCGGCCGAGCGAGGACTTGGAAAGCTCCGCCTCGTACTTCTTCGGCGCGTTGGCGTCGATCCATTTGCGGGCGGTGCTGCGAAACTCGGCTTCCTGCGGCGTGTCGTCGAAGTTCATGGCGGCTTCCTTTTTTCACGTCATTCCGGGGCGCGCACCGCGCGAACCCGGAATCTAGAGGTTATGTTGCTCGAGGTTCCGGGTTCGCCGCTGCGCGCCGCCCCGGAACGACACCTATGCTCTTCCCCTGGTCGGGATCTTGTTGAACGGCACGTCCTTGTCGACCCTGATGTCGCCGGGCAGGCCAAGCACGCGCTCGGCGATGATGTTGCGCATGATCTCGTCGGTGCCGCCCTCGACGCGGGTGCCCGGCGCGCGCAGCAGCATTGCCTGGAACTTGCCGGCGACTTCGGCATCGTCAGGCCCGCTCAGCGCGCCGGCGGCGCCTTGCAGGTCCAGCGCGTACATCGCGACCTCCTGCACCATCGAGCCCGCCACCAGCTTGCCGATGGAGTTCTCCGGACCCGGACGCTCGCCCTTCGACAGCGCCGAGATCGCGCGCATGCTGGTATATTTCAGCCCGCTCGCCTTCACCGCCCAGTTCGCCAGCCTGGCGCGGACATTGCGGTCCTCGATCGCGGGACCGTCTTCCAGCATCAGGCTGTTGCAGAACTCGAAAAGTTCGGGGAAACCGGTCGAAACGCCGGCGCCGATCGACATCCGCTCGTTCATCAGCGTGGTCAGCGATACGTTCCAGCCGTCGTTGACCGCGCCGAGCCGCTGCGAGTCCGGAATCTTCACGTCGGTGAAATAAACCTCGTTGAAGTCGGACTGGCCGTTGGCCTGCTTGATCGGCCGGACCTCGACGCCAGGACTCTTCATGTCGAGGAAGAACATGGTGAGGCCCTTGTGCTTGGCGACATCGGGGTCGGTGCGGGTCAGCAGAATGCCGTAATCGGAATAATGCGCGCCCGAGGTCCAGATCTTCTGGCCGTTGACGATCCAGCCGTCGCCCTTCCTCTCGGCGCGGGTGCGCAGGCCCGCGACGTCGGAGCCGCCGGCCGGCTCGGAGAACAACTGGCACCAGACCTTCTCGCCCGACGCCAGCGGCGGCAGGTATTTGCGCTTCTCCTGCTCGCCGGCGAACGCCATCATGGTCGGCCCGCACATGCCATGGCCGATGATGAACATGCCGCTGAGTTTGCCGAACGGACCCTCTTCCTGCTGCCAGATCACCCGCTCGATCGGCGTGGCACCACGTCCGCCATACTCCTTCGGCCAGTGCAGGCAGGCCCAACCGGCATCAGCCTTCTTCTTCTGCCAGGCTTTCGCCACTGCAAGAATGTCGGCGCCCTTGAGCGCGGTTCGGCCGAGCGAGGATTTGCGAAGCTCGTCCTCGTATTGCTTGGGCGCGTTGGCGGAAATCCACGCCCTTGCCTCGGCGCGGAACGCGGCTTCCTGCGGGGTGTCGTCGAAATTCATGCGCGTGATCCTTGCTCGTCATTCCGGACGATCCGCCTCGCGGATCGATCCGGAATCTGGAGATTATTTATTACGTCGAGATTCCGGGTTCGATGCTGCGCATCGCCCCGGAATGACTGCCACCTTCAAGCCGCGTTCTTCTGGCGCATGCGGTCGATCAGCTGATCTTCCCAATACGACAGGCTGCCGAGCGAAAGCGCGGTGGCGTTGGCGCGACGGTAGTACATGTGGCAATCGAACTCCCAGGTGAAACCCATGCCGCCATGAACCTGGATGTTGTTCTTGGAGCAGTGCTGGAACGCCTGCGTTGCGCTGATGCGCGCGGAGGCCGCCGCTTCCGGCAGTTCCGCCGCGTTGGTCGAGAGCGCCCAGGCGCCGTAATAGCAGTTCGAGCGCGCCAGCGTCGCCGACACATACATGTCGGCCAGCATATGCTTGACCGCCTGGAACGAGCCGATCGGCCGGCCGAAAGCGATGCGGTCGAGCGCGTAGTCGCGGCCCATTTCGAGCGCGCGATCGGAGCCGCCGACCTGCTCGAAGGCCAGCAGAACGGCGGCGCGGTCGAGCACTTGAGTCAGGAGGCCCCAGCCTTCACCGGCCGTTCCGAGCGGTTCGGCCTTGGCGTTCTTGAAGGTGAGTTCGGCCTGCCCCCGGGTCGGATCGATATTGGTCAGCGACTTTACTTCGACGCCGCCAGCCTTGAGATCGACCAGGAACAGCGAGATATCGGAATCGCGCCCGGAGGAGCCGGTGCGCGCGGCAACAATGGCGAAATCGGCGACCGCGCCATCCGGCACCGGCTTTTTCACGCCGTTCAGCGTGCCGCCGGAGGCCTGCAGCTTGATCGCCTTCGGCGACGGATTGCCCTTGCCTTCGAACAGCGCCAGCGTGCCGATCGCCTCGCCGGAAGCGATCTTCGGCAGCCATTTCCGCTTCTGCGCCTCGGAGCCCGCCAGCAGCAGCGCCTCGGCGGCGAGATAGACGGTGGATGAGAACGGTACCGGCGCCAGCGCGCGGCCGATTTCTTCCGCGATCACGCAAAGTTCGAGATGACCGGCGCCCGCGCCGCCGAACGCTTCGGGGATCGCGACGCCGAGAAAGCCCATCTCGGCGAGCCCCTTCCACAGTTCCTTGTCATAGCTCGCCTTGCCGTCCAGCACCGCGCGCACGGCTTTCGGCGGGCATTTTTCAGCCAGAAACTTTCGCGCCGCGTCGCGCATCTGCTTTTGTTCGTCGGAGAAATCGAAGTTCATGGCGGATTACTCGGCTTTGAGGATGGAAAGGGAAACCGTCATTCCGGGACGCGAAGCGAACCCGGAATCTCGAGATTCCGGGTCTGGTCCTTCGGACCATCCCGGAATGACGGCCGATGGAGAGCGCGTCGTTCTCATTGCAGCACGATCACGTCTTCGTCGGGCTGATCGGCATAGAGCCGCTCCACCAGCGCGGCGCGACGCTCCAGCCCGGCGCGCTGGTTGATGTAGCCCTTGTCGGTGAGCTCGTTGCCGTCGATCGAGGCCGGCTCGACCATCAGCATGGCACGGGCGATCCGCATGCTGCTGGCGCCCGCGGAAGCGTCATTGTGCGCCTGCAGGCCCTGCTTCAGGCAGGCAATCACGGCGGGATGCCTGACCACTTCTTCATAGGTCGCCTCGGGATTGCCGACGATCTGACGGCAGGCGTGGAGGTTCGGCCAGGCCAGAAGGCCGACGAACGGGCGATCCTGGCCCGCCACCAGCGCGTCCTGCACGACCGGCGTTGCGGCAGCGATCGCGTCGGTACGCAGCGAGCCGACATGCACGAAGGTGCCGGTGGTGAGCTTGAAGTCCTCGACCACGCGGCCGGCGAAGATGATACCCTGCACGGGATCCTCGGGATCGACGAACACGCCGGCGTCGCCGATGCAGTAAAAGCCTTCCTCGTCGAACGCGTTGCGGGTGAGTTCGGGTTGACCGAAATAGCCGGGCGTGACGTTGACGCCGCGCAGGCGCAGCTCGTACTTCGATCCGACCGGCACCATCTTCAGTTCGACGCCGGGAAACGGCAGCCCGATCAGGCCGACGCGCTCGGTATCCCAATAGGTGCCGGTGGAAGTCGGCGCGGTCTCGGTCGAACCCCAGCCGGTGTAGAACACGATGCGTTGTCCGGTGGCGCGCACCGCGAGCGCCTGCATCCGGTCATAAAGGTCGTCGGGCAGCCGCGCGCCGCCATAGGCCATCAGGCCGAGATTCCTGAAGAAGGAACGGCACAGCGCGTCGTCCTTTTCCATGGCGGCGGCGAGCGCGGCGTAGCCCGCGGGCACGTTGGCGTAGTAGGTCGGCGAAATCTCGCGCAGATTGCGCAAGGTCTCCTCGATCTGCCCGGGCATCGGGCGGCCGTCGTCGATGTAGAGCGTGCCGCCCTCGATCAGGACCGGATTGAACAGCGCGTTGCCCCCCATGGTATGGTTCCACGGCATCCAGTCGAGGTAGGTTGCAATCGGCGCGTTGGGGTCGCGCGGCCGCACCTGCATCATCATCGCCGCATTGGCGCACATCATCGCCTGCGTGTTGATGACGGCCTTCGGCATCCCGGTCGAGCCCGAGGTGAACAACAGCTTGCCGACGGTATCGGGCGTGATCCTGGCAATCGAGGCTTCGACATCGCCGGTAACAGGCGTCGCCGCCAGCTCGGCAAAGGAGATACTCTTGATGCCCTCGCAGGGGCGCGCGACGTGAACGACGGTAACGCCGGCCAGATCAAGCGCCTTCAACGCCTTCTCAAAGGTCGGCCCGTCCTGCACCATCACCACCGCCGGTTTGATCAGTGCAAACAGATATTTCAGCTTGAGATGATCCTGGCTCATCAGCGAATAGGCTGGCGACACCGGCGCCGCCGGCAGACGCGCCTGCATCGCGGCCTGCGTCATCAGTGCGTGCTCGATCGAATTGCCCGACAGGATCGCAACGGGGCTGCCCTCGGCGAGGCCGAGGTTGAGCAGGCCTTGCGTCAACCCATCGACGAGTTTCTTAGCCTCGCCGTAAGATACCTTCCGCCATTGCCGGTCCGCGCCGCTGCGCTGCGCCAGCCAGATGCGCTCCGGCGCCTGCCTGGCCCACTTCGCCAGCGCGGCCGGAACATGCCGCTCGTATTGCTTGAGCGGAATCCGCGACTTCAGAACGATCACGCCATCGGGCCGCCGCTCGACCGCGATATCGCGCTCCAGCCATTGGATCTTGCGAAAGCCGGGCTTGCTCAGCACCTCGGCGGCATTCCCACTCATATTGCGTCTCCCGGAATTCGGCCTTTGCAGCTCTTTCGTTCTGATCGGTCGCTAGCGCCTGATATAGACAGGCTTTCGTTTTTCGAGAAAGGCCCTGATGCCCTCGTTGAAATCCTCCGAGCGGCTGCACAGCACCTGATTGCGGTCTTCCATGGCGATCACGGCCTCGATCGAGCCGGCGTCGACGCTCATATTGAGACATTCCTTGGACAGCCGCAGACCGACCGGCGAGGCCGTCATCATCGCATCGACAAAGGGCTCGGCGGCCGCGTCAAGCCCGCCTTCCTCGACGACCTCGGAGACGAGGCCGACGGCGAGCGCGCGCTCGGCGCCGATGAAGCGCCCGGTCAGGATCAGTTCGGAGGCGACGGAGACGCCGACCAGCCGCGGCAGAAAATAGGAGGTGCCGATGTCACAGCCGCCGAGGCCGAGCTTGATGAAGGCGCAGTTCATCCGCGCGGACCGGGTGGCGATGCGGATGTCGGCGGCCAGCGCCAGCGCAAAGCCGCCGCCGGCCGCCGCACCCTGAACCAGCGCGATGATCGGCTGCGGACAGCGCCGCATCAGCATCACGATGTCGGCGATGCGGCGCTGCGAATCCAGCGACTCGGTGACGCCGGGCGGCTCCTGCTGGCCGGCGCGGCGCTGCATCGCGTGCTTGAGGTCGAGCCCGGCGCAGAACGACGCGCCCGCACCCTTCAGCACCACGACACGGGTTGCGCGGTTGCGCTGCAGGCCCTCAAAATAGGCGTTGAGCGCGTCGATCATGTCGGGGTTGAGCGCATTGAGGCTGTCCGGGCGATTGAGCGTCACCCGTTCGACCCCGTCATTGTGTTCGATCAGCAGCGGTTGAGTCATGAAGCGCTCCCTGCATCCGCGGATTGCGGCGCTCATTGCTGCGCCCTCTCCCCTTGTGGGAGAGGGCATCGCCGGCATTAGCCGCGCATTCAATGCGGTGAGGGGTTGCTGGCCGAGAGAACCCCTCATCCGGCGCGGATTGCATCCGCGCCACCTTCTCCCACAAGGGGAGAAGGAAGCGCAGCGCCAACTACCGCGGCGCCATCCGGATGGCGCCGTCGAGACGAATGGTCTCGCCGTTGAGCATCGGGTTCTCGACGATGTGGACCGCGAGACTGCCGTATTCGGAAGCGTCGCCGAGCCGCGCCGGATGCGGCACCTGCGCCCCCAGGCTCTTGCGGGCCTCTTCGTTCAGGCCCATCAAGAGCGGCGTCAGGAACAGGCCGGGCGCGATGGTGTTGACGCGGATCTTGAGGGTGGCGAGGTCGCGCGCCGCCGGCAGCGTGAGGCCGACGACGCCGCCCTTCGACGCCGAATAGGCGATCTGGCCGATCTGCCCCTCATAGGCCGCCACGCTCGCGGTGTTGATGATGACGCCCCGCTCCTCGCCGATCGGCGGCGCTGTGGCCAGCCGTTCGGCAAACAGGCGCAGCACGTTAAAGGTGCCGATCAGGTTGACGTTGATGATGCGGACGAACTTGGCCAGCGGATAGACGCCGTCCTTGCCGACGGTGCGCTGCGATCCGCCGATGCCGGCGCAGTTCATCAAGACGCGCGCGATGCCGTGCGCGGCTTCCGCCTTGGCAATCGCCGCCTTGATCGCCTCCTCGTCGGTGACGTCGGCGTGGAGGGCGATGCCCTTGACTTCGGCGGCGACTTTTTCGGCGTTCTCCTTGTTCTGGTCGATCACGCCGATCTTCGCACCTTTGGCGGCCATGGCGCGGGCGGTCGCGGCGCCGAGACCCGAACCGCCGCCGGTGATGAGAACCGCAACGTCTTTCAACTGCATTTTGGATACCTTTCCTTCCTTAGGCGTTTCTTCTCTAAGATGGCGAATGGCGAATAGCGAGTGGCGAATGGATTAGATGCGATCCATTCGCTACTCGCTATTCGCTACTCGCCCATTCAATATGCCGCCGCAGATCAGCGCTTCCATGTGCTTGACGTACTGGCGACAGACTTCATCGGTGACCGGGCCGACGCCGCTGGCGCGCGAGATCGCGTGCCGGCCGAAGAACAGGTGGTCGCAGGCGCCGATCAGGCTGGTGTAAAACAGCACCGGGTCGATGCTGCGGAATTCGCCGGCCTTGACCCCTTCGGCGAGCAGCCGGCGATGAAAGTCGAGCAAGGGCGCGACGAAGAACTTCGACACCTCGGCAGCCGCCTCGGCGCTGCTCTCGTGCAGTAAGTAATGGATCAAACGGTTCATGTAGGGGAACTGGTGATAGGCGCGGATGATGCCGCCGATATGCAGGCGCAGTTTCGCGGTCGGCGAGATCGGCTGGCGGATCAGATACTCCAGCTGCGACATCTCGGCCGCGGCGTCGCGCGCCAGCAGCGCCAGCAACAGCCCGTCCTTGTTGCCGAAATGATATTTCACCAGGGCGGCGTTGACGCCGGACTTCTGCGCGATGTCGGACAGCGACACTTCGATCGAGGCGCGCTCGATCATCAGTTCGCTGGCTGCGACAAGCAGCTTCTCGGCGGTGGTGTTTTTGCCGGCCGGAAGCCTGGTCGGTACGCTGATATTCAACGGCTATCCCATCACTGCATGGCCGGGAAACCCGGCCGCACATAAGCGCATGCCGGGGCTGACCTCAAGAGTTAATTGATTGATTGACTAAATCCCGCCGCGTCCCTTAAATCCCGCGATCTTTCAGCCGCCGTCCAACAACAATCAGGGAGAACAGACATGGCCGAAGCCTACATCGTCGCCACCGCCCGCACCGCGGGTGGCCGCAAGGGAGGACGGCTTGCAGGCTGGCACCCGGCCGATCTCGCCGCGTCAGTGCTGGACTCGCTGGTCGATCGCACCAAGGTCGATCCCGCCCAGATCGAAGACGTGATCATGGGCTGCGTGATGCAGACCGGCGAGCAGTCGAGCAACGTCGGGCGCAACGCGGTGCTGGCTTCCAAGCTTCCGGAAAGCGTGCCCGCCACCTCGATCGACCGCCAGTGCGGCTCCTCGCAGCAGGCGCTGCATTTCGCCGCGCAGGCGGTGATGTCCGGCACCATGGACATCGTGATCGCGGCCGGGGTGGAATCGATGACCCGGGTGCCGATGGGCCTCGCCTCGTCGCTGCCGGCCAAGAACGGCTTCGGCATTTCCAAGAGCCCGGCGATGGAGAGGAAGTATCCGAACATCATCTTCAGCCAGTTCACCGGCGCGGAAATGATGGCGGAGAAATACGGGCTCACCAAGGACGAACTCGACGCCTATTCCTATGAGAGCCATCAGCGCGCGATCGCCGCAACCCAGGCCGGCCGCTTCAAGGACGAGATCGTCCCGTTGCAGATCACCCGCGCCGACAACTCGACCGACACCCACCACATCGACGAGGGCATCCGCTTCGACGCCAGTCTCGCGGGCATCAAGGGCGTCAAGCTGATCGCCGAAAACGGCAAGCACACCGCCGCCAGCGCCAGCCAGATCTGCGACGGCGCCTCCGGCGTCATGGTCGTCAACGAGCGCGGCCTGAAGTCGCTGGGCCTGAAGCCGATGGCGCGCATCCATCACATGACCATGATGGGCGGCGATCCCGTGATCATGCTGGACGCGCCGCTGCACGCCACCAAGCGGGCGCTGCAGAAGGCCGGCATGTCGGTCGACGACATCGACCTGTTCGAGGTCAACGAGGCATTCGCGGCCGTGCCGGTGGCGTGGCTGAAGACCACCAGCGCCGATCCGGCCAGGCTCAACGTCAATGGCGGCGCGATTGCGCTCGGCCATCCGCTCGGCGGCTCCGGCACCAAGCTGATGACCACGCTGGTCAACGCGCTCAAGCAGCGCAACAAGCGCTACGGCCTTCAGACCATGTGCGAGGGCGGCGGCATGGCGAATGTGACGATCGTGGAAAGACTGTAAGGAACGCGGATAGCGAGTGGCGAATAGCGAATGGGGAGTAGGTGAAGGGGCGATTGCCGCCCGTCTTGCCTATTCGCCATTCGCTGCTCGCCATTCGCCTCTTGAGGAAACACCATGCCCCATCCGTCTGTCCACGCCCGCACCCAGCCGAACAAGATCGCCTATCAGATGGCCGGCACCGGCAAGGCGATCACCTATCGCGAGCTCGACCAGCTATCGAACCAGGGCGCGCAGCTGTTCCGCGCGCTCGGCCTCAAGGCCGGCGACCACATCGCGTTCCTGATGGAAAACCGGCTGGCGTTCATGGAGATCTGCTGGGCGGCGCAGCGCGCCGGGCTCTACTACACTGCGATCAGCCGCTATTTGACCCAGGACGAGATCGCCTACATCGTCAGGGATTGCGGCGCCAAGCTTTTCATCACCTCGCCGAAATGCGCCGATCAGGTCAGAAACCTGGTCAGGGGCGAGCCGGGAGAGCCGATGTTCTTCATGGTCGACGAGCCGGAGCCGGGCTTTCGCTCCTTCGACCGCGAAGCGATCGCGATGCCGACGACGCCAATCGCAGATGAAGTCGCCGGCTACGACATGCTCTATTCGTCGGGCACGACCGGAAGGCCCAAGGGCATCAAGCGGGAGTCCGAGAACAATCCGATCGACCTGCCGAACCCGTTCCTGAAGATTCTCTGCGCCGACATGTGCGGGATGTCGTCCGAGAGCATCTACCTGTCGCCGGCGCCGCTTTATCACGCAGCCCCGCTGCGCTTCAACATGATGGCGATCACGCTCGGCGGCACCTCGATCATCATGGAGAATTTCGACGCCGAGCAGTTCCTGAAGCTGGTCGAACAATTCAAGGTGACGCAGTCGCAGCTGGTGCCGACCATGTTCGTGCGGATGCTGAAGCTGCCGGAGGAGGTGCGCAAGCGCTACGACGTCTCGTCGCTGAAAGGCGCGATCCACGCCGCCGCGCCCTGCCCGATCGACGTCAAGGCGAAGATGATCGATTGGTGGGGTCCGATCCTGATCGAGTACTACGCCGGCTCCGAAGGCAACGGCGTCACCGTCTCGACCTCGCAGCAATGGCTCACCCATCGCGGCACCGTCGGCCGCGCGGTGGTTGGCAAGCTGAAGATTCTGGACGAGAACGACGAGGAGAAACCCGTGGGCGAAATCGGCACTGTCTATTTTGCCGACGCGCCTGTTTTCACCTATCACAACGATCCCGAGAAGACCAAGAAGGCCTACAACGCCAGGGGATGGTCGACGCTCGGCGACGTCGGCTATCTCGACGCCGAAGGCTTCCTCTATCTTACCGACCGCAAGAGCTACATGATCATCTCCGGCGGCGTGAACATCTACCCGCAGGAAACCGAGGACGTGCTGATCACCCATCCCGGCGTCGCCGACGTCGCCGTGTTCGGCGTGCCGAACGAAGAGATGGGCGAAGAGGTCAAGGCCGTGGTGCAGCCGCACGACATGGCAAAGGCCGGCAAGGAACTCGAGGCTGAACTGATCGTGTTCTGCCGCAAGCATCTGTCACCGATCAAATGCCCGAAAAGCATCGACTTCGAGGCGGAGTTGCCGCGCACCCCGACCGGCAAGCTGGTGAAGCGGCACCTGCGCGACAGATACTGGCAGAAAGCGACGCCATGACCGCCCTGCCCGCCATCCCGCTTCCCCCGACCATTCGCTCGCGCACCGTCGAGGGCATCAACGGCCTTGCCATGCACGTGCTCGAGGCCGGCTTCGAGACAAGCGGCCGGCCCTGCCTCTTGCTGTTGCACGGCTTCCCCGAACTCGCCTTCTCCTGGCGCAAGGTAATGCCGGCGCTTGCTGAAGCCGGCTACCACGTGATCGCGCCGGACCAGCGCGGCTATGGCCGCACCACCGGCTGGGACGCCGACTACGACGGCGACCTCGCTTCGTTCCGGCTCACCAATTTGGTGCGCGACGCGCTCGGGCTGGTGGCGGCGTTCGGTTATCGCCACGTCGATGCCGTGATCGGGCACGATTTCGGCTCCTCGGTCGCGGCCTGGTGCGCGCTGATCCGTCCCGACGTGTTTCGCTCGGTGGTCCTGATGAGCGCGCCGTTCGGCGGACCGCCGTCATTGCCCTTCAACACGCTGGACAGTCCGGCCAGGCCGGCGGTCGCCGACCCGATCCACCGCGACCTCGCAGCATTGCCGCGGCCGCGCAAGCATTACCAGTGGTACTACTCGACGCGCGAGGCCAACGCCGACATGCACCGCGCGCCGCAGGGCGTGCATGATTTCCTGCGCGCCTACTACCACCACAAGAGCGCGGACTGGAAAGCCAACAAGCCATATCGGCTGAATTCCTGGTCTGCCGGCGAGATCGCGAAGCTGCCGACCTATTACGTGATGGATCTGGACAAGGACATGGCCGCGACGGTGGCGAAGGAAATGCCGGCGGCGGCGGAGATCGCCGCCAACCAGTGGCTGCCCGACCGCGAGCTTGCCTTCTACAGCGCCGAATATGGCCGCACCGGTTTCCAGGGCGGCCTGCAATGGTATCGCTGCGGCACCTCGGGCGCCTTCGTGCCGGAGTTGCAGATATGGTCGGGCCGCACCATCGACGTGCCCTCCGCCTTCATCTCGGGCAAGCAGGATTGGGGAACTTATCAGCGTCCCGGCGTTTATGAGGCGATGCAGTCGAAGGCCTGTACCGCCATGATCGGCTGTCACCTCGTCGATCGCGCCGGACACTGGGTGCAGCAGGAACAGCCCGCTGAAGTGAACCGCCTGTTGCTGGCGTTCCTCAAAGAAGCAAAGCGTGGTGGCCAATCTATTTGACCACGCAAGGACAACAATTTAGAATGATTCTAAATTGTCAAAAGGTCCTGCCGTGAAGAATTTTGCCGATCTGTCCGAGCGTGAGGTGCTGGCCGTTGCCATCGCGGCCGAGGAAGAAGACAGCCGCATCTACATGAGCTTCGCCGAAGACCTTGCGGTGCGCTATCCGGAGTCGGCCAAGGTGTTCGAGGAGATGGCCGAGGAGGAACGCGGCCATCGGCACATGCTGCTTGAACTCTACGAGCGACGCTTTGGCAAGAATTTGCCGCCGATCCGGCGCGATAACGTCAAGGGCTTCCTGCGCCGCCGCCCGCTCTGGCTGACCAAGAATCTGTCTCTCGACACCATCCGCAAGGAAGCCGAGACGATGGAGTATGAGGCCGCGCGCTTCTACATCAGGGCCGCCGAGCAGAGCCGGGACGTCGACGTGCGGCGCCTGCTTGGCGACCTTGCAGAAGCGGAGAAAGGCCACGAAAGCCTCGCGGCCCGCCTGACCGACAATATCAGCACCGACGTGCGCGAGGAGGAAGACAAGACGCGCCGGCGCATGTTCGTGCTGCAATATGTGCAGCCGGGGCTTGCCGGATTGATGGACGGGTCGGTCTCGACGCTGGCGCCGCTGTTCGCCGCCGCCTTTGCCACCCACCAGAACTGGCCAACGTTTCTGGTCGGCATGGCCGCCTCGATCGGCGCCGGCATCAGCATGGGGTTCGCCGAAGCCCTGTCCGACGACGGCTCGCTGACCGGGCGCGGCTCGCCATGGATGCGCGGGTTCATCTGCGGATTGATGACGACGCTAGGCGGCGTCGGCCACACGCTTCCCTACCTGGTTCCGGATTCCTGGAGCAACGCGTTCTGGATTGCAACCGCGATCGCCAGCATCGTCGTCTTCTTCGAACTGTGGGTGATCGCCTATGTTCGCGCCCGATACATGGACACCCCGTTCCTGCAGGCGGCGTTCCAGATCGTGCTCGGCGGCGCCATCGTGCTCGCCGTGGGCATCCTGATCGGCGGGGCGTAGCCGCCCGCAATCGCTGTCAAGCGCGCCGCCTTCGCCTAAATCATACTGATAGGGCCGCGACGGCGGTACGATGACTTGATGCCCGACGCACCCGTCTTGCGGCCCGCGCGCAAACTGAGCATCATCCGCGCCGCCGACGGACGACGGGAGAACGACTTGACCAGATCGCAATGGAGCTTCAAGACCGCGGTCGAACTGTCGTCCGCGCTGGCGACCAGGAAAGTCTCCGCCGTCGAACTGGCGCAGGACGCGATCGGCCGTATCGAGCGGCACGACGAGAAGATAAACGCGATCTGCGTTCGCGACTTCGAGCGCGGCCTTGCCGCCGCCCGCGCCGCCGACGCTGAACTGGCGCGCGGTGAGAAGAAGCCGCTGCTCGGCATCCCCATGACGGTGAAGGAATCCTACAACGTCGCGGGCCTGCCGACGACCTGGGGTAATCCGGCGCAGAAGGATTTCCAGCCCGCGGAGGACGCGCTGCCGATCACGCGGGTCAAGGGCGCCGGCGGCGTCATCCTTGGCAAGACCAACGTGCCAATCGGGCTCGCCGACTGGCAGAGCTACAACGAGATCTACGGCACCAGCAACAACCCGTATCATCTCGGCCGCACGCCAGGCGGCTCTTCCGGCGGGTCGTCGGCGGCGCTCGCGGCGGGGTATGGCCCGCTGTCGCTCGGCTCGGATATCGGCGGTTCGCTGCGCGTGCCCGCCTTTCATTGCGGCGTCTATGCGCACAAGCCGACCTTCGACCTCGTCGCCATGCGCGGCCATACCCCGCCGCCGCTGCCGCCACTGCCGTCCAACCGCGACCTCAGCGTGATCGGGCCGATGGCGCGCAGTGCGGCCGACCTTTCGCTGCTGCTGGACGTCATCGCCGGACCCGATCCGCTGGAGGCCGGCAAGGCCTATCATCTCTCGCTGCCGGCGGCGCGGCATACTGTGCTGAAGAACTTTCGCGTGCTGCTAATCGACACCGATCCGGTCATGCCGACCGACGGCGTGGTGCGCGGTACGCTGGAACGACTCGCGACGAACCTTGCCGGGGCCGGCGTCAAGGTCGACCGCAGCAGTCCCTTGTTGCCCGACTTCGCCGCGTCGAGCCGGCTCTATATGCGGATGCTGATGTCGTTCCTCTCCGCGTCGTTCGCGCAGGAAGTCTATGCCGGCGCGCAAGCTGCCGCCGCGGCGCTGCCGGCCGAGGACAACAGCCTCGCCGCCGAGCGCCTGCGTGGCATCGCGCTCGGTCATCGCGACTGGTTGATGGCCGACGGCGGACGTTCGCGCCTGCGCGCGCAATGGCGCGAGCTGTTCCGGACCTACGACGCGGTGATCTGTCCGATCATGCCGACGCCGGCCTATCCGCACGATCATTCGGACGACCAGGAAAAGCGCCGCGTCAATATCGACGGCAAGGACTATGTCTACCCTGACCAGTTGGCTTGGCCCGGCATCGCCACCCTGCCCGGCCTGCCCGCTACCGCGATCCCGACCGGCTTTGCGCCCGATGGATTGCCGATCGGGGTACAGATCGTCGGTCCCTGGCTGGAAGACCGTACACCCCTGAAATTGGCCGAACTGATCGAGCACGAATTCGGCGGCTTCAAGCCGCCGCCGATGTTTGATGATTAGCCTCTCAGCCTCGTCATTCCGGGGCGCGCAATGCGCGAACCCGGAATTTGGAGCTGATCATCTCTGGATTCCGGGTTCGCACGCTCCGCGCGCGCCCCGGAATGACGAGGGGAGAAACCAATGAACAACGATATCGACGAACTCACCGCGCTCAACCGCGACTACGTCGCCTCGGTACAACACTCCGACGTCAAGCGCTTCGACGAGATCCTTGCTGCCGACTTCTACTGCTCGAATCCCGACAAGACGCTGGTCGATCGCGCTGCGTTTCTGAAGCAGAGCTCAATTCCCGTGACGATCAGGAATCTGACGGCGCGCGACGTCAAAATCCGCCTGCTCGGCGACTTCGCCATCATCCACGCCGCCACCAGCTACACGACCGCGGACGGCCAGCCGGCCCAAGGGCGATATACCGATTGCTGGGCGAAACAGGACGGCAAGTGGCTCGCGGTGTCAGCGCATGTGTCACGGTGAGATGAGCCCGTCATTCCGTGGCAGCCCGACAGGGCTGAACCCGGAATCTCGAGATCCTCAGGTGCGCAATTGCGCACCGTAGTTCGATGCTTCGCATCGCCCCGGGATGACGACGTTGTCTTCAGCTGTCGAACATGATGACGCTGCGCAGCGTCTTGCCGGCTTTCATGGCGGCAAAGCCTTCGTTGATCTCCGACAGCTTGAGCTTGGCCGAGATCCAGTCCTCAAGGTGCAGCTTGCCGCGCATGTAGAACTCGACCAGGCGGGGCATGTCGACGCGGAAATGGTTGGAGCCCATCGAGGAGCCCTGGATCCGGCGTTCGCGCAGGAAGTCGAAACCGTGCAGCTCGATCTTCTGGCCGAATGGAATCATGCCGACGATGGTCGCGGTGCCGCCGGGCGCCAGCATGGCGAACGACTGCTCCGCGGTTTCCTTGCGTCCCAGCACCTCGAATGAATGCTGCACGCCGCCATTGGTGAGGTCGCGGACCTGCTGCACCACGTCGCCATTGCGGGGATCGACGATGTCGGTGGCGCCGAGCTTGGTGGCAAGCTGCAGCTTGGCCGGATTGGTGTCGATCGCGATGATGCGTCCGGCGCCGGCGATCGCCGCGCCGTTGATCGCGGCCATGCCGACGCCGCCACAGCCGATCACCGCGACCGTCTCGCCGGCCTTGACGCCTGCGGTGTTGACGACCGCGCCATAACCGGTGATGACGCCGCAGCCGATCAGCGCGGCGAGTTCGAGCGGCATGTCCTTGCGGATTTTGACGATGGCGTTCTCGTGAACCAGCATCTGCTCGGCGAACGAGGACAGGTTAAGGAACTGATTGAGCTTCTCCGAGCGCGCCCAGGACAGCCGGTTGGACTGGCCGGGCAGCATCTTCACCGTCGTATCGGTGCACAGCACCGTGCGGCCGGTGGTGCAGTTGTCGCAGGTGCCGCAGAACACCGACAGGCAGGTCACGACGTGATCGCCCGGCTTCACATAGGTGACGTCGGACCCGACCTTCTCGACCACACCGGCGGATTCATGGCCCAGCACCGCAGGCAGCGGATGCGGGTACAGCCCTTCCATGAAATGCAGGTCGGAATGGCAGAGGCCGGCGACGCGGGTGCGGATCAGGACTTCGCGCGGGCCGGGGTTCGGCAGGCTGACGTCCTCGATCACCAGCGGCTTGTTGACTTCAAACAGAACGGCGGCCTTCATCGGGTGCTCCCTATTGTTTATCTTTGTGTCGCGGCGCTTTCTTACCTCTCCCGAACGGGAGAGGTCGGAGCGCATCAACGATGCGGTCCGGGCGAGGGGTTCCGGTCTATCGATAGAGCGCTCCCCCTCACCCGGATCGCTGGCGCGATCCGACCTCTCCCCTTGGGAGAGGTAAGAAGCCTACGCTTCGACGAGCAGTTCGCCAACCTCGGCCATCCCGACGCTACGCTCGCCGAGCAGATGGCCCGATATCGCGCGCTGGCCGGCATTTTCCGTTAGCCGGAACGGATCGCCAGGCGATATGCGATGGTCAACCACCAGGCGCGACAGCAGCAGTCGCCGCGCATCGCCGCGCATCTCGTGAATCCGGCCGCCCTCCCAGGCCAGCGCGACCGCGCTGGCGACGTGGTATAATAGGCTGGTGGCGCGCCGCGCGTCGCCCTCATGATCGGTACGGCCGGCGACCTCGCGGGCGAAGCCGATGGCGCGGTCCGTCAATGCCCGCAAGCGATCGCGCCAGGCCTGCGGTACGTTGGGGCTGTCATCGAGACGCGCATGCAGGTCGGCGGCCAGCGCGGCGTCGGCGCCGTGCCGGCCGACCGCCCGCTTCAGCGCATCGATCGCCACGATATTGCCGGTGCCTTCCCAGATCGAGCCGAGATGAGCGTCGCGCAACAGCCTGCTGGTTGCGAATTCCTCAATGTAGCCGATGCCGCCGCGCATCTCCAGCGCATCGCCGCAGACCTTGCGGGCGTCGCGGGTGGCGCGGAATTTCAGCGTCGGCGTCAGGATGCGCAGCAGCGCCGCGGCATCCTGGCTGCCGGCTTCGGCGCGGTCGAGCGCGTCGGCGGTGAGAAAGCTCATCGACAGCGCCTGTTCGGTCGCAAGCGCTATCTTCATCAACTGCCGCTGCGCCAGCGGCAGGTCGATGATGCGCTGGCCGAACACGATTCGATTTTTCGCCACCGTCATCGCGTCATGGTGGGCCCGGCGCATCAGCGCGGTGGATTTGACGCCGTTCGAAAGCCGGGAGGAATTGACCATTTCGGCCATCTGCACGAAGCCGCGGTCGAGCTTGCCGACCGCATAGGCGATCGCGCCTTCGAGCTTGATCTCGCCCGAGGCCATCGAGCGGGTGCCGAGCTTGTCCTTCAGGCGAACGATCCGGTAGTGGTTTGGCGAGCCGTCATCGAGCCGCCGCGGCATCAGGAACAGGCCGACCCCGCGCGTTCCCGGCCCGGCGCCTTCCGGCCGCGCCAGCAGCATCACCACCTCGGCGTCCGCGTTGGAGCAGAACCATTTCTCGCCGTACAGCCGCCAGTGGTCGCCTTCCTGCACGGCCGAGGTCGTCAGCGTGCCGACGTCGGAGCCGCCTTCCTTCTCGGTCATGAACTGGCCACCCTGGGTCAATCTGCCTATGTCGGTCTGGGTCAGTCCGTCCAGATATTTCGCCTTCAACGCGGCGCTGCCGAATTTGTCGAGCAGCTTGGCGCAGCCGTCGGTGACGTTGATCGGACAGCCCAACCCGAACTCGGCCTGATTGAACAGGAACGTAAAAGCGTGCTTGGCGACGACGGGGTATTTGTCCGGCCAGCCCATGATGCCCTTGCGGATCGACATCGCGTGGATGCCGAATTCGCCGAACGCGGCCTTCTCCAGTTCGCGATAGGCCGGGTGATATTCGATATGCTGGATATCGCGGCCGAAACGGTCGCGCGGGTGCAGCACCGGCGGGTGGCGGTCGGCAAGCCGCGCGCACTCGTCGAGATGACCGCCGGCAAGTGCGCCGAGACGGTCGAGATGCGGCTCGATATGGCGGAACAGGGCATCGGGCAGATGCAGGCGAAGCAGATCCGCCAGCGCCGGATCGGCCCGGTAAAAGTTCATCCCCGTGGTGTCCGGCGCCAGCAATCCCGGCTGGCTGGCCGAGGCCGTCACGCGATCCTGCTTGAGTGGCTGCATTTTTATGCCTTGTCCGTTGCGCCCGATCTTGATCATCTACCGATAGCGCAGGCGGTCGCGCCGTCAACAGGCATAATTGGAGGACCAATCCATGGCGAACGGATACCGCATCATCGGCGCCGAGATGTCGCCCTACTCGGTCAAGGTCCGCTCCTATTTCCGCTACAAGGCTATTCCGCACGTGTGGATTCCGCGCAACGCGGCGAGCCAGGCGGAGTTCGAGAAACACGCCAGGATGCCGATCATCCCGCTGGTGGTGACGCCCGAAGGTACTGGCATCCAGGATTCCACGCCGATCATCGAACAGATCGAGAAGCTTCACCCCGAGCCGTCGATTCATCCGGCCGAACCGGTTACAAACTTCATATCAACGCTGATCGAGGAATTCGGCGACGAATGGGGCAACAAATGGATGTTTCACTATCGCTGGGCGCGCGCCCAAGGCAAGCGAGGAGGAGCATGCCGCGCTTGCCGAGCAGGTTCGCACCCGCATGGTGGAGCGGGTCTGGTTTGTCGGCTCGAATGAGCTGACGGCGTCGCAGATCGAAGAGGGCTTCCAGGACACGCTGGGCATGCTCGAAGATCACCTCTCGACCCGTCCATATCTCTTCGGCGGCAGGCCGGCGTTCGGCGACTTCGGCCTTTGGGGACAGCTCTATGAACTATGGACCGATCCGACCGCGGGAGCCTTGATCGAAGGAAACGCGCCGCATGTGCTCGACTGGATCCACCGCATGCTGTGGCCGCGGGCCGAGGGCGTGTTCGAGGCGTGGAAGACACTGGCGCCGACGATGATGCCGATCCTGACCAAACAGGTCGGGCGGCATTTCTGGACCTGGACACTTGCCAACGAGAAAGCGCTGGCGGAGGCGCGGGAGGAATTCAGCGTCACGCTTGGCGACAAGGTCTGGATACAGAAGCCGCAAAAATATCACGCCCGCTCGCTCGGCATGCTCCGCGCCAAGTATGCTGAAGTCGCCGACAAGCGGGAGCTCGACCTGATCCTCGCGGCCGCGGGTTGCCTTGCGGGATTGCGCGCCTAGATACCAACTTCCCACCATCCGAGGACCGCGCTCATGGAAATTCCAAAGTACAACACCGCCCTGATCGTCGGCGCCGGCGAAGGTTTGAGCGCGTCGCTGGCCCGGCTGTTCGCGCGCGAAGGCATCAAGGTTGCGCTGGCCGCGCGCAGACTGGAGAAACTCGGCGCGCTCTGCACCGAAACCGGCGCCCGCGCCTTTGCCTGCAACGCCACCGAGCCCGAAGAGGTCGAGCGGCTGTTCGGCCTGGTCGAGCGCGAGATCGGCACCCCCGACATCGTCGTCTACAATGCCAGCGGCCGGGCGCGCGGCGCCTTCACCGATCTGGTCGCAGCAGACGTCGCCCAGGCGATCGCGGTCTCGGCGTTCGGCGGCTTCCTGGTGGCGCAGCAGGCGGCGCAGCGCATGCTGCCGGGCAAGCACGGCGCGATCCTGTTCACCGGCGCTTCCGCCAGCGTCAAGGGCTATCCGCAATCAGCACCGTTCGCGATGGGGAAGTTCGCGTTGCGCGGGCTGGCCCAGAGCCTGGCGCGTGAATTGTCGCCATTGGGCATTCATGTCGCGCATTTCGTCATCGATGGCGGAATCCGCAGCGCACAACGGGCAGAACCCGCCGACAAGCCTGACTCGATGCTCGATCCCGACGCGATTGCGCTGAGCTACTGGAACGTGTTGCAGCAACCGCGCAGCGCATGGACCTGGGAGGTTGAGCTGCGGCCGTGGGTGGAGAAGTTTTAGCCGTCGTCGTCATTCCGGGATGGTCCGAAGGACCAGACCCGGAATCTCGAGATTCCCCGATGCGCAATTGCGCATCTGAGCTCTGGTGCTGGCGCACCATCCCGGAATGACGGAAAATTGAAAAGGGAGAACCATGACCACCGAAACCAGGATCGACACCGGCACCGACGAATTGCTCTGCGTGATCCGCGACCGCGTCGCCGTCATCACGCTGAACCGCCCCGAAGTCCGCAACGCGATGTCGGACAGGCTGACGCCGGCGTTGCGCAGCATGATCAAGGCCTGCGGCGAAAATCCGGATGTCGGCGTGCTGCTGATTACCGGAGCCGGCACCGCATTCTGCGCCGGCGGCGACGTCAAGGGCATGGGCGCGCATCGCGACAAGAAGAAACTCGAAATGTCCTACGACGAGAAGGTCGCCGACCTGCAGGAGCGGCAACGGTTGTTGACCGGCGCGCTGGTCTCGGTGCGCAAGCCGACCATCGCTGCGCTGCCCGGCCCTGCGGTCGGCGCCGGCCTCGCGCTCGCCATGGCCTGCGACATCCGGATCGCCGCGCAATCGGCCTTCGTCTCCACCGGTTACCTGCGGGTGGCGCTTTCCGGCGATTACGGCATCGCCTGGCTATTGACGCGGCTGGTGGGGACGTCGCGGGCGCGCGAACTGATGTTCACCGCCGAGAAGGTCGATGCCGACAGATGCGAGGCCATCGGCCTCGTCAACCGGGTGGTGGCGGACGACAGGCTGCAGGCGGAAGCCTTTGCGCTTGCCAAGTCCATCGCCGAAGGCCCGACGCTGGCGCTTCGCTACATGAAGGACAATCTCGACGAGGCAATGCTGTTCGACTTCGCCACCGCGCGCGACCACGAGGCCGAGCGCCTGGTTCGCCTGACCACGACCGCCGACCACAAGGAGGCCGTGCAAGCCTTCATCGACAAGCGCAAGCCGGTATTTGCGGGTCAGTGAGAGAATAGCCCGGTTCTGGCTCACCAGAACCGGGCTCAGTCTGGTCAAGCCGCAAGTGGGGGCTGTACGCCGCGGGAGGCGGCAAGCCGCCCGCTGGCGCAGGGAATGTCCTGCGGCTCGACCTGGATATGCTTGCGGAAGCGAACCAGCTTCCAGTCGCCGGGCGTGGCGCTGAAAGCGTAGCCGGATCGACGGGCGAGCGTGATCATGGCGTCGTTGGTGCGTAGCGTGTCGCCGAAAACAAGTTCGGCGCCGAGGGAAGCGGCGCGGCATTCGAGATTTTTCAGCAACGCCGTTCCGATGCCGTGGCGTTGCCAGCGGTCGTCGATCGACATCCCGAATTCGATCGAGGCGAGATCGCCGTCAAAGTCCAACGCATATCGCGCCTCGCCGACGATCGTCTCATGGCCGTTCACCGCCATGGTGACGACCACGCTGAACCGATCCGCCTCACCAACGCGGATGAAATCCTGAAGCAGCGACGGCGGCAATGCATTGGTCGCGCCGAGAAAGCGGTTGTAGCGGGAGCGGACCGTGAGCGAGCGGAAATAGTCCTGCAGCCCCCCGGCGTCGCTCGGCTCGACGAAGCGCACGGAGACCTGGGCTCCGCTGCGCACGCGCAGCAGGTCAGAATGTTGCCGGAGATCGTCGAAACGGAATGGAGTCATCGGCCGGTCCCCGTCACAAAGAGGTTGGCCGGCGCCGCTCCATGGAAGCGGCGCCGTGCGGCCTTACGCCCGCCAGAACGGCTTGCTGGCCTCATGGGCGACATCGCTCCAGGAGAGGCCGACGTCGTGCAGTTCGCGTTCGGAATATTTGGCCAGTTCCCGGCGCGATTGGTAGCGCTGGAGCCAGACCTGAAGGGTGTCGGCCAGCCGGGACCAAATCCCCGACTCATGACTTGATATCATCGATTCATGGGTGTAAATTGACATCGTTAGCTCCTGTATCTAGGATATGGTGTTAGTATTTGCCTGCATTGCGCCTTCCACAAACGACACTTCTCACCACTTCACATGATATAAAGTCATATTAACGGGATTTGGGGGATGACCGCCAGGCTACCGTCGCTGAACGGGCTGCGCGCCTTCGAGGCCGCCGCCCGGCATTTGAGTTTTACGCAAGCAGCGTCCGAGCTGAACGTCACGCAAACCGCGATCAGCCATCAGATCAAGCGGCTGGAGCAGGAACTCGGCGTCCGCCTGTTCGTCCGCCAGAACCGATCACTGGCGCTGACGCCGCAGGCGCAGGACTACCTCCCCGGCATCCGCGCCGCCTTCAACGATCTCAGGCTCGCGACCGACCGGCTGCTGCGCAGAGATGACGACCATGTGCTGACGGTCTCGACGCTGGCGTCGCTGGCGGCCAAGTGGCTGCTGCCGCGGCTGACCGCATTTCAGGAGGCCCATCCCGGCATCGACGTGCGCATCACCACCTCGACCAGCCTGGTCGACTTCCAGCGCGACGCCGTCGACGCCGCGATCCGTTACGGTCGCGGCCAGTGGCCCGGCGTCCGCGCCGACTGGCTGATGGCGGACGAGCTTTTCCCGGTTTGCAGCCCCGCGCTCTTGAACGGAAGCAAGCCGCTGAAATGCCCTGAGGACCTCAGGGATCACGTGCTGCTGCACACCAGCAACTTCAACAGCGACGACTGGCGGCAGTGGCTGTGGGCCGCCGGACTGCCGGCCGATTTTTCCCGCCAGCCGGGGGTCACCTTCGACCTGATTTTCATGACCGTGCAGGCGGCGATCGACGGCGTCGGCGTCGCAATGGGCCGCACCGCCTATGTCCAGGAAGACATCGCCAAGGGCCGGCTGGTGGTTCCCTTCAAGATGACGCTGCCGACCGACGCCGGATTCTACCTGGTCTCGCCGATGGCGCGAACCGATCCGCCGAAGCTGTCGGCCTTCCGGCAATGGCTGCTGGGCTCGGTGCAGAGCAAACCCTGACCCGGCAGATATTTCGCGCGACGAGACTCATGCGACATCGCCGCATAATGCTGCGTTCATCGCCAGCGAAGGCGCACGAGACGCGTGACGCGGCCGCTGCAGCAGGCTAGAGAATCGCCTGGGCGCATGGATTTGCCTGGCCGGGCGCCGGTTTGATTTCCATGCCAACAACGATAACAAGAGTGCATGGTCGATCTCTCCCAGAAATTCGATGTGCTTGTCATCGGCGGCGGCAACGCCGCGCTGTGCGCCGCCATCAGCGCCCGTCGCGCGGGCGCTTCGGTGCTGGTGCTGGAAGGCGCGCCGAAGTTCTACCGCGGCGGCAATACCCGCCACACCCGCAACATGCGCTGCGCGCACGACGCCGCGACCGACATCCTCACCGGCCCCTATACGGAGGAAGAGTTCTGGGACGACTTGTTGCGCCTGACCGGCGGGCAGACCGACGAGGAACTCGCGAAGTTCATGATCGCGGAATCCAAGGACATCCTGAACTGGATCGTCGAACAGGGCGTGCGCTGGCAGCCCTCGCTCGGCGGCACGCTGAGCCTCGGCCGCACCAACTCGTTCTTCCTCGGCGGCGGCCGGGCGATGCTGAACGCGCTCTATCGCACGGCCGAGAAACTTGGCGTCGTGATCGTCTATGACGCCGAGGTCGCCGACTTGCAGATCGAGCGCGGCGTATTCCTGTCGGCCAGCCTCGGCCAGCCGGTCGATGGCGTCACGGAGGTCCGCGCCTCGACGCTGGTGGCCGCCGCCGGCGGTTTTGAAGCCAACATCGAATGGCTGAAGCAGTATTGGGGCGAGGCCGCCGACAATTTCCTGATCCGCGGCACGCCCTACAACCGCGGCTCGATCCTAAAACTGCTGCTCGACAAGGGCGTGCAGGAGGTCGGCGATCCCACACAGTGCCACGCGGTCGCCATCGACGCCCGCGCGCCGAAATTCGACGGCGGCATCATCACCCGGCACGATTCGGTGGTGTTCGGCATCGTCGTCAACAAGCACGCCCAGCGCTTCCACGACGAGGGCGAGGACATCTGGCCGAAGCGCTACGCGATCTGGGGCCGGCTGGTCGCGGCGCAGCCGGACCAGATCGCCTATATCATCTTCGACGCGTCCGTTCGCAACAGCTTCATGCCGACGCTGTTTCCGCCGATCGAGGGCGCCAGCATCGCCGAGCTTGCCGGCAAGCTCGGGCTCGAGCCGGCGGCGCTGGAAAAGACCGTTACCGATTTCAACGCCGCGGTGCGCCCCGGCACCTTCGACCACACCATCCTTGACGATTGCCGCACCGAAGGCGTGACGCCGCCGAAAACGCATTGGGCGCGCCGGATCGAAGCGCCGCCCTACCTCGCCTACCCGGTGCGGCCCGGCATCACCTTCACCTATCTCGGCACCCGCGTGAACAGGCAGGCGCGCCTGGTGATGAAGGACGGCACGCCTGCCGCCAACATGTTCGCGGCCGGCGAGATCATGGCCGGCAACGTGCTCGGCAAGGGCTACGCCGCCGGCATCGGCATGACCATCGGCAGCGTGTTGGAACAGAAAGCGGCATAGCAATGCACGGAACACGAATCCTGGAAGAAGCCGACCGCCTGATGACGGTCTGCAATTCCTGCCGCTATTGCGAGGGTCTGTGCGCGGTGTTTCCGGCAATGGAGATGCGACGCTCGTTCTCCGACGGCGACCTGAATTATCTGGCCAATCTGTGCCATTCCTGCGGCGCCTGCTACACCGATTGCCAGTTCTCGCCGCCGCATGAATTCAACGTCAATGTGCCGAAGACGCTCGCGGTGGCGCGCGCGGATTCCTATGCTGCCTATGCCTGGCCCCGCGCTTTCGCCGGCGCGTTCGCGCGCAACGGGCTTGTCATCAGCCTGATCGCCGCGTTCAGCGTCGCCGCGTTCATTTTCGGCTTTGCCGCCTGGCATGACCCGCAGGTGCTGTTCGGGGTCCACATTGGTCCGGGCGCGTTCTACAGGCTGATGCCGCACAATGCGATGGTGGCCCTGTTCGGCGCAGCTTTTTTTTACGCGATCGTAGCGCTGGTGATGGGCGTGCGCGCGTTCTGGCGCGACATCGGCGAGCCCGCCGGCATCAAGACCGGCGTCGCCGATCTGTTCCAGGCGATCCGCGATGCCGGCACGTTGCGCTATCTCGACGGCGGCGGCGACGGCTGCTTCAACGAGGACGACCGCCCGACCGATCGCCGCAGGCTCTATCATCACCTGACATTCTACGGCTTCGCGCTGTGCTTTGCCTCGACCAGCGTCGCCACGATGTATCACTATCTGCTGGCGCGGCAGGCGCCCTATCCGTGGTGGGACCTGCCGGTGGTGCTGGGCACGCTCGGCGGCATCGGATTGCTGATCGGACCGGCGGGCCTCCTCGCCGAGCGATGGCAGCGCGATCCAGAACTGACGGACGGAGCGCGCCGCGGCATGGACGTCGCCTTCATCGTGATGCTGTTCTTCACCAGCCTGACCGGCATGGCGCTGTTGCTGTGGCGCGAGACCGCCGCGATGGGGCCGCTGCTGGCGCTGCATCTGGGCGTGGTGTTCGCGCTGTTCGTCACCATGCCCTATGGCAAGTTCGTCCACGGCATCTACCGCTTCGCGGCGCTGGTACGCTATGCCATGGAACGAAAGGCGCTGGCGCAAGGGGCGGCGGAATAGTTCAGCTCATCAAGCACGCGCAGGGCGTGGTGCTCGCGGTCGTGGCGCGCCTCAATACCGCTCCATGATCCGATCGAGCTTCCTGCTCAGCAGCCAGGACAGGCCAAGGAACACGACCAGCATCACGATGCCCAACCCCGAAGAGGCACTGTTGATCGATTTCTCCGAGAACTGACCGAAGGCATAGCCGGTCGAGACCACGGCGCCGGCCCAGAAGCCCGCCGCGACGAAGTTGAGCGCCAAGAAAGTAGACAGGGGCAGCCTTGATATCCCGTAGGCAAACCCCGCGAGCCCGCGGATGCCGTGCGGAAAGCGATGCAACATCACCATCCAGCCATAGTGACGGTCGGTCAGGCGGATGACGGTCTGGACCGGGCGCTCGATCCGCGGAACCCGCTCGAGCAGGCTGGCGCCATAGCGCCGCCCGATCCAGAAGCGGATCACATCGCCGGTGAAGCTGCCGGACCAGCAGACCATGATGAGCGCACCAAGACTGAGTTCGCCCGCATGCGCCGCGTAGCCAGCGAACAGCGTCAGCAGCAGACTATGAGACGCCGCAAAGGCAAACATGAAACTGTAGACCACGTCGCCGTGCTGGCGCATGAGGTCGAGGAACGAGGTCAGGTCGGTCGGAAACAGCAAGATAAACCCGTCCAGATTTCTTCATCGCTAGTCCCCGGGATGAACGGGTTCCCGCCTCCCGCATGCAGGAGCGTTGGGAAGGGTTATCACCTCGGGCATGGGCAAGGAAGGCCGATCGGCATGCCCAGGGCGGCTACAAATCCACCACGACGTAATCGCTCTCCACCGACACGGCGATGGTTTCCGCCACATACGGCCCCTTCACCACGTTTGACCCCGGTTCGACGTGGACCGGATAGGCGCGGGCGCGAAAGCGCTTGGGGTCGCAATAGGACTGGCCGGTGCGAATGTCGAATTCCCAGCCGTGCCAGGGACAGCGGATGATTTCGCCGAGCCGGGTATATTCGATTTCGCCGGGATCGGAGGATTGCGCAAGCCCGATCAATGGTCCCTCGCACAGCGCCGCGCCCTGGTGCGGACAGCGGTTCAAGAGGCCAAAGAACTCGCCCTTGATGTTGAAGATCGCGATCGGCCGTTCGTCGATGGTGAGGAATTTGCGCGTGCCCGGCGGCAACTCGTCCACCGGGGCTATGACGTGACGAACCATCAGGCAATACCGTACAGCTTCTTGGCGTTGCCGAGGTAAAACGCCTCGCGGTTGGCGTCGCTGACGCCGGCCGGCAGCACGCGCGACGGGTCGTCATAGTCCCAGTGCGGGTAGTCGGTCGCGAACAGCAGCTTGTCCCAGCCGATCCACTCGATCACTTCGAACAGGTGATCGCGGCGTTCCGGGTCTTCCATCGGCTGCGTGGTCCACCAGACGTGGTCGCGGATATACTCTGAGGGCCTGCGCTTCAGATGCGGCACTTCGCTGTGCAGCCGCTCGAAACCTCGGTCGAGCCGCCAGCCCAGCGACGGCGCCCAGCCGAAGCCGGCCTCGATCATCACCATCTTCAGCTTCGGATAGCGCTCGAACACGCCCTCGAGCACGATGCTCGCCAGCGCGCTCTGCTGGCACTGGGAATGGCCGACCATTTCCTCGATGTAGAAGCTCGGCCAGCCCGAGGCGGTGATCGGATTGCCGCCGAAGCCGAAGGCGTGGACGCCGACCGGCAGGCCGATCTCCTGGGCCGCCTCGTAGATCGGCCAGTAACGGCGCTGGCCCAGCGGCTCGACGTTGCGGCTCAAGAGCAGCACCTGAACGAAATTCGGATCGCCGGCGCGCTTGCGGATTTCGGCGGCGGCGGCCGGGCCGTCCTCGTTGGCGACGACGATCGAACCTTTCAGGCGGGAATCCTTGCTGGTCCATTTCTCGATCTGCCAGTCGTTGATCGCGGCCGCCAGCGCCGCGCTCAGATCATGGTTGCGCAGCCCCTGCCCGGTGTTCAGTGGATTGAGCACGCCAAGGGCGACGTTGTTCGGGTCGAGCAGTTGCTTCTGCATGAACGACAGCGAGGACCCCTGCGGCCCGCCCTCCGGCGGCCAGGCGTCGCGGCGCGAGGCATTGGGCTGCGCCTTCGGATAGGGCGGGCCCTCCATCATGCCCTGATAGGCCTGCTTGCCGTAGGTCTCCAGATGCGCGTGCCAGCGTTTGGCGAGAAACGGATAGAGCTCGGTCGCGGTGGCGCGCGCCGGGTGGATATCGCAATCGGCGATCGCGGTCTTGACGCTCACGGACGCGGACGGATCGGTGCGGAACTGCACATTCATGGCGTCGTCTCCCTGACGGCAACCTGCTTCAGACGGGGATAGGTCGCGAGCGGATTGTCGATCATGATCTTGCGGACCAGATCTTGCGAAATCCCTTCAGGCAGCACCTCGTCGCCGTCGAATTGCCAGTGCGGATAGTCGGTCGAGAATAGAAGCAATTCATCCGACTGCATATGGTCAAACAGACGGTTCAACGTCGCCGGATCGGGCGGCGCATCGACCGGCTGCAGCGAAAAGCGGATGTTGCTGCGCACAATCTCGAGCGGCGCGCGGTCGACCCAAGGCGTTTCCATCCGCACCCCGCGCCAGAACTTGTGCAGCCGCCACAGATAGGCCGGCAGCCAGGTGAAGCCGGATTCCAGCATCACCATCTTCAGCTTCGGATGACGGGCGAACACGCCCTCCACGATCAGGCTGGTGAGCTGGGTCTGGAACGCGGCCGCCTGCGCCACATAGTCCTCGACATGATAGGAGCCCCAGCCGACCGAGGTCGGCGGATTGTGATAGGCGCTGCCGGCGTGAATGCCGACCGCGAGGCCCAGCCGTTCGGCGGCGGCGTAGATCGGCCAGTAGGCGCGCTTGCCGAGCGGCATGTCGCCCATGACCAGCATCAGCACCTGGACGAAGCGCTTGTCTTTGGCGCAACGCTCGATCTCGGCGACCGATTTCTCGATGCTCTGGGTCGGGATCACGATCGAGCCGCGCAGCCGCGGATCGCGGTCGAGCCACTCCTTGACCAGCCAGTCGTTCAGCGCCCGGCAGAACGCATCCTGCATGTCCTCGGAGAACACCATCTGCACACCGTAGAGCGGATTGCAGATGCCGTAGGCAACATCGAACCGGTCCAGCGCCTGCTTCTGCATGTCTTCGAGCCGGGAGCCCGGCTTGCCCTGCCCCGGCCGCCAGTCCGGCCGCGAGGAGATCGGCGATTGGGTCGGATAGGATTGCGACACCAGGTCGGTCATGCCGCGCGTCGTCACCTGGTCGCGCCAGTAGTCGTTCATGTAGGGCAACAGGCTGGTCAAATGCGGAACGGCGGGATGCAGATCGCAATCCACGCCACCGGGAAGCGGCGACGTCATGGTGTTTCCTCTCCGCCGGCGAGGGCGCGTTGTCCAGTCCCATTCAATCAGGGCAGCTCCCACGCCGCAACTCGGCAGGCGTGACCCTCCCGTGCTAGGAAGGCATGACTGGCGCCGCTGGTGTGCCGGACTTGGCGCGCTTTTCAGGAGTTGACATGAAAGATCTCGTTGCCCTTGCCGAACAGATCGCCGCGCAACTGGTCGCGCGGAAGCAGACCATTGCGGTTGCGGAATCCTCGACCGGCGGCCTGATCTCGGCGGCGCTGCTGTCGGTGCCGGGCGCATCGGCCTATTTCCTCGGCGGCGCGGTGGTCTACACCCGCGACGCGCGTCGGTTGCTGATGGACATTCCGGACGAGGCCATGAAGGGCATCCGCTCGGCATCCGAGCCCTATGCGAAGCTGCTGGCAGGCCAGATCCGCCAGCGTTTCGCGACCGACTGGGGCCTGTCGGAGACCGGCGCCACCGGACCGACCGGCAACCGCTACGGCGACGCCGCCGGCCATAGCTGCATGGCGGTGGCGGGACCGGCGCAGGCGGTGTTCACGCTGGAGACGGGAAGCGCGGACCGGCACGCCAACATGCATGCGTTTGCGAGGACCGCACTGGGGTTGTTGCTGGAGAACGTGTCGAAGTAGCCGGCCTGTCACGTTGGGCCACGATGGGACGGACGAGCGATCCCGCCAAAATATCGAAAACAACCCCATGCAAAGGAGCCCGCAGGGCGTTTGACGTGGATGCTCCCGGTTCGAAAACACTTTGACACGTCGGGCAAATCACCGGTATTTTTGCATCATCCCCGATTGATAGAACCGATCCCGGCCTCTGCTCCAGCCGCAGACGCGCCGCCGCGGCTGATGGCAACTGGGATTTGCGCAGAGCGCCGCCATAACTCCGCCGCGCCTCACCGCTCCCGGAACGAGCGCATCAGCTGGTCGCTGAACGGCTTCATCAGATAGGACAGCATGGTGCGGTCGCCGGTCTGCACGAAGGCTTCCACCGGCATGCCCGGAATGATCTTGACGTTCTCGCCGAGGCGGGCGACTTCCTTCGGCGGCATCGAGACGCGGATGGTGTAATAGCTCTGCCCGGTGCGCTGGTCGGTGGTGACGTCGGCGGAGACGCGGGTGACGACGCCGTTCAATTCCGGCGTGGTGTTCTGGTTGAAGGCCGACAGCCGCAGCAGTGTTTTCTGGCCGATCTGCAGCTTGTCGATGTCCTGCGGATTGACCTTGGCCTCGACCGAGAGGTCGTCGGCCCGCGGCACCACCATCATGATGGCGTCGCCGGCGGTGATCACGCCGCCCACGGTATGAACCGTCGATTGCAGGACGACGCCGTCCTGCGGCGCGCGGATGTCGATGCGGCGAAGCTGATCCTCGGCGGTGACCTTGCGCTCGACGAACTCGCCGATCTTGTCGTTGGTCTCGCGCAAATCCTTGGAGACCTCGCTGACCACGTCCTTGTCGACCTGGATGATCTGCAGTTCGGTCTCGGTGATCTTGCCCCTGGCCTGCGCGCGCGCGGCAATATATTGCGCGCGTTCGCCCGCCAGCCGCGCCAGGTCGCGCTCCAGCGTGGTCAGGCGCGAGATCTGGATCAGGCGCTGTTCGTAGAGCTGGCGAACGCCGACCAGTTCCTTTTCCACCAGCGCCAGTTCCTTTTCCTTGGCCTGCTCCTGCGCGGTCAGGCCGGCGATCTCCTCGTTGAGCTGCAACACCCGCTCGCGCAACTGCGACTTCTGCCCGGCGCGACCGAACACCCGGACCTCGAACAATTTGGTTTCGCTGGCGATGATATCGCGGACATCGGGATCGTCGGCGCGATCGGTCAGCATCGCCGGAAACCTGATCTTGTCGAGACCGCGCTGCTCGGCCTCCAGCCGCGCCGCGCGCGCCCACAATCCGTTCAGGGTCTTGACGACGATGGCGAGGCCCGCCTTGACCACGGTCTCGTCCAGACGCACCACGATGTCGCCGGCCTTGACGACGTCGCCGTCCCGCACCCGCACCTCGCCGACCACCCCCCCGGTCGGATGCTGCACCTTCTTGACGTTGGAATCGACGACCACCGAGCCCGGCGCGATCAGCGCGCCCGAAATCTGCACCGTCGAGGCCCAGCCGCCGAAGCCGCCGACCAGAACCAGCATCAGGGCGAGACCCAAAATGAGATGGGCGCGGATCGAACGGTGCGCGCCCTTCAGTTCCGCGGTCATGATTTGGCGCCCTTGGCGTCGGAAACGATCTTGATCGGCGTCGGCGCGACGCGTTGCAGCACCTGCCCGAGCACGGTTTCCTTCGGACCGAACGCCTGCATCCGGCCGTCCTTCAGCACCAGCAGTTGATCGACCGCCTCGATGCCGATCGGTCGGTGCGCCACCACGACCACGACCGCACCGCGCTCACGCGCGCCGCGCACCGCCCGCGTCAGCGCCTCGTCGCCCTCGCTGTCGAGATTGGAGTTCGGCTCGTCGAGCACGATCAGGAACGGATTGCCGTAGAGCGCGCGCGCCAGCGCCACGCGCTGGGCCTGCCCCGCCGAAAGCGCACCGCCCTGCTCGCCGATCTGGGTGTCGTAGCCGTCGCGCATCTTGATGATCAAATCATGCACGCCGGCTTCCTTGGCGGCGGCGATGATCGCGTCCGACGTCGCCTCGGGATCGAAGCGGGAAATGTTCTGCGCCACCGTGCCCGCGAACAGTTCGACGTCCTGCGGCAGATAGCCGATGTGACGGCCGATCACGTCGGAGGACCATTGATCCAGCGCCGCGCCGTCGAGCCGCACCTTGCCGCGCAACGGCGTCCAGACCCCGACCAGCGCCCGCACCAGCGACGACTTGCCCGAACCGCTCGGACCGATGACCCCGACGCCGCTGCCGGCCTCGACCGCGAAGGTCACGTCCTGCACGACCACGCGCGGTTCGCCGGGCGGTCCGACGCTGACGGCCTCGACCGACAGCCGCTTCGACGGACTCTGCAGCAGGGTCTGCGCGTTCGCCGGCGGCATCTGCTCCAATAGCTTGTTGAGGCGATGCCAGCTCTGGCGCGCGGCGACGAAACCTTTCCAGTGCGCGATCGCAAGATCGACCGGGGCCAGCGCCCGCGCACTGAGGATCGAGCCCGCGATAATGATGCCGGCGGAGGCCTCCTGGTGGATCACGAGATAGGCGCCGACCGCGAGCACCGCCGATTGCAGCATCATGCGCAGGACCTTGGCGATGGCGCCCAGCCCCCCGGCCACGTCGCTGGCGCGCTGGTTGCCGGCCAGATAGGTCTCGTTGGCCTCGCTCCAGCGTCTGGTGAGGCGTCCGGACATGCCCATCGCGACCAGTACTTCGGCGTTGCGGCGGCTGGTGGCGGCAAGGTCGTTGCGCCGCGCGGACAGCGACATCGCCTCGCGGGCCGGCGCGCGCGACATGAGTTCGGTGATGAGCGTGAGCGTCACCAGGATGATGGCGCCGACCAGCGCGGTGACGCCGATCAGCCAATGGAACGCAAAGCAGATCGCGAGGTAGAACGGCAGCCACGGCAGGTCGAAGAACGCACCCGGCCCCATGCTGCCGAGAAACGACCTGATATTGTCGAGGTCGCGCAGGGGCTGCAGGCCCTCGTTGCGGCCGCCCACCGTCAGCGGCATGCGCACCACGGTTTCGAACACGCGGGCGTGCAGGGCCTCGTCCAGCGCGGTGCCGATCCGGCCGAGAATGCGCCCCCGGATCAGGTCGAGCCCGCCCTGGGCGATGTAAAGGCCGGCGGCGAGGATCACGAGGCCGACCAGGGTCGGCACGCTGCGGCTCGGCAGCACCCGGTCGTAGACCTCGAGCATGAAAATCGAGCCGGTGAGATACAACAGGTTGATCATGCAACTCATGACGCCGACCCCGATCAGCGCATGGCGACAGGCGCGCAACGCCTCACCGAGTTCGGATCGCCGGACGCCGGGAGCGGCTGCCATAAATGCGTGTCTCTTCAAAAGGATCAGGTGACGCGGTGGTTTTACCGATGTTTTGGGACATCGTCCATTTATGTTACGTTAACCTGAATCCGGTTCATGGCGCGGCCGGCGGCTGAACACCGGAAGCGGACATTTCGGCCGTCGATTTGCAGTTAACGCGCGTTAACGCCGATTCGGTTGTTGAATTCGCGCTGGGAAGAGCAACTCGGCTCTGACGCCGAGCCTTGGTGGGGCGCAAACACTCAATCGGCAAGTTCGGGCCAACCCTAGGCCCAAGCCTCTGTCAAAATGGAACTTGTTGCCGCTATTTGCGTTATGCTGACATGAAACAAGGCGATATCTGGTATGTGACTTTTGGCCCGCACCGGGCGGACGAGGAAGCGGACGCCAGGGCCCGCTCGACCCGTACCTTCAGGTCGGAGGTAGATGCCAAGCTGTTTGCCTTGCAAATTCTTTCCAAGGGCTGGACCGCCAGCGCGGGCACGCTCAACCCCCATCAACCCAAGCAGGTCGTGGGACCGTCGCAGATCGAGCGCTGGGCCGATCAGGGGTTAGGTGGATAGTGAACAGCTGCGCTCCCTCCCCCGCAAGCGGGAGAGGGAGCGCAGCGACTGTGCGGCGACTAGGTTACGGCGGGAATTCGGGCCGGCTCGGCCAGCACGCAGCGGGCGATCCGGTCCGGCGTTACCTGCACATTGGGCGGCAAACGCTCGGTGCAGCGCGGCTGGGCGAACGAGCAACGCGGCGCGAACGAGCAGCTCGCCGGCGCCTTGTCCAGCGAGGGCGGCGTGCCGGGAATAGTCTCCAGCCGCTGGCCGCGTTTGGCGCCGTGGACGGTCGAGGCCAGCAATCCCTTCGCATAGGGGTGGATCGGCGTGCGGACGATGTCGCGCAAGCGGCCCTGCTCGACGATCTGGCCGGCATACATCACGGCGACGCGGTCGCAGATTTCGATGGCGACGCCGATATCGTGGGTCACGAAGATCACCGACATGCCGAACTCGCGCTGCAATTCGCGCAGCAGCAGCAGGATCTGGATCTGCACGGTGGCGTCGAGCGCCGTGGTCGGCTCGTCGGCCAGCAATATCTTCGGCTTGCAGGCAAGCGCCAGCGCGATCATCGCGCGCTGCCGCATGCCGCCGCTCATCTCGTGCGGATAGGCGGCAAGCCGGCGCCTGGCGGAGGGAATTCGCACCACCTCCAGCATTTCCAGGGCGCGCGCCATCGCCGCCTTCTCGCTCACGCCTTCATGGCGAATGACGCTTTCCGCGATCTGGCGGCCGATCGTGTAGACCGGATCGAGCGCCAGCGCCGGCTCCTGGAAAATCATGGAGACGGTCTGGCCGCGGAACGCCGAAAGCTCCTCGTCGTTCATCGCCAGCACGTCGCGCCCCAGCACCTTGACGCTGCCGGAAATCTGCGTCCGCTTCTTCGGCAACAGCCGCATCAGCGCCCGCAGGGTGACGCTCTTGCCGGAACCGGATTCGCCGAGCAGGCCGAGCACCTCGCCTTCGCCAAGCGTGAGCGAGATGTCGTTGACGGCATGCACCGTGCGCTCGCCGGTGAAGCGGATGCTGAGGTCGCGGATTTCGACGAGGTTGCTCATGCCGCCATTGCTCACGCCAGCTTCGGCGCCCGTTGGTGATAATCGGTGGCGCGCTGGAACGCCGCGCCGATCCGGACCAGCCCGGCCTCGTCAAAGGAGCGGCCGATCAACTGCATGCCGACCGGCAAGCCGCTCCCGGTGAAGCCTGCGGGTATCGAAAGCGAGGGCAGCCCGAGATAGTTGACCGGACGGGTGAACCGCGTGATCCGCTGGATCACGGCCTCCGCGTCCGGCCGGTTGCCGACATCGCTCTCGGCGATGGTCGCCGCCGGCATCGGCGCCACCGGCGCGATCACGGCGTCGGTGCCCGCCACCGCCGCCAGGTGCGCCGCCAGCGCCGCCCCGCGCCAGCGCAGCGCCTCGAGATAGGTCACGGCGGGAATCGCGAGGCCGTTCTGCAGCCGCATCAGGACCTGCGGGCCGTAATCCTGCGGCCGCTCGATCATCCACCGCTTGTGGAAGGCGGCGGCTTCCGCGGCGAGCACGATCTGGCAGGCGGCGGCAAGCTGGCGTTGATCCGGCAGGTTGACCTTGACGATTTCAGCGCCCTCCTTCTTGAGGGTGGCAATGGTCTCGTCGAGCACGCGCGCCACTTCGCCATCCAGATCCTCGACATAGAACGCGCCGGGCACGCCGATCTTCAGACCCCTGAGCGAGCCCTTGGCCGCGGCCATGTAGTCCGGCACCGGCAGCAGCGAGGCGGTGGGGTCCTCGGGATCGGCCCCCGCCATCAACCCCAGCAGCAGCGCGCAGTCCTCGACCGTCTGCGCCAGCGGGCCCACGGTATCGAGCGACTGCGACAGCGGCATCGCGCCGGCGCGGCTGACGCGGCCGACCGTGGTCTTGAAGCCGGTGACGCCGCAGAAATGCGCGGGCATCCGGATCGAGCCGCCGGTATCGGAGCCGAGCGCGGCAAAGGTCAGGCGCGCCGCCACCGCCGAACCTGAACCCGACGACGAGCCGCCGGTGATGTGATCGACATTCCAGGGGTTGCGCACCGCGCCGTAATGCGCGTTGTGGCCGGTCGGCCCATAGGCGAACTCGACCATCTGCAGCGAGCCGAGCCTGATCGAGCCGGCGTCCTTGAGGCGCTGCAAGGCGGTCGAGGTCGTGGTCGCGACGAACTCGCGACGAATCTTCGAGCCGCAGGTCACCACCCTGCCCTTGTCGTAGTACATGTCCTTGTGCGCCATCGGCACGCCATGCAGCGCGCCGGCCGGCTTGCCGCTGGCGAGCGCCGCATCGGCGGCGTCCGCCGCGGCCAGCGCCGCGTCCGGCTCGATCGCCATGAAGGCGTTGAGGCGCGGCTGCCATTGCGCGATCCGATCGAGGCAGGACTGCGTCGCTTCGCGCGAGGAAAGCTTGCGGTCGGCGATCGCCTTCGCGACCGAGACCAGCGACATCAGCGCCGGCTCGCCGCTCATTTCGACACCTGCGCGGCCTGCACCAGCAGGAAGCTCGCGGGCTCGAGATCCAACGGCAGTGTGCCGGCGACGGCTGCGAAGCCTTCGAAGGCCGGGCCGATGGAATTGGCGATCCGCGCGGATACCTCTGCGTCTTGCGGCACGCCCGCAACCTCGGTCATTGCCTTGATTTCCTTGGGCCCGGGTCTGGTCATGCGGCGTTCGCTCCCTTGTCGGTTTTCTTGTCAGTCTCGTTGGCCGGTGCGCGGCTGTGCCCCGAGCCCGGTATGGCCATGTAGCAGGCCACTTGATGGCCCATACTATCGAGGTCGCTGAGCTTTGGCGTCGCCCTGGCGCAGAGCGGCTCTGCAAACGGGCAACGGGTGTGGAACCGGCAGCCGCTCGGCGGATCGATCGGATTGGGCGGATCACCCGTGATCGGCGGCGTCTCGGTGCGGCTGTCGGGATCGGACGACGGCATCGCCGCCAAGAGCGCCCGCGTGTAGGGATGCGCCGGCGCATCCCAGACCTTGTCGACCGGACCGAGTTCGACCACTTCGCCGAGATACATCACCAGCACGCGATCGCTGATGTAGCGCACCACGTTGAGATCGTGGCTGATGAACAGATAGGTCAGGCCGAACTCGCGCTTGAGGTCGACCAGCAGGTTGAGCACCTGGGCCTCGACCGACTTGTCCAGCGCCGACACCGCCTCGTCCAGGATCACCAGCCGCGGCGACAGCGCCAGCGCGCGGGCGATGTTGACGCGCTGGCGCTGGCCGCCGGAAATCTCGTGCGGATAGCGGTTGGCGAAGGTTTCCGGCCGCAAGCCGACCTTGCCGAGCAGTTCGCGCGCCAGTTGCCGCGCATCGGCATCATCCATGCCGTGGACCCTGGGGCCGAACGCGATCGAATCCTCGATGGTCAGGCGCGGGTTGAGCGAGGCGTAGCTGTCCTGAAACACCATCTGCATGCCGCGCCGCAGCTCACGCAGCGAGAGCGCGCGGCCGACCTGCATGCCGTCATAGACGATGTCGCCGGCGTCGCGCTTCATCAGGTGCATCAGCAGCCGCGCGGTGGTCGACTTGCCGCAGCCGGATTCGCCGACGATGCCGACCGTTTCGCCCTTGGCGATGGAAAACGAAACGTCATCGACTGCGCGCACGGTCTTGCGGGCGCTGAACAGTCCGCCCCGCACCGGGAAATGCTTGGTGAGGCCGACCACCTGCAACAGCGGCTGGGCCGCGCCGCCGACGTCCTCGACCGGTTTCAGCAATGCGGCTGACGGGCTCGTTTCACTCATGCGTCAGTTCCTGATGTCCATGGCGCTGCGCAGGCCGTCGCTCAAGAGGTTGAAGCAGATCGATACCGCAAAGATCATCACGCCCGGCAACGCCGCCACCCAGGGGTTGACATAGATCGCGGTGCGCAGCGTGTTCAGCATCAAGCCCCACTCCGGCTCCGGCGGTTTGGTGCCGAGGCCAAGGAATGAGAGCCCGGCGGCGAGAATCATCGAAACCGAGATCAGCCCCGTCGCATAGACGAAGATCGGCCCGAGCACGTTGCCCAGCATGTGGACGCGCATGATGGTGAAGGGCCCGGCGCCGGAGGCGCGCGCGGCCTCGACGAAATCCATGTTGCGCACGCCGGTGGTGACGCTTTCCGCGACCCGGGTGATCTGCGGCACGAACACGATCGTCAGCGACACGATGGAATTGACGATGCCCGCGCCCAGCGCGCCCGAGATCGCAATCGCCAGCAGCACCGATGGAAAGGCGTAGAACACGTCGATCGTGCGCATGATGGCGGTGTTGAGCCTGCCGCCGACATAGCCGGCGACCAGCCCGAGCGTGGTGCCGATCCCGAAGGCGAGGATGACCGGGAGAATGCCGATGATCAGCGACAGCCGGCCGCCATAGATCAGCCGCGCCAGCATGTCGCGGCCGAGCTCGTCGGTGCCGAGCGGATAGTTCGGCGTGCCGATCTGACGGAGCCGGCGGATCATCGAGCCCTGATAGGGATCGGCGAGGCCGAGCCAGGGCGCACACAGCGCCGAAAGAAAGATCAGCGCCAGCACTAAGGCGCAGACCATGCTTACCTTGTCGCGCGCGATGCGGCGGCCGACGGTAGCCCAGTAGCCGCGCGCCTTGGTGGCGGGCGCGGCCTGCAGCGCGGTATCCGACATCACGGTCATGGCACGGCTCTTTTCCCGATCATGCTAGCCCCGCTTGATCCGCGGGTCGATCGCGGCTTGCGCGATGTCGACCAGCAAATTGAGGGCCACGAAGAACAGCGCCAGTACCAGGATCGTGCCCTGCAGCAGCGGCAGGTCGCGCTGGAAGATCGCGGAATTGAGCAGCAGCCCCGAGCCGGGCCAGGAGAACACGGTCTCGATCAGGATCGAGCCGCCGAGCATGTAGCCAAGTTGCAGCCCCATCACCGCCAGCGCGGTCGGCGCGGCGTTCTTGATAACGTGGCCGAACACGCCGGTTTCGCGCAGGCCCTTGGCGCGCAGCGCCTCGACGAAATCCTGCGAAAGGATGTCGCCGGTCAGCGCGCGGACGGTGCGGGTAACGATGCCCATCGGAATCACCGAGGTCGTGATCGCCGGCAGGATCAGGTAGCGCATGTGCTCCCAATCCCAGCCCCAGGCGCCGGAACCGCCGGGACCGGCGCCGACCGCGGGCAGCCAGTTCAGCTGCACCGAGAAAATGATGACCATGACCATGCCGAGCCAGTAATGCGGCACCGAGACGCCCGCGATCGCGATCGAGGTCGCGACCTTGTCGATCCAGGTGTCGCGGAAATAGCCGGCGATCAGGCCGAACATCAACCCGAGCGTGAAGCCGATCAGGGCCGCGGCAATCGCCAGGGTCACGGTGTTGCCGACCGCGCGCAACACTTCCGTCAGCACCGGGCGGCCGGTGGCGATGGAGTTGCCGAGGTCGCCATGCAGCGCCCGCCATATCCAGAGGCCGAACTGAACCGGCAGCGGCCGGTCGAAGCCGTAGGCGGTGCGCAGTTGCGCGGCAAGCTCCTGCGACGCATCCGCCGGCAGCACCGCGACCAGGGGATCGCCTGGCGTGATATGCACCAGCAGAAAGCACACCAGCGCGACGCTGAGCACGATCGGGATGACGTAGACGATGCGCCTGAGGATGTAGACGAGCACGGATGACTTTTTCTTCTTCCCTTCTCCCCTTGTGGGAGAAGGTGGCGCGCATTCATGCGCGCCGGATGAGGGGTTCTATCCGCGGAGATGGAAGTCGGTGATGAGGGATCTCTATCCGCGGAGAGATACCCCTCACCCGTCTCGAATGAGCTTCGCTCATTCGATCCACCCTCTCCCACAAGGGGAGAGGGGAAGCGAGTTCGATGCCGGCTACGGCGCGATCGACACCGGCGAGAAGTCGACGAACCAGCTCTTCGGTTGCACGAAGCCCTTGATCTTCGGGCTCATGGCGCGCGGCGAGACGTCGTGGGCGACATAAAGGAACGCCGCGTCGTCCACCGAGGCCGCGTGCAGTTCGGCGAGCGCCGCATCACGCGCCGCGGGATCGAAGGTCTGGCGGGCCTTGGTCACCAGCTCGTCGAATTTGGGGTTGTTGATGTAGCCCCAATTGTTCGAAACCGGCGGCGCCATCGACGACTGCAGGAACCGCACCAGGGCGAAGAACGGGTCCATCGCCGCATAGGTGACGTTGGTGGCGTTGGCGCCGTTGGCGGTGGGATCCTTGGCGCCGCGGCGCCAGTTGGTGAACAGCGTATTCCACTCGATGACGTCGAGCTGGACGTCGAAATAGCATTCGGCCAGCGCCTGCTGCAGGTACTCGTTCATCGGCAGCGGCTGCATCTGGCCCGATCCGGACGCCGAGGTCTGGGTCTTGACCGTCAGCTTCTTGCTCGGGCCATATCCGGCTTCCTGCATCAGCTTCTGGGCGGCCGGCTTGTCGTACTTGATCTGGAAGGTCGGCTTGCCGCGCCAGGGATGGCCGGGTTCGAAAGTGCCGGTCGCGGGCACCATCAGGCCGGCGAGCAGGCCGTCCCTGAGACCTTCGCGATCAATGCAGAGGTTGGCGGCCTTGCGGACGCGGATATCGTTCCAGGGCGAGCCTTCGACGCGCGAGAACTGCCACGGCCAGACATGCGGCGATTCATTGGCCTGGAGCTGGAAGCCGCGCGCCTTGATCTCCTTGACCGCATCCGGCGCCGGCGCCTCGACCCAGTCGACCTGACCGGACAGCAACGCCGCGGTGCGGGCATTCGCCTCCGGCATCGGCAGCAGCACCATCCTGTCGATCTTGGGCACGCGCGCCTTGTCCCAATAGCCCTCGTTCCTGACCAGTTCGAGCCGCTCGCGCGGCGTGAACTTCGACATCTTCCACGGGCCGGTGCCCGAGGCCTCCCTGGCGAACGCCGCCCAGGCGGCCTGCGACTTCGCCTTGGCGTCCGCACCCTCGGCGGCGTCAAACAGCTTCTGCCATTTCGAGGGGCTGGCCATGAACAGGTTGGTCAGATTGATCGGCAGGAAGCTGTCCGGCTCCTTGGTGGTCAATTCCACCGTCATGTCGTCGATCTTGCGCGCGGAGGCCAGCGTCGGCATGCGCGAGGCCGTGACGCCGACCTGGCTGGCGTCGAATTGCGGCGCATCCTGCTTCAGCACCTTGTCGACGTTCCAGACCACCGCGTCGGCGTTGAACGGCGCGCCGTCGTGGAAGCTGACGCCGGGCCGAAGCTTGAAGGTCCATTTCTTCTTGTCGGCGTCGTCAACCTTCCATTCGGTCGCAAGCCCGGGAATCATCACGCTCGGCTTGTCCGCCGATGACAGGTCCCACATCGTCAGCGCGTCATACATGGTCAGGCCGGTGAAGCGGTTGCCCTCAAAACCCTGATCGGGTTGCCCGAGCGTGCGCGGAATATCGGCGGCGGTCATGCCGATCCGCAGCACGGTTTCGGCGCTCGCCAGTTGCGGCAGCCCCACCACCAGCGCCGTTGCGAGCAGCCACGCGGTGGCCGTCCTGTTCGATTTCTCGTTACGCATTTGCAGCAATTCCTTCTTCGACCTGGGTGACTAATTCTTATGCAACTTCTTATGCAACTTATGCAACGCCTGTGCCAGAGACGGCGCCGCCTGAAAGCTGGTGCGATTAGCCGCACCATTGCTTGCGAACGGGCATACAAGCAGATGATCCGTCTGGCACCAAGCTTGCATCGAAGGCTCCACCCTCTCCCGATGGAGCTTAGCTCATGCGCACCCGAAATTCGACGCTTGTTGCGGCGGCACTGGCCCTGGGTGTTTCCGTGGGCTTGTCCTGGATTCCGGCACGGGCGGAAACCGTGGTGCGTTACGGCATTTCGATGGCGGATATTCCGCTGACCACCGGGCAGCCGGACCGCGGCGCCGGCGCCTACCAGTTCTCGGCCTACACGATCTACGATCCGCTGGTTGCCTGGGAGATGAACGTGTCGGAGCGGCCCGGCAAACTGGTGCCGGGGCTCGCCACCGAATGGAAAGTCGACGAGAGCGACAAGAAGAAATGGCGCTTTGCGCTGCGCAAGGGCGTCAAGTTTCATGACGGCAGCGAGTTCAATGCCGACGCGGTGATCTGGAATCTGGACAAGGTGCTCAACGAAAAGGCACCGCAGTTCGACAAGCGCCAGAGCGCCCAGGTAAGAACCCGCCTGCCTTCGGTGGCGAGCTACGCCAAGATCGACGACGCCACGATCGAGATCACGACCAAGGCGGTTGATTCCTTCTTCCCCTACCAGATGCTGTGGTTTCTGGTCTCGAGCCCCGCGCAATACGAAAAACTCGGCAGGGACTGGGACAAGTTCGCCAGCCAGCCTTCCGGCACCGGTCCCTTCAGGCTGACCAAGCTGGTGCCGCGCGAGCTCGCCGAACTGACCAGGAACGCCGGCTATTGGGACAAGAACCGGATTCCAAAGGCCGACAAGATCGTGCTGATTCCGATGCCGGAGGCGCTGACGCGCACCAACGCGCTTCTGGCCGGCCAGGTCGACCTGATCGAGACGCCGGCGCCCGACGCGGTGCCGCAGCTGAAATCCGCCGGCATGAAGATCGTCGACAACGTCACGCCGCATGTCTGGAATTATCATCTCAGCGTATTGCCCGGCTCACCCTGGACCGACATCCGCCTGCGCAAGGCGCTCAACCTCGCGATCGACCGCGACGCCGTGGTCGGCCTGATGAACGGCCTCGCCAAGCCCGCCAGGGGCCAGGTCGACCCGTCGAACCCGTGGTTCGGCAAGCCCGGCTTCGAGCTGAAATACGACGTCGCGGCGGCCAAGAAGCTGGTCCAGGAAGCCGGCTACAGCAAGGAAAAGCCGCTAAAGACCACCTTCGTCATCGCGCAAGGCGGCACCGGACAAATGCTCTCGCTGCCGATGAACGAATTCCTGCAGCAGAGCTTCAAGGAAATCGGCATCGAGATCGACTTCAAGGTGGTGGAGCTGGAGACGCTGTACACCGCCTGGCGCAAGGGCGCGGCCGACGAGCTCAACGCCGGCATCACCTCCAACAACGTCGCCTACCTCACCTCGGATCCGCTCTATGCCATCGTCCGTTTCTTTCATTCCGGCCAGGTCGCCCCTGTGGGCGTCAACTGGGGCGGCTACAAGAACCCGAAGGTCGACGCGCTGATCGACGAAGCCAAGCAGACCTTCGACGTCACGAGGCAGGACGAGTTGCTGGCGCAGGCGCACGCGCTGATCGTCGACGACGCCACGCTGGTATGGGTGGTGCATGATACCAACCCGCACGCGCTGTCGCCGAAGGTGAAAAAGTTCGTGCAGGCGCAGCACTGGTTTCAGGATCTGACGACGATCGGGCTGGAGTGAGGATTGGGCCTGCAACGGTCTATTTACAAGTAAGGATCGTCATACTCCGCGAAGGCGGAGTATCCAGTACGCCGCGGCCTCTCGATGAAATGGCGAATGCTCTGGAATACTGGATCACCCGCCTTCGCGGGTGATGACGATTGCGGATGAACTACTTCGTCAGCAGCGCGAACGCGCCGTTCCAGTCTTCTGGCGGCGGATTTTCCTGGTAGCCGCGGATCCGCGCCACGTACAGATGATAAAGCAGTTCCAGCGAATTCGCCTCGTCGGTCTTGCGGCCGCGCTCGATGGCGGCCAATGCGCCGTCCCAGTCTCGGCCGCGGTAGCAGGCGAGCATCTCGATCGTCAGGTTGCGCAGCCGCTGGAACCGGCCGGACTGCGCGGTGTCCTCGCGCCCGGCGATGGCATAGATCACCTCGGGCTCTTTCTTGCCCTTCACCATGATGAAGTCGAGTTCGAGGATCGCGAATTTTTCCTTGACCGCAAGTGCCGTCCTGGAGCCGACGATGATCGGAAACCCGTATTCCTTGGACTGGCCTTCGAGGCGCGAGGCGAGGTTGACGCTGTCGCCGAACACCGAATAGTCGAAGCGCATGTCGGACCCCATGTTGCCGACCACGCAGGTACCGGTGTTGAGGCCGACGCCGACATTGAGCGGGATGAAGGGTCGCCCCTGTTCCCGCGCCTCCTGCTCGCGCACCCGGTTGATCTCGTCGACGCGCTCCAGCATATCGAGCGCGGCCTCGCAGGCATTGACCTGATGGTCCTTGTCGTCGAGCGGCGCGTTCCAGAACGCCATGATGGCGTCGCCCATGTACTTGTCGATGGTACCCTTGCGGTTGAGGATCGCGTTGGTCAGGGGGGTGAGGAAGCGGTTCATCAGCGCGGTGAGGCCTTGCGGGTCGTTCTTGTAGGTCTCCGAAATCGAGGTGAAGCCGCGCATGTCGGAGAACATGATGGTCATCTCGCGTTCCTCGCCGCCGAGCACCAGCTTTTCCGGCGACTGGGCCAGCTGCTCGACCAGGGCCGGCGACAAATACTGGCCGAAGGCCGAGCGGATCTGCCGGCGCTGCGCCTGCTCGCGCACGAAGCTGGAAAAGATCAGGGTCAGGTAGATCGACATGGTCGACATCAGGGGATAGGTGAAATCGATCAAGAGCCGGTGCTGCGCGTAGAAATACGCCGACGTACCGACCAGCCCGCTCGCGAACGCAGCGCCAAGCGCGACCAGCGTCACCGGCCCGAACAGCGGCGCGAATACGATCACCAGGAGCCCGAACACCAGCGCGGTGCTGAATTCGATGACGATGCCGTAGATCGGTTGCGAGATGAAGGCCCCGGTCAATGCGCTCTCGAGCACCTGGGCGTGAATCTCGACGCCGGGCATCGCGCGCGAAACCGGCGTGGTCTTGATGTCGTTGAGGCCGACCGCCGAGGTGCCGATCAGCACCAGCTTGCCGGCGATCATGTCGGGCGCTACGGTCTTCTCCATCACGTTGATGACGGGGACGTAGATCGAGGCGTCGTTGCGGGCGTAATGTACCCAGAGCTGGCCGTTCCGGTCGGTCGGAATCTGCAGACCCTTGATGCCCACGCTCTTGATGCCGGCCTTTTCCGCCTTGATCAGGATGGTTCCCGAACCGGTGGCCACCCGCAGCATCTCGAAGGTCAGCGACGGCATGGTCTGGCCCTGCGCCAGCATCATCATCGGCACCCGCCGCACGATGCCGTCGCGCTCCGGCCGGATCGTGAACAGGCCGCGACCGGCGGCGGCGTGCTCCAGCACCGGCACGTTGCGCAACAGCCCGGGGAAATCGAACATGAAGCGTTGCGGCTCCTCGCCTAGCATGGCGAGCCCCGTCACCGGCAGGGTCTTGTCGAGGGTTGCGATTTCCTCCGGCAACCCGGATTCGCCGAGCACCACCCGCGACTTCCGGATGGCGTCGGCCAGTATCTGATCATTGCTCGGCAACGCCCGCAGCTTGGCGCGGGTTTCCTCGTCAAGGTTGGGAAAAGTATCGGCCGCAGCGGCGGGATTAAGCCGGTCCGGTTCGGAGAATACCGCGTCGAAGGCGATCACGACGGCGCCGAGGCGCGTCAGCTCGGTGACCAGCTCTGCAATCCGGGTCCGCGGCCACGGCCACTGCCCGAGTTTTTCCAGGCTCTTGTCGTCGATATCGACGATGGTGACCGGCCGCGCGGTCTTCTGGCGGGGGTCGAGCCGCTGGAAGAAATCAAAGGTCCGGACGCGAATTTCCTCGACCGGAGCCGGATCGAGGATGCGCAACGCGGCGAACCCGATCAGCAGCGCCAGGCACGCCAGCCGGGCATACCCGAAGCGCCGCTCGAACCATTTTCGCCATAGCCGGACTTGTTTCATCACGTTCGATTGTTCGCCGAACTGGCGGCGGCAGACAAGCCGGAAGGTGGCGCTGATACAGCGAAAACAGCCCGAAGCGGCGGGCCGCTCTACTTAGACGAGGTTCGCCACGATGAAGTCGCTCGCCTGCAGATTGGCGACGGCGAAATTCCTGAGGGTGATGCTGTCTTGATTATCGAGCGTGATTACGACGTCCAATTCGACCTGGCTTGCGTGAGCAGGCAGCCAGTCGTCGATGTTTCCGTTGTGGACGAACTCGGAATACGCCCGGAGATCGATACGATCCGCACCCAGCAGCTTAAAGTCGGTGATCTCGTCGGCGCTCGACGAATCATATTCCGGCGTGAAGACGAACTGATCGGCGCTGGCGCCGCCGGTCAGCGTGTCGTCGTCGCCGGATGCGAAAATGACGTCCTTGTCGTCCGTGCCGATCAGGGTGAGCGGACCTTCGCCGGCCTGGCGGAAGATGAAATTGACGGTGTCGGTGCCGCCAAGGTCATCTTCGACCGTGAGCGTGACCCTGTCGGTCTCCGGCTGCGGATCGTCGCCGGGATCGTAGGTAAAACCGTTGTCGAGCGTCTCGCTGATGTCCTCGAAATCGAGGTCATCGAGGTCGCCGCCGTCCGCAGGCGCCACACTGCTGGCGGGGTCGGCGGTTGTCACCGTCATATCAAAAGCGGCGGTTTCGTTGGCAGCCGAGAGGTAGAGACCGGACACCGTTACCTCCCCAGCGTCGCCGTACTCTGTGACCACGAACTGGTCGGTTCGGATCGTGAAGGTCGGCGCGTCGTTGATGGCGGTCACCGTCAGCGTTGCGGTATCCGAACTCACCGAGAAAGCCGTTGAGCCGCCCGATGCCGAGACATCGGCCGTCGTGCCCGGGACTCCCGTGGTTTGATCCCACGCCACGTAGGTGAGCGTGTCGGTCCCGCCGTCCTGTCCGTCCGGAACGAACCTGACCTTGTCGGTCGCGGCCAGCAGCAGGGCGAAGCCGGTTGGTAATTCCGGGAAGTCGACAAAATCGCTTCCGCCGGTGGAATATTCCCAGTGGCCGTGCGAACTGGTCGTGGCGGTGATCGCGATGCCTTCGAGTGCGCCGTGATCGACATCGGAGATGCTGGTTCCGAGCAGGGAGGCAACCGTCTGCCCGGTGTTTTCGGCATCGTCTTCGGTAATCGTCGGCAGTGTTGGAGTTGCAGCCGTAAGGACCGGCGCGTCGTTGGTACCTTCGATGGTGACCGTAAAGGTCCTGGGCGTGATACCGCCGTCGCCATCGTCGATTTCGACCGTGTAGGTCAGCGAGACCGACTCGTCCTCCGACAGGTAGTCGAACGCGGTCGAGGCCGCGGAGAAATCGAGATCGACCGACCCATCCGACAAACCGGAATCCTTCGTCACCGCTCCCGCCGTCACCAGCGCGATCAGGTCCTCATCGGTCAGGCCCAGCCCATCAATATCCCCGTCGAGTGCGACGCCGGTGATCGTCGCGGCATGACCGGTATCGGTCAGATCGAGGTCAGTGAACGTCACCGCGATGGTCGCGGTCAGCGGCTCGCTATCGGCCTGTTCGTCGAAGACCTGCGGCGCGATCGCATCGATGACCGGCGCGTCGTTGGTGCCGGTGATGGTGACCTCGATGGTGCGATCGACCGTACCGCCCTTGCCGTCGCCGACCGTAATCGTGAACTGCTCGATTTTGGTCTGGTTTTTTGCCAGATATTCGACCTTCGAGCCCTCAACGCTGTAAGTCCAGTTGATGACGCCGCCCACACCGTTGACGGTGTCCGGATTGACCGACGCGCTCAGCGAGCCCAGCGCGCCGGCGGAAGCGGTGACGGTCGGGCCGATGGCGTGGGTATCCGTAAGATCGACATCAGTCAGCGCAATCGCACCGCTATCCGAGAGGTCAGCGGGCGCCACCTGCTCGGTCACCGCGCCCGTCACATCGGCCGAGGCGACGACGGGGTAGTCATTGGTGCCGGTGATGGTGACGACGAAGGTCTTCTCCGTCACGCCGCCGTCATGATCGTTGACCGCGAGCGTATAGGTCAGCGTCAGCTTTTCGTCCTTGGCCAAATAGTCAAATACGGTCGAGGCCGCAGAGAACGACAGGTTGAGCGAGCCGGCCGACGAGCCGGACGTCTTGCTTGGGGTAGCTACGCTCAGCAGCGCGATCAGTTGCGCCTCGCTGAGCGCAAGACCCCCCGTCTTCCCCGACGCCGCCACATGGGTGATCGCGGCGGTATGGCCGACGTCGGTCAGGTCAAGATCGGTGAAAGTGACAGCGATAAGGGCGGCCAGCGCGTCAGTATTTGTGGGCTCTATCAAGTCCTGCTGCGCGATCGAGGCGATAAGCGGGGCGTCATTGCTGCCGTTAACGGTGACAGCGACGTCCTGCGACGTAATCCCACCGTGATAATCCTTGACCTCCACCGTGTAGGTCAGCGTCACCGCCTCGCCATCGGCGAGGTAGTCGAACCACGAATCCGGCGCTGAGAAACTCCAAGCCTGCGAACCCGTCGCGCCGCCGGTGGAATCAGTCAGCGCCCCAAGCGACAGCCAGGAGAGTTGGACAGCACCGCTTGCCAGGCCGGCGAGCGTGCCCGACGCGCTGACGCTGTTGAGGATCGTCACGGTGTGGGTATCGGTCCAGTCCGCGTCTTTGAAAGTCACCGCGCCATTGGCGGTATCCGGCGTCGGCGCGCCCTGGGTATCGGCGATTTCCGTGATCGTGCCGACCTGCGGGCTACCGATGACAACCGGCGTGTCGTTGGTGCCGGTGATCTCAACCGTAAATGGCTTGGTGACGATGCCGCCGTGGCCGTCATTAACGGTTGCAGTGTAGGTCAGCGTCAGAACCTCGCCGTCGGCGAGAAAATCGAATGCGCTGTCGGCGACGCTGTAGGTCCAGCTTGCCGAACCGTTGTTGGTATTGCCCGGGGCCTGAACCACCGTGAGCGCCGCATCAACCGCGTCGAGCTGACCGGCCGTCAGCGTGAAGCTAACATCCGCCGCGCTCAGGTAGGTGTAGGAGGTAAAGGCTGCGCTCACCACCGGGCGGTCCGTCAAGTCCGCATCGGTGAAGCTGATGGTGCCGGATACGGTATCGAGATCCGTCGATCCCGTCGGGTTCGGCTGGTTCTCGTTCGACAGCTCGGCGAACGCGGCGCTGGTCGCCGCGATGGTCGGTATGTCGTTGGTGCCGATGACCTCGACGTCGTCGCCTTCGATCGACACCGTGATCGGCGTGGAGATGACGCCGCCATGGCCGTCATCGACCTGGGCGACGTAGTTCAGTATCAGCGTCTCGCCCTTGGCGATGAAGTCGAAGGCGCTGTCGGCGATGCTGTAGGTCCAGGTCGCGACGCCGTCATGGGTATTGGTCGCCGCCTGCACCACGGTCAACGGCACCTGAAGTGCGCCGATTGCGGCCTTCTGCGCCGCCGTCAGCGTCAAAGTGACGTCGTTGCCTTCAGCGTCGTAATAACGAAACGGATCGACGGTCGAGATAGCGGCGCTGACGACCGGACGGTCGGTCAAATCAGGGTCGGTAAAGACGACAGTGCCGGTTACGGTGTGGATGTCGGAATTGCCGGTGCTGTCGATCTGCTCGGTAATCTGGCCGCCGGTCGCGGAGATCGTCGGCTTGTCATTGGTGCCGGTGATCGTGATCGTGAGCGGGATAAATGTGGTTTCGTTGTTCGGCGCAAAATTGTTGTCGACCCGCGCCAGATAGGTCAGCACCAGCGTCTCGCCGACGGCGAGGAAGTCGAACGCGCCATCCGGCACGCTGTAGGTCCAGGTCGCGGTTCCGACGTTCTTGCCGGCGGGATCCTGGATGACCGAAAGCGGCACATCCACCGCCGCGATCGCGGCCAGTTGCTCCGCCGTCAAGGACGCGGTGAGATCGGCCTGCGCTGCGTCCTGATAGGTGAAGCTGGAAAACGCCGCACTGACGCTGGGAACGTCGCCTTGATTGAGGGAGAGATAGCTGACGCCGCCGGATGCGGTGTTGAGGGCCGCGCTGCCGGTTGTATCCAGCACTTCGGCCAGCGCGCCGCCGGACGCATCGGCGGACGGCGGCCCCGGAATGCGATCTCGCGTGGTGGGCGGCCCCTGGCTCGCGGCGGAGACGAACCCGTCCGGAACGCTGACCAACTGAACCGTCACCGGGACGATGTCGCCGCCGGCCAGCTTGACGAGCATGTTTTCGGGAACGACCGTGTCGGTAAAGTTGTTCGTCTGCTTGGTGTTCGGGTTGTTGAGGTCGCTGAACTTCAGTGAAAAGACGTCGGTGATGATCTTCTGCGCGTCAGGCGAAAGTTGCACGGACGACTGGAAGCTGACCCCGCCCTGGCCGTTGATAATGGTCTGCGTGCCGGCGCGGTTGACGGTCGCGATCGGCGTCAGCGTGGTCTTGTCGTACAGGATGTAGGAGCCGGTGGTGCCATCAGGCTCGACCAGCACCTGGAACTTCGCCGGCGGCGCGCCGCCCTGACCCGGCACCTCGAAATCAATCTCGACCAGAACCGCGGTGCCGCGGATGCCCATGGTCGCAACCGGCGTGTCGACCTTCATGTCGCCTTTCTTGGCGGTAGCGCCGGCGACGAAAGAAATCGTCCCCTGCACCAGGCTGAGCAGCGACTTGTTGTCCGACCCGTTGGGGTCGTAGATCATTTCGTTCAGCACCATCCTGGCGTTGGAGGCGAGGCCGAACACGGTGCCATCAATGAAGGTGATGCCGAGCGTCGAATCCGAGCCGGCCTGCACCACGTCGCCCTTGTGGACGGTGTCGCCCTGGTTCAGCATGATCGAGACGCCGTTGCGAACCGCGGTCGCCGAGCCCGCCAGCTTGCTGACATGGCCGATCATCTGGGGCGCCACGCTGGCGCTGCCGTCGGCCTGCGCGAACTGGGTGTGCCCGGTCAGCGCGTTGACGATCTCGCCGGTGAGGTGGGCGCCATCCGGCGAGGCGAGCGTCGCCCGCTTCTCGCCCTTGAAGTAATCCTCCAGCACCAGCTCGCGGCCGTTTCGAGACAGGATCAGGTCGACGCCCGACCGCTTGAAATCCCCGGAGAACAGAAGCTGGGCGTCGGGAACGACGATGGCGCCAGCCGGCGCGTGCGTCGAGACACTGCCGATATTCAGGCTTCCAAGCGGCTGCGCGCCTTGGCCATCGGACAGCAGGTCGGTAAATTTGCCGGCCAAGCTCAAATTGGCACCATTTCTGCTAAGGTTAATATTTATACAATATTCAAAGGTCTAAGCTTGCATATCACTAGAAGGTCCCGCACGGAACCATCCATTGCTTGTGAATTCTGCGGAGTATGGCGCCTGCCTGATCAATCGGCGCGGACGGTGAAAAGTAAAATATAGTATTGATTTCCAAAGGATGTCAAAAATCCCCTGATTCGGCAGTCCAATAAGTACCAAACAAACACATGAAGCATAAATAGAAATTTTATACTTGTCTAAACTCTAGTTCAAGCTCCATGGCTGGCGTAAGACGTCATTCCCCGCCTTGGAAGCGTGAGCGCGCCGGCAAACTATTCGTCACCAGCCGGGACGTTAAGGATAAAGCGCAGTTAGGGCCGGCGCGCAACAGGTCAATAAAATCTTCAACGTTGCAGTAATGCGTCATTGGCGCTGTTTCGCGCTTTAGGGCCTGAAACGCCTGCCTTTAAGCCCTTCAAAAGCCCCCTCCCGCCATCCTGCCCCTAGCGATATGATCCGGTCACGAGCAGGCATGACCAGCCCGCCGATGCCCGGACAAGGGGTGTCAGATGGGGTTCTCGGTCTATTCGCGCGCACTGCGCGCGGGCATCGTCGTGTGTGGTTTGGCCTGGTTCGGTCCGGCGAATCTCCGGGCTGAAACGCCGGAGCGCCCCGCATCGGCCGTCCTGGTGCAGCGGTCGAGCCAGCCGTTCGGGCTTCCCGCTTTCTCCCTCGCCGGCGGCGGATTGCGCGACAAATGGCTGGGCGTGCAGCGCCGCCTTGACGACGAAATGGTTCAGCTTGCGCTGTGCGAGGGCGACCGCGACGGCTGTGTGTCTCCGGCCGCGCTCAAATTCCTTGATATCGTCGAGGCCGCGCGGCTCCGCGACGGCCGCGCCCGGCTTGGCGAAATCAACCGCGCGGTCAATCTGGCCATCCGGCCGATAAGCGACATCGCCCAGCACGGCCAGATCGACGTCTGGACTTCGCCGCTGGCCACGCTGGCGCGCGGTGGCGGCGATTGCGAAGACTATGCGATTGCAAAATTCGTCGCGCTGCGCCGGGTCGGCATCGCCGCCGAAGACGTGCGGATTGTGGTGATGCACGACACCATCCACGGCGAGGACCATGCGGTGGCCGCCGCGCGCCTCGATGGACGCTGGCTGACGCTCGACAACCGTCGCATGGCGATGGTCGAGGATTCCGACGTCAGAAACTTCCGGCCGACATTCGTCATCGATCAGCACGGCGTGATGCGATACGCCGACCCGCCCCTGCTGGCCGAGGCGCCAATCGTCGTAAGTTCTCTCCCCGACCTGCCCGCGACAGCCGCACCAACCGATTGAGAAAAATCGCGGAAGCCTGATTGAGCGGGCGTCGGTCGATTGCTGGCGGGCCACGCTTCGATGCGAGGGTTCATGGTGCGGTGCAGCCGAAAATGCACAGGCCTTCCATTTGGCAAAAAAATGACGGTGCCCATTTTCTCTTTTCGCTTGCGCATGTCGCCTTGATTGACGTCGTCGTTCTCACCGACATACCATCCCGCCAGATCCGACAGAGATCAGGGGAGGAATGAGATGACACAATCGTTGCGCGTCGATTCGTTTTGCCGCTTTTTTCCTGAAACCTTCTTGTCCCTACATCGCCTGGCGCGGACCGCGATCGCCATCGGCGTAGGCTTTACGCTATGCGGCGGCGGCGCGCTGGCGCAGGCTCCCGCCAAGGGTTCGCCCGACCATATCAGAAGCGTTACCTCCGCTGTCGATGGTGCATCGATCAAGGCCAACACCGCCACGTCGAATGACTGGCCGACCATCGGCCTCGACTATGCCGAAACCCGCTTTTCCAAGCTCAACAAGATCAACGCCGACAACGTCAGGAATCTCGGGCTGGTGTGGAGCTATCCGCTCGAATCGTCCCGCGGGGTCGAAGCGACGCCGGTCGTGGTCGACGGCATCATGTATCTGACCGCGTCATGGAGCGTGGTGCATGCCATCGACGCCCGCACCGGCAAACGGCTGTGGACCTACGATCCGAAGATCGACCGCGAGAAGGGCTACAAGGGGTGCTGCGATGTCGTCAATCGCGGCGTCGCGCTGTGGAAGGGAAAGGTCTTTGTCGGCGTCTATGACGGGCGGCTGGTCGCGCTCGACGCGGTCACCGGCAAGGTGGCCTGGGAAAAGGACACGCTGATCAGCAAGGAACCCGCCTACACCATCACCGGCGCGCCGCGCGTGTTCAACGGCAAGGTCGTCATCGGCAATGGCGGCGCCGAATACGGCGTGCGCGGCTATGTCACCGCCTACGACGCCGAGACCGGCAACCAGGCATGGCGCTGGTTCACCGTTCCCGGCGACCCCGCAAAGCCGTTCGAGGATGAATCGATGGCGGCCGCGGCCAAGACCTGGGATCCCGCCGGCAAGTACTGGATCAACGGCGGCGGCGGAACGGTCTGGGACACCATCACCTTCGATCCCGAGTTGAATCTCGTCTATATCGGCACCGGCAACGGCTCGCCCTGGAATCGTGACCTGCGCAGCCCCGCGGGCGGCGACAATCTCTATCTGGCGTCGCTGGTCGCGCTGAACGCCGACACCGGAAAGTATGTCTGGCACTATCAGCAAACCCCCGGCGATCACTGGGATTACACCTCCACCCAGCCGATGATCCTGGCCGACCTCACCATCGACGGCGCACCGCGCAAGGTCATCCTGCATGCGCCGAAGAACGGCTTCTTCTTCGTCGTCGACCGCACCAACGGCAAGTTCATCTCGGCCAAGAACTTCGTCGATGTGAACTGGGCGACCGGCTACGACGCCAACGGCCGCCCGACCGAAGTCAAGGAGGCGCGCGGGGACGCCCCCTATGACAGCATTCCCGGCCCGTACGGCGCCCATAACTGGCACCCGATGTCGTTCAATCCGCAGACCGGCCTGGTTTACCTGCCGGCGCAGGGCGTGCCAGTCAACCTGACGCCAGAGAAAAGCCTGACCCATAACGCCCAGGCGCCGGGCAAATTCGCTTCCGCGGCCGGATGGAACGTCGGCTTCGTGCTGAACGGCACGCCGCCGAAGGCGCCGGCGTTCGGACGGCTGCTGGCATGGGATCCCATCAAGCAGAAGGAGGCCTGGCGCGTCGAACACGTCGCGCCGTGGAACGGCGGCACGCTGACCACGGCCGGAAATCTGGTGTTCCAGGGCACCGCCGACGGGCGCTTCATCGCCTACAATGCCACCACAGGCGAGAAGCTCTGGGAATCTCCGACCGGCACCGGCGTGGTCGCGGCGGCCTCGACCTACATGATCGACGGCGAGCAATATGTGTCGATCGCGGTCGGCTGGGGCGGCGTATTCGGCATGTCGCAACGCGCGACCGAATTGCAGAGTCCGGGCACGGTCTACACTTTCGCGATCGGCGGCAAGGCGCCGCTGCCGACTTTCGTGAAGTACCAGACCGAGGGGCTGTTGAAGGGGATCAAGTATGACCCGAAGGATGTTCCCGAAGGCACCGCGATCTATGTCGCCGCCTGCGCCCAATGCCACGGCGTGCCCGGCGTCGACAAGGGCGGCAATGTCCGCAATCTCGGCTATGTCTCGACCGAGGCCATCGCCAATTTGAAGAACTTCGTTTTCAACGGCCCGTTCCGCGACAAGGGAATGCCGGATTTCACCGGCAAGCTGAAGGAGGAGGACATTCCCAAGCTGCAGGCCTTCATCCAGGGCACCGCGGACGCGGTGCGGCCGAAGTGACGCGAAGCGTCATTCCGGGATGGTGCGCAAGCACCAGACCTCAGATGCGCAATTGCGCATCGGGGGATCTCGAGATTCTCAGGTGCGCAATTGCGCACCATAGTTCGATGCTTCGCATCGCCCCGGAATGACAGCGCAAAAGCAATAGGGCTGCGCGATCATCTCGCGCAGCCCTTTGTCATTTCAATCTTCTGTCGCTAGCCCTTCGCTCCGGGAGCGAAGCGCCAAGTCAGAACATCAAGCCTTCCTTTACCAGCACCCAGCGGCCGTTCTTGATCTGCTGGACCTGGGTAATGGTGTTGGCGAGGTGATCGGTCTTGGAGAACTTGGTCGGCGGCGAGTTGAAGATATCGAGGAACTTGTCGCCGGATTCCAGCGCATCCATCATCTTCTGCCCGGTCAGGTCCTTGCCGGCCTTGTTGGCGTAGAAGGCAAAGGTCATGATGGCGTTGTAGCCGATGATCGCCTGCGTGTTGGCGTCGGTGCCGAACATCTTCTTGTAGTTGGCAAGCCAATCCTTGACCTTGCCCTTCGCCGTATCCTCGTAGGGGATTTCGAAGCCAGAAGCCGCGTAGAGGCCTTCGACCGCATCCTTGCCGAGCGCCGGCACTTCCAGCACGTTGGTGGGCGTGGCGCCGAGGAAGGTAACGTCCCAGCCGAGCTTCTTGGCCTCGCCCATCGCGCCGATGGTTTCGCGGATCACCGTGCCGAGCACGACCATGTCGCAACCATCGGCCTTCATCTTGGCGATCTGCGCGCTGAAGTCGGAGGCGCCGCGCTTGTAGCTGGTGATGGAGGCCGCCGTCAGCTTCATCGCCGCAACCTGCTGGTTGAAGCCGTCAAGCACGTTCTTTCCGTATTCGTCGTCCTGGTGCATGATGCAGGGCTTCTTGAAGTTCTTTCCCTCGATCATGTACTTGACCGCCGCGCGCGTGCTCTCGACGTACGGCAGCAAATTGTTGAACTTCAGCCTTTCCTGCGGCTTGGCCGGATCGAACTTGAAGGTGAATTCGGCGGCCGTCAGCGGGAACAGCTGCATCACGCCGGCGTCGAACAGGATGTCCTGGGCGGCCAGCACGGTGGGCGAGCCCATCGGACCGACCATGGCGAAGATCTTGTCGCGCTCGACCATCTTCTGCGACGCCAGCACCGCGCGCTTCGGATCGTAGCCGCTGTCTTCCAGGATCATGCGGATCTTGCGGCCGTGGATGCCGCCGGCGGCGTTGATTTCCTCCACCGCCATCTTCATGCCGTTGGACACCGGAACGCCCCAGACCTTGATCGGACCGGACAGGTCCTGGTGGGTGCCGATGACGATCTCGGTCGCCGAGATGCCTTCATTGGTGATCTTGGTCTGGGCTGCGGCCGGCAGCTGGGTCAGCGCAAGGGCGCTCACCGCAAGGCCCAACGCCCTTAACGATTTCGACATTGCAACATCCTCCTTGTTGGCCCGTGTGGGGCGAAGGGGGGGCCGTCTCGGTCCTTCGCCGCTTCCGAAAACACTGCTTCAAGTTCCGCGTGCCTACGCCACCGCCCGTTCGCTGTACATGGCCTCGATCTCGGCCGCGTAACGCTTGTTCACGAAACTGCGTTTCAGCTTCATGGTCGGCGTCAGTTCCTCATCCTCGGGCGTCAGCTGGCGTTCGATCAGGAAGAACTTCTTGATGGTCTCGACCCGCGCAAAGTTGACGTTGACCGCCTCGATCTCGCGCTGGATCAGGCTCTGGATCTCCGGCGCCCGACACAGGCTGGCGTAATTGGTGAACGGAATATCGTGGTCCTGCGCGAACTTCTCGACATTTTCCTGGTCGATCATGAGCAGGCAGGTCAGATAGGGCCGCTTGTCGCCGATCACCACGGCGTCGGAGACGTAGGGCGAGAACTTGAGCTGATTCTCGATCTCCGACGGCGTGATGTTCTTGCCGCCTGACGTGATGATGATGTCCTTCATCCGGTCGGTGATCTTGACGAAGCCTTCATTGTCGATCGAGCCGACATCGCCGGTATGGAGCCATCCCCTGCTGTCGATGGTTTCAGCGGTCTTTTCCGGCTGATTCAGGTAGCCCATGAACAGGAAATCGCCCCTGATCAGGATTTCGCCTTGCGGCGAAATCGCGACCTCGCCCCATGGCGCGGCCTTGCCGACCGAACCAAGCTTGATGCGCTCGGACGGCATCAACGTGGCGACGCCGCAGTTTTCGGTCTGGCCGTAGACCTCGCGCATGTCGAGGCCGAGCGCCAGATACCAGCGAATCAAATCCGGGGCGATCGGCGCCGCGCCGGTAAAGGCGACCCGGCAACGATCGAGCCCGAGCATGCGACGGATATTGCGGAACACCAGATAATAGGCGGCGCCATTGGCCAGCCGCAACCACCATGGCGGGGTGTCGCCCTGCAGCCTGTACTCGGTCATGCGATGGCCGATGGCGAGCGCTTTGCGGTACATCCAGTTCTGGAACGCGGTCGCGTCCTTCAGCGCGATCGTGGTCCCGGAATAGAACTTCTCCCAGATTCGCGGCACCGCGAGAAAGGCGGTCGGCTGCACCTCGCGCAGATTGTCCGGCACCGTTTCCGGGCTTTCGGCGAAGTTCATCACCGACCCCAGCGCCAGCGATATGTAGTAACCGCCGACCCGCTCGGCGACATGACAGAGCGGCAGGAAAACCAGCCGTTCTTCGGCGTCGGTGGACGGAAACAGGTCGTTGGCATGGCGCATCTGGTACGTCACGCTGCGATTGGAATGCATCGCACCCTTTGGCGGCCCCGTCGTGCCCGACGTATAGACCAGAATGGCGAGGTCGTTGACGCCACGGCTGTCGATCATCCGGTCCCACAGCGCCTCATTGCCCTGGGCGTGGTTGCGCCCAAGGGCAGTGAATTCGGCCAGCGACAGCACCATCGGATCGATGAAGCCGCCCAGGCCTTCCATGTCGAACACGACGATCTTCTGCAGGGTCGGGCAACGCGCGCGGCACGACAGGATCTTGTCGAGCTGCTCCTCGTCCTCGGCAAAGACCACCTTGGTCGCGGAATCGTTGATCAGATACTCGACCTGCACAGCCGAGTCCGTCGGATAGATTCCGGACGAAACGCCGCCGGCGCACAGGATGCCCATATCGGCATAAACCCATTCCGGCACCGCGTTGGCGATGATCGAGGCGACGTCGCCGGGCCTGAAGCCTATGTCGTGCAGGCCATAGGCGATGTCCTTGGAAATCTGCAGCCATTCGCGCCAGCTGGTCGGCTGCCAGATGCCGAATTTCTTCTCGCGGATCGCGGGGCGGTCGCCGCGGGTTTCGACGGCGAGCAGAAAACTCTTCGCGATCGTGTCGGCGACCGTCACAACTGCCGGTCCGGCCATGCTTGTCTTCCTCCCTCTATCGCCTGCCTCAGGCGCCAGCTTACCAACCGGTCTTTTCTCGAAGCAGGGCCTGAATTTAGCTCGAAGTCGCCGGGAACGCCATGCTCTTGCCTGCGACCGTTAGCGCCAGGTTTTCTTCTTTTTCCAGCGCCGTTCGCCGCGGGCGCCCTCTTCCTTGGCGCCGAGATAGAACTCCTGGATGTCCTTGGAACCCATCAGCCGCTCGCAGGTGTCGTTCATGACGACCCGGCCGATTTCCAGTACATAGCCGTAATGGGCGGTTTCCAGCGCCACCTTGGCGTTCTGTTCGACCAGCAGGATCGACATGCCCTGCTCCTCGTTGACGCGCTTGATGATGGTAAATATTTCCCTCACCAGGATCGGCGACAGGCCGAGCGACGGCTCGTCCAGCAAAAGCAGGGTCGGACGGTTCATCAGCGCCCGCCCGATCGCCAGCATCTGCTGCTCGCCGCCGGAAAGCTGCCCGGCCGGCTGGTTGATCCGCTCCTTCAACCGCGGGAAGTACCCATAGACGCGCTCGAGATCCTCGGCGACGCCGTCGCGGTCGCGGCGCGGATAGGCGCCCATCATCAGGTTCTCGCGCACCGAAAGGAACGGGAACACCTCGCGTCCCTCCGGCACATGGCTGACGCCGAGCCGCACGATCTTGTCGGCCTCCATGCTCTGGATCGGTTTTCCCATGAATTCGATCGAGCCCTTCTGGGGATCGAGAATGCCGGAAATGGTCTTGAGAACGGTGGTCTTGCCGGCGCCGTTGGCCCCGAGCAAGGTGACGATGCGGCCGCGCGGCACCTCGAGGCTGATGCCGCGGATCGCCATGATCGGCCCGTAATAGCTCTCGATATTGCTGAGCTTCAGGATGATGTCGGCAGCGCTCATGGCATCATCCTCATGCGCCGAGATAGGCGGCAACGACGTCGGGATGGCGCTGCACCTCCGATGGCGTCCCCATCGCGATGACGCGGCCGTAGTTGAGCGCAATCACCCGGTCGGAGACCCGGTTCACCAGCGACATGTCGTGTTCGACCATCAGCACAGTGATGCCGAGTTCGGTCTTCATGTCGCGGATCCAGAACGACATGTCGGTGGTCTCCTCGACGTTGAGCCCGGACGACGGCTCGTCCAGCAGGATCAGCTTCGGCTCGGAGCACAGCGCCCGCGCCAGCTCGATCACCTTACGAACGCCGTAGGGCAGCCCGGAGATCAGCTTGTCGCGATAGGCTTCGAGGTCAAGGAATTCGATCACCTGCTCGACGCGGCGGCGGTGGACTTTCTCGCTCGCCCGCACGCTCGGCAGGAACAGGAATTCCTGCCACAACTGCGTGGTGGAATGCCGGTGGCGGCCGACCAGCAGGTTGCTCAGCACCGACGAGTTCTCGAACAATTCGATGTTCTGGAACGTGCGGGCGATGCCCAGTTTCGCGATGTCGTAGGCCGGCTGCTGGGTGATGTCCTGATCTTCAAAGAATATCCTGCCAGAGGTTGGCGGGTAAATGCGCGAGATCAGGTTGAAGATCGAGCTCTTTCCGGCGCCGTTGGGGCCGATGATCGAGAGAATTTCGCCCTTCTCCACCGCAAAACTGACCGAGTCGACCGCCTTGAGGCCGCCGAAGTGCAGGGACAAATTGTCGGCGCGGAAGTAACTCATCGGTTCCGCTCCGATTTCACGTAGATCTTCTGGCGCTTGAAGGTGGCGCGCTTGTAGAGCGGGAACAGCTGGAAGAACAACTTGATCTTCAGCCAGCGCCCGTACAGGCCGAGCGGCTCGAACAGCACGAACAGCACGATGATCACTCCATAGATCGCGCCCTTGAGGCCATTGGCGGATGCGACGGCGGCGACGTTGCTCTGGATCTTCGCCACGGTCGCGCTGCCGGCGCCGAACGCCGCGGCGACGCCGGCGATGATGCCGGGCAGGTCGTCCTTGAGATAGGTCAGGAACGGATCGATCATGACCAGGAAGATCGCACCCAGCACCGCGCCGTGCAGGCTGAAAGTGCCGCCGATCAGGATCACGATGATGAACTCGATCGAGAGCAGCAGCGTGAACATTTCCGGGCTGATGAACGACAGCTTGTGCGCGAACAGGACGCCTGCGAACCCCGTGATCGCCGCGCTGATCGCAAACGACTTCACCTTGTAGAGCGAGACGTTGACGCCCATGCTGCGCGCCGCCGTTTCGCTGTCGCGGATCGCGAGAAAGGCGCGACCGGTCGGCGAGCGCAGCAGATTGAGGGTGCCGATGATGGCCAGAATCAACACCCCCAGGCACAGGAAGTAGAAGGTCGGGCCGTCGCGCGGCACCGTGAAGCCGAACATGCTCAGGGTCTTGACCCGCATGCCCTCATTGCCGTGGGTGACGCTTTCCCAGCGGGCCAGCACTTCCTCGACGATAAAGGCGAAGGAGATCGTCGCAATGACGAGGTAGATGCCTTGCAGCCGTAACGCCGGGAACCCGACCAGCGCGCCGATCGTACCCGTCAGCAACCCGGCGGCCAGGAAATAGACTAAAAAAGGGACATCGTACTGCTGCAGATATCCCGCCGTGTAGGCGCCGATGGCCAGAAAGGCGGCGTGTCCCAGCGAGGCCTGGCCGGTGAAGCCGCTGAGGATCATCAGCCCCACGCCCACGGTGGCGTAGATGCAGACGAACACCAGCTGGCTGACCAGGTAGCTGGAAAGCACGAAGGGCGCCACCACCAGAAACGCCAGCAGGATGCCGTATGAAACGAAATGGCCGCTGTGCGGAAACAGCCGGATGTCGTCTTCGTAATCCGTCTTGAATAGGAAACGCATCAGACCTTCTTCCGCATATGGACACCGAACAGGCCTTCGGGTTTGAGCAGCAGCACCACCAGAAGAACGATATAGGGCGCGACGTCCTTCCAGCCTTGCGGCAGGTAGAAGCCGGCCATGCTTTCGATCACACCGATCAGCACCCCGCCCACCACGGCGCCGGGTATCGAGCCGAAGCCACCGAGCACCGCGGCGGGAAACGCCTTCAATCCCAGCACCAGGCCGACATTGGAGTGAATGAAGGTGATGGGCGCCAGCAGCACGCCGGCGGCGGTCGCCACCGCCGCGCTGATCGCCCACACGATCGACACCACGCGCTTGACCGGAATGCCCATGTAGTAGGCAGCCAGCATGTTCTCCGAACTGGCGCGCATCGCGGTGCCGAGCGTGGTGCGGTTGAAGAACAGGTAGAGCAACGCGCACAGGATGATGGTCGCCGCGATCACCGACAGCTTGTCATGGGCCAGCACCAGCGCACCGATCCGCAGCACGCCGTCGCTGAACGGCGTCTCGATCTTGAAATCGTCGGTGCCCCAGATCATTCCGACGATGGAGCGCAGGAAGTATCCAAGCCCGATCGTCGCCATGATGATGGAAAATTGCGGGTAGCCCAGAATCGGGCGAACCACCGCGCGCTCGGCCAGCATGCCGAACCCGGCCATGGCAATGACGGCGGCGGCGAACCCAAGCCAGTAGTTGAGACCAAGTATGCCGATGAACGTGAAGGCGAAGAACCCGCCCAGCATCATCAAGTCGCCCTGGGCGAAATTGACGACCTCGGTTGCCTTGTAAACAAGCACAAAGCCGAGCGCGATCAGGCCGTAAACGCAGCCGAGCGCGATACCACTCACCAGCTGCTGAACGAAGTCCAGCATGATAACCCTCCCCCGATGCCGGGCGATTCTGTCGATCGCCTCTACCGCATCTTGTGTCTACACGCTGGCGGGCGCCAAACGCCGAACTCGCTCATGTCCTGATTGCATTGAGCCCAAAGCGCCGACGCCTGTCAATAAAGCGCTGGTTGCCGCCCTGTTGAGAATTTCAACAAAGCCGCAGCCCGGGAAGTTGCCGGTTCGGCGGGATTTGGGCCGCTGGATTCACCCCGCCGAAAGTTCTTCGGTCCATGTTGCGCCATCGACCAGCGAAACCGGAACGCCCCGTCATCATGCCCTCAGATGTTTCAGCCCTCGATGTGACAGGGTTAACGAAGCGTTTTGACCGCCCCGCGGTCGATGCGCTGGACCTGACGGTTCGCAGCGGTGAATTCTACGCCCTGCTTGGCCCCAACGGCGCCGGCAAGACCACGACATTGCGGATGGTCGCCGGCCTGATGCGGCCCGATGCCGGCTCGATCTCGATCCTGGGCATCGATGCGCTCGCCGATCCCGTCGCCGCCAAGCAGGTGACGGCCTGGGTCTCGGATGAGCCGATGATCTACGACAAGCTGACGCCGCTTGAGTATCTCGAATTCGTCGCCGGGCTATGGGGCATCGATCCCGCGGTTTCCGAACCTTCGGCGCGCGCGCTACTGGCCTCACTCGGGCTTGAGCCGCATCTGCACGAGCGATGCGAGGGGTTTTCCAAGGGCATGCGGCAAAAGGTTGCGCTGGCGGGCGCGCTGGTCCACGACCCCCGGCTGATCATCCTGGACGAGCCGCTCACCGGCCTCGACGCCCTGTCGGCGCGCCGCGTCAAGGAATTGCTCGGCGAACGCGTCCGTTGCGGCGCCACCGTCATCATGACGACGCACATTCTGGAGGTCGCCGAGCGGATGGCCGACCGCATCGGCGTCATCGCCGCGGGCCGGCTGGTGGCCGAAGGCACGCTCGCCGAACTGCGCCGGCAGAACGGCCGCACCGACACCAGCCTCGAAGACGTGTTCATCTCGCTGGTCGATGCCGGCGCGGCGGCCGCATGAGTTCGGCCACGGCGCTCAGCTGGTTTGCCCGGCACGAGATTCGGCTGGCCTGGCGCGAATGGCTGGCGATGATGACCGGCGGGCGTGGAAAGCGAAAGCGCGCCATCGTCGCGCTGATCGTGTTTGCCGCCGTCATGCACCTGCCGGCCTATGCGGTGATCGGTCGCTTCGCCGACCTCGAGCTTCCGCTCGCCAAGCCCGAACTTGTCATTATCACAGCCAGCATTTTCCTGGCCTGGGCCCTGATGCTGTCGCAGGCCATCGAATCCGTGACGCGGGTGTTCTACGCGCGCGCCGACCTCGACCTGATCATGTCGTCGCCGGCCCGGCTCGCCAACGTGTTCTCGGTGCGGATCGCGGCCATCGCGCTCGCGGTCACCGGCATGGCGTTGCTGCTGTCCACCCCCTTTATCGACGTCCTCGCGTTCGGCGGCGGCATCCGATGGTTCTCGGCGTTCGGCGTGGTCATCGCGATCGGGGTTTCCGCCGCAGCGGTGGCGATCGCGATCACGGTGCTGCTGTTTCGCCTGATCGGCCCCGGCCGCACCCGCCTGGTCGCCCAGATCGTGGCCGCCGTGATCGGCGCCGGCTTCGTCATCGCGCTCCAGGTCGCGGCGATCCTTTCCTACGGCACCCTGTCGCGCTTTGCCGTGCTGACCTCGGACGCGGCGGCCGCCTATGCCCCCGCGACCGACAGTCCGCTGTGGTGGCCGGCGCGGGCGGCGATCGGCGACGGACAGATTCTGTCGCTGCTGCTGGCCGGCAGCCTGGTGCTGCTGGGCGTCGTGATGGCGGTATGCTCGCCGAAATTCGCCGACACCGTCGTCAGCGTCGCCGCGACCGCGCGGCCTGCCCGGCGGGGGACACAAGCGACGGCCTTCCGGGGCGGCTCGCGGCAACGGACGCTGCGCGCCAAGGAATTCATGCTGCTGTGGCGCGACCCCTGGCTGGTGTCGCAGAGCCTGATGCAACTGCTCTACCTGGTTCCGCCGGCGCTGATGCTGTGGGTGAGTTTTTCCGACAATTCGGGCGCCATCGTCTTGATCACGCCTGTGATCGTGATGGCGGCCGGCCAACTCGCCGGCGGGCTCGCCTGGCTGACGATATCGGGCGAGGACGCCGCCGACCTGGTTGCGAGCGCGCCGATTCCGTCGTCACACCTCACCCGCGCCAAGATCGAAGTGGTGCTGATCGCCATCGGCGTGATCTTTGCACCGCTGGTCGCTGCGCTTGCCTTTGCATCCGTGACGCAGGCGACCGTCACCGCGCTCGGCATCATCGTGGCGACGGTTTCGGCCGCCGCGATCCAGCTCTGGTTCCGCGTCCAGGCCAGACGCAGCCAGTTCCGCCGCCGCCAGACCTCGTCACGGCTGGCGACATTCGCCGAAGCGTTTTGTTCGATCGGCTGGGCCGCCACCGCAGCGCTGGCGATGACCATCCCGGTCGCCGCCATCGTCAGCGGCGCCCTGACCGCCGCCATCCTGGCCGCGACGTGGAAGATCAGCCCGCCAAGAATGTGACAAAAGTTAACAGTGCGTCCTGCAGCACGCCGACCGCTGGGAACGGGTGCAGGCCAGCGCACACCCTCCAAGCCGGTGATCCTCTATCCGCGGCCGATGGTTTTCTCGGCACACCCCCTCATCAGCATCGACCGCGCCGCCGACCAACTGATCAGGGGCTTGAATGTAAGGCGCTTTTGCCTTACATTTTCCAGCGGAGAAACCTGAGGTCTGCCATGAGCACACTTACCGTCACGGCAAAGGGTCAAGTCACACTGCGCAAGGACGTGCTGGAACATCTGGGCGTACATCCTGGCGAGAAAATTACCGTGAACAAACTCCCCGACGGCAAGATAGAAGTGAGGGCCGCCCGGCCAACCGGCAAGATTTCGGATGTATTCGGCCTCCTGAAGAGAAAAGGTGGGCCATCGCTGACGATCGAGGAAATGAGAAAGATCGCCGCGCGAGGGTGGGCCGGCAAGCGATGAAGATCACCGCCGACACCAACGTGTTGGTTCGAGCCATTACTGAAGACCATGAGTCACAGAGCAAAGCGGCGCAATCGGCCTTGAAGCGAGCTGAACTGGTTGCGATTTCCGCCCCGGCGCTTTGCGAGTTGGTTTGGGTTCTTTCACAGGGTTATGAAATTCCATCAAGGGACATTGCGACCGCGATCCGGCACCTGATAAATGTCGAGAATGTCGAAGTGAACCGTCCGGCGGCAGAGGCCGGGCTGACTTTCCTGGACGCGGGCGGCGATTTCGCCGATGGCGTTATCGCCTACGAGGGAAGCTGGCTCGGCGCAGACACTTTCGTTTCGTTCGACAAGCGAGCTGTCAAGTTGATGGAAGCACAAGGTCAGTCTGCTCGGCTGTTGCCTTAGTAAATCCTGCAGGTGCGGGAAAGCCGACCTACGCCCTGATCGGTTCCATGACGGCGGAATCGGACATTGTCTACGCTTTGATCAACTCCATCACCGCCGCCGCGAAAGCCTGCGGATCTTCCTGCGGCAGATTGTGTCCCACGCCCGGCAATACGCGATGGGCTCTGCGGTTGGTGAACTTCGGCACACTGCCGCCGCCGTCGGTCGCCGGCGTGACGCCATCGGCCGCACCGTCCAGCGTAATGGTCGGCACGGTGATGGCAGGCAGCGCCGCCAGCCGGCGCTGGACATCGGCATATTGCGGATCGCCTTCGGCAAGGCCGAAGCGATGGCGATAGCTGTGGATCGCCACCTCGACATAGTCCGGATTGTCGTGGGCTACCGCGCTGCGCTCAAAGCAGGCGTCGTCGAACTCCCAGCTCGGCGACCATTGCCGCCACAACAGCCTGGCGATCTCGCGCCGGTGGGCGGCGAGGCCGGCACGGCCGCGTTCAAGCTGGAAATAATACTGGTACCACAATGGCGCCTCACGCTCCGGCCGCAGCGGCGCCATGGCGTGGGCTATATCCTGGATCAGGTAGCCATTGCCCGACACCAGGCCGATGCAGCGCTCCGGCCACAATGCTGCGCCAACGCACGCCGCGCGGCCACCCCAATCATAGCCCGCGAACACCGCGCGCCAGACACCAAGCGCATCCAGCAGCGCCATCAGGTCCATGCCCATCGCCGCCTGCTCGCCCGAACGCGGCGTCGCCGGGTCGCGAAACCGGGTCGGGCCGTAGCCGCGCAGATAGGGAACGATCACCCGGCAACCCTGCACGGCCAGTTGCGGCGCGACATCGACATAGGCGTGAATGTCGTAGGGAAAGCCGTGCATCAGCATCACCACAGGACCATCCGCCGGGCCGGCCTCGTAATAGGCGATGCGGAGCGCGCCGGCATCGACCTGACGCAGCGGTTCCAGCCGTTTCGACGACGGAGCTCGGGACGCTGCCGCCACGGGGTTTTTCTCGACCACAGCCCACTCCTCGGTTGAATCCCACACTACGGCATGCTGCTCCCGCGATGAAGTACATCCGGTGCGGTGCGTGAATGTCATCATGACGTCCACGAATTTCGAAGATAAGGTGCCGGACGCGTCCTTTGCCGCAGACGAGGCATGTCATGCTGCGATTTCTTGCCGTCGCTTTTTCCTTCCTCGGTTCGCTGATGGTTCCGGCGACCGCCCAGCAGCCGTTGCGCAGCGACTGCCTGGCGATGGCGAACCTCGTCCCGCGCGCGCTGCCGGTCAGCCTGCGGCACGCCTCGGCCAGGCCGGAAGAGGTCGCCATCACCTATGCCGGGCATTCCACCTATTATATAGACACACCCGGCGGCGTGCGGATCGCGACCGATTTCAGCGGCGCCTACCGGACCGGCCGCCTGCCCGACATCGTCACCATGAACCGGGCGCACTCCACCCACTACACGCTGTTTCCGGATCCCAAGATTCCCCACGTCCTGCACGGCTGGGGCGACAACGGACAGCCGGCGCTGGTTTCCACCCGCGTCGGCGACGTCTTTGTCCGCAACGTGACCACCGACATCCGCCGCTACTTTGGCGAGGGCTCCGGCCAGATGATCCGGGACGGCAACTCGATCTTCATCTTCGAGGTCGCGGGCCTGTGCATCGGCCATCTCGGCCACCTGCACCACAAGCTCGACGACTCCCATTTCGCGGCGATCGGCCGGCTCGACATCGTCATGGTGCCGATCGACGGCACCTACACCATGTCGCTCGACGGCGTCTCCGACATCACCAGGCGCCTGCGCTCGGCCGTCGTGCTGCCGATGCACCGCTTCGCCACCCCGCTCGATGAATTCATGCGCCTGATCGGTCAGCAATTCGTCATCGACCAGCGCACCGAGCGGACGTTGAAGATTTCACGCGACACGCTGCCGGGCACGCCGACGGTGATCATTCTGGATGGGGTGTAATCGACTGCGTCGATAATACCGTCATTGCGAGCGCAGCGAAGCAATCCACCGCGCGGCAAGCGGAGGAATGGATTGCTTCGCGAAGCCTGTCATCGGGCGCGCATTCGTGCGACCTGTTGGCTCGCAATGACGGAAGAAAAATAATCCAAGGGAGAAACATTCGATGGCCGCCAGCACTGCACCTGCCTCCAGAAGCGGCCTCTACGCCGATCCGCGCGAGGATTGGCTCGCGCAACATGCCGAGGCGATCATCGATCCCGCGCGCCCGATCGTCGATCCGCACCACCATCTCTGGGACCGCGGCGGCCTGCGCTACCTGATCGAGGAGATGGTGGCCGATATCGCCTCCGGCCATAACGTCATCGCCACCGTCTATGTCGACTGCCGCTCGATGTACCGCGCGCACGGGCCGGAAGCGTTTCGTCCTGTCGGCGAGGTCGAGTTCGCCAATGGCGTGGCGGCAATGGCCGCGAGCGGCGGCTACGGCAAGGCCGCGATCTGCGCCGGCATCGTCAGCCACGCCAACCTCCTGCTCGGCGACGGCGCGAAGGCCGTTCTGGAAGCCGAGATCGTCGCCGGCAACGGCCGCTTTCGCGGCATCCGGCACTCCTCGGCCTGGGACGCCGATCCTGACGTGGCCGGCATATATGCGACGCGGCCGAAGGGATTGCTGCTCGACAGCACCTTCCGCAAGGGGTTTGCCTGCCTCGCGCCGCTGGACTTGAGCTTCGACGCCTGGCTGTTTCACCCGCAGATTGGCGAACTCGCCGACCTCGCCCGCACCTTCCCCGAAACCAGAATCGTGCTCGATCATTGCGGCGGACCGATCGGCATCGGCGGCTATGCCGACCGGCGCGAAGAAATCTTCCCGCTCTGGAAGGCCTCGATCCGCGACATCGCGCAATGCCCGAATGTCGTCGTCAAGCTCGGCGGGCTCGCAATGTGCCTGCTCGGCTATGACTTTCATCTGCGCCCGAAGCCGCCATCTTCGGAGCAAGCCGCCGCCGCATGGCGCCCCTATATCGAAACCTGCATCGAGGCGTTCGGGCCCGATCGTTGCATGTTCGAGAGCAACTTTCCGCCCGATAAGGGCCAGTGCAGCTACCAGGTGATCTTCAACGCCTTCAAGCGGATCGCCGCGCCTTACAGCGAAGCCGAGAAGACGGCGCTGTTCTCGAAGACCGCGACGGATTTCTACCGGCTCAAGCTCGACTGATTGGTGTTCACGCCCACTCGCCCTTGCGGAACACTGGAACGCGCCGACCGTCGGCGTGGACGCCGTCGATGTCGGTCTCGGCGGAGCCGATCATCCAGTCTATGTGGATCAGGCTCTTGTTGCCGCCCTGGGCCGCGATCTGCTGCGGCGTCAGCTTGTCGCCGCCGACGAAGCATTTCGAATAGCACTGGCCGAGCGCGATGTGGCAGGCGGCGTTCTCGTCAAACAGCGTGTTGAAGAACAGCAATCCGCTCTTGGAGATCGGCGAGGAATGCGGCACCAGCGCCACCTCGCCGAGACGGGCCGCGCCCTCATCGGTGTCGAGCACCTTCTTCAACACTTCCTCGCCGCGCGACGCCCTTGCCTCGACGATGCGGCCTTCCTCGAACTTCACCTGGATGTTGTCGATCAGGGTGCCCTGGTAGGACAACGGCTTGGACGAGACGACGTGGCCGCTGACCCGCCGGCAATGCGGCGTGGTGAAAACTTCCTCGGTCGGAATGTTGGCGTTGCAGGTGATGCCGTTGCGGGCGATGGACGCGCCGCCTTCCCATTCGTGGCCGTCGGCGAGACCGATCGTCAGGTCGGTGCCCGGACCGGAGTATTTCAGCGCGTGGAAGCGCTGCCCGTTCAGCCAGTCGGTGCGCTCGCGCAAGACCGCGTTGTGCTTCTCCCATGCGGCGACGGCGCCTTCCTGGTCGACGCGGGAGGCCGCGAAGATCGCATCCGCCAGTTTCGCCACCGCGACATCCTCCGGGAGGTCGGGGAATACCTGCCTGGCCCAGGCCGGGCTCGGATAGGCGATGATGTTCCAGTTGGTCTCGAAATTGACGATCTTCTCCAGCGCCGGCTGGTAGGCGATCGAATTGGCCTTGCTGGCGCGCGCGACCTTCACCGGGTCCTCGCCCGACAGCAGCATCGGATTGTCGCCGACGACGGCGAGCCGCGCCGTGTTGGCGCTGAACGCCTTCGCCATGCCGTCATAGAGCCAGCCGGCGGCGCGATCGAAACTCTCATCGCGGCCGTGGCGGTAGCGCGCCAGCGTCACCTCCTCATCCGACAGGAACGGCGTCACCAGGCCGGCGCCGGCCTTGTAGGCGTGCTCGGCAATCCGGCGCACCAGCGGCAGCGCCGCCGAAGGCGCGGTCAGCAGCAGGTCCTGCCCCGGCTGCAACCGCAAGCCGACCTTGACGGCGACCTCGGCGAGGCGGTCGAGTTTCGCGGGATCGATCGGCGTCGAGATATTGCGGGCGTGAGCGGTCATGGCAATTCCTTGGATCGGTCGTTGGCAGAGAGATAGGCGAACCGGCCGGACTTCTCAACGCCCGCAGGAGGCGATCACCCGGTCCACCATCTCAGGCGCAAGGCCGAGATAATTGCCGGGCGAGGTCAGCCGGTCGATGGTTGCGCGGTCGATGCGTTGTGAAACCCGCGGGTCCGCCGAAAGCGCGTCCGCCAGCGTCTTGCCCTTCTCGTTGGCGAGGCGGCAGGCGTCATAGACCACGTCATGCGCCTCTTGCCGGCCGAGGTCTGGCGCCAGCCCCATCATCACAGCTTCGGCGACGATCAGCCCGCGGCTGATATCGAGATTCGCAGCCATCTTGTTCTCGTCGACGATGAGCCCGCCGAGCGCGAATTTCGCCTGATGCAGGCTGCCGGCGGTGAGCACGAAGCTTTCCGGGATCGCCATCCATTCGGCGTGCCAGGGCCCGGTGGCGCGTTCGAAATCCTGCACCATCGCGTCCAGCATCAGGCCGGCGTGCTGGCGCACGCCCTTGGCCGCCGCCAGCATCAATTCCGACGAGATCGGGTTGCGCTTCTGCGGCATGGTCGAGGACGCGCCGCGCCCCTTGACGAAGGGCTCATAGACTTCGCCGAACTCGGTCGAGGCCATCAGCATCACGTCGAGCGCGATCTTGCCGAGCGAGCCGGTGACGAGCGCGAGGAAATTGATGGTTTCCGCCAGCCCGTCGCGCGCGACATGCCAGGTGGCGACAGGGACGCCAAGACCGAGCTCCTCGCACAGCGCCTGCTGGACCTCGAACCCCTTGCCGCCGAGCGACGCCAGCGTGCCGGCGGCGCCCGCGAACTGGCCGACCAGGACGCGCGGCTTCAATTCGGCGAGGCGCGCGGCGTGGCGGTCGAACATCGCCAGCCAGATCGCGGCCTTGTAGCCGAACGTCACCGGCAGCGCCTGCTGCAGATGGGTGCGGCCCGCCATCGGCGTATCGCGATAGCGTTGGGCGAGCCCGGCGAGGATGCCGCGCAGCGCGGCGATGTCGGCTTCGATGATGCTCAAACCGGCGCGCAGCTGCAGGACCAGGGCGGTGTCCATGATGTCCTGCGTGGTCGCGCCCCAATGCAGGTAGCGCCCGGCGTCGCCGCACTGCTTCGCGATCTGCTGCACCAGCGGCAGGATCGGATAGCCGACAATATCGGTCTCCTTTCGCAGCAGGTCGAAATCGAGCGCCGAAACATCTGTCCGCTTCGCGATCTCTTCCGCCGCCTGCGCCGGGATCACCCCGCAGCGCGCCTCGGCCCTGGCCAGCGCGATTTCGACCTCGGCATAGCGCGTGATCAGGCTGAAATCCGAAAACACCTCGCGCATCTCAGGCGTTCCGAACGCATCGCGGAACAGGATCGAATCGAACACGGTGGTGGAGGTCGGAAAAGCGGACATCTCACAAACCTCTCACCGTCAGAACGATCGCGTCGGCGCCCGCCTTGCGATCGACCGAGATTTCCTGATACTCCGGCGAGTTCTGAAACTCCTTCGCCGCGGCATCGTCGGGAAATTCCATGATCACGACCTTGTCGCGCGGCCAATCGCCTTCCAGCACGATCGGGTGTGCGTCCGCCACCAGCAGCTTCCCCCTGAATTTCTCGAACACGCCCATAAAACGCGATTGATAGCGGTCATAGAGTTCGCGGCGGGTGAACTTCAACTGGGCGATAAGGTAGACGCTCATGACGGTCCTCATCTCACGTGTCGGGCCGCGCCGTTCAGGTCATGATCCAGTCAAGTGCGGAACTTCTTTTTCTTCTTGCCGAATGCAGCCTTCGCAGGCGCCGCGTTTTCGCGCAGCGGCTTGCCGGCATAAGCCGGCTTGTGCGGTTTCTTCGTATCGTAACGCGCCTTCTTGTCAAACCCTGCCCGGTCGGAGCCCTCAGTTCTTTTGCCGTGCGGCTTCGGTGTCCACGCCGGCTCGCGGACCTCCTCGCGCGACGGGCCGCCTTCGAGCGCCTCGAGGCGGATATTGTCTTCCTTGTCGGGACGGCGGATCTTGACCGCAAAGGATTCCGCGGCGCGGGCGGAAATCTCGAATTCGGTTGTCGTGTCCATGATGCGGATAGCGCCGATGTCCGACTTGTCGATGCCGCCGCGGCGGCAGATCATCGGCAACAGCCAGCGCGCTTCGGCATTCTTGCGGCTGCCGATCGAGGCGCGAAACCAGACGCTGCCATCGCTCATGACGTGACGCGGCGATGATTTTCCCTTCCGGGGTCGCGGGGCGGCGCTGCGGTCCTCGCCGCGCGGCGGGCGGCCCTCCCGGTCCCGGCCGCGATCCTCGCGCGAGCGGCCGCTGCCCTGCGCGGGATCGAGAATGTCCTCGGGCGACGGCAGCCGCGCACGATAAAGCCGCGCCAGCGCGGCGGCGATGTCCTCCGCCGAGCGCTCGGCGAGCAAGGCCTGCGCCAGCATCAGATCTTCGGCGGTCGTCTCCTCCGAGAACAGCGCGTCCTTCAGCATCCGCTCCTGGTCGAGCCGGCGGATTTCGTCCGGCTGCGGCGCGGTACCCCAGGCGGCATCGATGCCGGCCAGATTGAGCAGCACTTCGGCGCGGCGACGGCGCGCCGGCGGCACCAGCAGCACGCTGACACCCTTGCGGCCGGCGCGGCCGGTGCGGCCCGAACGATGCTGCATCACTTCGGGATCGTTTGGGATATCGGCATGGATGACGAGGTCGAGGTTCGGCAGGTCGATGCCGCGCGCGGCGACATCGGTCGCCACGCAGACGCGGGCGCGGCCGTCGCGCAACGCCTGCAGCGCCATCGTCCGCTCGTTCTGCGTCAGTTCGCCTGACAGCGCCACCACCGAGAAGCCGCGCTCCAAGAGCGTCGCCTGCAAATGTCGGACGGCGTCCCGCGTATTGCAGAACACCAGCGCGCCCGGCGATTCGTAGAAGCGCAAGGTATTGACCACGGCATGTTCGACGTCGCCGGCCGCGATCCTGACGGCGCGATATTCGATGTCGGCATGGCCGCCCTCGTCGCCGGCGACCTCGACGCGAAAGGCGGCCCGCTGATACGCCTTCGCCAGCGCGACGATGCCGCGCGGCAATGTCGCCGAGAACAATAGCGTGCGGCGATCGTCCGGCGTGGCCTTGAGGATGAATTCCATGTCCTCGCGGAAGCCGAGATCGAGCATCTCGTCGGCCTCGTCGAGCACGATCGCCTTCAGTTCCGAAACGTCGAGCCGGCCGCGCCGCAAATGATCGCACAGCCGCCCCGGCGTGCCGACAACGATATGCGCCCCGGCCGCCAGTTCGCGCTGCTCGCGGCGCGGGTCCATGCCGCCGACGCAGGAGACTACGCGCGCCCCGGCATGTTGATAGAGCCAGGAGAGTTCGCGATGGACCTGAAGCGCAAGCTCGCGGGTCGGCGCGACGATCAGCGCCAGGGGAGCCGCGGCCCGCTCGAACCGTTCGGCGGCGTCGAGCAAGTTGGTTGCGATCGCCAGGCCATAGGCGACCGTCTTGCCCGACCCGGTCTGCGCCGAAACCAGCAGGTCGCGGCCCGCGGCGTCATCGGCCAACACCGCGGTCTGAACCTGGGTCAGCCGGTCGAAGTTGCGTTCCGCCAAGGCTCGGGCGAGCGGCGGACTTGCGATCAGGAATGTCACGGGATGAAAACCTTGGGGTTGGCGCTTTCGGCCGGAAAAAGGGACAGAATCCCAACCGAACGGCTCGAAGCTTGCGCGATCGACAAAGCGCAGCCGTGCGGCCTGACGGATTTGACTGAGATGGGGATGCTGTAGGCGAAAACCAGCCGGCGCACCACCCATTATTTGCGTGGGCCGGCGGTGATTCCTGGCCAGTGGACCGTCTCACCGCTGCTTTCCGGTCAAATGACGAAGAATCCATGGCTGGCGTCGCGGCGGAGCTGCTCGACCAGGCCGTACTCCCAGTCGAGATAGGCCTGCATCGCGCTTTCCTTGACGTCGGTGCCCTCATAAGGGCGGCGGTAGCGGTGCGCGGGGTCGGGCTTCGGGATGGCCAGCGGCGGCCCGCGTTCCAGCGCGCCGTCATAGCCGCCTTCGAGCACGTAAGTCTCCCATCCCATCTGCGCCAGCCAGGACGCGGTCATGTCGGCGCGGACGCGCCGGTCGTCGGTCAGCACGATGCGGGCGCCGCGCACCGGCGCGGCCATGTCGATCTCCTGCACCAGCTGCCCGCCGGAATAATGGCGAAAGCCTGCGAGATGGCCGGCGGTGTATTCCTCCTCGGAACGGACGTCGAAGCGATAGAGCGTGCGGCCGGCCTGCGCCTGCAGCGCCGCCATGTCGGCCATGGCGATGTGGCGAACGCCGGCGCGATAGGCGACGTCGCGGGCTTTTTCCTCCGCGCCTTCGAACGCGCCGATCTCGCCGCGCCTGCCGGCGCCGTGCTCGAGGTCTTGCCGGGCCAGGGTCCAGCCGATCGTGCCGTTGCGCAGCGCCACCACCTTGTTGGCGACCCCGGCGTTGATCAGCGATTGCGCCCCGATGATCGAGCGGGTGCGGCCGGCGCAATTGACGATGATGGTGGTCGCGGGATCCGGCGCGGCGCGGCCCGCGCGCAGCACCAGCTCCGCGCCGGGCACGCTGATGGAGCCCGGGATGTTCATTGTGGCGTATTCATCGAAGCGCCGGACATCGAGAATCCTGATGTTGGCGCAGCTTTCGATCAGGCCGGCGACGTCCTCCGCCGCCAGCGAAGGCGTGTGCCGCCGCGCCTCCACCAGCTCGCCAAAGGCCTTGGCGTAGGAATTGACGTCCCGGAACAGCTCAAAGCCCGCCGACGCCCAGGCCTGCAGCCCGCCGTCGAGTTCGCGGACGTCTCGGTAGCCCATCGCCGCGAGGCGTCCGGCCGCCACGGATGTCAGTCCCTCGCCGGCGTCGTAGATCACGATCGGCACGTCCTTGCGCGGCAGCCGGGCGGCGGCTTCGAGCGCGATCCGCTCAGTCGCCATGTTGGCCGCGAACAGCGGATGGCCGGTGGCGAAGGCGGCCTCGTGCCTGACATCGAGCAGCGCGATCTCTTCGCGCAGCAACAGCGCGCGGCGAACCTGTTGGGGCGTGACGGACGGCAGGCCCATTACGGCACACCGACGATGGCGACAGCGGCCCTCAATTGAACAGCGCCTCGTCACCCAGCACCGATTGCCGGAAACGCGAGGTCAGGATCACGCCATCGGCCGGAGGCATCACGAACACCAGCGCCTCGGCACTGATCTTGATCTGGGCAAAGGCCGTGGCCCTTCCCGCATGGGCGAGGTCGCGCAGCTCGGTCACCTCGGCCATGGTGCGAGCGATCCGCGAGGTGCGGATGCCGCAAGCGACAGCGATGGCCGCAAGGTCGACGCCGGAAGCGGTCGGGGTCTTCTGCATGCCGGTCTCGCCGAAGCGTTCGTTGTCGAGCACCGCGATGGTCAGGTTCTTCGGCGCTTCCACCGCGATGGTGGCGAGCGAGCCCACGTTCATCAGCATCTCGCCGTCGCCGGTGATGACGAGCACCTTGCGCCTGGGCTGCGCCAGCGCCAGGCCGAGCCCGATCATGGAGGCGCCGCCCATGGCGCCCCAGAGCGGAAAATTGTTGGGGTGATCGCCGGCGGCCGAGACGTCCCAGTTCGGCGCGCCGAGGCCGGCGATCACAAGCAGGTCGCCGCGGTCGCGCACCAGTTCGTTGACGACGTCGCGGCGATGCAGAAGCGCGTTCGGATTGGTCATTTGCGGGCGAGCTCCTTGAAATTCTTGGCGCCGAGCACGCGCTGGCCGATCAGGACCGCCGCCGGTTTCCAGCTGTTGAAGGCGAGGTTCGCCGCGCCCTGCACCGCTGACGCAACGAGGTGGGGCTCGTCCACCTTGGTCACGATCACCCCCATGGCTTCGAGCGAGGGCCGCGTGCCCTGCCCCATCGGGATCTGCCACGGATTGAACTCGCCCCAGTCGCCGCGCATGGTCACGATCATCAAAAGCGGCATGTGGCAGATCACCGGCAGCGACAGCATGTTGATGCAGTTGCCGACGCCGCTGGACTGCAGCAGAAGCACTCCGCGCTCGCCGCCGAGCCACGCCCCGGCCAGCATCGCCACGCCCTCCTCTTCCGTGGTCAGCGTCACCACGCGCGTCTGCGGATCGTCCTCGAAGCGACGGATCAGGCGGCTATGGCCGGCGTCCGGCACCATGGCGACCTGGCGGATGCCGGCTTCCTTGAGCACGTGGTAGATTTCGTCCGGCCAGGTCGGCAGCGCCGCCGGCGCTTCGCCACGTGATTTTGCTGCATCGGCCATCGGGCTTCGTTTCCTCCGGGAAGTCCTGGGTTGATCGGCGCCGACCATAGATCGCGATGGAGGGAGGAGGAAACTAAATGTGCGCATGGCTTGTATCGCGGAATTGAGAGGCTGGGGTTTGAAGTGACCGGCTACGGCCATCACGGCGAGCTACCGAACCCAAATGCGCGTTCGATTGCAGGCTCCGCGAAGTAAACCACAATTGTCGAAACAGAGAGGTCGTCGTCGCCCGCGAAGGCGGGCGATCCAGTACGCCGCGGCTTTTCGATTGAATCACAAGCGTCTCTGGAATACTGGATCACCCGTTTTCGCGGGTGATGACGGATGGATATGGGTTCGTATTCTCGCCGCATGTTTCGCCCGAGGTTTGCTTTCGTTCGCACCCGGCCTTCCCTGCGCAGTGGGTTGACGGCTTGTAACGTGATCTCCCCGGTGAACGGCGCTTGCGCGCCTCGGCAAGCTACGCCCGCCGCGGCGCAGCCATGCCCCACACGGCGATCGCCGCCATCGACAGCGAGATCAGCACATTGTAGCCGGCGAGCGAGAGGCCGAGGAAGCGCCACTGCACCTCGTCGCAGCGGATCACTCTGACGGTGTCCAGACGCTCCAGCAGGTTGCCGGCGCTGCCGAGATCGACGACGGGGCCGGAGCAATCGGTCGGGCCCTGCCAGAATTTCCATTCGACGCCGGCATGGTAGGCGCCAAGGGAGCTATTGGCGAGGGCCGCCAGCGCAAGGATGGCGAGACCCGCGATCAGCAGCGACCGCGGCGCGCCACGGGTAGCCGCGAACGCGATCGCGAGCGCGAGCGGCAACGCCAGATAATAGGCGTAGCGCTGCTGGAGGCAGAGCGGACAGGGGCGGATATCCAGCACCAGTTCGAAGAACCAGACGCCCGCCAGCGTCACGGCGGCTACCAGCGCGGTCGCCAGCGCGGCAACCCGCACGGGATCGTCGGCATGGCGCGCGTGCGGCGGATAGGCGGCGGCATCTGACGTCACGGGTCGTTCTCCGCATCACCCTGCAGGCTCAGAACAGGCCACAGCGTCCTATCCCGCCGCCGCCGGCCTGTCGAGGCGCACCACCATCACATCCGCGGGGGTGGACCGGCAAGCCCCGCCGGCTGATCGCTTCGCAACCCCGCGCCCACTCCCGCGTTATCCGAGCCTGCAATCGCCCTTCCCAAGAGGACGAGGACAAGAAATGAGCAACATGACCCTGAAAGACCTGGCGAAGGCGATGGGCAAGATCGACTTTACGATGCTGACGACCCGCACCGACGGCGGCCGGTTCGCGACCCGGCCGATGAGCAACAATGGCGAGGTCGAATATGACGGCGATTCCTTCTATTTCAGCTGGGACAGCGCGCGTACCTTGAGCGATATCGCGCGCGATCCGCAGGTCGCCCTGTCGTTCCAGGGCAGCGCGGGGCTGCTCGGCAAGCCGCCGCCGTTCGTAGCGGTTCAGGGAACGGCCCGCATCATCCGCGACAAGCAGGCGTTCGCCGATCATTGGACGGCGGATCTGGAGCGCTGGTTTCCGCAAGGGATCGACACCGACGGCATGGTGATGATCCACGTCCATGCCGACCGCATCCACTATTGGGATGGCAGCGACGAAGGCGAAATCCCGGTATCGTGACGCGCGCCCTCAACGCAGGACAACCTGACCCGCGGCCATTGACGGGCGAGCGCCGCCCGCTATATTCCGCCGGCTTCGCGACAGGGCTTCACGGCCTTTTCCCGAGGGCCCCTGTGGCGGAACTGGTAGACGCGCTCGACTCAAAATCGAGTTCCGCAAGGAGTGCTGGTTCGATTCCGGCCAGGGGCACCAGAAGCGCTTCGCATAGCGTCTCATAGTTTCTCAAAAACCACTGCTTTCTCCGTCTGCTGCTGCAGGCACGAAGAAAACGCGACCGGATCAAGGAACAACTCGCGGCGGGGATAAACCCGTCACCGAGCAGGAAGCCCCGAAAAGCTGGCCAACTCAGCCGCCGGCTCAAACCACGTTCGGCGCGGTCGCAGACGAGTACCTTGCCAACTTGAAGAGGAACGATGCGGCCGCACAGAACCTAAGCCCGTCGAAATGCTTGACGGCCTCAAGAGAAATGAGACGAACGGCCGGCGAGACACCGCTGACCGCCTCCGCTCCGCTATTGGAGCTGTCTTCCGCCCAAGCCGCCTTCAAATTTCTAATCCTCACGATGGCGCGGCCAGGCGACGTACGCGCGATGAAGCGGGACCGAAGTTGACCTGAAAAAGCGAACTCCGGCAGACGAATGAAAATGCGCGAGCCGCACAACATGCCTCTATCGCGACAAGCTCTCGAAATCCTCAGGGCTGTCTGGCCATTCAGCCAAGAACACGAGCACGGGGCGGGACTCTCCGTTCCCAGCCACTACAGCTACCTGAGCGTGTGTCCGAGTTCACTATGAATCAAGTACAGCCGCGGTCCCTAGTACCGGTAGTAATAGTAAGGCTGCCTGTAGCGGCGCGGCGCATAGTAGGGTCGATAGCCCCGATCGAGCCGATAGCTATGAGGCTTGTAATAGTGAAATTTGTAGCCGCGGTGATGACGGAAGCGGCGTCCCCGCCCCCCTTCTCCGCCCTCACCGACCGTGACGAGCAGAGATTGCGCGGAATCCGGCACGAACAGGAACGTCGAGGTGACGAGGCTCGCGAGCTTGACCGATCCCGCCCCGTTGCCCCCTTCTCCCGTCGCCGGAGGATCAAGCTGCGCATCAGGACCCATCGCAGCAGGTGTCGCGGATGCACTGGCCGTGAGAACACTCAGCAGCGTTGCGCTAACGAGTATGGTCTTCATAGTGGTCTCCGCTGCTCCGCCACCTCGAACCGAATAACGGAACACGGCGTTGACGGTTCCCCAGCCGGCCGCTGAACATCCCAACCAGCTGACAATGGCCGCGACAGGCTGAACCGAAAATGAATTGGCGCTAGAGGTCGTACGATGATACCTCCCCTTTCCGTCAACTCGGCGATCGGCGGGATCGCCTGGCCGGGGCTTCCGGCCCAGAACGGCGCCAGCCTCCTGGCCATCCTGTTCCAGCTCGAGCAAAGCCAGTGGTGGTCTGCGCAGGAGCTTTCGCAACGACAGCGCAACCAGCTCAATGCGCTCCTCGACCACGCCCGCACCCACGTTCCGTTCTACCGCGAGCGACTGCAGGGCCTCGGCGACCTTCCCGCTGACGAGACCTGGCCAGAAGTATGGCGGCGCATCGCTCCGCTCACCCGGGCGGAGATTCAGGCGGCCGACGCCGCAGAGACCATGGTCACGGAAACGCTGCCGCCGGGACACGGGGAGTTGCGGGAGATCTACACGTCGGGTTCGACCGGCAAGCCGATCCGCTCGGTTCGCACGCAACTCTGGGAGCTGATGTGGAGCGCCTTCACGGTTCGCGACCATCTTTGGCATCGGCGCGACCTTCAGGGGGTCTTCGCGACGTTGCGCGAGAGCGGCCAGGGCAAAGCGCTTTATCCTGACGGACTCCGCGCCGAGAGCTGGGGCTATTCGAGCGCCACGATCCTCAAGACGGGTCCGATGGTCAGCCTTAATGTTGCAACACCCGTCGAACAGCAGGTCGAATGGCTGCGGCGTCAGAATCCCGACTACCTGTTGACGCACCCAACCATCGCGCGTCGGCTGGCTGATCATTGTCGCGACCACGGAGTTCGGCTGCCGCAGCTCAAGCAGGTCATCACCATTGCGGAGAACCTCAAGCCGGAGGTCCGAAGCGCCGTTCACGACGCTTGGGGGGTGCCGCTCGTCGACATCTACTCGACACGCGAGATCGGGTACATCGCGTTGCAGTGCCCTGATCACGAGCACTACCATATCCAGTCCGAGCACGTCCTGGTTGAGGTTTTGAATGAGGAGGGCCAACCTTGTGCACCCGGCGAGGTCGGCAAGCTTCTGGTCACCTCGCTGCACAATCTCGCCATGCCGCTCATTCGTTATGACATAGGTGACTACGTCGAGGTCGGCCGACCCTGCCCTTGCGGGCGCGGATTACCGGTTATCCAGAGGATCCTCGGCCGCACGCAGAACATGCTGGTCATGCCATCCGGCGAACGACGTTGGCCGCTGCTGTCATCGGCGAACATTGCAACCATGCTGGAGATCGCTCCTGCGATCAGGGAGTATCAGCTTGCCCAGAAGGCGCCCGATTTGATCGAATTTCGCTTAGCTGTCCCGCAGCCGCTCGCGGCCGACGAGGAAGCGCGGTTGACCGAATGGGTTCGCACAAAGCTCGACGCTCCTTTCGGTGTCGTCTTTGCTTATTTTGACGAGATTCCCCGGACCGCTGCCGGAAAGTTCGAGGACTTCGTCTGCGAGATCGATCGCGGTGGTTAGATTACGAGACCAACCGAAAACATTGTGGGGCCGTGGGACATCGCCGACAGAATAAGAATCGAACCAGCCCGAACCATCATTGTCGAAACGAGGAACGAGCCGTGATCGTGACGACGATTTCATCCCTTTTCTGAGGCTTGGCGCGCGCACGATGGAACCCGCTGCCGCTGGCGGAACGGCCATGGACGGAGGCCGGGCCTGAGACCCATTCAGTTCCCTGGGCATGGCCAGGCGCAGCCCGAGGGCGCTCGGTTGGCATGGGATTTCTGCATCAACCAACCATCCAATGAAGACAGCTCAATCGCCGAGCACACGGCGCCGCTGCTCGAACTCGTCCTTGTCGATCTCGCCCCGCGCAAAGCGCTCCTTGAGAATATCGATGGCTGTGCG
>LNFM01000398.1_pt1 | contig 108008 bp, 101 predicted proteins | sample 596031 | NCBI WGS metagenome assembly LNFM01 (sample SAMN04254537, study PRJNA301005) | activated carbon metagenome | isolation source: dual media filters at the Ann Arbor, Michigan drinking water treatment plant | place: USA: Ann Arbor
GATTGCCTGAAGCCGGCTCGCTTCTGTGGGTTGGCGCATGGCTTGAACTGGTCGGCGGCGCCTTCCTGTTGTTCGGTCTGTTCACGCGCCCGGTCGCTTTCATCATCTCCGGCGAGATGGCGGTCGCCTATTGGATGTTCCACGCACCGGCCAGTTTCTATCCGGTGCTGAACGGCGGCGACGCAGCGATCCTCTACACGTTCGTGTTCCTGCTGTTCGTGTTCACGGGACCAGGCGCGTGGAGCCTCGACGGGCTTACCCGCGCAACCGCACAGAAAGGCGGCCAAGAAGCGCCCCCGTCGCTCCGGGTCAAGCAAGACGATGCTCTGATCTATCGTCTGCTGGCCCGTCCATAAGGCCGCCGAAGAGGCGGGCCCCGCTCGGGGACCGCCTCTTCATTTTTCTCTTGTCGGAAACTTTGCGCCAAGCTCGCAAGAGCGCTATGATCGTTACCGTGCACACGAAGCCCGCCTAGGAGGCGCCGCGTGAACTCAGCTTTCCTCAAGGATCTCGTCGCCCTCCGCGGGCGCGGTCCCATGCACCCTTTGCACGCAATGCTCCTTGCGTTTCCGTTTCCGATGTTTCTGGGCGCCTATCTCAGCGACCTGGCCTACGCGTCGAGCTACCAAATCCAGTGGAGCAACTTTGCCTCTTGGCTCATCGTCGGCGCGCTCTTAGGCGCTGGCTTTGCGTTACTTTGGACGCTGATTGATTTCGCGCGCGACCGCCGCGCGCGCACCGGACGCCAATTTGTCTTTGCCGGCGTTTTGCTTCTCACCTTCATCATCGGTTTCATCGATGCGCTCGTGCACGGCAAGGACGCATGGGCGATCATGCCTGAAGCGGTATGGCTGTCGGCGATCGCAACGCTTTTTGCGTTTGTCGCTTCATGGATTGGTTTTGCCGGCTTGCACGAAGGGGACGCGTCATGAAACGCCGCACATTCCTCGCCGCAAGCGGCGCTTCGCTGGCGCTGACGGCATGCGGGGGCGAACCTGCCGCGCCCGAATACGGTCCCGACCCGAGCTTGCCGGCGCCGCAGCGCGGCCTGTTGCCCAGCATGGTGATTCCGCGTCCGACCGGATGGGGCGATGCGCGACCGGCCGTACCTGAGGGCTATTCGATCGCGCCGATCGCCAGCGGTTTTGGCATTTGCCGGCAAACTCTGATGCTGCCAAACGGCGACATTCTCGTCGCCGAAGGAACTGGCGGCGGGGCGCCGGCGCTTCGGCCCAAAGATATCATCGCGAGCTTCATCAAGGGCTTGGGCAAGAGTTCTGTACCGGGCGGCAATCGCCTCACCTTGCTGCGCGATGCCGATGGCGATGGTTCTTACGAAGTGCGCAGCGTCTTTGCCGAAGACTTGAACGCGCCTTACGGGCTCGCGCTCATCGGCGACGCTCTTTACGTTGCAATTCAAGATGCGGTGGTTCGCTTCGATTATCGATCTGGTCAGATCGAAGCGAGTGCGCCCCCGGCTTTGGTGACGCGCCTTCCGTCCGCGATCAATCACCATTGGACCAAGGCGATGACGGCGAGCCCCGATGGCAGGTTTCTCTATGTCGGCATCGGATCCAACAGCAACATCACCGAGCGCGGCATGGACGCCGAGATCGACCGCGCGATGGTATGGGAAATCGACGTCGCGACCGGCGCGCATCGACCATATGCGACAGGCCTTCGCAACCCGACCGCGCTCACCTTCAAACCCGGTACCAATGAGCTCTGGGCCACGGTGAATGAACGCGACGAAATCGGTCCGAACCTCGTTCCAGACTACATCACCTCGGTACAGGAAGGCGGCTTCTACGGCTGGCCCTACAGCTATTGGGGTCAGAACGTCGATCCCCGCGCCCAGCCTCAAGATCCAGAGCGTGTCGCCGCCGCGATCCGCCCCGATTACAGCTTGGGCTCCCACGTTGCGGCTTTGGGCATTGCCTTCTCAAGTCCGGTGATGGGATCGCGCTTCGCTGAAGGCGTGTTTGTAGGCGAACACGGCAGTTGGAATCGAAGCGATCCCGTCGGCTACAAAGTCGTGTTCGTGCCGTTTCGCGATGGGCGCCCGGCTGGCGAGCCGATCGATTTTGTGACCGGCTTTTTACATGAGGGCCGAGCGCGCGGCCGCCCCGTTGGCGTGACGGTCGATCCGCGCGGCGCGCTCATCGTGGCCGATGATTTGTCCAACACAGTATGGCGCGTTACGCCCAACCGCGTCTAAACGCGCTGCCATTTCGAGGGGGATTCAACACGGAGCGTCACAACGGCCGCTCCTAACGGAGTGCAATCCATGACTACTCACCAAGTCGGTTATTTTGTTGGAAGTCTCTCCAGCACGTCAATCAATCGCAGGCTCGCGCAGGCCCTCATCAAGGTCGCGCCGCCACAACTGAAGTTCACCGAGATCTCGTTCCGCGACTTGCCGCTCTACAGTCCTGATTACGACGCGGACTACCCGCCGGTCGCGCGCGCCTTTAAGGACGCGATCGCCAGATCAGACGCCATTCTGTTCGTAACGCCCGAGTACAATCGCTCGATCCCGGGCGCGCTCAAGAACGCCATCGATTGGGCGAGCCGGCCTTACGGCCAGAATGCCTTTGCGCGCAAACCTTCGGGGGTCATCGGCGCCTCGCCAGGGTCAATTGGCACAGCTGTTGGCCAACAAAGCCTGCGCGCCGTGCTTGGCTTTTGCAACGCGCCGCAAATGACGAGCCCAGAAGCTTATATTCAGTTCAAGCCTGACCTGATCGACGACGAAGGCAATGTAAGCGTCGACGCCACCCGCGAATTCTTACGCACCTACATGAGCGAGTATGCGCTCTTCGTGCAGCGCGTGCTGACTGTCCTGCCCCGCGAAGATTAGGCGTCAAATATTGGTTTGCTCAGGAGGCACGCCGGCAGGGAGAGAGGCGGCCGCCGCGCCATGATTGTGCGTGACAGCGCAGTCTCCGGCCGCGTAGCAAGTCATCGAAATCGAGCCCATTGCATAGCCTCTGGCAAAGGCGCTGGCGCGTCCCTCGCCGCTCGCCGCCAGCGACGCCACGTAGAGCAAGGGAATGAAGTGATCGGGCGTCGGTACGGCGGCGTCAAAGTCGGCGTGCTCGGCCAGCTTCAGCACATCTGCGGGCGCAGTCTGCATCTGAGCGGCCATAGCGTCATCGAAGCGCTCGGCCCAATCGAATGCCGCCTCTGGCTTGTCCCACTGCACGCGTTTCAGATTGTGCACGACATTGCCGCTGCCGATGATCATGACGCCGCGTTCGCGCAACGCCGCGAGCTTTGCCGCGAGTTCGAGATGGTAGGCAAGCGGCTTCAGCGCATTGATGGAGAGCTGCACCACCGGAACATCGGCTTGCGGATAGATATGTGCGAGCACGCTCCAAGCGCCGTGATCGAGGCCCCATTGATCGCGATCCAGACCGACCCAGTGTGGTTTCACCACCTCCGCCACTTCTTCAGCGACGTCAGGCGCGCCCGGCGCCGGATAGTCGAAGTCAAAGAGCTCCTGGGGAAACCCGTAGAAGTCGTGAATGGTGCGCGGCTTCGCCATCGCGGTGACTGCCGTGGAGCCGAAAAACCAATGCGCGGACACCATGAGCACGGCGCGCGGCTTCTCATAGAGGTTGCCGATGTCGCGCCAGGCCTGGGTGAAGCGATTGGCTTGAAGCGTGTTCATCGGATTGCCATGACCGATGAAGATTGCGGGGCTTAGGGCCATTGGCGCCTCCGGCATGTGTGCGACCCATACTGAGCACCAACAGCATGGCCGACGCAATCCAGCAATTCCTGCTGCCGCAGACTTTGCGATCAAAATCTGCTCTTCGCTCGATGTCCGCTTCGGGAATATTTGCGCATCAATTTGCGCCGCCACGGAAGCTCCGCGACCTGTGTTCAACGTCCATTATCTTGCGGCAAACGGAGAGCGGCCGCGGAAGCCCAATGAGCGCTTGGGGCAAACCGCGGCGCTCCTGACACAAACTCACCAACGGCAATGTGCGAGCCCATTTCAGTCGCTGGCCACTACTGCGAATGCGCCAATCATTGCTAGCCGGTGAAGGTTGCATTGCCCGCGATTGCGGCCTTGCCATCGCCTCTCGCATCTGAGTGTCGGAAGTTCTAGCGCGTCGCCTCCCACCATGCGGGCGCTCGGCAGCAACTCCGCTAGACGTCTTTGGAGAAACGGGTCCAGACGGCTTCTGCGCAGTGATAGGCTTGGTGGCTATGACAACCGACCTAAAAATCCAGTTCCTGCGCGCTTTCGTACAAGCTTACGAAGCGCGCCTTGTGGCGGAGCCCGAAGTTCTCTCCCGGTACGCCGGATCAGATTGGACTCGCGTGATGCTGGGCGGGGGAAAGCATCGCGATGGCGTTCTGACGCAAGCGGCAGAAATCTATGCAGCGGGCATGGGCGAACCCTGCACGCATCATCAGCAGTGGTACACGCTCGACCTCTGTGTGGTGACGCCGGCATACGCCGACAAAACGGAGTACTGGCAGACTAAAACAATGCTCGCAGTGGAGCATGAAAACGGCGACGACGTCGAAACCGAGATGTGGAAGCTGGCGCATTGGAGCGCTGCTCTCACGGTCTGCGTTTTTTACGATTTCAACGAAGCGAAGCTCGACGACAAGATTTATCGCGGCGATCGAACCGTAGGCGACGTTGCGCGCCAGGACTGGCTCACGCGTAAGCTCCACCTGCTCTCAGACATCGTCCGCCGCGTGGATCCACATTCGCCTGAACGTCACCTTTTGATCGTAGGCAACCGCCTGACCAATGGCTCGGTCGGGTGGCGCGTTTCGCAATGGCAAGACAATGGCTTTGCAGCGCCGAAACCGATAGCGGCCAGCTAAACCTCTAGCGCTTTCCGCGCCGGGGCCACGAGTTCATCCAGGCGCGCAATGAATCGGCGGGGATCAGTGTCCGATTTCCCAGTTTCACCGCGCTGAGCGCGCCATCGGATAGCGCTTTGTAGAGAGTCGACTTCCCCACGCCCAGTGCGGCCGCCGCCTCCTTTAATGAGTAGGTGAGCTTCTCTTGCGGGAGTTCAGGAGGCGGAGGCGCCTGAATAACCTGCGGCGGTTCGAGCGCCGACTTTTCGGGCTCCTTGAATGGCTCACTGGCAATTTGCTCCCAGATGTCGATCGCAGATCGCAAGTGCTGGCACATCGCAAAGATGCGCGCGTCGCGATGTTTCATCTGAGACATTTGAAACGCGCCGAGACCTCTCATTCAAAACTCCGTCAGAAAGGAAGTCGAAGTATCCGATCCAAGCCGCGACCGGCAAATTCAAGGTCTCCGGTTCTATTCCCTCCGTCGCCACCAAATCCGCCCGCCCCTTGGCCGCGATCTCCAGGCGTAACACCTGATCCCAGGTTCACCTTGTTGCGGCGGATTCGAGATCGTATTTTGGCCCTGCGTTGGATAGGGAGCGGCGCCATGGAACATGATCCCGCGATCAAAGCCGCGCTGGCGAAGGCAGGTTTTCGCCGAGTAGCTCGAGTAGTCGCATCACACCGAGTGTACGACGTCGCTACAGACCACCCCGAGGTGGGCGCTGTCCTCGTGAGGTGCGTGCCAAGTCCGACGTCACGAGATGTCGACGAAGCCGCTGAAATGATCGCTGCCGGTGACTTCAATTTCGCCGTGGTCGCACACACAAAACCATCGGCGAACAAGATCACCTCTGGAGTGACCGTCAAAGTTTGCTCACTTCCCGAACTATCCGAAGTTCTGGAGCGATTGATCCCCTCTGCTAAACTAGATCTTCCAAATTAGACTGCGCGTCGTGCGATCGACCCGTGTCGTCGCCGCCACCCTCTTGTGCGATCCAACTTCATGCTGGCGGCGACGCGCGATAAAGCGCGCAAACGAGTCGTCAACAATTCGTAAACTTGAAGGCTGGTCTTTGCTGTGAGCAGATCCGTGCGCGTCAATTGGCCACCTTATCGCGATCAAGCACAATGCTTGCGATTCCCCTGAAGGTCGCAGATGCGAAAATCGGAAACTGAAGCAAATATCTGGTGGGTCGCCCTAGTGACAGCGCTAGTGGGCAAAGGCGTCGATCGCGCCGCCGACACCATCTGGCCGCCTAACGAGCACGCTCGAACTGAAGAGTGCGGATGCGCGGCCAATCGCTCTGACGACACGCGCACTCAATACAATGAGGCGGAAATTACCCAGACGTGGAACGAAATGCAGGCGCCGGTATGCCTCCCGGCGAGACAGCTTCTGGAGAGTCATTTGCTCCCGGCTCCCTATCAGGGAGCACGCCGAAAGCCTCAGTTCAGGCTTAGCCTATCAGCCGAACAAAATGATCCTGCTGAACAAGCGCTCTACAACTTGCAAAGCTTCATCTTACTCGTCGGAGCGCTTCTCAGCGCAGGCGCAATAAGCTTGGCTGGCACGTGCCGCACGTTTGGGAAGTCCGCTCGCGAATGGCGTGAGCTTCTCGCTCGGATCATCCAACGAGACCGTAGCGTTCAGCTGCCATTTGATCTGACGCGGTTGGAAGAATTACTGCGAGCTGTCGCTGTGCTGAAACTGCTTGAGGACAGCAAGGGCCGGTCCCACGCGCAGGGCGTTTCGCTACAGAACACATCGATTGAAAAAAGTGACGACGGCAAATTCGTCGCGTGCGGACAACTCCACAATCCTAATGACTTTGCAATGCCCAGCGCGGCCATTTGCATTGAATACATTGACCGCGATCGCCAACCAGCCGGGCATCTCGTTGTTTGGCCGACAACACTCGAAATTGGGCCTCGCGAGTGTCTAGATTTCTACAACCCCCTGCCAACGCGTTCCGGACTTAAACCCATTCGCTTCAGGCTCGCGCTTTCCGCGCAGGACTTTTGCGCCACGGCGAACAGAAATTCGATGCCACAAAGCGGCACCGATCTTTTTCACCTGCTGGATGAGCTGACACGACTACTAAAGCGCTGATAGTTCCACCGATAGGAATATTTAGTCGGCGCTCGGGCTCGCAGACAACGCCGGCAGAATCCATCCATCGCCGGATCGAGCTCCCACGTTGATGTCGCTCGCCTTCCGGTAATCTGCATTTGCCGGCAGCGCCCTAAATCTGACGCGCGTGGAGTATCTCTCCAGGTCCAACCCATCGACCGTAACAAGGCGGGCCGTCGCTTCGATCACATCAAGGACGTTGACTTCTCGCGAAGCGTTTACCCCGACTATCACGACAGAGCGCTGCCTCGGTTCAAGCGCTGGCAGTTGCGGCTCTGAAACTGCGTGTCCAAAGCTGATACCTACGATGCGCCCCGCTTCTTTCCATCTCAGTTTGAGGATGGCGACTCCAATATTCCATGCCCTGGCGTGCGCGAGATTGTCATTTCGCTCGTCATCACGCGCGGGTGAGGAAGACGCTAGTCCCACAGTGAGGACGTAATCGTTGGCCTGAATTAGCTCCCGGACGAGTTGACGGTTCAACGCAGTTCGAATTGTTACAGGCCGTCTGCGCGTCCCCCGCTCCACATTGATCTCATCGCCAGCGGCCCAAACGTCATTGCCATAAATGACCGCGATACTGAATTGCGTTGCTCGCCCATCCTCGTAGATCAGAACGCCTGGCCTCCGAAACATATCTGCTTCATCACGCTCAAGCGGACCACTCCATAGCTCCGGCGCATCCTCCACCTCACTCAGTTCGCCGACACGGACGAACCCACGCGCGAGATAAGCCTGCTGCATTCGTTCGTGTGCGGGCGACGTGGAATCTGCCGGTGGAGAACTCGCCTCCCGATTCCTGGCTGAGAAGGCCTCATAGTCCTTGCTCACCGTTTCTAGCGTGAAGACGAATAGAGCGAAGGCCACTACAAAAAGAAGAAGGAGGCCTCCCACCATCACCCGCTGAAGCGAAGTGGGCGCAAAGCCCTCTTCGTTGGAAAATAGAAGCAACTGGTCCTTGTACGCGATAACGGCGGGCAAAAGAGCCGCGAAAAACACGCACACACCAATGAGGACTATCATCTTTGTCGCGCCCGATACGGGTGCAGTGCGGTTATTGGCCTGCATTAACGCAATGTATCGCAGCTTCCTGTGACCGCAAGGCAGTCACTGGAGGGCGCAAGTCATGACGCGCAACAACTCGCGGCTCAGATCGCGTCACGGGTCGCAGGTTCGAAAGCGCTCCCTCACACCATTTAGCCACCGCTCAATCACCAGTCATCGCAGACCGCGAGTGTTCGTTTATGGATAGAGTTCGTCGACCTCGCATGAGCGAATGATCTTGCCTTCGAAAAAGGTGAGCACCGGAATCGACGCGAACTGAGCACGCACATCCATGAACGACGTTCGCAGCGGCCCTCCGGTGGTTTCTCCTCCGCCAAGATCGACGTCGCCCCAATACTGGAACGGGGCCACGGCTAGAATTCCCAGAACGCTATAATCGCCGACGATCCATTCGTTGTGGCCGCTTCTGTCACGGACGCTCGCCTCGATATCGGACATGCCAATCGGTCTATCAATGAACTCCCGCTTGCCTTCGGGGTTCACCCACGATCCGCCATCGCCCACGGTGACTGCCAGCAACGACTTCATTGAGGTGAGGCCGAGAATGACGCCAATATTGCCGATCGCATGACAATCGCCGCCACCGACGAACTTGTCTGTTGCCCGCACCACCGAACAGCACACGCCGCTCCGCGCTCCCCCCGCAATAACGTGTTGCAGGTCGAGCGGATAAGGTTTCGCCCCGGAATAACTCGTGCATGGCGGAACACCCGAAAAATGCACGATTAAAGCCTGCTTGCGCCGCAAGAACGCGTTCACGTCCGCTACTGAAATATTATCGCTACCCACTTCAGACCTTTCGTGAGAGCGCCTTATCCATAAGGCGCGATCGCCATCGCCTCTACCCGGCGCCGCAAAGCGTCGAGCCCAAATCGATCATCGGCGAAAGACTGACGGGCCGCCCGTCACGCATGCGCCTTAGATTCGGGTGAAGCCGCTCCCACCCAGCAGCGTGCGACTCCGGGTTCAGCCCGTAATTACCAATGACCGTGCGCACCCAAACTTCACGTGGCGCTGACGCGCTGCGCTGGCGGCATGAGAGATAGACATTCACGATCGACAGCGGGTACTCGCCCTCTCCGTATTCGCGCCAATTGGTGGCGTCTAACGAAATGGACGAAGTGTACGGCCGTCGTTCGATCGGCAATTGAACCGTCTCTTGGGGTTCGGGGGCTGAGGTTGAGGTCTCCACAGCGGCCATGTCAGACACTGCGGGCGATTGCTCAGCAGAGGTCGGCGATGTTTGTGGCGCCTGCTCACAACCTAGAACGCTTGCCGCCGCAACAGCCGCCAGAATGATGCGTAGCGCGTCCATAACCGTTTCCTCAAAAGCCTGGCCCAGTCGCAACGCGTTGGCACATGAAAGTCAATCATTTCTGATATCTCATTGCCATCGTGCTCGCGTGCATCAAGGGACGCGTTCGCTCTTCGCCCTTGACGCACGCTTGCGCGCGATGGCTGCGCGAGCGTGTCGGGACGCGGGGCGTCCTGGGTTTTTCGCTCCTCGGCCTCCGGCCCGGATCGAACACAGGGCTAGCCAAAGGAAGAGAAGGCTACTTCAGATAGCCGCCGGCGAACTGCGCGGCCTCTTCGTCCTCAACTATCTCCAGCGCACCAGACGGCAGCACACGCGATTGCACATCGACGATGCGATCCGGCGGGATGGCGAGCCACTCCTCGCACTCAGAGCCAGAACGCAGCACAACCGGCATGGCCTTAGCGTGCACGGGACGCACCAGATCGTTGGGCTCTGTGGTCAGAAAGCTAAATAGCTTGTGCTCTCCGACGTTGGGCTCCTTCTTCGAACCATAGTCGCCCGACCAAGTCGTGCAGATGCCTGCGAAGAAAAGCATGCCTCGATCAGGAGGAGCGAACCAACGGATTACCTTCGCACCCTTTGGCGATGCGTCTTCGTATTCACTGAATGCCGTGAACGGCACGAGACACCGATGCTTCTCTCCGAGAAGCGGACGCCAGTGCGCGCTCTTGGTGTTGCGGATGTTGGTCACGGGCGCACCACCGAATTGCGGCGGGCCTGGAAGCCCCCATCGCATCTTCGACCATGCGAGCGTGCCCTCCTCGTTCAACTGAATGACGGGACCGATGCTCTTCGGAAAGACCTCAAGGATCGTGTTGATCCTCGTCTCGCTCCATTCTTCGAAACCGTAGAATTCCTTCTCGAGGCCGGCTTTGCGAATGTCGGAAGCGTAGCGATTGCACATGCTCGATCTCTGCACCGATCCACAGGTCGCGTGTAGGCCCCCGCGAACTGGCGCTTGACTTCCGAAAGATTCGTTCTCTTTTTGTTCTTTACAGAAACGAGACAGTCATGCAAGGTACAGCCGCAATCCTGCACGCGGATCTCGATGCGTTTTACCCGTCGGTCGAACAATTGCTGCAGCCTGAACTCCGCGGCAAACCAATCGCGGTAGGCGGCGGCGTTGTGCTTGCTGCTTCGTATGAAGCGCGCGCTTTTGGCGTTCGCAGCGGGATGCCAGGCCGTCGCGCGCGCGAGCTTTGCCCTCATCTCATTTTCACCAGCGGACATTTCAGCGAATACCAGCGCTTAGGCGACGCTGCGATCAACGTGCTCGCTGACTTCACGCCCGAGATCGAGCGCATCTCAATAGACGAAGCCTTCGCCGACGTGTCCGGCTCGAGACAGCTTTTCGGCACACCGGAAGAGATCGCGCTCACAGTGCGCAAACGCGTGCGCGATGAACTCGGACTGCCAATCTCCATCGGCGTGGCACGCACAAAGCACCTCGCGAAGATCGGTTCGCAGGTCGCCAAGCCCGATGGGATGATCGTTGTTGAACCGGCTGATGAGATCACATTCCTCCATGATCTGCCGGTGGGATTGATGTGGGGCGTCGGACCCGCCACCAAAGGGAAGCTCGCTTCGCAGGGCATCACTACCATTGGTCAGCTCGCACACGCCTCACCTTCCTCAATGGAACGCGTGCTAGGGCGTGCCGTCGGCCGGAAGCTCACGCAGCTCGCCTGGAATAAAGATCCCCGCGCCATACAGCTCCGTCGGCGCGCCATTTCCGCAGGTGCGCAATCGGCACTCGGAAAAAGGCCGGCGACAGAGAAAGTGTTCGCCCCCGTTCTGCAACACCTCGCAGACCGTATTGCACGACGATTGCGATCAAAGGACAGGCCCGCTCGTACAGTGACCGTCCGCGTGCGCTTTTCGGACATGCGCTCAGTCACACGCGCTTTGACTTTGCCTGCTCCCATCATGTCGACATCCGCTCTCGCTGAAGTCGCGACAGAGATGGTTCGTGGTGTTCTCGTCGATCACAAGCACGAGCGTAGTATTTCGCTCTTGGCGATCACCGCCTCCAACCTGGGCGAAGATGTTTTACCGCAACTCGAACTTCCTTTTGGCCTCGCCGACGATGGGCGAAGGCCTGGCACGCGCAAGGGCGCACAACGCGTCCGCGCCGATCGCGCACTTGACGCGATCAGAGATCGCTTCGGCACCGAGGCCGTCGGATACGCCGCCGGACAATTGGGCGGGACTCACTCCGTCCCCGACACCTTCCGCGAGCTTGCCGAGAAGGACTTGTGATGACGCGGCGCGCTTGGATGGCCGCTGAACGCGCCTTCAATCGGCGCGAACCCCTGGAGGACGACATGGGCCGTGGGCGTTGGAGCATGAGGAGCGTCGGCGGCGAAGAACGACACACACTTGAATTTGGATTCAAGTACATGTTCAGCGTGCGCGCCGGTCCGAAGAGCGACGGCATACATCCCGATGTTTGGTGGGCAGGTGCTCGCGACAGATCGCTCGGCGATCATCCCACTCTCGAAGCTGCTATGCGCGCCTGTGAGGATGAAGCCCGACGCCTCATCGAGGCGCCGCCGGCCGATGGCGTCATCGATATCGATGCGAACACGATCCGGGAGCAATGGAGCGCTTATCTCGTCGCACCCAAACGCCTACGCTCGATAAAGACACGTAACCGCTACAAATGACATTAGGCGGCTGCCGTGCGGGTCAAAGGTTCGATTGTGTGTCCACTCACCAATGATTTCGGGTCACCGATTCGGATCCCGTGGCTCTCAAATTTTGCCGATCTGAGTAATAACCACTGTCGGTGTTAGCTATCGCGACGCGGTCCCGGAGATACCAATGACTGGACGTGAATGGATCGACGAATACGTCGCGTGCTACGACGTGACTAACAATAAAGACCTGCAGATCGGCCGCGCTCACGCCATCAAACACGCCAACTTGCCCGAGAAGCTGTACAAGTTTCGCGCCGTCAATGAGTATGCGCTGAACAATCTGCGCGACGCCACGATTTGGCTATCCTCGCCATCAAAGTACAACGATCCATACGACTGCATGGCTGCCATCTCGGCCAAAGAGATAAACGCGGGAGTCTTTAAGCTTCCAAAAGCTTCGATCGAGGAATTGAGGAAGTCGATGAGCGACGCTGAGATCAGCGAGGCTCTCGCATCTAATGACCCGATGGGCCGACTCGCGCAAATGGCGCTGTCCCGAGATCCCAGCGTGGCGCCGGACAAGCTCTCCGCGATGGTGGAGGACCTGCGACGTGCAACAGACCACGTGATGCAGGAGTTCCTGCAAGAGAGCATCGCATCGGTGCGCGAAGGCATGAAAGTCTGCTCGTTCTGCGATGACTACGAAACCATCTTGATGTGGAGCCACTACGCGGCGAACCACACCGGGTTCTGTATGGAATACGAGGTCCCGCAATTGCCGGAGCAAGTGCGCCACATGCTCTATCCGGTCATCTATTCAAAGGAGCTTTTCAACGCGACACGCTTCTTCAAGGCGACAATGTCCAGCGATCTCAGCGGTTTCAACAATCTCTATTCGACATTGCAGGCACTCTACAAAGCGGCCGAGTGGGCTTACGAGCGGGAATGGCGGTTAGTCCTCGGGTTCGGCATCCTGGACCAGGATCAAAACCTTGCATTCGGCAAAGTGTCACGCGTCCTGCTCGGAGCGCAGATTTCCGATTTAGACAAGCAGATCGTATTGGAAGACTGCAGCAGTCGGGGCATCCCGGTAAGTCAGATGCGATTGGCGCCGACGGAGTATCGAATGGTCGCCGCACCGATTTCTGGACTGCGTGCCTGAGTCTCTCGAAGCGCTTACAGCGGCGCCACCAGGCGCACTCCCTGGCATGAAACCCGCTCCTCTTGGGTGGTCGAGCCAGGCGATAACCTTGGCGAGTTCAAAGCAAGAAATCCGCGCGCCGACCCAGTCCCGTCGAGCGCACCCACTAGATGACAGATGACAGCCGTCGTAGGGTCTGCCCCAATGCCTGGGTAGGCCCGCGCTGGAGACATATCGGTGACTGAGAGTCTGGTCGCCCGACTGAACAAGGGTCTTTCGATCGCTATCGTGCTTGTAGGCGACGAACTCGTGCGCGGGGGGATCCCCGACGAGAATCGGGACTATCTCTCGGGCGAACTCGATCGGCACGGTGTCAGGACCAGGAGCATACATGTCGTCCGCGATGACGCGCCGTTCCTTGCCCACCTGTTGAGGCACATTACGCCCACGGTCACTTATGTTCTTACGGTCGGTGGGTTGGGGCCAACAGTCGACGACGTGACCCTCAGTGCCGTGGCTCAATCATTCAACTTGTCCATCGTCGAGCGATCACCGAACGACGCTGCCGACTTCGCACGGATGTCGGGAAGCGAAACTTTGAGACCGTCGCTGCGTCGCGTCCCGACCGGATCAGAGATCATCGAGACCGAACACGGCCCCGTCGTCCGAACCAAGAACGTGTTCAGCCTGCCTGGGCTTCCTCGCCTAGTGCGCGCCCGTTTCCCCGCGGTCCTGACGCGGATTGGCAAAAGCGACGCTGCTCCTTACCTGGTAGCCTGGTCCGTGCCTCTGCCGCAGAGCGCGATAGCCAGAATCCTGGAGGACGCCGCAGGGCGCCATAACGAAATCTCAATCGGCTGCTATCCAGATCGAGACGCTGCTGGCAACACTTCCATATCCATTGAAGGATGGGACGAGCAGGCGGTGAAGGCATGTGAGATGTACATCCGAAAGCACCTGCCGGGCGATCAGCGTGACTGACATTAGACAACTTACCTGCCCGGCGTCGCTGGACGCGGTTCAGAGCGCACTGAGCAGATTCGGCGTTGCTCGCATTCCAGGTTTTCTAGATGCCCTCGAAACCGAGATCGTTCTGAAGGAAGCCCAAACTGCCACCAGTTCGATGGCAAACTACCGAAACCCGTTCGGCATCTCTACGCGCTTCAGCCTGCGTGATCTGCCGCCGCATCTGTCAATCTCACGCGAGCTTACCACCGGAACTCACCTGACGTCGCTTCCGCAGACGTTTACAACGTCACGCGACATTCTCGAACGACCGTTCTTTCAGACATTGACCCGGGAATATCTGGGACCGAAGGCGGGCTTCATGGAAGTGGTTGCGTTCGCGCGCGACCACATACCCGATCCCAGAGCGGTCTACGGGCAGCTGCATTTCGACCGCAGACGCCAGCTCAAGTTCATTTTTTATCTCAACGATGTGGACGCATCAAACGGGGCGTTTGGCTGCATTCCCGGCTCCCATAGACTCGGGCGCGCGCTCTATCTCAAAGGCTGGCGCGAAACCCTGGAGCTCGCGACTGAGCATGATCACGAAATAGAACAGGCAGCCGATGATACGCCCGAAGACCAGCCGGAGTATCGGCTGGTTCCGTGCATCATCAGAGACGACGCAGATATCGGCGAGTTCAGTCCCAGCAAGGATAGAGTCGCGATTACCGGCGCGGCCGGCACGTTGGTGATATTCGACACCAACCTCCTGCACTATGGCGGGTTTGTCCGTGCGCCAGGAAAACAACGATGGACCTTCAAGGGCCATACGTTCGCAAATAAAGATGCCGGTTACCCGCGCACGCCGCGAACCTGATAGAGCCAGAAAGCGCCGTTCAGGTATCCCCACTCAACATAAGCAGGTCGCCCGAATATATCCGCGACGCCACGCAGCCATGTGGCGAGGTCAGCGATGGGATCGGCTGCGAGCACCGCTAAATCTGCGCGCTTCACCTGAGAGAGGTCAAATTCACCCGCCTCATAGCTGTACACAACGCGAGTTGGACTACCCTGCCCGCTGGTCACCGTGTTCATCGGTCCGCGCACAAATTCCGTAACGAGCTTGCCGCGACCAATCTCCGGATCGCCGTCCACGCTCACACCACACAATTGCGCCGGCACAAACTTCTGCAGGATAAGCGCACCGCGATAACCGCGTTCGCCATTGATCGAGGCGAACTCAGCCACTTTATCCAGGATTTGAGACCGGTCCGGAATTTTCAGAGACGCAAAGTTACCTGCGCGACTTCCACCTGGATGATCCTCGTCGAGATCGCTGCTGCGCACGATCAGTCCATCGCTCGGACTTAAAGAATCCCATACCTCACACAGTGCGCTGTCCAGGTCGCTGACGTCGCTCGCTAGCATCCGGGTCATCTCATCCCAGGACAAAACAACGAAGCCCGGAACGTTGATATTGGCGCCAATGGCTCGCGTCAGATTCGCGGCCTTGGTCCCCACTACAGTGTGGTTCGCCCAATCGTCGCGTCGCACCGCAAGCTGCGCAAGTGTGACGCTGTCCAACGCGCCGATCCGGGTAACCTTTCCTGCGCCAGCATCAACTTCGATCATCTCACCGTCGACAACGAAGTCCAACAAACCATCAATGCCGACAATCGTCGGAACTCCAAGCTCACGACAGAGCACCGACGCGTGAGACGTGACGCCGCCTTGCTGCGTAATCACCGCGCCGGCCTTTCGAATAAGCGGCAGCATGTCCGGATCGGCGGCCTCGCAGACGAGGATGTCACCTGCATTGAATACAAAAGCGTTGCTGCTCTTTACTCCCAGCATTCGCGCCGTCGCTCGCACAATTCCCGGCCTCGCCGACGCGCCAAAACGAACTCGCTTGTCGACACTCTGGGACACGACGCACGTTGCGACATCCGCCATGAGCGCGTCGAACGCCTCACCAGCAACGACGAGTTCACCGTCCGACGAATACAGGACGGCACATTGCTTCTGCCGCTCTTCAACAGACGGGTCGACAAAACCGCGATCCAGCGCGTCCAGAAGCTCACCGGGCAAACAACAACGCACGAGCCATTCAGAGCAATTCAAACGGCTCGAGAACTCGGCAATCAGCATATCGAGGTAGTAGAAATTCCGGAGCTGATAAAAGCGCCGCAGCAGCTTCACACGCCCGATTTCAGCATAGAGTCCGAACAGCGTCCGAATGTTCTCGTCCAGATTGGGAAGCGCCGGAGCGGCTTCATCCGGAATTTGTCCTGTCGTTCGCAGCAGGAAACTCTCGCACAGGCGTCGTACCAGATCAGATTCCGTTGGCAGCGTCCGATTGCGGAATCCGTGATAGCTGAGCCAACTCCATTTTGCGTTGTGTTGTCGGAGCGCCGCCCGAATATCAGCAGTGAGATGCATCGCCGGCATATGCGCGTCGGCAAGGTCAGGACAGTAGTTCCGCGCTTCCAGGACGATTTCTCGAAACGCATGCTCCTCTTCAGCAATAACGCTCGGGCGTGAAGGCGCCGTAAGCGCACTAAATACGGACGCCACGTCGCTCTCGATCACTCCGGCCCGGCGCAGCTGCGCTTTAAGGTAATCGGTAAAAAAGGGTCGCCCGCGATCCAGCGCTTCCGGTATTCTCGCAACCCGATAGAGCGAGTTATGAAGTTCGGTGTGCTTGAAATAGAGCTGCACAAGATCGGCCATGCTCGCCCGCGCGAGACGTTCGGCGGTCGTATTCGGTGGAAACGCGTTTTCGAGTTGCTTGGAGAATGTCTCGATCGACGCCAGTTGCGCGGCAAGCCACGCGGGGTTCGCCGCGCACCTTTCGATCAGCCAGCCCGCTGTATTGGCGGCCTCTTTGGCGCTGACGAAATATCGCTCCACACCGCCGTCGTACACAGCGAGAATGAACGAGTAGCCCGGATAAACCGGCTCGGTCACCGCCGACATACTGGCGCGGAGATAGAAGCTCGCGAAGTGCGGATCCTGATGGACGTTCGAGCCACCAAGTATGAGAGGCGTTTCGAACACGTGCTTCATCGCTTCGGCGCTAACGCCCGAGCCGGACAAGATCGAGTTTTTCATTTTGAGGCGTGACCGCCGTTCCGACCAGACTTGCGCGAACCGCCCGCCTTGGCGGGACCGTCAAGCACCTTGGCCGCGCTCCACAAGCGCTCGATGGGTTTGGATGTGTCTGCAGTGGCGGATCGAAAAAGAACGATCTCAAGTTTAATTGAGAACGCATCTTCATCGATGATGTCGATCTCCTCATTTTGCAGCGCGTTCTGAGCGGTCGACTCCAACACCCACGCCAACCCTTGCCCGGCGCGCACAAGATTACGCAGGGTGTCGGCCATCTGCGCCTGCCCGACGATATTCTCTTTGAGCTTGAACTTCAGTTTGGCGATCTTCTGCGAGACAATTTCGTGGAGGTACGTGCCAGGGGAGTAAGACAAAAAGGGAAAGCCCCCACCACCTTTCAGTCCGCGCGTATAGAAATCTCGCTCACCCTTGGGACAAACCGCGATGAGCCGATCCTCTCCGACAATGAGTGCATGAATGAGCTTTGGATTAACGAACTGAATATTGGCGTCCGGGCTTTGATAACAAAGCATGTACGGGGCGGAGCCATAGGAAAGCACCTCCACACAATCGGCAACTTCTCCTACCGAGATCGACGTCTTGATCTCGAACTCGTCGTCAGAAATCGCTTCGCGGATACGCCTGATGAATTCCGGAACGTAGGTCGCCGCCAGCGTGTGCACTGTCCAGATTGGAATTACGTCGGCAGCAAGCTCTTCGCTCTTTTGCGCCAGCGCCTTGGCCTCTTTCACGCGTTGCAGAATGTCGGGCAGCTTTTCGTAAAATGCTTTGCCGGCCGACGTCATAACCATCGGCGATCTGTCACGATTCAATAGCGTCGCGCCGACCCAGGCTTCCAGGCTTGAGATCCGCCTGTTGAGGGTCGAAGCATTCAACTCGCGAACAATGGCGGCCTCGACGAAATTGCCGACTTTTACGGCGACGTCAAAATCTTCCAGCCATTCGAAGTCGAGACCGCGACCCATCCAATTCTCCACGTCAAACGCTGAAACGGCGCCCGCACCGTCTCATTTCCTTGACAGAACAATAGCACAAATCTCGTTGGATGCAACTTTTGCATCGACGCCTGCGTTTTATGTTTCCGGATGCATTTTATGTATAGCAGGCAATGCTAACGCAGCGGGCTTGACTCAAACGCACGACGAGTCGTACGTTAATATGACGCTAATTTGGATAAATTTTTTTGAGGGTCGGCCCCGGCAAACGCCCAGCTTTGTGAACCGTAAAGCGTTTGCCAGGGCCTGAGACCGCTTCTGACGAAGCGGACAGCGCCCACGATACGAAATGCTGTCCGGGCGATCAAGCGGCCCCTCGCGATAAGCGAAGGAGAGCAGCGCCATGAACACCGCCTAGAACACTGATCACGGCCCCTCGCGGCCGCACCCCGCCTAAGAACGAAGGAACAACGTCGCACACGCAATCAGCGTGTTCGCGAACGCGTGTGCGACTTTGACCTTCGTCAACAGATGTCAGCGCGACCGCCCCCGCGGTCGCGTGGAGATGGCCTGCGCCATCAACTCTTGAAGGAGATCATAGATGAACGACGATCCACGAATTGGCACGCGCCAGTTTCTTAAGTCGGCAGCAGCCCTCAAAGCGGTGACGGTGGCATTGGATGAAGGACGCCGCATTGGCGTCCCCATCTCGGTGGCGATCGTCGATCCTTCGCTCACGCTCGTTGCGTTCGCTCGCGACGATGCGGCCACGCCCCACTCGGCGGAGACCTGCCGTCGCAAGGCGCAGACCGCTGCCTCCACACGGAAGGCCACCGGCTGGATGCCGGCCGCCCTTGCGATCGAACTTCCGATGGCGACCGGAGGGTTGCTTACCAACGTTCCGGGCGGCTCGCCGATCAAGCTCAACGGCTCAATCGTCGCGGGCATCGGCATTGCCGGCGGCACCGTCGAACAAGACGCGCAGATCTGCGCCGCCGTCTTGAAGCACCTCGAAGTCGATCCGGATTAACCCAAGCAAACTCAAGGGATCGGTCATGGCAGTCTATATAGGCCCGGTTTTGGCATCACGGCGGCCACTGGCCGATCCCGTTTGGCATTCACTTCAACGCTTCAATACGTACGCCTCAGCGACCCCCGCTGCGTTCGAAGCAAAGGCACAACGCTTTCCCGCGGCACTACGCAGCAGCGTCGCCGTCATCGTGATTGACGTGTTGCGCGCGACGACGACGTTGACCGCCGTAGGCGCCACCGGCGTCAACGGCATCGTGGTCGCCGTCAAACCGACTGACGGATCTCCGCCGTTCATCGCGCCTACCACGGCCTTCGGCCCGTGGGTTGGTGGGGGTGAAGAAAACGGCGAGCCAATCCCGGGAGGCTGCATCGCCAATTCTCCGGTGTCGGTCTCGGTTTCCCTGTTTGAAGATCGTTATCTGAAATTTGTGAGCACCAACGGCGCACGCGCAATTGCGCGCGCCGAGGCGTTCGGCGCGGGCGACATCTACATCGCATGCCTGCGGAATATTGAAGTCACCGTCGAAGCCGCCATCGCAAACGGCGCGCAACGAGTGCTCTTCGTCGCCGGCGGCTTTTACGAGTCCGCGACCCTCGAAGACAGTTACTGCATCGGTCTTGGCGTCGCCCACCTGATCCGGATCGGGTTCGCAGACGAGCTGACGCTATGCGACGAAGCTGAAATGTCGTTGCGCGTGGCCGAAGGCTATCCAAGGCACGAGGACATTGTTCCTGCGCTCGCGCGCCGACAGGTGGCGCAGCTTCTCACCGTGATTGGTCATGGCGCCGACGTTGCCGCAGTCGTGACCGGCGCCGGAGTCGACCCTGACATCTGGCGGCGCATGCACCGGACAGTGCTGCGCCACGAGCAGCGCGCAAACGTCGGCCTGTTCGTTCCAACGCACAAATATCAACAGGGAGAAGCGCCATGAAGAAAGTGTACGATCTCGCCGTAGGTGATCCGGCGGGGCGACCGCCCCAACGGCTCCAGGATGCGTTGGGCGAAGCGTTCCAATACGCCGCGGCCAACCACTACACCGATCCCGAAGGACTGCCCGTCACGCGCCTTGCCGTCGCTGGTTACTACGAGCGTTACCACGGCCTCAGGGTGTCCACTTCGCAGATCGCGATCACTCAGGGCGCGCGTCCCGCGATCTACTTTTTGCTCCGCGCTTTGGAACGGCGCGGTGCGCCCGTCGGATTCTTTACGCCCTGCTACAGCGCGTTCCACGCGCAGATCACCAACGCAGGCATGATGCCGGCGCCGATCGCGATGCCGGAATGTCAGTTCACGGCGGACATTCTGCGCCCCCTGTTCGCCCCGCTGAAAGGTGGCGTGTTCATCTGCAACTCACCGCACAATCCGAGCGGCCGCGTCTTCGACGAGGACGAGCTCCGCGACATCAGCATAGTCGCACGAGAACTCGGAATCCGCGTACTCAGTGATTTCGTCTACGGCGATTTGTTCGAGGACGACGTTCCAGTCAGCATGCTCTCGATCGACGACACCGCCGTCGAGATCATCAGCCTGTCCAAACCGTTTCGCGCCTGCGGCTGGCGGGTCGGCGCAGTGATCGGTGATCCGCAATGGATAAAACGACTGGTCCAACGCTACGCATCGTTGAACGGCGTTCCTTTCGCCATTCAGCGCGTAGCGATGACGGCGTGGTCCGAGATGCCGGAAGTCGCCGAATTCCGTGATCAGCTTCGCAGACGTCGTCGCGTGGTGGTCGAAGGCCTTCGGAGCATAGGCTTCGACGTCGACACCGAACGCAACAACCGCAGCGGCATGTTCGTCTGGGCTAAAGCGCCCGCAGGTTTCCAGTCTGGCGCGCAGGTCAAGGAGCTGCTGCGCACGCACGGCGTGTTTGTGAGCCACGGCGGTGAGTTCAACGGTGACGACCGTTTCCTACGGATCGCGCTGAACGAACCCTGCGAGGTTCTTTGCGACGCCATCATCCAAATCGGTTTTGCAATGGAGACGGATCATGTTTGCGAAAAACGCACCCTTCTTGCTCGCTGTGCAGATGGACGTGCCGCCTGAGCACGCGGCCGACTTTCAGCATGTTTATAACCACGAACACGTACCCAACCTGCTGAAAGTGCCGGGCGTCATCTCGATCAAGCGCTTCCAGCGTGCCGAGGTTGTTCGCATAGCGCTGGGCGGCGTTGTCAAGGAACTGACGTTCCCCACTGAGCCAGCCTTCACCGCATTCTACGAGATCGAGAGCCCGGACGTCATCACCAGCGACGCCTGGAGCAACGCGGTCGAACTAGGTCAGTGGCCTACGCTTGTGCGTCCGTTCACAACCAATCGGAGGCACACGCTGCACCGCCTGATAACGCCGACGCACGTGACCGGGTGAAAACCCCCGAGGCACCCCTAGGAATCCTGCAGTTCCGCGCCCCGCTGTGTGGAACTTGCAGCGAAGCGCGCCAAGCGTACGTGAAGCGGGACGCCGGGCAGCCCTTGCCGGTAGAGACGATGTCGGTTGTTTGCCAGAACTGCGCCGCGCTCTGCCTCATCGCGCCTACCTTTAATGATCTGTTGCCGTTCGCCTTTCCGTAGCTGGACATTCCCACCATGCTGACCGACGCCAATTTTCGCACCGCAGCCGCCACCGGCTACCGGGCCCTGTTGATCATGCCGTTCGGCTCTGATGAAAAATACGCTTCAATCGAAAGAGGCGTCAGAGGCGCAGTCACGCACTACGGCATCACCCCGTTCAGAGCCGATGACAGATATGCGCGCCAGACACTTTGGGAAAGCCTGCGCAGCGAAATGGATCGGTGCGAACTTGCAATCGCGGTTTTTGATCAGAGGCCCGACAAAGCTTTCAATCCCAACGTGCTCATCGAAGCCGGATACATGCTTGCGCGAGGCGCCGACCTCTTATTGCTGAAAGAGCGCGGCGCATCTACTCTTCCGACGGATTTGCTCGGCCATCTTTATCGTGAGTTCGATGGAGCAGAGCCGGAAACGACCGGACAGGACTCGGTGATAAAATGGCTTCGCGATCTCGGCTTGGCGAAACGCAACGATGAGCGCCTAGTTGTATTCGTGAGTTCCGGGGGGAGCTGTCGCTGCGCTATGAGTAAAATCATCCTGCTGAAGGCTCTGGAAGGACGCATGCTGCCGTTTGATCTCAGCGTCATGTCGTTGGCCGCCAGTTTCGGCGAGTCGGACCATGCATCGGCGAACGCGCGTAATATGATCCAGGAATTCTACGGCGCCGATCTGCTGGCATCCCACCGCGTCCGTCAACGCTACCTGGCGCTGATGGATGAGGCGGATCTGTTCCTGTGCGCCGAAGAAGCCCTGATGGAAGGTTTTCCCCCTGCAAAAACGACGACTATCGGCAAGTTCTTCGGCAAGGGGGAGACGATTGAAAACCCCTGGCCCAACGACAATTCCCCGCAATCCAAAACACGCTATCGTCATTGCTTCAGGCAACTGCACGGACTGATCAGTCCGCGCGGCCAGAAACTGATCGACTTCTTGCAGGCGACGTCGCCGGCAGCGACGACAAAATGACGTGATCGACATCGGATCAGCCAGTGACTCGGACCGGCATGGCCGCCGCCAAGTACGTGGAGATGGCAGCCGATTCAGCCTTCAAAACGCGCAAGTGTCACCATGACGAAATCAAGAAAGATGGTGAATGCCCACCATGAATAGAGACCGAGCAGCGGCAGATGTCTCAAGCGAGGCGTCGTCAATATAACGACTAAGCAATCGTCATCGATCCGATACGGCCTCAGGATCGGCGTCCATAGGGCGACGCGGTTGGCGCGCACTCGCGCGCATCGCTGAAAGTTGGCGCATGCCCCACTCATGCAGACGCCGTTTTGGATAGCGCGGGAAACGTCCGTCATGGATGCACGGCGGGCCGTCGTCACGGGTGGAAAAGATCTTCGCCAACGTCTTCGGCGTGCGCCTGACGCCAATGCTGGCGAGGTAGGCCGACGCCTCGCGGCGGTTGAGGAAGCCATCGACGAAATCCGCGGGCAGTTCGTCTTCGGGATGCTTCATCGCGACTTCGCTCCTCAGTCTCGATAGGGTCGCAAGACGATGTCGCGCGTGACCAGCACGCGCACCGGCGCGCCGGCTCGCACGCGCAGGGTCGGACGCACCGACAGTTCACGATCGACGATGCGCCCGCCGGTCGACGCCGCCTGCTGGGCCGCCGCATCGCCAACGCTCTGGCTCAGGCTCTGTTCGTCATCACCTTCGGATTCATTTGCGACAACGCTGATGATCGCCGAGAGCGCCACGGCCGCACTCAGGCGACCCAAATGATTGTCGGTGCGATCACGAATGCCGGCAGCGCCGGTTGCGTCACCGCCTTCCATGCCTTGCAGATTGATGGACCAGCCATTTGGCAGAATGAGACGTTGCCAAGCCAAGAGTAGCCTTTGGTCGCCATAGTTGGTGGCATTGTCATAGGCGCCTATCAAACGCGCGCCTTGCGGAATGAGCAGGTGCCGCCCTGTGACGCTGTCGAAGACCGGTGCCGTCACTTGGGCAATCACGCGCCCCGGCAGATCAGAATTCAATTCAGTCTGCAGCGCGGCGGGGATCACCGCGCCGGCAAGAAGTTCGAAGCGCGATCGCGGCGGAGATAAGCGCGCGGGCAATCTGTCGGCATCGGCGCCATCGCCCGATGCGGCAGCCGGCGCGCCACTCGCATTTGAACCTTCAAAGAGGATCGGCGCGACACGCGCGATTGACTCCGGATCAGGGGCGCTTGGCGCTTCGCGCGTCGGCGTGGGCGGCGCCCCACCAGCCCACATCTCGCCTTGTGGCGGCTGCAGCACGACATCGACGGGTTCGTCTTCGCTCTCGACCGCTCCAAGCTGCTCAGCGCCATAGGACTGCGGCCCGAGGCGAATGGATTCGGGTGGACCAGCGGCCGCCGCACTCTGCACATCCACCGCTTGCCTACGATCAGGTCGCTCGCTCAATCCATAGAGCACTGCGAAGGCGATGATTGCCGCCATCACCAATGCGCCGCCGAGCAAGACCTTTCGCGAAAGCCGGCGCGGGGACGGCGGCCTTGCGCGGATGGAGATGTCAGGCGGATCAGCGTGTGGAGATGCAGCAGGCGCCGCTGCTGCGTTCGCGGCGTTCATGGCCGCCCTCCAGTTCGGCGCTGACGCCACGGCGGCTGCCGCGGCCCGCGCTCAATGCGCACGATAATCGGCGCACGAACGCCGAGCCGCAATTCAGCAGCATCGAAGATCCGGTCGAGCATGATGCGCCGGCCCTGAACGCGTGTGTTCGCGAGTTCAGCGCCTTCTGGTGTGATGACGAACAAGGGCGGCATGTCAGCCCCCGCGACATCGACAGGAAATTCTATCCAGGTGCGACGGCCGTCATCGAAAACTCGCGCTGGCAACCAACGCGGCGTGGCCCCACGAACTGTCCGAACCCGATAGTCGAAGGAGAGGCTCTCGATCGCGTGCGACGGCGCCGCTGCATCCCCGTTCGGATACGTCCAAGCAACCTCTGCCGAGTAGCGATCGCCGCTCACCGCACGAGCCTCAACGAGGTAAGTGCGCCGGTCGGTGACAATCACGATGTTGGTCGACAGTCCGATTGTGTGCGGCTTCACCAATACGATGGAGCGCGGGTCTTCTTGCGCTTCCGCCTCGACTTCGGTGACCATCCAACGCGAAGTGTCGCCGGCAGCTATCCCGGTGATGACCTCACCCGGCTCCAAGAGGATCACCGATATGTGGGTCGGGCTCGTGTAGAGTTCATAGAGAGCACCCGGCGCGTAAACGTAGATCTGGCGTGCCGCGACGAAGGCGTCACGCGTCGGCCGTTGCCTTGCTGTATCGTTGGCGAGCGCCACGATCTCGACTGGGCTGGGGCAGCGCACTCGTTGGGACGGCACGCATTCACCGCCCGAGGTTTGCGCGTATGCAGGGCCGACTAAGGCGCCAAGAACACAGAGCGCAGCAAGCCATCTCATCGTTCACGGCTCCATGAAAAATCGCTGATCAAAAGCCCGAGCGGATTGGCGGCGATCTCGTCGGCATTGCGCGGCGGACGTGTGCTCACGGTGAAGACACCGCTATAGACTTGCGGATCGGACGTTCCGGTCGCGTTGGTGGCGCGCTCGATCCAAGTGACCTCCCAGGAGCGATCCGAACGCGCAATCACCGAGCGGACGTGAACGGTGCGTCCGACGCGGCCCAACGATAAAAATGGATCATCTTCCCGCGCCATCTCGTTGAGTTGAGCTGCCGCTTGCGGCGTCAGGAATTTGTACGCGTCGAGCCAATTCTCGCGCAACACAACGCCGTCCGTCGGCAGCGACCGCACCAGCACCACGAAGCGCGACAGATGATGCGCAATCTGCGCATTGGTCGGCGTCCAGCGATCGGTTGTGGCGCGTACCGCCATGACCTGCCCTTCGGGGCTCACCTCCACCACGTGCACGAACGTCCGCTTCTGCAGCGCGACGGCCGTCAGACCCACGCCGGCCAGTGCTGCGGCGGCTAATGCCGCGAACGCTGTCGTTCGCCAAGCTCGCGCGGATAGAACCGCGCTGCCCATGCGCGCATCCCATTCCTGTCGGGCGCGGGCATACGGCGTTTCTGCAGGATCGCCAGCGAAAGACTTCGCGGGCGCTCGGAATGGGAAACTCATGACCTCCCCCTTGGGCTCGTTGGTGTTCTACGCGGCGGTTGAAAGCGGCTGTGATCGACAGTGGGTTGCGGGCGAGCATTGGCCCGACCGCCGCCTCGTGCGCCGCCGACGCCGCCACCCCGTCCTGCGCGCATCGCGCTCGACGCAAACCGAACTGTGTTGCGCACCGCGCCAGCGACGAGCATGCCGCCGCCCACGCCGACCGCCGCCGCCCCGATGCCTGTGCGCACAGCGTCACTTCCAGAGAGATGGGGCTGGCCTTGCACGACCTCGGACGCCAATTGTGGTCCGAACCACGCAAGCGCCAGAATAGTGAGGCCAAACAGCAAGACGTTGAGGACACCGCCGTCGTCAAGCGAGAAGGCGCCAGGCAAAGTCGCGACGAAATTAATTGCCACGCTCGCGATCAAAGCGAGCACGAAGAGCCGCATCGCTGAACCGACGACCCATCCAAGCGGGCGCTCGGCAATCCAGGACGTGCCGTTGAACACGCCCCAGGGGAGCGCCATGAACGCGACTAGCGAGCCGATCTTGAAGGCGATGAGGGCAACGAAGATCTGAAGAGCGAGGATGAAGAAGGCGAGCAGGATCGCAATCGCAGCGATCAGGATGGTGGTCAGTGTCAGAAAGTCGGTGAGGATGTTCATGCCCTCACCAAGCTCCACGGTTTGACCGAAGAGCTCCGAACCAATCTCCGCGATCCGCCCTGGATTGTGGAGGTCCGGCAAAGACAAACCGCCGCCGCCAGCGCGCAAACCCAGTTCCGCCCCCGATTGGTTGATTGCGGTCGCCAGCGCGTTCCAGTTGTTGACGAGAAACGCGAAGAACCCGACGAACAGCACCTTGCGGAAGAACGGCGCGATTGGCGCTTCTTGCGCCAGCGCCCATTGCGCGCCGGCGAGCACGATCGAGATCACGATCAGCGCATTCAACACATAACCAACATCGCCTTGGATCAAGCCAAAGCCTGCGTCAGCCACCGCGATGAAGCGATCGAGAAATGAATTGACCGTGGTCGGGTCCATGAGGGGGCGCCCTAGAACGCTGACCGAGCCGGATCGACGTTACGGCGCCGCGCCGGGAACGCGCGCCGCCGGATCTCGGTCGCACGCTCCTCGCGCGCCAGCCGCTCGATCCGCTCAGTGTGCAGCGCCCTGCCTTGCGCTGCGAGCAGCGCCTGGGTCTCGGCAAGTTGCGTCGCCATCACGCCAAGCAATTGATTGCCGGCTTGGACTGCGCCTGTTTGGCCTTCGGCGCCTGACGAAGCGGACAAGGCCGCATTCACGTCGCCGCGCGCGCGGTTAATCGCTGAGGCGGCGCGCGCTTCAGCCTCCATGGCACGCTGCAGACTGGCCCGGCTCTCGGCAAGCCATTGGTCCGACCGGGACAGGACGTTTTCGAGATCGAAGTCCTGATACGTTTCCGGATAGAGCTCGCGGAGATTTTCGCCAATTCGACTGGCCTCAAATGAAACCCCGCTCGCCGCATCGAACACCGCGCGTGCATCCTCAATCGCCTGAGTGAGTTGGGGGGACAATTGCAGCTGTGACCGCGCAAGCATCAATGCTTGCTGCTCGATTTGCCGGATCTGGTTGTTGATCTGCTCCAATGCGCGCGCCGCCTGCATCACATTCTGCGCCAAGTTTGTTGGATCGATCACCGTCATCTGCGCCAAAGCGATCGGCGCGTGCAGGCACGCAAGCGCTGCAGCCGATCCAAATAGAAACGCGCGACGTCCAAGATTGCCGTTCATGATGCGGCCTCCATGCTTGCGTAATCGATGACGAGTGGGTTGATGGGCGGAGCAGCTTGCGCCCTCTCGAATCTGCGGACGGCGTCAGCGGCCTGGCGCAATCCCTTGGCCTCGAGCCAAGCCGCAGCGAACGCTTCCTCGCCGTGTGCCGCGAGCGTTTGATCGATCAGCGTCTGATCTTCGGGGCGCGAAGCGGCGGCGAATGCGAGCGTCGCAGGTCCAAGGCCCAGCTCGAAGAGACGACACCCTTCCCGAGACGCCAGATAATAGTCACGCTTGGGGCTCGCTTCCGCGATCAGATCGATCTGGCGGCCGTTGAGACCGAGCGCTTCGTAGAAGGCGCGAGACCGAGGCTCACGCACTCGGTCGTTGGGCAGGAATATGCGGGTATGGCAGGCCTCGATGATTGTTGAGGCGATGGCGCTCGCTTCGACGTCGGCGAGTTCTTGACTGGCGAACACCACCGCGACATTGCGTTTGCGCAGCGTCTTCAGCCAGTCTTGCATCTGCGCGGCGAAGGTTGCGTCTTTCAAGAAGAGCCATGCTTCATCGAGAATAAGCAACGTCGGCCGACCGTCGAACCGGCGTTCCAACTCGTGGAAGAGCACACCCAGCACAGCGCCGATCGCTGCGGGCCGGCGCATCAAATCGTCCATTTCAAATGCTTGGACGTGCGATCGCCGCAAGGTTGAGGCGTCGTGGTCGAGCAAGCGGCCGTACGGGCCCGATTGGGTGAATGGTTCGAGAGCCGCCCGGACCTCACGATTTTGAATGAGCGCGGACAGAAGCGTGAGTGTGCGATCTTGCGTCGGCCGGCTGGCGAGCACGCCGAGCGCGGTCCAGAGCTCACCCTTGAGTTCGGGGTCGATGGCAACGCCCGCGCCCGCGAGCACGCCTGCAAGCCAGTCGAGCGCCCAGGCCCGCTCGCCCTCATCGTCGATGCCGGCGAGTGGTTGGAGCCCGAGCGCCTCCTCGTCGCCGAGATCAAAGAAATCACCGCCCAGAGCGAGGATCATCGCCCGCGCCGAACGCCCTTTGTCGAACACATAGATTTGCGCGCCGTCGGGGTGTGCGGCCTCGAAACGCAGCCATTGCGCAGCCAAGGTCGCCAACAAGACAGATTTGCCCGCGCCGGTTGGACCGACGACCATCGTGTGACCGACATCGCCGACGTGAAGATCAAGCCGAAACGGCGTCGATCCATCCGTCGCCGTCAGCATCAAGGACGGCGAATTGAGGTGCGCGTTATGTCTGGGCCCTGCCCAGACTGCGCTTAGCGGCAAAAGGTGCGAGAGCGATGGCGACGTCAGAAGCGGCCGGCGCACATCCGCATAGGCTTGGCCCGGCAATGACCCAAGCCAAGCTTCAACCGCGTTGACACTCTCGACTTCGGTGACAAAGCCTAACCCATCGGCGACCTGGCTAATCTGGCGCACCACATCGTGTGCCGCCTCTTCACTCGGCTCTGCGACAACGATAACGAGCGTCGCATAACCGGCAGAGACCCCATCAGCGCCGAGCTCCTGAAGCGCCAGGTCAGCGTCCTCGGCTTGGTTGGCGGCGTCATTGTCGACGAGCAGCGCCTCTTCGCGGAACAGCGCCTCGCGTAGGAGAGTCATCAGGCCCTTGCGCTTTGAGAACCAGCGCTTGCGGATCTTCTCAATCTCACGGCGCGCCTCCTCACGGTCTAGCGGCAGAAAGCGCGTGACCCATCGATAGGCGATCGGCATGCGATTGAGCGCGTCCAGGAGACCGGGCTCGGTCTCAGTGACAAAGCTCCGCACCGAGATAATTTTCAGATGACGGGTCCCCAAGCGCGGCGCGAGACCGCCGAGCAAAGGCGCGTCTGACAAAAGTGCGTCCAGGTGAAAGGGCGTTGCTGGCCGCGCGACGCGATGCGACCGATCCGAGACGCAATCATGCAAATAGCTCAGCGTCGCTTCATCATCGAGCCAAGCGGCCTGCGGGAGCATCGCCTCTAGCAGGGACGCGACAGTGTCTGTCTCTTCGATAAAGCGATCGAGCGCCGCGCCGTAATCGACGCCCTGGGCTTTGGCGTTCGCTCCGCCCTCGAACAGGACATTCTCAAGCTTGCTTTGCCGTTCCGCCGGCGGGAGCCAGGCGAACGTCAGCAAGTAACGGCTTTCAAAGCGCTGCCCTGCGCTTTCGAAGACTGCGCGTCGCTCCTCATCAATGAGCCACGCGGCAGCGGAGGACCAGTCAGCATCGGGATAGCCCGGCGCAGAATCGCGCCGCGCTTCGACGTGCAGACACCAGCCCGATCCGAAACGACGGAGCGCGTTGTTGAGACGCGATGCAGCGCCCACCAATTCGGCGCCGGTGGCGGAATCTAGATCTGCCCCGCGAAACTCTAGCGTTCTTTGAAATGCGCCATCCTTGTTGAGAATTATTCCCGGCGCGATGAGCGCTGCCCATGGAAGGTAATCGCTCAATCGCGTGGCGCTTTGTCGGTATGGCCTGAGATCAAACACCAGCGCCTCCTTCAGGTCGCGAAATAGACGGGCTTGGCCAGATGACGCGGCCAAGTCTCGATGAACCAAGGATCGCGGAGCGCCGCCCACGCAGCAGCACCTTGGCAGACAGCCCACAACGGAAAACCGACGAGCGGTTGCTGCAGCCCAAGGCCAATCGCGGCGCCTAAAGTCGCATTCAAAATTGCAAATGCGCGCGGCACGCCGCCCATCAGAATTGGACGTGTGAGTGACGTCCGCAGCGGCAGCACCGCCCCTTCAACGCCATCGCTTGCGGCCACTTGGGGGGCGCCGGTGCTCACAGCACCGCCCCGCCGGCGAAGCCGAAGAAGTCCAAGAAGAAGCTGACGGCCGCGAACATCACGGCGATGCCCAGACCCACGAAAGCCAGCTTGCGCACGCCGCCGCCACCCTCGGAGAATATGATCGTGACGCCAGCGATGACGATGGCAATTACTGCGGCCGCGCGCGCCACCGGCCCAGTGATCGAGTCGACGATCTGTTCGAGCGGGCCCTCCCACGGCATGCCAGAGCCGGCCGCATAAGCGGGACCGATGAATATAAGTGTGGTCAGTGCAACAGACGCAACTCTGCGTCCGACGCTTGTTGGTCGGTTGAGCATGATCGGCTCTCAGATTTGGGATGGACGAGCGGCTAAGCTTCTAATGCGGCTCAATCATCGGGAGGCGGTCGAGCAAATTGGTAGACACCGCCCTCGTGAGCCTCGACGCAGATAATCTCTTCGATGCGGCGCCCCTTTGGCGTACGGGCGATGAAGACGATCATGTCCACAGCGCTGGCGATCATCCGGGCAGGCGCAGCGCCCACGGCTTCGATGCAAAGATCTTCAAGACGCGCCAATGCATCCCCGGCCGAGTTGGCATGCAGGCTTAAGAGCCCGCCAGGGTGACCCGTATTCCAGGCCTTCAGCACTTCGAGCGCCGCCCCGTCGCGCACTTCGCCGATAACGATGCGGTCTGGCCGGAGGCGCAACGTCATCTGCACAAGGTCGCGCATCACAACGGGCGGCGAGCTTCTGCGTGTGAGCAATTGCACCGCGTTCGAGCTGGAACACTGAAGCTCTGCCGTGTCCTCTAAGATCACGACGCGCGCATCCCGAAAGCATGGCTCCGCTAGAAGCGCATTGAGCAACGTGGTCTTGCCTGATCCCGTGCCGCCGGCGACCACGATGTTGCGCCGCCCAAGAACGGCAGCGCGCAGCACCTCTGCCTGTCGCGCGCTGGCGATTCCATCACAAACATAATCGTCCAGTCCAAAGCACCGTTGCGGACGTTTGCGAATGGCGATCAGCGGCTCGGCGCTGAGCGGCGGCAATACGGCCTGCACACGCGCCAGCGATCCGGGCAGCACAGCCGCCAACGACGGATTGGTCTCGCCGACGACTTCGCCAGCCTCGTGAGCGATCAGGCGGATCGCGGCGTCGCGATCCTTCGCGCTCAACACGACGTCTGTCGCCACGAGGCCCTGGCCTACGACATCAAGCCAAAGCGCGCCGTCAGCATTGATCATCACTTCGACGACATCGCCCCGCGCGAGCGAATCTGCGACGGCGGCGCCCAATGCGCGTTCTAGCGCCGAACGGCGACGCACTGCGGCAAGGGGGAGCACTTCGTTTCTCATGACGAGGCGCCTTGCGCGGGTGCGTCGCCGCCGACGGGGGCGGAGGTGAAGAATTCCATGGAACGGCCAGCGTCGATCGCGTTGGCCACGTAATCTAGAAACCGCTCAAACCGCGCCGAGGCGCTCGCTGCAGCACTGTCCTCAAGGCCTTCTTCCAAAGGCGGATTATGCTCAAGCCACACGCGGATGAAGAGCAGCAGGCTCTCTTTGACCATCACTCCGTCGCGTACGGCTTTATCTAAACGCTGCTCTAACCGGGCGACGCGATGGCCAAGCGAGACTGTGTCAGCCGCTGTCCCATCAGCGCGCGCAACTTTCTGGCGCACAGCTTCGACGATCACACTCGACGCTGAGCGCGCCTGTGCATCGGCCAGCCGATTGACCTTGGCCTTCAGCTCGGAAGGCAGATAGACGCTGGTGGCCGATCCCGACATGGCTCAAATCCCCGTGCCGGTGGAGACGTTGCTTGGTGGCGGCGGCGCGGGCGCCGGCGGCTCGCTTCCGCCACGACGAAAGCCCGCCAGTGCGCGCTCGGAGATACTCATCTCGCTAAAGAGATCGCCTTGAGAGTTCTCCTTCGCGGAGGTTTGCTTTTTGAACACCGGGCTGGCGCGAAGCGCGCCGCGTTCGCCTCTGACCAATTGGCCTAATGGACGCACCCCGATCCAATCATGTCCGGTCGACAGCGTGACTGGAGCGGCGGACGCAGGCAGCAATCGTTTCTGAAAAACCGGCTCCGTGTCAAAGCGCAGTTTCTTCGCGCGGACTGGCTTTGATCCCGCGACGAAAATGATCTGTTCATCCGCAGGCAATTGGCGGACATCGCCGGGCAGCAGAAGCGGGCGCTTCTCTTCACGGTACGTGGTCGACCCACGACGAAAGCCCAGGATCGGGCGCGGGCGTGACACGCTCTCCTGCTCCACGACCTCCCAGCGTTCGCCGGCCATTGCAGAGATCGTTTTTGCGGTCTCCAGATCGGCGGCTGCGAAGGCAGTGACGATGTGGCAGTTGTCGATGATAACGCTGTCGCGACCATAGGCGCGCGCTATGTGGTTGAGGCTCTGGCACACGAGATAGGCCTTGAGCCCATAGCCTGCGAACGCGCCCATCGCCGTCTCGAAGAACGGCAGCCGCCCGAGTTGAGGAAACTCGTCGAGCATCAGCATGAGATCGTGACGTTTGGCGCGGCCGCTAGCGTCCTTGATCTGGTCTTCCATAAGCGCGCGCGTGATCTGGTTGAGGACAAGGCGCATCAGCGGCATCAAACGCTGCGCATCCGACGGCGGCGGTTGCAGGAAGAGCGAGACCGGGCGCTCGTGGCACATCAGATCGCCGACGCGAAAATCGGACGCACCGGTGTTTGCCGCCACGAGCGGATCGGCAAACACGCCGAAGAAGCTTTCGGCCGTCGCCTTCACGCCAGAGCGAACCCGCTCCTCGCTGGCGAGATAGGATTCCGCGGCGTGGAGGACTTCGGGATGCACTTCGGGCTGCCCACTGACCGGGCAGCGCCGGTGCAGAACGAGGCGCATATGTTGCGCGCAGCCATCGAGATCGCGGAGCTTCTCACGAACGACCGCCAGCGTCTTGCGATGAACCGGTTCGAGGTAAAGTACGTGTAAGATAACACCGACTAGAATTTGTTTGGCGCTGCGGTCCCAGAAATCGACGTGACGGTTGTCGCCGGCAGGGTCGACGACAATCTCGACCACGTTTTGTACGTCGCGCACTTCGTCCGGCCCCTTCCGCACTTCGAAGAGCGGATTGAACTTCGCGCTTCCGGATTTTGTCGGTGCGAAGCGGAGCACGGGGCCGAGGCGTTCGCGAAAGCCTGCAACACCGGGAAAGTCGTGGCGCAAATCTCCGTCGGCGAGTTCGCCTTTAACATCGAGAACCAGAATCGAACGAGGCCAGGCGAGGAGCGTCGGCACGACGTGGCCTCGCCCCTTACCCGAACGCGATGCGCCGACGAGCAACAGATGTCCTGCGCCGTCATACGCGACGATGTCGTTCGCAAACTTGCCAAGCACGATCCCAGATGAGGCGAAGAGCTGCGCGGCATGGACGTCGTCGCCATCCGCCCAGCCGTTAGCGCCGTGCCGACGAAGCTTCGGAGCACCGCCGCCAGCGCCGATCATCAACGCGAGGCCCGCGCCGATCGTGCCGGTCAATAGGATGAAGTCAGCGACGGCGAAGGGTCTTGGGTACATGTCCCGCCAGCGAGTCCCCCAGCTAAAAAGCGACCACGGCCAATAGACGGAAACGGCAGCGAACCGCGCGATCGGAGCGCCCAGCGCGCGCTGATACTCAAACGTCGCCGCGATGTATTGGGTGGCACCGATCAAACCACCGGCGCTGAACACGAGCGCAAGTGACACCGCCAATATCTTCCGCATCTGCCCCTCTCCAACCCGGTGAGAGGAAGCTCCTCATCGCCAGCGTGGGTGGGATCGAACATGCAAAACCCGACAGCGTCGATTGACACGATCGTGCCTGTTGCGTCGATCAATCGGGGAAATTTTATCGCGACACGGGCGTCACCCGCGAGCGGGTCGGGCTCGCGTCGCGGGGCGCGATCGAGCCGCGCTAGGCACGTCTCGCCCCTCCCGGGCTTCGACCCCAGAATCCGCTACGACCAGCGGACCGATATCAAAGTGGCGAGCGGCTCCCTAGTTTGGCAGCTTTACTCCGCCGCCACAGCGGCCGCCTCGACGTCATCGACGACGCTATCGACCTCTTCCGCTTCCTGCGTTGAGCCGTCAGGCTCAGTCCGCACCACTTTGAGGCCGGTCTTCAGTTCGATCAACCGCGCTAACGCTTCCTTGCGCGCTTCATAGAATGCGTCGAACGCATCCGCCTCGAGCAACGCAACTTCAATGTGATGCGTGCTCAGTACTTGCCCGAGGTCGACGGCGGAACCTTGCGCCTCGCCGTAAGCGTCGAGTTCCGACTTCAGTCGCTTCAAGTAGGACGACGGCGCTACTCCGCCAATGATCTGGTTGGTTTCGCGAAAGAGCGGCGTCTTATTGACGATCGTGTCGTAGCGCTCGCGAGGGACATCGTTCTTCTTCGCCCAGGCCTGGGGAAAGATGTGATGGATGTCGATCGGGCGGTCTTCACGCACGAGCCGATGCGCAGGCGTCCCTGTTCTGAAATCCTGACAGCCTTCGTGGAGCAAAGCCGCATATATGGCTTTGTAGCCAGCGGCGATGCGCGTGGTCAGGCGATCCATCCGATCCGCGCGTATGCTGACCTCCTCTATTGCGCGGGGTTGCGGCCCCTCATTGCGTAGCCACGGCAAGAGCTCAAGCACGTCACGAGCCACGCGCGTGTCGGTGCTAGATCCGTAGGTTTCACCGAGCGAGATGCACCAGAACCAGCGCTCCAGACGCTGCGTCGCTGCCGCATTGAGTTCGTGGCCATCCCAGAGCGCATACACAGCGGCGAGCGTCTTCGCCGCCGGGAGATACGGAACGTCCCACCAACGGGTGATGTGGAGCCGGTTGAAAAACTGACGAGCCTTAATGAAGCCTTCCTCAATTGCGTCGGCGTTCTGCTGATAACTGCCGCACCTGAGCTCGAGCAACGCATCGGCATTGATGCGGACCGCCGGGATACGCTTTGGGTCTGTCTCCCCTCTGGCGATTGCCGCCTGACGCTCCCCGTACGTCTGCAGGAGTGCGGCCACTTGCAACACGTCGCGTTCTGAGAGGTCGGCGAACACACCCTGGCGGTCGTTTCCGCGAATACGCGTCAGGCGTCCCTCACGGATCTCTTCGGGCCGGGGCGCTCGTCCCAGACGCTTGATGAAATTGCCAACGTCCGTACCACGAAGATCCTCACGAAGATCGAACGAGTCGGCCGCAAACATCGCCGTCAGCAGCTCAAAGGCATCCAGTTTCTTGCCGCCGACATTGACCTTCTCGAAGACTGTACAAACCGCTTCGCGCGAATTTTCCTTATCGAGCTGAATGACCGGCACCATGTAATCGCGGATGCGGTCGAGGATCTTGTCGAACGCACTGTAGGTCGCGAACCCGTCCTCGCCGTGAAGTTGCTGATACTCCATGAACCAGCGCATGGCGTCGAGCGTCCGGTTGAGCGGAAACATGTGCTGCGAGTACTGCAGTTGCGGCGTGCTAAGATCGAGAACGACATCCTTGTTGAAATTGGTCTTGATTTTCATGTCGGCGAGCGTGGTGACGATGGCGTTCTCGAGACGGCTTCCGGCGCTGACCGCCCGCTTCATGTCCATGAAATAGTAGACGCTCATGTCTTTACCCTTGGAGTTCTGCGTCTCCACCGGGGTTTGCGATTTCAGCACTTGGAAGCACGTGGTCATCCGCTGTTGTCCGTCAAGGAGCAGCGTCTCTGGCTCCTTGCCGGTCGACGGCGCGGTCTCAAGCGCCCGCGGCTTGAACCGGACATCCCCGCCGGTTTGCAGCGTAAGAATTGCGCCGATCGGAAAACCGGATGCGATCGACCCGATCAGCCCGCGGATGCCTTCGTCCGTCCAGACCCAGTCGCGCTGAAAGTCTGGAAGTTGAAGCTTCTCGCCCTCAATCTGGTTGAGCAATTCCTTCAGACTGACTGGATTGGTCTTGAACATCGTGAAAGCGCTCCCCCAAGTCTCGCCGCTCGTATAAAGACTTGGGCGAGGTTACTCAATCAGAGCGCGCTACGCGCGGGGAGGCCGGGCGGTGGGTTACAGAGATCGCGAAAAAGCCCGCATCGTTCCGATGCGCGATAGTCTATTTGCCGATGCAGGTGGGGGATTGTTCTCAGGTTTGCCGCGGGAATTCGTGCTCGCCGATGCGCGGCTCAATCTGTTCGAAGGCTCTCGCGTCGGCGCGCTCGCCTATTTCGATCGCAACAAGATTTCCTGGTGGAAGCGCACGAAAAGCGATGACGGCGGCGACGATCTGCCGACCGGTCATGTGCTGTCCTCGCAGGTAGCCTGCATCAACCACCTCTTCCCTTTGCGCAATGATCAGACACGCGCGACGGCTCTGCTCCGCGCCATAGACCCCGATGTCGAAACCGCCGAGATCGTCGACGACGGCTACGTGGAGTTCGAATTCATCGGTGAGAAGCAATATCTCCAAGAGCCGAGCTTCACGCGCGGCGCCAACTGTACCTCGATCGACGCGGCGATGATCGGTAGACGACAGGATGGGTCGCGCCGGCTTTTCCTCATCGAGTGGAAATACACGGAAGAATACCGCAAAGAGGACAAGTACATTGAGAAACGTGCGCGTGTTTATGATGCGCTAATCACCGCTGACGACTCGCCGCTCGAGCTAGCCGATCCGAAGGCGTTCTATTACGAACCGTTCTACCAGCTGATGCGCCAGACGCTGCTGGGACATGAATTGGCCAAGCATCACGATCACGGCTGCACCAGCTACATGCACGTCCATGTCTGTCCGAAGGACAATTTGGATTTTCATGACAGAGTGACGTCGCCTGGCCTTAAGGGCGCCAACGTCGCCGAGGCATGGGGCAACGCACTGAAAGATCCTGCGCTGTTCGTCAGTACGACGCCCGAGACACTTCTGGCGCCACTGGGGCTAACCGATTCTTGGCTTCGATATCTGAGCACCCGCTATTGGCCGGCGAAGGACGCCTGAATGCCCTATGCATCACAGGACGAGAGGCTTATGTGCGCGCACGCTCCAGGTCGGCCGCAGTGTAGCCTGCAAACCCGCGTGCGGCTTGTTGTCAAAGGCTGCTGGGTAGGAGGCAATAATGGCTGGTGGAAGCACAAAGAGGCGTTCGTCCAAGCGGCAAGAAGCTGTGATCCGCTCGCAGGCGCCCTGGTGCATCGTACGGGGTAAGCTGACGCGGCCTCTTGGACGGCCGAACAAGGTCCAATCAATATTCAAAGTGATCGGCGAAAAGGTGCCCTTCATTTTCATCGACGACGTAAAGCGGGCCTTGAGCGATCTCGATATCGATACCAAAGGCGTCTACATCGCGCATGATTCCATGGGCTATCCGCGCTACATCGGCCGCGGCGATCTTTTCTCCAGACTGAAAGCGCGCAAGAAGGCGCAAACGCTCGAATTGGCCTACTTCTCTTTCTTCGTCGTCAAGGACAAGACGCACGAGCGCGAAATCGAGACCATCATGATACGCGCCGCCGGGCCGCTGCTCGACTTTAACGACCGCAAAGTCCGCAACGACATCCAAGCCGGCGACGTGCGCGACTTCGAACCCGGCACGCTGTACGTCGAGCGCCAATACAGGCGCGGGCCGCAAAAGAAGGTCACATCTCGCTCTCGCTGACGGGGGGAGCGCATCTCAAAAACGCGCCGCGCCTTGCACCGGCGAGATCGCTTCGCTCACAGCCTCCTACGCTTGGACAACACGCTTTAGCGGACTCACGATGTCACATCCTGAACCGTCGCATACCTTCAACGATCTCATGGCAAGTACGGGACGGTTCGTCGTCTATTGGAGCGGCTTCGAACAGGCGCTCGGACGTTCGATCGTCGAGGCTCGCGCATTCCTCGGCGAAGAGGCGGCGCCGGTGCGGGGCGGGCTCAAGGAACGGCTAGATGTCTGGCTTCAGTTAGTGCGGCGCCACTCACGCTCAGCAGAACACGACGAGGCAGCGCGAGCACTCTGCGATCAGGCACTTCGTCTACGCGACCTTCGCAATCTCATCATTCATGGCGTGATCGGCGGCCATGCCGTTCCGGACAACGGAGAGTCGCCTCACATTTCCTGCGCCGTTGGTGGGTTTGAAACGCCAACGGGCGAGGTCCGGCGCGTCACGCTCGAAGAACTTGAGCACTTCATTCAAGCGGCAGACGCGTGCAGACGCGGATGCGCCAATATTCAGGCCTTCAATTACCGGCTCTGACAACGGCGCGGCAAAGGAAGTGCCGCAGCGGAGATTCGGCTCCCGCTGCGGCACGCTCGCTTCGGCGTGGGGACGCCTTGGTTATTTCTTTTTGGCCTTCTTCGCCTTCTTTGGCGCGGCCGCCTTGGTCTTCTTGGCTTTCTTCGCCATGCTCTGCTCCAGCGTGTCTGAGGCGTTGACCGCCTCCGTAGCGGAGATTGAGACTGAGTCTGGAATCAAAGCTTAACGAGAGCGGCGCGGTATCGCGCGCTGGCTCCAAGTCCGGGGCGCCTATGAGAGTGTTGTTGTCCACGTGCGCACTTCTTTTGGCCGCGTGCCATCCGCCGTCTGCCGCGGAAGTGCAACCGCCATCGCTGCAAGTAGCCCCGAATGCGCCAGCATCCGCCTCGCCGACGGAATGGACTATCACCTCTATTGATTGGGACGACGCCGATAGCGGCGACATCAATGGCGTTCGCTTTCGACTGAGCGATATCGACGCCCCGGAGACAGGCGGCGTCGGCGCCGCAGTCGGGGCAGCGCTGTGCGAAGCAGAACGCGCGCGCGGGATCTCTGCGAGAGCGTGGATGCGTGAGCTGACGCGCGACACCAGCCGGCTGCGGATCACCAGTGCTGCCGGTTATGATCGAATGGAGCGGCCGCGCCTGCTGATTGATCTCTCTGTCGATGGCGTCGACGTTGGCCAAGCAGGAATTGAAGCGGGACATCTGGCGGCATGGCCGCATGATGGTGCGCGATCGCTCGGACCGAAGCCGGATTGGTGCCGGTAGAGCGTTGAGGTGGGCGTCGCCGCGCTGCGCGGCCGGGGCCTTCGTCGCTTGCGCGACCGAGCCGCGATAGGCGTCTCGGCCGTTCGGCTTCGGTCCCTGACGCGATTTCGCCGGGGCCCGGGCGCTACTTACGATCGAGATCAGAAAGAAAGAGATCGAAATGAGTTTGCGGCGCGCGCGCCAGCTCATCGTGTCGCTCGCCCCACCGTATCAGCGTCTGCGCATCCCAAGTCAGCGGCAAGGGAGTGTCGTACACGAGGCGCAGATATTGCACGTCGCGATATCGCCACCAGCGGACTCCTTGAAGCACGCGTTCTCGAAGCTCGTGCATTTCCTTCACTAGCATCGACAGCAGCGTTTTGAGCGGCTCACGCGCAACGAGACTTATCACCTCGTCGCCTCCACTCTCGCGCACCCAGTGGTCGTGTGAGCAGATCAAGCCCCATTTGTCTGCGTCGGCACGCGAGACGCGATCAATCAACAGGGTGTTGCAGACTTCAAGGAACGACCGGAAGAGCTCCTGCTCATCCAACGGCGTTACCGGATCGTAGCCCATTGCGTCAGCATACATACCCAGATAGCGCTTGATGTTGCGGAGCGCGGAAGTGTGAGCGAAGAGAAATTCGGGAACCGAAGGCGAGAGCGCCGTGCTCACTGAGATCGCCGCGACGTCTTCTGCGTTCATCGCGCCGGTCGACGGCAGAAATTCGATCGTCTTGGTCTTCTCGGTATCGTCGAATAGCGTCGTCGCCTGCCAGAATAACGGTTTCGATACGAATACCTCCTCCGACTTCAGGTCCACCGCATAGGCAATGACATGCGAGCGGTAGCTAAGCTCGCACCAGTACGCCAACGTCGACTGTTTGATGTTGGAGACGGTGGGTACGTTGTCCGACTGGCGCACATTGATCGTGTCAGCTGACTTTACCTGCGCCTTGATATAGCGCCCTGTGACACACCCATCGAGGACGAGCTCGATCTCGAAATCGACGCCGTAATCACTGTCGGTCACGTTTCGGAAGATGCCAATATTGCGCAGCTTGTAGAGAAGGATCGCATAGGAAAGTGCTTCCGATTGCTTCTGCTTTGTCCGCTTCGGAAAATCCATGAACAACGCCCCCTTCGCCTGACGCTCCCTAGCACATGGTCGGCTTACGCAAATCCGTGATCGCGCCTCAGCACCGGGCCGCCCCCTCCGCAGCGCTGCAGGTCGCACGCGGTCGGCCGCGCGCAAGGCCCAAGCCTTCGGGCGCCATCGCGCAGCCTTGCGCGCGCCCTCAACCCCGCGTGCACTGCCGGCTAAGCGTCGCGGGGACGGCTCTGCGGCGCGCCGCCGGCGCTTCGTCCGGCGAAGGCAATGCCGATCATGTTTAGGTTCACAATCGAGGGGCGCGTGCTTCAGCGCTCTTTTCACGCTTCCGGGATGATGTTCTTGGATCTCGCGGGACCCGATCTGCTTCCCACCTATCATCTGCGCGCTCGTGTCGTTGATCGGGCGCTCTCCACTGACGTCTCCCAATGGCTTCGCCTAGACCAGATCGTCCGCGTCCGAGGTCATGTCGAACGCGCGTTCAACGATCCGCACGCCTATCTCGACGATCGCCTACTCATTCATATCGCCGACAGTGTTGGGTATGTCGCCCCCTACTGGCCGCCAGAGAAGCGGTCATGACCCGGCTCTATCTCACCCAGCGCGAATATGACCGGTTGCTCGAGACGCAAAACGGCATGTGCTGCGTGCCCTGGTGCGGCGCCACAGAAGATCTGATTGCAGCGCTCGACTCCGAACGCGCTCTTTTGGCTTCGCACTCCCGTGTGGAGGCACGCTGTCGATTCGAACGCGAGATGGCAATATCGGGCGCCCGGGCTTGCGTCGGCCGATCGTTACCGGCCCCAAGGTCTGGAAGATACTAAGCGTTGCACGCAATTGCGGCGGGAAGCGCTTTTCCAAACACTCCGGGCGAAGCGGTCCGGCGTGCCCTAATAGTCGAGATCGAACTCACTATGCAGCGCCTTATACACCGCCTTGCGAACCCGCGGCTCGAGGCGTTCCGCGTCGTTGGTGATGCTCGATACGTACGCCTCCGCCCGATAGCCACGCGAGATGCGCCCGACGACCTTGTCCGTGATATCGGCCTCGATTGCCGTCACGATGAGGTCAGCGGGCGGCCAAGTGGAGTTCATGAAGGCGTCGACAAGCAAACGGCGGGCGGACTTGCGACGGTCAATTTCTGTCCAGAAGAGACCAACGTCCTTCTTCGACGGCAGGTGCCTATAGAAAATTGGGAATGCCGTCATAACGAGCGGGCTCACTGGCTGACGTGTCAGTTTAATCGCGTGATCGAAGGCAGCTGCCGCCGCATGAACCGTCGCCGTCTCACGTGGATCTGCGATCGATAGAAGATGCGCCCAGGCCGCGTATCCCTTGCCACCCAGCTCATCAGCGCGGCGGACCAATCGCTCTGTAAGCTCCGGCAACTGTTCAACCGCCATCTTTGTCGTCTGCTTTTCGTTTCCGAGCAGAACGATATTGTGCGCAATCAAGGATGCCGCAGCCGTCGACGGAACGGCGAAACGCACGAGCTGGCGGGGGGCGATTGTTGGCGCAGCGACCGCAAAGAAGCGGTCAGTCACTGGCCAATCAGCCGACGTCGCGTCGCGAAGCGTGCGCTCGAGGACGCGCGCCGCTAGCTGCTCGCGATCAGCAGGACTAAGCCATTGCCACGCCGCGAGGCTCAGCTCAGCAGTATGATGTAGCGGCGCGTTGGCCGCGGCCAACAAGCGCGCGAGCGAAGGCGCTGTGGTTTGCGGATCTTCACCGAACATGGTGAGCAGTGCGTCGCGGGTGGCGGGGCGCCGCAACAGGCGCATCAGATCATGCTGATCGATGCGGTCGAGGAAGCTGGTTGCCAGCGCATTGCGTCGATCGGTGTATTCGAGACTCGCAAGCCAGAGCACATCCTCCTCCTCAACCCGTAACGAGCGGAGCAGAAAGCGGTCGGCACCCTTAGCGTCGACACAATGAAATACCAGATTGCGGACAGCTGGTAGCGCGTCAGCAAAAATCGCTGCTTCGATCAGCGGCGCGTCGAATGCGGCCTGGTTCAGTCGCGTCGACTGGGCAATCGTCCGTACGGCTTCAACCAATTCTTCGGCGCCAACGTTAAGCAATAGCGCCTTTAGAATATCGGCCCCGTCCGGCGACGACAGACAAGGCAGGATATTGGCGCGAAGTTCACGTCGGCGCTCGCCGTCTGATTGGGCAATCTCCTGGGAGATGTTGGCGACATACGCCGCATTGCCCATGGCCACGGGCGACAAGAACGCTTGGGCAAAATTCGGACTAGCGGCAAGCAGAGCGATCATCAGATCAGACGAAAGCTGAAATGTATTCGACGTCGAAAGCCGGCCTTCGGTCGATGCAAGGCCGTCGCCAAGCCCGCGCAGAAGTGATCTCGGGATGTCCCGATTCTGCGCTGCAAGCGCGTTGACGCTCTTGGCGCTAGCAACCGGATCACGGCGCGTGAGCGTCTCGGAAGCACTGGTGAGACGGTCGGAGAACAGCGGCGCTTCGTTTACACCCACCTTCGCGGCGAGCGCCGCCAGGAATGACCACGCGTCTTCGAGGTCCGCCGAGGCTTCCGCCAAATCAATGGCGTGATCGAGGACGGCTGTCAGCTGCGGCGCGGCCTGCAGCCGGACGTTTTGCGAATTGAGGATGTCGAGAAGCCCCAGCGCCGCTGTCTTAGACGTTGCTGCGCGCTGTGAGAGTTCCTCCCAAAGCAGCGACAACCGCAGCACGGATTCATCGTTTCGATCGCCACGTTGAAGAACGTCAGGCAAAGCCGAGAGCGGCAGCGACGGCGTTTCCGCTAGGAAGATGCGATCGACGATCTGAGCGGTCCAGCGGTGCCGCGCTGGCGCGGAGGTCGGGCCAGACTCGATCCGCCGCCCATTCCAGTCTGCGAAGCGCGCGCGTGCATCGTTTGGAGCAAAGACGAGATCGAAATCGCGGCCGCCGATCTTGCGCGCGCCAAGAGCATATGTGCAGGCGGCGAACATCCGTCGCGCCGTCGGCCACAAACTGAGCAACAACCGCTCTGTGATCAGCTCGGCTGAACGTGGATCAAAGACGACAATGGGTTGTCGGTCTTCTAGAAACAGGGCCTCCACCAGGGTCGGAAGACGCTCATCGCTGACCGGCGGCAATGGTCGCTCGTGAAGTCCGCCCGTTTCAATGCGCGAGGCGTCGCTGTCGGGCGAGAGCTGCGAGACGTAAGCGAAAGCCTGACGTACGCCCTCAACACTCGACCAGTGCGCTGGTGTCAGGAAGGCACTCTGCGTAATCACGCAGCCCGCGCGGGGCGCGGCGCGATCCTGCCATGTCTTGGCGATGACGTAATACACCTCGGACGGAAGTTGATAGAGCGTGAGATACGGCTCGAATTGCTGACCGGGACGAAGTGGGCCCGATATGTCGGACAAACGATCAACGAGATCTTGATCGGTGCGCGAAAGCTTGACCGAACCCGTGAGCAGCTGATGCCCGTTCCTGTATCCGTGTAGCTGTCTATGCACCACTCCATTCATGCGTCGCCCATGCCCTCGACCACCCACGCGATCGGCAGAGAAATATCAACCGTTTGCGTCAATTCGCCTGCTTCGTCGTGGCTTATGACATAGCCCGCCTGGGCCAGGTCGCCATCCAGAAACCTCTGCTTGAAATCGTTGTCGGCAAGATCGCCTCCGAGAATGCTCACGCCGAACACCCGGACATCCAGGCTCGTGTCGGTCAAACGGCCAGCAAGCAGCGGGTATTCGGCCCGAAGGAAAGCCTCCGGTCCTGCGTTCGACGCTTCGGCGTCGAGCCGGTCCCACGCGGTGACGACCACCGCGACACGCGGGCGTCGCCCGGCGTCCTCTTCGAGCGTGAGCTCAAGGAACCGGATGAGTTCGCACAGCGCGACTTGCGTCGGCACTTTGTACTCCTCGGTCGTGCGGCCATCAGGGCCGACGTGCTGCAGAAATTTGCGCCGCGTCACCCAGTCGAGCGGTTCGACGTTTTGATCCGAATGGATACGCACAAACAGAAGCGCGCCGCGCGCTTCGTTCATTTGCTGCATCCAGTTTTCAGGAATTTCGGTGGTTTCGACCGCCCTCTTCCAGAGCTCGCCAGAAACATCCGGCACAACGATTTCGACGGGGCCGCTGCCGTCCGCATGGACAACCGCAACGTGGAATTCACGTCCGCCTTCGAGACCCGTGGCACTGCGCGGCGCGAACTCGCCGACAAGCAAATGGTTCAATGCGTCTTCCACGTAGCTGATGTCGGCCGGCGCCGCTTGCACGGAGAGCGCGCCCCCGCCGTCGCGCAATTTCTTCCAAACCCGGCCAAGGTAATTGGTTTTACCAGAATCCGGTCCACCAATGAGCATAATGCGATCGGTCATTGGCTCTCCGAGTGACGATAATTGAGCATGGCGCGGACACTCGTGCGTTTTGTGGCGGGCCAGAACTCAGCCACGACGGGCTCGATATCGACCACACTCGCGATGAGCGCCGCGATCCCGTCACCCGGCGGCGCATCCGCGCCGTCTTGAAAAGATGCGATCGACATGACGGTGGCGTCGAGGCCGTGGCGCGCCGCTTCAGCAAGGAGCGCATCGACGCTGCTTTGCATCGGCGCGCCATGATCTCTTCTGGTAATGACGATCGTCACGCGCTGCTTGGCCGGTACGATTTTCGCGAGCCGCTGTAAGAGAACCTGCGTCCGGTGTTCGGTGTGAAGCCGCTTCTGACGCAGGTCCTCACCATCGACCATGACCCAAACCACGTCGGCGGCGCGCAGGAACGACAGTCGATCGGACCGTTCGCTGTCGATCAGTGAGGTAGACCATTCGCCTGGCAGGTCCGGCAGCAGAAAATCAAATGCCCGGCCATCTGCCACTCGCCGTAGTCGCAGGTGCATGAAGCCGGGCGTGCGTTCATCGCTAAGCTCAGTATGCACCGTCATTTGCCCGAACGGCTGACCTTCCTTCCAGACGCGTGCGCCGTGAGAGATTTCATCAAGCGCCCGAAGGCTCATGCTGTCGAGGAATGTGAAGCCCTCAAGCTTGTCACGACCAAGCAGGAGATAGGTACTGACGAGCGCGGCGGTCTTGCCGGATTTCGGCAGGCCGAGGATGCCAACGAGGTGAGTGTAGCGTGCCTTCATGATCGACGCAGCCTCGCTCGGATCGAGTGTAAGGCTGCCGGGAAAGCGCGGGTGCTCTACGGGTGCCTTGAGCGGCGGTTCGAGCGTGTCTTCGGCCGCATCGATTTGTGCGCGATTGGGGCAGGTTGCGGGGTCGTTATTGCGCACGCACACGCCCGTCTCGGCAACGGTGCAGTCCGCTTCGCTACATGCTCCGAACGTCATGAGGTCACCCGTTGACCATGTTTTGGGCGTTGAGCAACGACGCTTCGAGCAGCGCCCGCGCTCCCCACTCGCTTGCCGTCAGCTTGCCGTCGTCTTCACTCTGGCCGTCGACAATGGCGGTCATAAGCGGAAAGACATGGGGGCAATTCTCCACCGCCGCCTTCTCGCTGTACATGGCAGCAATTGCAGTCCGATTTTCGCCGAGGCCGTCGATCACGTCGCTAAGAGCGTAGCGTTTCGCCCCCTTGGTGTGACGCACGACGAGGTGACGATGCGCGTCGGCCGGCAAACGCCGCAGCAGCTGGGCGAGTTCGATGCCAGCAGCAACCGCGCCAACGTGCTCTGGCGGTCTGCCGTAGGGCGCGTTGAGATACGTGCTATGATCGCTCAGTGCCCACCAGAGCATGTTGATCTCTTCTCGATCGAGCGTCGCGTTGTCACGAAGAGCGGCGATAACGTTTTGCGTGGCCGACTTAATCATTCCGGGCACCGCGTTGATGTCCGCGGAATCTGGGACCTTCACGACGACTTCTGGCATGGTTACGCGGCGGCGCGAGTTCTCTGCGGCTTCCATGGCCCATGAACGCGCGCGCTGCAGAACAGACGTGCGCAGGCTTTCGAATTTCTGTTCGGTGCGTGCGGCCTGATATCCCAACGCGGACCAGAGTGCGCCGGCCAGCACGTCTTGGCTCGTCAGTACGGCCGACTGACCGCGCGGCGGCGTCAGCAGCTGATTGGCGCCAACGAGGGTCATCACAGCAAGTTCGAGTTCGTGGCCGTCGCGCACGTACGACGGACTTTGGTCAGTGATGAGCTTGGCGACCTCGTCGGCAAAGGCGTCGTCGACGCTGTCGATGTCAATCGCCGCTGCGGCGATGTTATCCGCCATGCTCAGCAGCTGATCGACTGGCGTGTTTTTCTTTACGTACCGTGCTGCAATGTCCTTGGCGGCCTGGACGCGCTTGGTGACGAGATCATCGCTCGGCGACGCCTCAAAGATGCGCACAAAAGTGGCAACGTCGCTCATGCCTTCTCCCCATTTCCTTTTTGCTCGTTGGCCAGGTCATCCATCGCCTGACGCAATTCATCCAACCGGCCGCCGGCCGCGAGACTGTCGATGATCCGGCGCTCCATCGCGTGGGTCAGCGGATCGGTCCAGTTGTCGGGCAACGCTTCCAATTTGACGAGCACCACCAGACGCTGCCCTGGAAGAAGATCGCGGAAGTAACGCAACAGAAGCAGCGCGTAATCGTCGTGGGTCACGCTCTCCTCCTTCGCCGTTTCAGAAGCGCTGGGTTGAGGCGCTGCCTCTACGTCGGCCATCTCCGGCGGCTGCGGGGAAAGCGGGCACTCCGCCTTCGCCGCATAGTTCGGACAAGCCAACTTGAAGGTCGGGCCGTTGCCTTCCAATTGCTCCGGGGCGTCGTCAAAGTCCTTGTCTTCGTCACGCCATTCACGTGGCCGAACCGTGACCAGGAGTGCATCGTTCTCAGTGTCCCAGTCAAAAGTGATGACGTTGTAGGTGTAATTGTAGCCCTCGGTCGCGGTCGGCGGCACCATCGCGCCCGCCGCGACCATCATAAGATCGCAGCCCGCCTTTACAGAATCGACGCGTACGCGGGGTGTATGCTCGTGACCGGAGATGAACACCCGCGCCCGATTGCGGAGATAGCGCTTGGCTTGTTCGGAATCCTGAAGCCAGTGCAACGGATGGTGAGCGAGCACGACTAGTTCTTCGCCTTCTTCGACCTGCAGCACGCGCTGGCGCGCACCAAGCAAGAGTTTGCCTTCTTCATCTTTGCGCTTTGAGCAGATCAACGCCGAGTTGAAGCCAACGAAGCGCAAAGCGCGGCTAGGCGCCAATTCGATCGGGGGCTTGCCCTTCAGCCCCCCGTCCTTGTCGAGCGAACAATCGTAGCCTTCAGCGAACGGACGATACTCCGTGAATCGCTTGTAGAAAATCTCGCGATCGATGTCGTTGTCGAGAATCTGGTCGAGTGCGCCCTCACCTTCGTCGAGGACACGAGAGAGCAAGAATTCAACGCTCTGCGAAATCTGCTCGCGGTCGATGTCGTGATTGCCGGGGACGACATGAACATCGGTTCGTTTGCAACAGACCGCTGCCGCCAGCTTGTCGAGCCAGGCACCTGCTTGTTTGTATTCTTCGTGCTGGCCCGCGTAAGCGATGTCGCCGGTTACCAGGATCCCCGCCGCCTTCATGTCGGCCGTTTCGGCAACCATGCGTGCGGCGTCGGCGATCACGCGCTTTTTGACGTCATCATGGATGATCACCTGGCCGCCGCGCTCCTGGCCGAAATGAATATCGGAGACGTGAACAAAAACCGCGGCCATAGGACGCCCAAACCTCAGAGGCGCCGAATCAGCGCGTTAACACGATGGCCCAAAATCGCATACTGCGACACAAGCCGAATATAATTCCGGATTCGGTACAAGTGTCAGTTCGGCCGCTTTCGCGCAGCGTCGAACGTAGCGGCGATATCGAGATCGGGCCGCGCGATCGCAATGGATGGTTCGGCGCTTGTTCGTCTACGGCGGTGCGCGGAGGCACCGCGGCTCCCGCGTTGGCAAGGCCTGCAAGTTCCAGGGACCAGCGCCCGAGCGCCCCAAATCCACGAGGACAATCTTCGGCGCCGCGCAACGGCCAGCGCCAGAACGGCGGGGATATCTTCGGTCGAGATCAAGCCCATAAGAGCGCACGGTCGTGGTCTCCTTTGGCGCCTCTTGAATACGATCAAGCTGCCCGCAGATGCCCCAGAACCAACATTGGGGCGGATCCCTAAATGTCGAACTTCTTCGGAAGACGAGTCACCACCTGCTCGAACAACTCCACAGGATCTCGGCCCATGGCGCGCGCAAGGGCAACGAACTCAAGCACATCCACACGGCGTTGCGATCGCTCTATCAGCGATACGAAAGTCTGATCCTTGCCGAGCTTCTCCGCGACCTCAGTCTGATTCAGGCCAGCAGCTTTCCGAGCCTTGAGGAGAACATCCACAAGGTGTTTGTGAGCGCCGGTGAAAACCGTCTTGGACACGCCAGCCTCGATTGACCGGCCGTCCACATATACGGAAATTTTCGATAGGCATTTTTTCCGTATTTGGCTACGCTTCCGTTAAGGAGGCGCTGTGCATCCGCTCGCACCAGCTCATGTTCAAAGGACTTTCGACGCATTGGCAGCCGCGAACCTCCATTGCATCGCGCAGATCCACGAGTCCGATCGAGCCATCGACCTCGCTATTGCGCTCGGTCCCAAGCATTTCGCCGTCATTCGTTGCGTAGAGCAAGCCATTCCAGGAGACCGCACCGCCCTGGCAGCGATGCGGGCCGAGGGCGACTTTGTCTGGGCGGGACTTGTCTGCTTTGAGAGGGCGATCGGAGATTGCCCCGGACACGTCGAAGCCTTTCACGTGTCGGAGCTGCCCCGCCTGATCGAGCGACTTCGAGAGCTTCAGAGAGTGGAAGCATCATGACGCACAGCGATCTTGTCCGGATCTTTGAAGAGATGGCGCCGGGCCTGAGGCGTTACCTTTCGCGCTTCGGCCCCGCGATTTCTGCTGACGACGTCGCCCAGGATGCCTTTGCGCGGTTGGCGGCCGCGAAGCCAGGAACGATCGATGCGCCACGCGCCTGGCTGTTTCGCACGGCGCACAACATCGCTCTCAATGAGCTGAAGCGGCAGAAGACGGCCGCCACCGATGCCGTTGGCGATATCGCCGCACTGGAGCGGCCGTGTGATGCGCCCTCACCCGAAGAGCTTGTGGTTCGTGGGGACGAAGCCGAACGGCTTCGAGCTATCCTGGCGCTTCTGCCTGAGCGGCAGCGCGAATCCCTCATCCTGTTCAAGGTCGAGGGATTGTCGCATAAAGAGATCGGCCGCCGGCTCGGTGTCTCGCACCGCACGGTCGAACGCTACATTGCCGACGCTATTACCCATTGCCATTCATACCTGAGCGCCTTTCGCGCTGAGGACTGAGCGAAGAAAACGGATCTGGGGCGAATGAGTAAGCGTCGATTGACCGGCGCCGAGCTAGAAGCGAGCCGCTGGATTGCGCGGCTCGAAGCTTCGGACGTAACTCTCGAAGATCACCAGCGCTTTCGCACTTGGCTAGAAGCGTCGCCCGAACACCGGGTGGCCCATGAGTCCGTCAGCCGCAGCTGGGACGAACTGGATGCCCTGAAACTCTTGAGGCAGCTTCCCTCTGCTTCTGCCAAATCTGTTTCCCGGCGCCACTTGCTGATCGCTGGGGCCGCTGGCGCGAGCGCAGTCGCGGCCGGAGCAGCTGGCCTTTGGATCACCACGCCGGCCACTACCTTCGCCGCGACCTACGATACGCCCGTAGGCGGGCGAGAGCGAGCGACCCTGCAGGACGGGTCAGAAATCGAGCTGAATGCAATGACGTCCATTGCGGCCGCGTACACTGCGCAGGCTCGAAATGTGACGCTGCAGCAGGGCGAGGCGCTCTTCAACATCGTAACAGATCAGCGTCCCTTCCGGATCCACACGGAATTCGGACAGATCAAGGCTGCATCCCCCGGAACGTACCTGCTGAAGGCACTCGCCGACGGCGTGCGCGTGAGTGTGATCCGCGGGAGCATTGAAATGCGTTCTGTGCGAGCCCCGCTGAACGCCGGTACTGAAGCAAAGCTCGGCGATGGGAGCGCCGACCCCGAAGCGCTTCCACCTGAAAGCGCTGCGCGGCGCCTAGCCTGGCGCACACACATGCTGGCGTTCGATGGCGAGTCACTCGCTGAGGCGGCGGGCGATGTTGAACGTCAAACCGGAGTCCGCTTTGAATTCGGCGATGGCGATGTCGCGGCGCTGCGGATTGGTGGATACATAGATGCGCGTGATGCTGATGCGTTTATCGCGCTGATCGAATCGAACCTTTCGCTGCGGACAGAGCAGCAGGACAGCGGAGCGGTACGCATCACCCGTTAATCCACATCAATCATCGCACCGCGTGCGAAACAATGTGGAGTAATGCGCCGATGCACTGCGGAGTTTCGCCCTCTTGCAACGCCGGCCGGCGCAGACGACATTCGAATGATCGATTCACGTCTGAATCAATGAGGTCCAAATGCCGCCAATGTCGCTCGAAGTCTGCGCGGGCGCAGGCGGTCAAGCTCGCGGACTGGAACTCGCAGGCTTCGAACATGCAGGCGTTGTCGAGATTGATCCAGATTGCTGCAAGACGTTGCGCCTCAACCGGCCGGCGTGGACGGTTCACGAAGAAGACCTGACCAAGTTTGACGGCCGCCAATACAAAGGCGTCGAACTCCTGGCGGGCGGACTGCCTTGCCCGCCATTTTCGGTCGCCGGAAAACAACTCGGCGAACGCGATGAGCGCAACCTGTTCCCGACCGCCATCCGGCTCGTCGACGAAATCAAGCCGCGCGCGGTGATGATCGAAAATGTGCGCGGCTTTCTCGACACCGTGTTCGAAGACTATCGCGCTCACATCCGCCGTCAGCTGAAAAAGCTTGGCTACGAAGTGCACTGGCGCCTTCTGAACTCTGCTGACTATGGCGTGCCGCAATTGCGCCCGCGCGTGGTCATCGTTGCCATACGCGACGAGTACAAAGACAAATTTGAATGGCCGACGCCCTCACCGTTCGATGCGCCCACTGTCGGCGAAACCCTCGTTGACTTGATGGCCGCCGATAAATGGCGAGGCGCTAAAAAGTGGGCCGAGCGAGCGGACGATATCGCACCCACGCTCGTTGGCGGGTCGAAGAAGCACGGCGGTCCCGACCTAGGCCCGACGCGCGCAAAAAAGGCATGGGCCGCTCTTGGCGTGAACGGCATGACGATTGCCGATGCACCGCCCGAACGCGATTTCGTTGGCATGCCGAGGCTCACCGTGCGGATGGCGGCGAGGATTCAAGGTTTCGACGACGCTTGGGAGTTTCACGGCCGCAAAACTGCGGCTTACCGCCAAGTCGGTAATGCGTTCCCGCCGCCAGTCGCCGAGGCAGTGTCAGGAAAACTGATGGCAGCGATCGCCAAGCGGACACGCCGCCCCGCGAAACTCCGCAAAGCCGGGTGACACCGTTAAAGGATTGGAGAGCCCGATCCGCTTAGCATCCAAGGATGCGGCTTGTACAAGCGGACCCCTTAGCGAGCGGACATCCGGACCTCCCGCTGCTGCAACACCTTGAGCGCGCGCTCACATCGCGTGCAACCGGTGCAGATCTTACCAGGGATCTGCCGCTCCTCATCCGGCAGGCCATCGACGAAGTGATCGACACGCCGCGGACCGGCCGCGTCCATGCCCGCGAACTCGAGAAAACTGAGAAGACCTACATTGGCACAAAGGTCGAGATCATCGTCCGCAATTACTTCCGGCTGCCGAAGGGCATCCTCGACCTCTCGGTCGACGGCATGGATGTCGATGTGAAAAACACCCTTGGCGACACATGGATGATCCCCCGCGAGGCCGTCGGCAAACTGTGTATCGTGGTCGCATCCGATGAAGTCCGGCGCGCTTGCTACTTTGGACTCATCGTGGCGAAGCTTGAGTACCTCACGCTCTCGACCAATCAGGATCTCAAACGGTCAATCACTGTGTCCGGCGCCAAGAACATTCATTGGCTCCTCTTCAATCAGTCTTATCCGCCAAGCTTTTGGAGCGAGCTTGGAGACGCGAAAACCCACGCCATCATGCGCGGCATATCAGGCACTGAGCGCGTGGCCGCGCTCTTTCGTGAAGCGCTTGGCGTCGTTGTGCACCGCGACGTCGTGCAAGCCGTGGCGCAGCAAAAAGACTACATGAAGCGGCTGCGCAAAAACGGTGGCGCACGCGACCAGCTCGAACGCGAAGGAATCGCGGTTCTATCAGGCCTATACGATACGGCGCTGCTTCAGCAGCTCGGATTGCCACTTCTGAACACCGATGAGTTTATCTCGGTAAGGCCTGAAACAGCCGAACACATTGATCTTCTGAGGAGCAAAGGCAAAATTGCCTAGTGACCGATAAGATCTCGAAAGCGCGCCGCTCCGAAAATATGCGGCGTATCACCAGCCGCGACACTGCCCCCGAACTTGCCGTACGCAAGCTGGTGCACGCCATGGGATATAGATACCGGCTCCACCGCCGCGATCTGCCCGGCAAACCAGATCTTGTATTCGGACCGAAGAAGAAAGTGATCTTCGTTCATGGTTGCTTCTGGCATTGCCATGACAATTCCGCGTGCGCCGACAGCCGCGCGCCGAAATCAAATCGTTCCTATTGGGGACCGAAGCTCACGGCAAACAAAGCGCGCGACCAACGCAATGCTGAGGCATTGCGAGCAGCCGGCTGGGATGTCCTCACAGTCTGGGACTGCGAGATCAAAGAGAGTGCGCAATTGCACACCCGGATTCGCCAGTTTTTGAAATAACCCCAGACGCACCGGCGATCTTGTACGCTGGACGCACTCCACCGGAGGTGGCAGGTTCGCGCCGGGAGTGAGGCGTTGACTGGAGTGCGCGCGGGGGCTGCCGCGACAGAATATTTTAGGGTCAATGAAGCGCTCAACCGGATTTTCTTCGGCGGGCGCTTCAAACTCTTGCCCGTTTACTTGGATCTGGAAGACGATCTGATCGGCGAAGCTGCAACGTTGCTTCAAATCGGCGACGGCGATTGCCGTGAGGCAATTGCCAGCGCGACCGCAGCGACGCTCCACACTGGCCCAGGTCAATCACCGTACACTTGGCATCTCAGCGTTCTAAATACCTGGGCCGATAGCGACCGCTCCAGTGGACCGCCCTCCACCGCATTGCTGACAACGCTTGCGCTCGCAGCTGAAAGGATGCGCGAGGACGCACATTATTCGGCACAAAACTACTATGAGAGATTGTTCGAGATCCTTGGCATAACGGACGACACGTACAAAAACCGGCTGAAACAATCCGCGTACCAAACCAAAGACTTTTGGGAGGCGCTGAACGCTTGGCTCACCGAGGGGGATTTTGATCTCGGGCGGCCTACCGCCAAACCCATCAATAACTGGCAATTTGCGGGATACCCGCTCTCGCAAGCTCTGGTGCGCAAGGCCGACCGCCAGCGCATGCACGCGTGCTTTGCCGAGCGTGGCCTCGCACCCCACGAAAAACTCACCGAAGGTGAGATGAGCCAGTATCTCCACGACTGGATTCGCACGGCCGATGCGTCCCCATGGCTGAGACGTATCTGGGCGAACTTCGATTTGAGGCCGCGCGTCACCGCCGCCGCCTGTGCAGAACTCGAAACTTGGGATGGAGGCCAAGAAGACGGCGAAGACGAGCTGCGCAAACGCCGGCTGAGCTGGACCGCCTCGCACTCGATCTTTCCTAAGCCCAACCTTCGTCTCTATCTCTCAGCGGCGTCGGATGGCGGCGGCGTTGCAGGCGTCACGTTGCAGAGCAGCGCTTCTGCTGCAGCGAAGGCAGCATTTGAAGAGACAGGCGGGCAAATGTGGCTCTCGCCGTCGCATGATGGCGCGATCTCGGTTCTCGAACCGATCAGCAAGATTGCGCTTAATCCTCTTATGCTTGCGACGTTCGATCTCGAAGCGCCCGAGGCAGGATTGAAGTTCTCGCGGGGCGCTCGGTCCATCATCCCACTCGTCAGGCCAGACACTGGCCCGTACTACCGCGAGGTTTCGCGCGTTTCGTTCCTTCGTTCTCATCTCATTCTTTGCCATCAGAAATGGCGCGATGCTGCGGCCGCGCTTCTGCGCACGACCGCGCGCGTTGGATTTCGAGAATGGGGTTCGCATGATCTGCCCGGATTGCCGCCCGAGTGGGTTCTGTTCTCAGGCGTCGAAATTCTGCGTCACGCCGAGACCGGCGATACCGACCTCTCCGCGCTGACACCCCTCGCTGAAGGCATCGCGATCGAAATTTCCGGCGGCCTGCGGTTGGCGCAAGGCATCTATCATTGCCGCGCCGCACCCGAGGTGACGGCGTCAGCAGCGGAAGGCGCGCTGCAATTACGTGTGCGAGACGCCCGCGAGCAAACGCTCCTCGAAACAAACAAGAGGGCTTCTTCGCACAGCCTTGATCTCGCTTCCGCTGGTCCTTGGTTGCCAGAGGCGTACACGATCGAAGCCGAGGCTGGCGCTGCGCAACGATCGGCGCAAATTTCCTTCCGCTCCGCGGATGCCGTCAAACCGGTGCCTCCCGGTACGCTTCAATACGCCTATGCGCTAACGGCGGCAGCGCCTCATCACGCGCTCTCGGCGACAACGGCAGCACCAGCAGACGCTGTCTCCGTGCAAGGCATGATTGTCTGCGGTCTAAGCGCGCCCACTCCAGCCACCAGTGAGGTTCGCGCGTTAGACGTCAGTGCTGAAGGCGAAGACGAACCGTTAGAGCCCGAAGGTGATTATCAACTGCATCAGGTCTCCGGCCTTGAAGAGGCCTGCCTCCTGCGGGGCCATCACAAATGGGATGTCGATTACGTCCCGCCCGGCGCTGACCCGCACGCACCCGTTTGGATGAAATGCCGGGACTGCAGCCTTCGTGTTCTCTCAGCCGCAAACCGTTGGAAGCGCGCGCGCGCGTTTGGGCGCAACCAAGCCCCCCGGCGGGTCAGCGAACGGCCCATCATGAAGCCGCGCGTGCTGCCGCAAGCGCCCCCAACGCTTGTCTATGACGCGCTTTGCTATTTGAGCTCGGGGTCCTGGAGCCGCCTTTCAGAAATTGTCTCCACCGGCGGCGCGGGCGGACTCTCCGCCCATGTGTGGTCATCGAATTTGAGCGCGCTTGGCTTTCTCGACATCACCTACGACGGCGCAGTGCGCGCCCCGGCCAGTTGGAGCGTTCCCGCACCAGCCATCGTCTTTACATCGCCAACGCGCGCTTTCCTGAGCGGCTTCCGCAATGACGCGCTACGCGATGAGCTGCGAGAACGCCTCTGTTCAAATGGTGCGGTGGAAACCGTCCGTGCACGCGGCGAAGCTCCAGAAGCTATCTACTTTAACGGGTTGCGGCAGGCCGAGTGCGCCGAGCTCATCGCACCGGTCAGAGATGGGCGGGGCCGCCCGGTCGCGATTGCTATCAACGCCGGCTTAGAGATCGCCCAAGCGCACCCGCCCGCCAGCGCCTTCGAACGCACGATGGGGCCAATCGGCATCGATACGGCCGAGGGCCTAAAGCAATTCGATCCCGCCTCTGCGAGCTGGCGCCAAGCGGACAATGCGCGGACGCCAGGCGCGTACCGCGCCGACTATGCAGGACGCACCTATTTCATTGTCGGCGAAGATGGCTCGATGAAGTCGGGGCCCTATTGGCTGGTGAAACTTCTGGCCGCCAGACGCTCAGGTGTCCGGCTACATGGCTACGACCTCAGTCTCAACGCGTTTCAGGCAGTGCTCGGTTGTGCACTGCCACCGCTCTTAGAACGCGCGCTCGCAGCAAGTACTGGCGAACTGCCCATTATCGAGCGCGGCAAACTCATTTACGAAAACGTGCCGCGCGATCTCGCCGCTCACATCCTCGCAAAGCTTTACTCATAGGAGCCGCCATGAGCGCGACCCCATCACGCGTCCTCTCATACATTCAAGACGCCTATCTGAAATACTACGACACCGCCTTCTGGCTGCGGGATCCAAAGCTGCTGGACGAACGGCGCAAGTTATTGGAAGCAACCGGCGCCACCGCCCAAGAGGTGCTTCTCGAAGCTGTTCTGCCCTATCGATCAACGCTGAGCGCGGTCGAGGCAGGCGCGCGTGCGGGTCTCACCGAAGCGCAAAGCAAAATGCTCGCGCAAATCGTCTTCGGCGCCGATACGAGCTACCGGAAACACCAAGCCGAAGCGCTGGAGATCTCCCTCGCGCCGCACGGCGCCACTGAGCGCAACGTCGTCGTCACTTCTGGCACGGGCTCAGGCAAAACCGAGAGCTTCCTCTTGCCGGTGCTGGCGCGGCTTGTGAAGGAGCGCGGCTCGACACCTCCCTCCGGCAAACTCAACGCTTGGTGGAAGCAGCCATGGGATGCGGCCACTGAGTGGAGCGGCATCCGCCCGGGAGCGCCTGGCGCTGCGATGCGCACGATGATCCTCTATCCGACCAACGCGCTCGTTGAAGACCAAATCTCACGCCTCCGGCAAGCCGCGTTCAATGCTCAAGCCATGACGGGCGGAGCTCCGCTCTTCTACTTTGGCCGCTACACGGGCGCGACGCTTGGCGGGACGCTTGCGCCTTTCGGTGCTCTCAAGGCTGCGGCGCGGCTCCGTATCGGCGAAGTTGCCCACGATCTCCGCGCGATCGCCAATGAAGCAATCAAACTTCGCGGCAAAGACTCTAAACTCCGCTCCCAGTTCCCAGACCCGTTTTGCGGAGAACTGATGACGCGCTGGGACATGATTGAAAGCCCGCCGGACATCTTCATCACCAACGTCTCGATGCTGAACATCATGCTGATGCGCGCGCTTGAGCAGCCCATTTTCGAAAAGACGAAGGCTTGGCTGAAACAGTCGGAAGAAAACTGCTTCACCTTCGTCGTCGACGAACTGCACAGCTACCGCGGCACGCAGGGCACCGAAGTCGCACTCGTTGTCCGCAACTTATTTCACCGGCTCGGCCTTGAGCCCGGCAGCCCGCAACTCCGGTGCATCGGCACTTCCGCTTCGCTCGATGGTGAGGAAGGCCTCGACTATCTTGAGCAATACTTTGGTGTGCCGAAGGCGACCTTTAGAATTGCGCCGGGAGAGACGATCACACCCAAGGCCGCGCTTCCGGTCGATGCAGCCGCAGCGTTCGCTGCTGCTGAGACTGGCGAGTTTCCGGGCGGCGCCTCCGCACGCGACATCTTAGGCGCCGCATGCCTTGAAGCCGGCGCTTATGAAGGGCGCGTGCGTCCTGCCAAGCTCAGTGAGGTTGCCGCGAAGCTCTTCGATACCGGCGCATCGCCGGAGGCGATGGACGCAATGCTCGCAGCCGCAGGCTCCGACCCGCAGAATGATGCCAAATCAAAACCAGCCTTCCGCGCGCATATGTTTGTGCGCCGCATTCAAGGCATGTGGGCATGCTCGAACCCTGCGTGCACTGAAGTGGACGTGGCGCTGCGGCATGAAGAGCGGGCGATCGGCAAGCTCTACTCAGTGCCCTCAAGCAAGTGCGCATGCGGTGGCCAAGTTCTCGAGCTGCTCTATTGCTACGAATGCGGCGAAGCTTATCTCGGCGGCTTTGTTACCAAAGCCCCGCCCGAGATCGCAGCATCGGGAGGCTACTGGCTAGAGTCCGGTCCCGCGGATCCCGCACATGATCCGGGCCTAATCTTCGAACGGCCCTACGGCACGTACATGTGGTATTGGCCCGGCGCACACGAAACAGATTTGACGCCCTGGACCCACCAAGGACCCAACAAGAAAGGCCAAGTGCGGTTCTGGTTTCAGCCGGCGGTCTATACGCCCCTGCTCGCCCACCTGCAGCCTGCCGCGCACGGAGAAACACCTACGGGTCTCATGCTATGCACCAGCAAAGCCGAGACGCAGACGGTGCCTGCGCTGCCAGAACAATGTCCGGCGTGCGAAGCAAAACGCACGCAGTTCGAACTGAACACCTTCTACAGGGGATCAGTTCAAACATCGATCAGAGGTCTCCGTACCGGCACGAACGCTGTGACGCAGCTTATCGCCGACCGCGCAGCGACGCGCTTATCGACCAGCGCAGGCGCCGCTCAAATGATCGCGTTCACCGACAGCCGCGATGATGCGGCTGACGTTGCGGGCGGGCTCGAACTCAATCACTTCCGCGACCTCATCCGCCAGCTGGTGTTTCAAGTCCTGAACTCTACGGGTGGTTCGACCGCCGCTCTCGTGAAAAGCGCCATCGCTAAAGCCGGCGCCAACTTGACCGGCGAAGAAGCCGCCGCGGCCGCCGACATTCAACAGCAACAGCCACTTGTTTGGATGGCCTACCGCATGCAGGCGGCCGGCGCGGCGCAAGAAAGCGACAAGAAGCTCATCGAGATCTACGAAGCAGCAGAAACCGCTGGGGCGTTGAGCTGGCCGGACCTGATCCTCAAGATCGAAACGCTTCTGGTTAAGCTCGGCGTCAACCCTGCTGGCCCCGATGCCTCGAAACAGGAAATCAGCGGCGCCAAGTGGTGGGAATTTTACCCCCCGCCCAATGGCGATGATTGGGTGCAGGCCGCGCCAGGCGTTGCAGCTCAAGGCCGTCAGCAATTGCGCGCGGACCTTGGTGAGAAGATCACGGCGGCGATCTTTGACCGCGCCGGCCGTGACTTAGAATCGCTTGGCGTCGCCTACGCAGCGCCCACCGGAAAATTTGGTGCAGCACTCGGCATGAGCGATGAACAGGCAGCCCAAGTGCTGTCGAACGTTATCCGCATCCTTGGCCAAGGAAAATTTTACCAAGGCGGACGCAACTCGAGCGCCAATGCACCTGCGCCCCTCAAGCGCTACCTTGAGAAAGCGGCGCCGCTTCTCGGACGCGAAGCGGAAGACCTGCGTTCGGCGGTCTCGACCGCGCTGCAAGACGCAAAGATCATGGGCGCAGATTGGCGGCTTCGGACCGCTGATACGTCAAGCCTGAAACTCGAATTGCGCAAACCCGGCGCCGGCGCCTTCCGGGTGTGCGCGCGATGCGCCCGCGGCCATGTCAACTTGCCGGTAAACGCCTGCACGGCGCCGTTTTGCTCCTCAACAATCTTTGACCCGGCTGATTCTGGATCTGATGACTATTACCGGTGGCTGTCGCAGGAGCCTGCACACCGGTTGCACGTCGAAGAGCTCACCGGTCAAACCAAACCTCTTTCAGAGCAACGGCGCCGCCAGCGTTATTTCAAGCAGGCATTTCTTGAAGGAGAGAGCAAACTCGCTGAAGGCATTGATGTTCTGAGCGTCACGACCACGATGGAAGTGGGCGTCGATATCGGCTCGTTGAGCCTTGTCATGATGGCCAACATGCCGCCCCAGCGTTTCAACTACCAACAACGCGTCGGCCGAGCGGGCCGCGCGGGACAAACATTCTCGTACGCACTGACCGTGTGCCGCGGCGGGTCGCACGATGACTACTACTTCAATCATCCCGAACGCATCACCGGCGATGTGCCGCCGCAGCCTTACCTTGATCTCCGCCGGCACGAAATCGTTCAACGCGTTGTCGCCGCCGAACTTCTGCGGCGCGCCTTCCTTTCGCTACCCGACGCGATCCGGCCGCCGCAGACCGGCGATAGTCCACACGGCGCTTTCGGAGCTGTGACGAATTGGCACAACGACTTCAAGGCGCCGGTCAGTGCTTGGCTCGCGGGTGCACCCGAAGTGACTGAGATCACGGCGCGGTTCTCTGCGCATGCGCCGCTGCCGTCAGGCGAGAGCGCTAAGATTGCTGAATGGTGCCGCACCCAACTCGCCGGCGAGATCAGCGCGGCCGCCGACTCCGATAAGTTCATTCAACCCCAGCTCAGCGAGCGTTTGGCGGCCGCAGGCCTCTTGCCGATGTTCGGTTTCCCAACAACCGTGCGGGCGCTCTACGGGGCAAAGGGAAATCACACCAGAGTGAGTGATTTCATACTGAGTGATCGACCGCTCGACTTTGCGATCTGGTCGTTCTCACCGGGTGCTGAGACGCCAAAGGACAAACGCATCTACACATCGTGTGGTGTCGCCCATTGGTTTGAATCCGGCGGAGGCATTCAGGCCGACCCCGATCCGTTGGGACAACCGGTGCTTTTCTCGCGTTGCCTTGACAGCAATTGTGCGTCCGTGCGCTCAGGCGCAGCTGAACTATGCGAGGCTTGCAACGGTCCGGCGATCAGCTTCGATCTATTCCAGCCGAAGGGCTTTCGCACCACGCACAGACCGCGCGACTACGACGACCAGCGCGCAAGGGGGCCCAACTTGCCGCCGCCGACGCTGGCGTTCGAACCCGACACTAACGCTGCACGCGTCGAGGGCGGCGCATCGCTCAACCTCACCTCCGGTGAACCTATCGCGTTGATCAACGATAACGATGGGCGGCTTTTTGAATTCTACCGTGATCATGCCTCGTTCGTGGTGAAAGACCCTTCCCTCTACAATGAGGAGAACAAACCCTATGAGCCCGATGCGAAAGACCCCGAAAAGACTGGAGCGATCGGTGCAATCTTCAAGACCGACGTTCTAACGATAGACCTCACGAACATCGCTCCGGGCGCGGGCAACAATGGCGCGCTCGATTTGCGTCAACCCTCTGCAGAAGCGGCTCTTGCGTCCTTCAGTGAATTTGCGAAGACCGCAGCGGCCATTGAACTTGACGTCGATCCTTCTGAGTTCAGGACGGGCCGCCAGCCGCTCTCGCTTCCAGATTGCAAAACCCAGCGCCTGTTCATGGCGGACGCCCTCGAGAATGGGGCGGGCTATTCACGCCGGCTCTTCGAGCCAGGCCTCCTCGCCGCAGCAATCAGCAAGCACTACGACGACATGGCCGCGCAGTGGCAAGGGCTCCGTCACCAGCACTGCGACCGCTCGTGCCCAGACTGTTTGCGCAACTACTCGAACCGGCGTCAGCACCGGTTGCTTGATTGGCGCCTCGCATTGGATGCGGCCGAGCTCTTTCTAGGCAAGCCGCTGCAGACCGGCCGCTGGCTCGCGCACGCTGAAGACCACGCCCATCGCTTTGTCGGACTCTGCCAAATGCCTGGCGTAGCCGCGCGCGAGGCGAATGGCTTATGGGCCGTAACGTCCGGGACCACAGCGCTCCTCCTTTGCCATCCGCTCTGGCCGCAACAAGAGGGTCTGGTTGCCGGCGTCCCGCAACTCATGGGCGCAAACGAACTGCTCAAAGGAGATGGCTTCACCGTCGAATTCATTGATGTGCGCACTCTCCGCACTCAACCCAATGAATACTTGCTGCGGCTTCAGCAATCGCCGTCATGATCGAGGTCTTTGGCACCGAAGGTACGCGCGAGCATCAAGTAGCGATGCAGATCGCTGATGCGCTTGCCCGCCTTTGGCCCGGGCTCAAAGAGAGTCCGCCGGAGGAAGAACTCGTCCGGATCGCGGCAGGCGTAAAGATCTCCGGATACCGGATCAACGACATCGACATCCTCGCCGCAGGACGCTTGCGTCACGGCCGGGCATTCGCGCCGAAACGCCCGGTGCGGGATATGAACGGCGCCCGCGTCAACGCAGGCGTGAGGGTTGAGAATTTTGCCGTTGCGATCGAACTTAAGGATCACGATCCGGGGCAAACGCGGATAACGGGGTCAACGATTGAAGTTCGCTACGCGGGCGATCAAGCGCCCAAATGGCACAACGCCACCGAGCAGAACATTCAGCAAGCGCACACCGCTAAAGGCTACCTTGCTCACCAGAGTGCAGATGTCTTCGTTCACCGCGTGATCGTGATGGCGGGATACGAGAAGACGCCGTGCGACGGCGCTGTTGGCGGCCACTTCGATGCCTCTGCATTTCTGACTGCCGCTTGTGAAACCGCGCCAGTTTTGAACGCCGGCCGCGAACATAAAATGCGCGCGGGCGTTCCCGCCGCAATCGATAAAGTGCTGGCGTCGCCCATATTCCGCACGCTGCGTCCCACGTCGCTCGATCGCAAGCGGATGGATCGGATCATCACTAAAAGCCCGCTCATCGAAGAGCATTATAAGAGCCTGGGGACCCAATTTCTCAGGCTGCGCGGCCGCGGCGGCACCGGAAAGACTGTCATGCTCTTGCAGTTAGCGTGGCGTGCTTACGCGCAACGGGCAGCACGCTCCATTGTGCTCACCTACAATCACGCGCTCACCGCCGACATAGCCCGCCTAATGGCGCTCTTAAACATCCCATCAGCGCCGGGTGGCGGCATCAACGTGCGGACGGTGATGAGCTTCGTAAGCGCTTGGCTCGATGCGCTCGAGGTGGACCGTCCGGAGGTTTTCAATAACGAAACCTACGCCAAACGCTGTGAGGATGCCCTGACACTGCTCGCGGCGGAGACACTCAACAAAGACGATATCGAGCAAATCAAAGCGCGAGAACCCGCGCTTTTTGATTTCGACCTCGTGATCGCCGATGAGGCGCAAGACTGGCCGCAGCCCGAACTCGCCCTCATCAAAGCGCTTTATCCGCCTGAAGCCATTTGCCTCGCGGATGGCGTTGATCAACTTATTCGTGGCGGCGCTGCTGACTGGGACGCGGGCGTCCCCCGCGCCGCGCGTCTCGTAGTGCCGCTCGAACGGTGTCTGCGGATGAAGCGCAATCTCGCCGTCTTCGCCAATGCTGTGGCAGAGCGTGCGGGCCTCAATTGGCAAGTTGAACCAAACGATGAAGCAGGCGGCGGACGGATCATTATCGTCAACGGCCCGCTCAGCGCTGATCCAGAGCTCATCGCCCGGCTTCTCGATGATCTCCGTCAACAAGGAAACAACAACGTCGACGCGCTCTTTTGCGTGCCGCCTAGCGATCTTGTCGGTGCGGCCGATAACCGCCGCAGCATTCTCGCCGCGGCCCTGACTGACGCCGGGCACGATGTCTGGGACGGCACGCGCAGCGACGAACGGCGCGACTACCCGCGCAACAACGATAGTTTGCGGCTCGTCCAATATGCATCCTGCCGCGGATTGGAGGGCTGGACCGTCTTCCTCGAAGACTTCGGAGGCGACTGGCCCGGGCTGCTCCGGCCAGGCAGCAGCGACAGCGCCGCATGGCTCACGCGCCTCATGCCTTTAACACGCGCCATGGATACACTCGTCATCGGGCTAGGCGATGGCAGCAACGCTACCGCGCAACTCATGCTGTCGGTCGGCAAGAGCCTCAAAGACACAGTTCAGATCCGCTGATCCATTTCGACAGCTAAGCAAGTTCAGTTGTCTTGGAGCGCTAGCGCAGTCGCTCCAGCATCCGACGCGCAAGATCGCCCAGCTTCAGATAACTTGACCACTCTGGTGATCCGCTAGATTTCGTTAACAGCGGCCGTGGAATGCATCCGTATTGCATCTCCGAATTGGAATCGATCCGTGGACCTCTGGGCGCGCGGTTAAGCGCGATACCCGTTTCCCGCCTGATCGGACCTTGTCCCAATACGCAGACACCGCGCGCGTGCCCGGAGCGATCGAAGACTGAATTTTCTTTCCACCGAGCTGCGGGGTTTTCGCTGCTCGATGGTCTTCCTCTCAACGACGGCTGGATCAAAGGCCGCGAAGGGGGAAGCCATGGGAAGAAATTCATTCGGCGTCGCGCTCGCGAGCGCGTTGCTCGCAACGGCCTCTGGTATGGCTCTATCAATCGGCACGGCGCGCGCTCAAACCACTGCGGAATCAGCGCGAGCTTATCGAATTGAAGCGCAGCCTTTGGCCTCCGCATTGAGCGAGTACGCAAGGCAAGCCGACGTTCAAGTGCTTTATGCGTACGAGCCCTTGCGCGGCCTGCGCGCTCCTGCGGTCATAGGCCAGTATTCGCGTGAAGATGCACTGCGGCGGCTTCTCGAAGGCTCTGGCTTAACCGCGTCATTCGAACGAGGTGTTGTTCGGCTGGAGCAAACCGGGCGCCCCCAGTACGAACCCGCTGATTTTCAGCAATCAGGCGAGCCCGTAAGGACGACCGGAGAACCGGCAGACAACGCTGGCGCAGATCCGCGTGTGCCTGGCGAAGAAGAAATCGTTGTCACAGGTACGCGCTTGCGCGGCCAAGGCCCCTCTCCCGTGACGGTCATCGACCGCGAGCAAATTGTCGAGAGCGGAGCGGCGACCGTCACCCAAATCCTTCAAACGCTTCCGCAGAACTTTGGCGGCGGGCCAAACGAGGCGACGAGATCGGGTGATGGCACAAACAATCTATTGCAAGGTTCCAGCATCAATCTTCGGGGGCTTGGCGCGGACTCTACGCTCATTCTCATCAACGGCCGACGCGTCAGTACGACAGGAACCTTAAACGGGCAGTTCGTCGACGTTAGCACCATTCCCGTTTCCGCCATTGAGCGCGTCGAAGTGCTGACAGACGGCGCGTCCGCGATCTATGGATCAGACGCAATTGGCGGCGTCGTGAACTTCATCCTGCGCGACGACTTCAATGGCGCTGAGACAAGCGCGCGATATGGCGCCGCCTATGATGGAGAAGCGGCGGAATTCAACGCGTCGCAAGTTATCGGTTGGTCCGGCAACCGCGCGCGATTGTTCGCTGTCTATGACCACTACCAGCGCGACGCGCTGGCCAATGCCGATCGCGATTTTGCCGCTGACAGCGACCTTCGAGCATTTGGTGGATCCAACTTCAGCTTGAACAATGCCAATCCCGGGACGGTCGTCTTCCCGATTCTCGCTGGAGTGCCCAGTGGCCAAGACGGCACAGCGTTGACAGCCGCGGACTTCCTCGTCGGGCAACCGAACCTTCACAACAACAACGAGGCGCAAGATATCCTCGGTGAACAAGAGCGGGACAGTCTCTACCTGTCCGGCGCTTTTGAGCTTACGCCCTCTTTCGAGGTTTTCGCAGAAGCGCGTGCATCGCAGCGTGAGTTCCGCCGTCAATCAGGCGGCGTCATTGGCTCCTTCATCCGAATTCCATCGACACATCCGGGCTTCGTCGAACTCTCCCCTGGCGCGACCATGATGATGATCAACTACAATTTCATCGACGACCTCGGTCCGATCATCAACACCGGCGGCAACGACAGCTTCGGATTGGCCACCGGTCTGAATGCCGCTCTCAGTGACACGTGGCGCCTACAACTTACCGGCACCTGGGGTCGGGAGGACGGCCTCTACCGGTCTGACAACACCGTCAATCTCGCGCGTCTCAATGAAGCGCTGGGAGTTACCAACGCAGATGCCGCGTTCGATCCCTCCGTTGACGGCTATTTCAATCCATTGGGCGACGGCTCGAACTCTCCGGCAGACGTGATCGATTATATTCGCGGGTGGGCGCAGACGGAATACCGCTCCGAAATGACGGCAATCGGCTTTGGCGTTGACGGCGAGTTATTCAGCCTTCCCGCAGGCGCGGTCAGCATAGCGCTTGGCGCAGAGTATCGCGAGGAGAGCTATGACTCTCTGACGCAAGAGTTCACGTCCGGCCTTTCGGCCCGGCTCATCGACGCGCCGCAGGAGAGCCGCAATGTCTTGGCGTATTATGCTGAGGCGCGCGTACCGATCATCGCTCCCGACAATCGCGTGTTCGGCATTTATCGGCTCGATCTCTCACTCGCGGCCCGCCACGAGGACACGAGCAATGGCGGCGCTGACACAACTCCGAAGATCGGCTTGGCCTGGTCGCCGTTCGAGGCCCTGTTGTTTCGCACGAGCTGGGGCGAGTCCTTCAAGTCACCCTCGCTCACCGAGACCGTAGCAGGAAATCAAGCAGCTCTGGTCTTCCCGCTCGCCGATCCATTGTCCGGCACCGGCACCACCACGACGCTCATACTACAGGGCACAAACCCGGACCTCGCGTCTGAGCGCGCTGAAACGTGGACTGCGGGCCTCACCCTCCGCCCACCAAGTGCACCGGGCTTCTCTTTCGATCTGAACTGGTTTCGCATCGACTTCCAGGATCGCATCGCTTCGGCGGCCAACCCCTTCACTGTGCTCACCAATCCGACACTCTACGCGCCGATCATCATCCGTGATCCTGATGACGCGCTGGTTCAGAGCTACCTTGATGCGCCGTTCTACATTCCGATCGGCCCCACGCCCCCGGCATCTGAGGTAGGCGCCATCGTTGATGGACGTTTGCGCAACCTATCGCGGTCGTTGGTCAGCGGTTTTGACTTCAACGTCGCACAACGCCTTGCCGCGTTCGGCGGCGACATCGATGTCTCTCTGGCCGGCAGCTATATCCTAGATTTCGAACAGTCGTTCAGCGACACAGCGCCCGGTGTTGACCTAGTCGATACTGCCAACAATCCGATCGATTTGCGTTTACGAGGGACGGTCGGTTGGCGCCGCGAGAACTTCAGCACCTCGCTCGCGATCAATTATGCTGACGACTATCACGACCCCGCTTTCGACCGAAGTGTCTCCTCCTGGACAACCGTCGATGTGTCCTTCGCTTATGAGTTTGAAGGACCGGGCGTCGAAGCGCGACTCAACGTGCGCAACCTCTTCAATGAGGAGCCGCCGTTCCTGAACAATCCCATCGGCGTTGGTTACGACCCGGAGAACGCAGACGCGATGGGGCGTTTCATTTCTCTTCAACTTACGAAGACGTGGTGATGCAAATGCGTACTTTAGCTTTTGTCGCCGCATTGGCAGTATTTGTCTTCGCTTCGCCTACGTCCGCCCAGCGCAATCGAGACCGCGTTGATGAAATGGCGGTCGCACTGCTCACACTTCGCGAGGCGGCAGGCCTAAGCATCTCGCCTGATGGTAACCGTGTCGCCTTTCAACTCCGCTGGGCTGACGCCGATCAGAACACCTACCATGCTGAGTGGCGCCTTCTGGATCTGCGCCGGCCAGGCGACAGCTCGCTCATTACGCAGGGCGGAGGGATGCCGTTCGGCACATCGCCTTTCAATCAACAAAGAATGGCGGTGTGGCTCACGCTTGCGCCACGCTGGTCGCCGGACGGTGAATGGATCGCATACCTTCGACGCGACGCTGAACTTACGCAAGTTTGGCGCGCGCGAGTCGATGGCACTGGCGCGGAACAAATCACGCGCGATGCCGGAAGTGTTTCCGACTTTATCTGGTCATCGGATGGCCGCGCTCTGATCTACGATGCCGGCCCTTCCGAGCAGGCTTTGCGGGAAAACTTCGACCGCGAGAGCGCTGTTGGCTTCCTGCTTGATGACCGCTTTGATCCCGTATCGTCTTGGCTCCCCATCCGCGCGAATGGCGCCGTGCCCGATCCGGATTGTTGCCGAGCCGTAGATATCCAAACGGGCGTCACGCGCGTAGCGACTGCTGAAGAAGCTGAATTGTATCGATCAGGCAGACCGCAGGCCGGCCACAACGCGGCTCCGGGCATGGCTCACATGTGGTCGATGCGCAGCAACTTCGCCGCGCCACCTATCGTGGCGCCTTTCGAAGGCGAGCCAGATCGCGTCCGCTGGCGACGGTCATTCGGCAACGGCGCGGAAGTTCTCTTCGTTCAAGTCGACCCCAATCTGCAAGGGCGCCAAGCTCCAGTTCGTCTGCATTCTCGCGAGATCGCCGGTGGAGCGTTCACGCCTTGCGACGCCGAGGCGTGCACCGGCTGGCTGATTGACGCTTGGCGACTGCCAGATGGCGACATCGTATTTCACCGTCGGGAAGGCTGGGCCTACACGACGTTCGCCTTTTACCGTTGGACTCCAGCAAGCGGCCAGGTGAGGCAGCTCTCAGCTACGCACAACATATGGTACGATTGCGAGCAAGCCGGTCGCGAATTGATCTGCTTTACTGAAGGCGCCCGCTCTCCACAAACCATGGTCGCCTTGAACACGACTGACGGTCGCGTTCGCGAGTTGTTGGATCTCAATCCGCAATTCGATCGTCGCAGACTTGCTCCTGTCGAACGCCTGGAATGGAGTTCGCCAGCGGGAAACCCTGACTACGCTTACTTCGTGCGACCCGCTTCACGCATGCCACGAGGCGGCTATCCGCTCGTGATCGTGCACTACCGCGCACGCGGCTTCCTGCGTGGAGGCTCGGGCGACTTCAGTCCGATCCAGGCATACACAGAAGCGGGCATCGCCGTCCTCGCCGTCGATCGCCCCGAAGACTGGAGCCTAGGGCAGCGCGTGGCGGACGACGAGGTCGAACGCACTCAATTCGCAGGGGCAAACTTTAGGCATGATGTTTTTGCCGCCCTTCAGATTGGTATCGACACGCTGATCAACCGGGGGCTCGTCAATCCAGATCGCGTCGGGATCAGCGGCCTGAGCGACGGATCAGCTTCCACTGCCTTCGCGATCATCCACTCAGATAACTTTCGCGCCGCATCCATCTCAGGTGGCGCGTGGGAGCCCATTCTGTTCCTAATGTCCTCGCCTCAACAACGCGCCTTCTATACGAGCCTCGGATTGGGAGCACCCGACACGGCGGACGACCGGACGTGGGATGCGCTCTCACTCGCGCGCAACGCAGAGCGCATCACAACCCCGCTCCTCATCCAAACTGCAGACTCGGAACTGGGCATGATCGTCGAACCCCTGGTCATGTTGCAGACCCATGGCAAGCCGGTGGAGGCCTACGTCTTCCCGGACGAGTACCACGTCCCATGGCAACCCGCGCATCGGCTTGCGATGTACCGGCGCAACCTGGATTGGTTCAGATTCTGGCTCCAGGACTATGAAGATCCGCGATCGCTTCAGACTAGCCAGTACCTACGTTGGCGGACGATGCGAGATGGTGCTGCGCCGTAAACTTTCCGTCTCGCAGTTCGACAATAGCCTCTGCCGCCTCAAACGCTGTCTCGCGGTGCGCCACGATAAGTATCGTGGCCCCGCTCAGCCTCTCCACAATTCCGCGCATGGTGGACTTTTCCGCCGCTGGGTCCAGCGCAGACGTGGCCTCGTCGAACAGATAAACCGCGGCTGGCTTCAACACCGCCCGAGCCAAAGACACGCGTTGACGTTCGCCGCCGGACAAGCGCGTGCCGCGCTCACCAACGTGAGTATCGAGGCCATCAGTCAAACGAGCGATTACCGGCTCCAACCCCGCTAGTTGGACCGCAGTGCGAATCTCGTCCCTGGACGCGCTGCGGCCGAACACGATGTTCTCGGCAATCGAGGCATCAAGCAGAAACGTTTCCTGCGGTGCGATCGAAACCACCGCCTCGCCTGGAGCTGGCTTGCCGGCCACGAGAACGCTGCCCTCGTCCGGCGTGAGTTCGCCGACGATCAATCGCAGGAAGGTAGACTTGCCTATGCCGCTCTCACCCCGCACGCCGACCACACTTCCGGGCGCAACGATCAAGGTCGCACCGCTCAGCACCGCGCGGCCATCTCCATATCGCACCGAAACCGACTGCAACGACATGGCCGCGGGATCGATGTTCGATTTAAGAGCCGCCTCAATTGGCGCTGAGCGCCAGTCCGCCGGCGCGACCATCGCCAGCGCAAGGATCAGATCGCGAAAAGCTTGTGCGGCCAATTCCAGCGGCCGAAGCAGCGACGCCAGCGTGACACTCGCAAACACCAACAACGTCACCCGCTCCCCGGCGCTACTCCCTGAGTACCATGCCAACGTTAAGATGCTCATGAGCGCGGCCGCGTAGGCCGCGACACTGAGCATCGAAGCCTGGGCCCGCAGGTCCACGTGCAGACGCGACATGTCAGTCACGGCGCGCATGGAGCGACCGACCCGCGCCGTCACATACGATTGTGCGCCAAACGCCCCAACGATGCTCTTGTTAGCCAGTGCGTCGGCAAAGCGCCTCGCAACCTCCACCCGCTTTCCTGTAATAGATCGCGCATATCGCGCCATTTTCCGAGCGCGCCATTGCGCGAGCGCCAGGTACAACGGCGCATATGCGAAGGTCACCAACGCGAGCCACACATGCCCCATGCTAGCCAACACCACTGACGCGCTCGCCACGGAGAAAAGAATAGAGGGTCCTGTGAAGACGAGGTGTTGAAAGATCAGTCGGCATCCGACGAGCACATTCACCAGCACTTGCATCTCCGCGCCGACAGCCCGCGGAGTGACAGTGCTTAGACTCTGGTTGAATAAAGAGAGGGTGAGCGCGCGCTCCAATCGAAGCTCACACTCTTCATGCCGGCGCCATTTTTCCACATCAAGCGTCTGTGCGGTGACGCCAAGCAAGGCCGCTCCGGCCAACAGAAATGGCGTCAGCTCTGCCGGGTTGACGGCAATCGCGAACGTGGCGGCGCTCGCGGTGGCCGCTATCGACGCCCCCAGCATTGCGCCCACACCGACAATTGTTGACCTCCGGGCACGAGTGTCGAGCCTGGCCCACAGCCAACACAAAATGCGCGGCAGCACGCGCCAATCGATTGACGCCCGATCAGACATTTGAGAGCGCGGGAGTGTCCACCCAAGCGCTTGCCCACGTTTCGATTGCCAGAAGTTGAAGTAAATACAGTTCTCGCCCGTCGCGAGGATCCCCGCGTAACGGAAGGTCGCGTTCGAGTTCATCACGGCGAACGATCTTCTGGCCAACTAGAACGCCGTCCAGAATTCGCTCACGCAAGTAGCGCTTGTTCGCCGCGCAGACCTCGGCGTAGTAGCCGTCCATCGCGCCCTTACCGGTGCGTCGAATGATTGATGCCGGGACAATGTCCGCGAACGCGTCTCTCACCAACGAACGATCGCGTCCGCCCTCCGAAAGAACGTAGGACGGAATGCGAAGCACGGTTTCGATAACGGGCTGACTGACGATCGGTAGTTCTGTGTCAGCCACCCGCGATCTTCGGTAAGGAAAGAATAGGTTCAGACACTCCAACACGGCCCACAGATGCAGGCGCTTACCTGGCGGGAGACTATGCGCGCCGCTGAACCACGGATGGGTTCTAAGCCACCCTTCCGAAGGAACGGTCTGGTCTGCCGCGAGATACGGATTCCGTAAGGCCGCCTCGGGATTGAAGACCCCTCCACCATAGGCCAACCGCCAACCCTCTCTCAACGATCTCCACATCGAGACGCGTGAGAGGCGTGCGTTATCCAAGGCGACGCGCAATGCGCCGAGCGACGGTCCGTGATTCAAAAGATAGTCGGCGCAATACGTCCGCGCCCGGAGCTGAAAGAACAGCCCGTCGCCACCTGCTCCGGACGTGCACACTTCAGCCTGCATCGCCTCCGCAATGCTAAGCTCCGCGTCGTCGTTCTCGATGGAGAATACATAGCCCGATGGTCGCGGCTGATCGATCACGCATTCCGTTCGATCAAGCCGCACTTCGTCTGGCGCAAAATACGCAACGTGCAGATCCGTTCCGGCCGCGTCTGCAGCCGCTTGGGCATACCTCACCTCATCGAGTTCACTCCCTTCGCCCTGAGAGAAAGTCAGGCATGACAACTCACTCGCGTGCCTGTGTTGCCGCAGACAGCCGAGGACGATCGAAGAATCCAACCCTCCTGAAAGGAGGTGCAACACCCGCTTGCCGCCCGCCGCGCTTTGTACCGATTGCTCCACGGCCTCACGCAACATCCGTCTTGCTGCCGAACGATCCTCCACCACGTCGTCAACGAACGTCGCCGGCCGCCAGAAGGCGCGCTTGCTTCCCTTCGCGTCTATCGCTTCCCCGGGCAGCAATTCCTCGACACCGACCAACCCTGTCCGGCCATCTCGCATGCGTGCATCCTGGACAAAGGCGGCAACCGTCGCCCAATCCGGACCTTGGTTCCGCCATCCGACCGCAATTGCGTCCTCGATGTGTGAAAACACTAGACGCTGCGCACCGCTTCTCGCCGAATAGCACGGGATACGTCCGCTCGGATCCCGAAGCACGGTCCAAGACGTTCCGCGGTCCATCTGGACGGCAACGTAGCGACCCCAGGCGCTCGCCACGACATCTTCGAGCGTAAAGCATCCCCCATGCTGACCGACGCGGCCGCCCCGCCAATGTAGCCGCCCCAGTACGACCGCACGCCCATCGCCAGATCGCGCCACCTCGACATTTGGTCCCCAAACGGCGACGTGCGCACCGGGAGCGCCTAAGACGATGCTCCACTCAGGACCGAGTGTGCATCGGACATCGCTCTGTTCTCCCAGGACGATGACGTAGCGCAACATCACACACCCATAATGACTTTATAGGTGGCCACGGCGTCCGGATCATCGTTCAGAACAACACCACCGTGTTCGATCCAGCAATGCGCGCTAAACGGGGCGCCGCGAACGCCGAACATCCACGTCGCGCGCAGTCCACGTACGGAGAGGTAGCGAAGCATCGCCAGCCCGTCGAACATGCACGCATAGTCTCGCGGGTATATAGGCCGGTGCACAATAAAGGTCTGGGCCGCGCGCATCACCTGAGAGCTGTCGCCGCTTGATAAGCGCTTATGAGTGACCGCGCGGAGCACATCGGAAAAGCGCTCACGCCGCAGTACAGCAGACGCCCATCGGCAGGCGCCAATCACCCCAGCCAAATCGACAAGCTCGATCCGCGACTTTCCTAGCGCCTTGCGCCAAGGACTCTCCTCCTCTGTACACACCACTCCTCGTGTCAATCCGCGAGTACGTAGCGCCTGCCAAGCCTCGGCGACCGCGGTCGACTGTGCGACGGCCCCCAACGCCAGCGACCGCTCGCGATCGACGCGGAAGTACCGGTCTCTCAACACGTCCAGCGCGACGATCCGACGATCTGCCCACGCGAGGTGCACGCCAGGGGCTAAACACATCGAATGATCGGGCGTATTTCTGTTTGGCTCAGCCGAAACAATCATACCCAGATCAGCCGCCCGCCGTTTGGCTCCACGCCGAAGTTGCCCATATCCTGAGTCCTTTGACTTGCCGGGCCCAAGTCCTCAGCCGAGCACTCGAAGTCGAAGTTCATCCGAAACTCCCAAACCAGAAACTGATTGAAAGCGGGCCACGAGGCCCGCTTTCCTTGAATCACGACCAGATCAGCGGTTGGCCGTTCATCTCACGAAAATGATTGCCCGCGTCGCAGGTCAGGTCGCTGGCGGCGCCCAGTTCTTCGACCACCACATCCTCGTCTTCACGATCATCACGCATGACTCACTCCACATTCAATCGCCGCACATTGCGGCGTTCAAAAGATCGCGTGGCCTGCGCCTATATGGGACTCTATTGTGATGACAATTTCGTACCCACTTTCGGCGTCGATCGGCCAAACGAAAGCGCACGCCACGAGATCATCGCGACGTGCGCTCACGTTTCAGTTCGCGCCGCTTACTTGAAGTAGAGCGGGAGTCCGCCGGGCTCGACACCGGTGTTGCCGATCGCCTGCGTCAATTCGCTGGCTGCGCCGAGTTCGGCGACGTCTTCAATCTCTTCGCGGGGCTCTACTTGGTCGGTCATAGTCATCTCCATCATTCGTCGAGAAACTCGACGATCGGAGGGTGCGCCGCGTATTTAAGATATCCCACTCAATAGGGATGAATATTGCGACGCCTACTCGCCGTTCGGTGGGAGCGCACGCAGCACCGCGCGCTCACGTATCGACGCAGCGCTCGCCATCCGCCTAGCGTGATATCGCTTCAACGCATTGAGTAGATCGCGTTTTGTCGTAGCCGTCGTCAGCGCGGTGAGCTCCGCGCGGTGGCCGATGACGATATCGGGCTCCACGCGGCGAGCCGCGTGTAAGCGATCGTCGGCGTTCGACGCGGCGCGTCTAATCTCGCGATTGGCGCCCTCCTCCAGACTCGCAAAGACCTGGCGCACTGCGTCGGCATAGTCTTCTGAGAGCTTCATCGAGGAGCGCGGCAGGAATTCCGATCTTGCTTCGATCGCGAGGCGGACGAGCGCGCCACGCCATTCGTACAGCGCCCTGAGTTCGGCCTCAGTCCACAGCATCGCGAAGAACCCGCGCGCGGGCTTCGCTGCGATGAGCCCTTCTGTCGCCAACCGCGTCAGAGCCTCGCGCACTGGTGTCGCGCTCGCCTCCATCTCCGCCGCTATCCGACCAACATCCAAGCGCTCTCGCAACCTGAACGAACCCGCTAGAAGGCGCCGGCGGAGTTCGATGTATATTCGTTCGCTGATCGCTGGATCGACCGCCATCCCCTCCACTAGCCTCCGGTGTTGGCATAGTGCTCCCTCAGTTGAGCCGCGATCTCGGGCGTCAAAGCATCAACGTGCGCATGCGAAGCGGGACCATCCTCCAACCAACGAATTGGATCCTGCCCCTCCCATCCACCTAAGTTGGGTCGGTGCATCTGATAGCCGAGCAAACGCTGCAAACGATCTGGGAAACAGCGCACGACGTCGCGTGGATAGGCCAAGAATTGGTTCTCGTAAGTTTTCAACCAGCCGAGAGTGTAGCTCACGATCACACCGGTGCGCGGCGCACTCGATTGGTTGGCGCCTGCGCCGTGCGTCAACGATCCCAAGAACAAGCACGCCGATCCTTGTGGCATGGACGACGGCACGCTGGCTGCGGGATCCTCGTTCCGATCGAGCGACCGGCGATGCGACCCTGGCCAAAGCCTCGTCGCACCATTCTCTTCGGTGAAATCGCTGACTGCCCACATGACGTTCAAGAGCCAGTGACGTCCCTGGGTGTCCGCGGGCCACATTTCCTCGTCGCGATGCGGCGCCTGCGCCCGCTCACCTGGATGAATTCGGGTGGCCTGGGTGAGGTTGAGCTGCACGTAGTCGCAAGCCGGCTTTAGAAGCGCCTCCGCTATCGCGAGAATGCGCGCATTGAGCACCAGGTGCTGGACGATTGGCGCCTTCGACAACAGGCCGCCTACGCGCGTCGTGCTCCAACCGTAGAAATCGCCTTCGCAACGCGGCGTCTTGACGAGCCATGGCTCCAGCTCGTCTTGAAGCGTCCGCGTCTCGTGGTCGTTCAAAAGATTCTCGAAGATCAGGAAGCCGTCGCGTTCAATCGCCGCAACATCTGCGTCCAATTGCCGATCGCGAACCAGGTAAGGGGCATTCATCGATCCATCTCCGTTAGGCAGCGTTGGCGCGTTCGCCGGGCATGAAGCGGGTGAGCGGTCCGTTGATTCCGTTGCGCTCTCGCACGGTGCGCAGACCGACAGCGTCGATGTCGGCGACAAAGGCGCGTAACTTCTCGCGACCAACGCCGCGTTCGGGGCCAAGCGGCCGCGCCGCCCAGCCCGCATTCGCCGCCAATGGCGCTAGGCCCGCATTGGCCACGAAGGTCACGTGTTCGATTCCGAAGATGAGCGCCGTTTCCATGATGCCGGCGATGATCCGCCCCAGCATCGCATGGCGGGGCGCGCCACGCGGCGTTTCCGGCGCAGGACAGAACCGTGTCGCTTCCCAAATGTTTGGGCCAACGGGAGGGCCCCCAGCGCACAGATGTGGAAACACCTCGCCCAGCAAATGCGGCTCGGTCGTGCGCAACAGTCTGGCAGACCCCGTCACCTGCTCTCGCGGTCCATCCGCTTCGATCAGGTAGATGGCATCGGCGCTGTCGTACGAGTCGATCTCAAGCCCGGCTGTATCCTCCAGGCTCCATTTCAACTCGTCGATGAACACGGCTTTGCGTTGCCGGTGCATCTCCATCAGCGCGTGATGGAAATGCCGTCGGTTCTCTGCGGTGATGATGTGGATCATTCGGTGCGCTCCCTGTTTGGGCGCGCCCAGGCTGCTCAATTCGTCTTCCGGGCGAAAGAGGCACGATCGTGCCTATTGACTCCGGATTCGACGCCTCAGTCCGAGAGATCTTGAAGGCGGATTTCGCCGCGCAATAGCGCGCGAACGAACGCCTGCACGCGTGTGGCGACCTCGAATTTGCGCATCGCCCGACGAATGGTGTTGTGCACGGTGTGCTCGCTCACACCGAGGATGACGCTGATCTCAAAGTCGCCCTTGCCGCGCGCGATGAGCTCAAGGCATTGACGCTCGCGTCGCCCCAATATCGGCTTTCTCTCGGGTTCTGCCTCCAAGAGCAGACGACGCGCGCTCTCATGCGCATAGACTGCGTACCAGTGCGCATCGCGCACATGCAGTGGATCAATTCCGTCCGGCCCTATGGCCAAGGAGCATGACGCAGGCAGCGCATCCGGAGCGTGAATAGGAATGCTGAACCCGCGGCCTAGACCCACTTCTGCGGCCTCATTCAGAATTTCGATCTGATCCGGATCGAGATCCTCGCGAAGGCGCAGAGAACTCCATCGGAATGGCAGAACCTGTTGGCGAGCGACCAAGAACACAGGATCGCGCTGAGCGTAGCGGTTCTCGCTAAAGCGTTCGAGCCACAGGCGCGGATAGTCAACCATCATCACAGCGCCAGGTGGCGGTTTCAATGGATCGACGTGCGAGGCGCAGGCAGCGAACGAAAACCCAAGCGCACGGACTTCACGCATGAATCGCGTCTGGATTTCCTCAACGCTTGTTGCTTGGTCGCAGAATTCCGCGAAGGACCAATTGATGCCCGCCTGCATCGCACACTCCCTGTTTCCCGCTCCTTCCCCAACAACCCCACGTAGCAATACCGTCGCAAATCCTTCACTCTGGCAAGCCCCCCACCACGCGATAAACCAGGATATTTTCTCCAATATATTCTGGTCGATGACGTTCACGCCCCGTGGGCGAACGCGCGCCGTGCCCGGACCGGCGCTCCAGACATCAATCGCCCACGCGGCGGCCGCGTCCAGGGAAGCTGACGCCGCCTTCGGCGCCCTGGACCCGGCCACCTAACGCGGGCGTCACGCCCTCTCTCCGTCGCGCCGGTCCTGGCGCGGCCGCGTCGGCATGCGCCGCCGCGAGTTCACGGAGTGAAGTCATGTCGTTTCAACTCATCCCTCTCAACCAACTCGTCACATCGTCGGCAAATGTTCGTCGTACCGATCGCAAGGTCGACCTTGATGCCCTCAGCGCTTCAATCCTCGCGCACGGCTTGTTGCAAAATCTCTCTGTGCAACCTCGTGCGGAGAACCGGTTCGAGGTTGTCGCCGGCAGTCGCCGGCTTTGTGCCCTGAAGGCACTGGCTAAGGCCGGGAAGATTGCGCGCGATTTTGCAGTGCCCTGCAATCTCGTTGATCCGGACGGCGCCGCTGAGACGTCCCTCGCAGAGAACGTCCAACGCGTCGCCATGAACGCCATGGATGAAGCCGACGCCTTCCAAGCGTTGCGAGAACAGGATCTATCTCCAGATGACATCTCTCGCCGCTTTGGCGTTACGACGCGCCATGTCGAGCAACGATTGGCGCTTGCATCGCTCTCACCAAAGATCAAAGCCGCATTCCGCCGCGACGAGCTCAACCTCGATGCGGCGCGCGCGTTCTGCATCGAGCCGGACCACGGCAAGCAGGACGCAGCCTTCCGAGCCCTCGGGAAACCGGTGACCCATGCAGGACAAGTGCGTGCGCTGCTGACAGAAGGTTCGCTGAAAGCCAGCGATCGCCTCGTACGGTTCGTAGGCCTGGAGGCATACGAGAACGCCGGCGGCGCGCTAACGCGCGATCTATTCGACCCCGACACCGTGTTCATCGCCGAGCCGGCGCTCATAACGCAGCTCGCTGATCAACGCATGGAAGCCATTCAGGCTGAATTGACTGCTCAAGGTTGGGGCTGGGTCGATGCCGCTTGCACTCACAGCGGAATGTCTTCCCACGCAGGACAGCGCATTCATCCAACGCGTCGCGCGATGACCCGCGCAGAGCGCAAGTCGCTCGCGGCGCTCGATGCTGAGATCGCCGCTCTCGACACCAAGCTCGACAATTCAGAGGAAGACGATGAGACAGCGTGGCAAACCCGCGAAGAGCTCGACACCCAACGTCAGGCTCTCGTGGAGAAAACCCAGGAGTGGGACAAGGGCCTCATCGCGCACGCCGGTGTCATCGTGCGGCTTGATTATGAAGGCAGCCCAACGTTCACCTACGGCATTGTCGCCAAAGCCGATCAGCCGAAACTCAAGCGCATTCTGGCCGATCGCTCGCCAGAGGGACCGGCGAACCCAGAAGAGACCGAGGCGCCTTCGGAAGCAGAAACTATCGATGTCGGATCGAAACTGCCGAAGACGGTAGCGCGGGAATTGACCACGGCACGCGCGGCCGCGCTCCGTCAAGAACTGAGCGCTTCTCCAGAAATCGCGCTTGCCGTAGTCGTCTATGCTTGTCTGCAATTCACGGCTCACAGCCACGCAGTTCGCGGCGTGAATGTCCGTCTTGACCCCGTCACCATGACTGACCTTCCGCGTTTTGATGCGGATCGTAGCTCCCTGTTCGCGGGTCTCCCAGAAGATGGATCGGAGCTTCTCGATTGGTGTCTTGCGCAGGGAAGAGAGCCGCTCCTCAACGCTCTCGCGGTCCTAACGGCCGACGCGCTTGATCTCAGCCACGATGCGCACAGCAACCAAGATCGCGCACTCCAACGCATCGCCGACAAGCTCGCCAGCGTCCTCGATCTGGACATGCGTCGGTTCTGGACTGCGGATGTCGCCTTCTTCTCGCGGCTTTCCAAGGCGATGCTTTTGAACATCTTGGAAGCGACACCGTCGATCTCAGCGAAGACCGAAAAGCGGCGTGAGACATTGCTGAAAGCCCACGCCAAATTGAAGCGCGACGATCTCGCCAAGGCCGTTTCTAAGGCCGTCAAAGGATCCGGATGGCTCCCCGAGCTTCTCGTCACGCCGATTGGCTCGGGCGCCTTGTCGCTCACATCGCAGGGCGAACAGGAAGCCGCATCTATAGCCGCTGAGTAATCGCCAAAGCGCGCCGCATCGTCTTGGGTGCGGCGCGTACTCACTTGGCGCCAGTGACCCTCCCACCCACCGGACGCCTTCCACATCGCAGACTACGACGAGCGAGGCTCATTATTGCCGTTCAACATCCTCGCGCCAACAACTGCCGATGAACGCCATCGAAGCTAGCAGCATTGTCCTCCAACCATCGGATTGGAACTCCGTCGACGACGCGTTCTCGTTTCGCCGCCCATGACGCGTCCGTCGGTCGCCGGCGCAAGGGGCCGTGTGCTCGGCTTCGCCTGCGCGCCGCACCAAGCCCCCTTGCGCCGTCGCCGCTAGCGCTCCCTCAACGGCCGCTTTTGCAGGGCGTCGCGAACGCGGCGCCGACGGAATAGTCCGCCGGCCAATGGAGTAAGGACAATGGACAAAGCGTCGTTTGAAATCATCGGCAACGTCGGCAAGATCGAGATGAAGGATGTGAAGGGCAGCAAGAAGATCGCCATTCTCTCTGTCGCCACCTCTGAACGTTGGAAGCGTGACGACGGTGAATGGTCGGAAAAGACTTACTGGCACCGCATCGCGGTGTTCGCGCCAGCCAAAGTCGAGCGCGTCGAGACGATGGTTCAGAAAGGCACGCGGCTGCGTCTTGTCGGCCAAATCCGCCCGGGCTCATACGAGGACAATCGAGGCCAAACCAAATACGTCGTCGAGTTCGTGATTGGCCCGTTCGGCGACATCGAAGTTCTCGCTCGGGCTAAACCGCGTGACGAAAGCGACGATGCGCCTACGCCCCGCCGCTCACGCAACAAGCCGGGCAACGCCAACGGCGCCGCCGCCGAAGACGCCTAACCTATCGGGCGGGCCCTCCTCGAGGGTCCGCCCACTCAGTCTGCAATAGTGACCACCAGGCCGCCATGATCGGACAACACACCCTTCTGCGCAGGCCACGCAGCAGAGACCTGAATCTGATCGCGCCACTTTAGAGGAAGCGCGATGTGATCAATCGGCGGATATTTTAGAAGGCCGGTTGGAACCAGCTCAGGTGTCGTGGCGCAATATAGCCCGCAGTCCGAAAGACCGGCCGCGAGCAGCGCGATGCCTTCTCGCGTTCCGTAATAACCACCACGCACCATATCCGTGTTGTAGTCGCCGGCGACGCAGAGCGCGGCGTCAGGATATCGTTGTCGCAGTTCACGCCATTCATCGCACTGTTGCGGCACGACAGTGTGATGCTCGGACCAATTGAACTTTCCTCGATCGCCCTTCCAGGGCAGCACTGTGCCGTAGACCAAAACCAGACCGCGAGCGCCGGCGTCGATCAGCGCGATGACCGTTCGCTCTTCATCCCCGCCATCGACAAAGACCTGCTTCACAATTGGAAACGCGCTCCAGATTGAAACCCAACGACTGCCTGGTCTGATCCCTGACCAATTTTTCGGCCGCGGTTTGGAATGCACGACGTGAGGGCAGCCGACCGGCGCGAGATCGTCGTGCGTTTCAGTCAGTACCCAAACGTCCGCGGGATTGGACGCAATCACGCCCCTGAGCGCGTCGAGCCGTTTTGGATATGCATACTCGACGTTCCAGGTGCCAATCCGCATGCCGCGCCTCCGGGACTGAGCATAGTGCGCCACGGCCGTTCCGAAATCCCGATCCATCCCTGACGACGCCAGAGCCGCGCGCAACGCGGCCGCGCCAGCAACGGCTTACGCCGTCCTCCACTCCGTTTCGGCCCTTCGGGTGCATCCGCGGCCGCGTCGCGCGGTGTGCGGCTCCGTCGCCAGGGATCAGCCCGGCGAACGGAGAACTCGTCATGACGCTCGCAGAAGCAAAACACGAAAAGCTAAGTCCGGCGGAGCGCGTCACGCGCTCCATTCAATCCGCATTGTCGAGAGGCGTTCGCCCCTGGGCTCGTCCCTGGCGAGACGATCCCTCGCTTGGGCCTTTGACGCTGCCGCGTCGCGCCAACGGACTGCCCTATCGCGGCATGAACATCGTCGCTTTGTGGGCGGCCGCCGACGAAGCGGGATTTGCCTCTCCATACTGGTTTACCTTCAAGCAGGCGCTCGCACTCGGCGCACAGGTCCGCAAGGGAGAGCGCGGCTCGTTCGTGGTATTCTACAAAGACCTCAAGCGGAGCGGCGAACCCTCAGAAAGCGATGACGAAGATCAGCAGCACCGTCGCATTCTGCGTGGGTATGTTGTTTTCAATCGTGCGCAGATCGAGGGGCTGGATGCCCGCTTCGATCCGCCACCCGCGCCCGCTTCTCCGCAGACCAGCGACGCTTTCGCCGAGCGGTTTGCCAAAGTGCCCGCTCAGCTTCGCTTCGGCGGCGCCCGCGCCTTCTATGCGCCGTCCACGGATCACGTTCAGCTTCCACCAAAAGCGGCGTTCAACGACCCCACTCAATTCTACGCCACCCTGGCGCACGAGTTCGGTCACTGGACACGGCACCCCACCCGCCTCGATCGGGACTTCGGCCAGAAGCGCTTCGGCGATCACGGCTACGCGCTTGAAGAACTCGTCGCGGAATTATGCGCCGCCTTCGTGGGTTCAGTGATCGGATTGCCGTCGGAGCATATTGAGGACCACGCGAGTTACATCGCTAGCTGGCTGCAGGTGTTGAAAGACAGCCCGTCATCGTTCCTTACGGCGGCCGGGAAAGCGCAGATTGCCTCTGATTACCTCTTGCGCCTTATGGGTGAGCTTCCGGCGTCGGAAGTTCTGGACGAATGACGCTCGTCGAAACATGGCCGGTAACTCAGCAAGGTGTGCACATGCTGAGAAAGCTGGCGCCCCTCTTTGCTCTGACAATCGGCGCGGCCCTTCTTTTTCTGGGTCGTGCCGATCCAGTGCTGATCCACAACGCGTCGCCGAGCGTGCCTCGGGGTTTCTATCTTCGCTCCGCCGAGGCGCCGCGTGTTGGAGCATACGTCACTGTCCGAGCGGCCCGGGTGGCGCCGGACTATGCCCGTACTCGTAACTTCGCAGACCCGACGGACAGTTTCATCAAGCGGGTCGCTGCGGTCGGGGGCACGACAGTCTGTGCGCACGGAGACCGGGTCACTATCGACGGCGTAAGCTCGGTCACGCGGGCTGCATCAGATAGTCTCGGCCGCCCGCTACCGAGCTGGTCAGGATGCCTTCAGCTTGCAGCAAACCAGGTCTTTCTCCTTGGCCAGACCGATGACAGTTTTGACAGTCGATACTGGGGTCCGATTTCGACGGACGAGATCGACGGAGTTTGGGATCGAATAGAGATGCGGAGACCCTCAGGAAAATAGCTCTGCGGGGTTTCCGCACTTGCCCAGTGAATCGCACCGTCGCTAGATTCGGCTTCGAGACCGAACCATGATTGCGCTCTTCTTCCTCATCTTCGCGGCGCCCATGCTGCTAGGCACGCTCGCGTCGCTTTGCGTGACGCGAACGATTCCGTTAGCGGCAGGGCTCGCTGCAGCATGCGTCGCAGCAGCGTCGGACGCCCATTGGATGACTAGTATTGGCGTTGGCTTCGGCGCGGTGATGGTCACCACGTTCCTACTACAGCGGTTCATTGAGTGGCACGCAACGCGAAGCGTCATCGTTGCGCTGGAGGTTACGGCGGCCAGCATTTTTGCAGTGACTGCCGCTTTTGCGGTGCTCCACGGACTGGGTGTCGAGGGCATCTGGTTGTGGGCCTCGTGCGCGATATGCTCTGCGTTGGGCGCCAGCGCTGCTTTGATGCATCGCACGGAGGCGTAACCTCGCTGATTGCCCCTTCTCCTCAGATGCGTGAGCGGTAAACTCTCTGCAGGTCCAGACGATTCAAAACACAAAAGAAAATTGGAGGGCAAGATAAAGCGCGCTTCGCGCGGGTCGCCAGGCGACTGTATGTGCTTGAGAAAATCCAATGTGCGCGATGAAATGAAAATGTGCCGGCACATTGCCGACGCGTGACACGGAAAATCGCGCGTTGCCCGTCTCGAGCTTCAACCAATTATTCCGCGGAGGCGCTCTACAGCGCGATGGCGCTGACATTCCGGACATCCGCGCTCACCGCGCCAATCGCCTTCACACACCGATTGATCGTGACGAACTTCGCGGGAAGGTGGATCGCGCTCGCGGCGGAGACGGAAGCGGGGGCCGCCCCTCTCGCGGGCTGGACAAGCGACTGGGCGCAGCAAAGCGCTTCGGGTTCCGAACGGCGAAAAATCACAAGGCCGGCCCCTTTGACGCTCGTCAACGCGCCGTCGTGAAGGTGCACTACTTCGGGCACGGCGGTGGCGGCGGGGCCGCACTGCGCGCGCATGCTCGCTACGTCGCTAGAGAAGCTGCCGCGCACGAGCCGCCCTCTCATCTGAGGGACACAGACCGCACGGGCGACCGATCGCCGGAAAATGCCGCGCGTGATCACGCCGCCTATTTGAGCCGCGGCAAGAGCCCTTCTGTCTTCTATGACGCTCTCACCGAGGGGGTAGATGGCGGCGCCCGAATGAATTGCTGGTCGCATGAGGACCGCCGGCATTTTCGGATCATTTTGGCGCCTGAGAAGGGCGCAGAACTCGGTGACCTGAAGCCCTATGTTCGAGACGTGATGGAGCGCGCCGAGGCAGCGCTCGGGACACGTTTGGAATGGGTGGCGGTCGACCACCACGATACGGACAATCCACACACCCACATCGTGCTGAGGGGCCGGCGAGCCGACGGACGCGCGCTCGTGCTGCCAAAGGATTTCGTCAAGCACGGCTTCCGAGAGGCGGCGCGGGATGCGGCGACAGATCGGCTTGGCCTGCGCACTGCGCGTGACGAGCGTCTAGCGCTCACGCGCGAAGCGCGCGCGCATCGCCCAACGCGCCTCGACGCGCTGCTTGCAATGCAGATCGACAAAGCGGGCGAACTGAGGATCTCCCGCATCAAAGCGCCTAGCCGCGATCCTAGTGTGACGCTCGCCCTAAAGGCGCGAGCCCGAGAACTCGCCCGGCTCGGCCTTGCAACCGAAATCCGGCGCAACGTCCTCAGCTTTCAAAGCGACTGGCAGTCACGCCTCAAGGCGATGGAACTGCACCTCGACATTCGCAAGAGACTGGTTCTCGAACGCACTCGAACAACCCAACCGGAGAAAGGCTTGTCGCTCGGGAATCTGCTGCGTGGCCCAGAGAGATGAGAGGGCAAACAGCCGCAGCGGGGAAATACGCGTTGCGAGAAACGCCGTAGCACCTTTCTCACCGCGCCTTTGTCAGAGACGGGGCGCGCGACATGCCGAGCACGAAGAAGTCCAAGCGATCATCCAAACGATCAGCGTACGCTCAACAATTGGCCAGGAGCAGACAACGACCCGTCGCACCCGCGCGGCTTGTCTTTGATAGCTGGGAAGACCCCAAGGATTTTGCCGAGGCATTGGCGCTACACATGCGGCGACACGAGGAGAGTGCGCACAAACTCTGGCGCGCGATTGTTAAATCGGGGGACGACCTCGACCCGGCGACGATCGTCACTTGGAGAAACGGCAGCAATGCTCCCCGATCGGCGAAGAGCTTCGTTTATCTCAACCGTATTGAAGATCGCTACGGGCTTTCTGAGGGATACTTTCAGGCCAAACTCCCTCACCCCGCCCGCGCTGCGACTCGTAAGACCATGTCCAGGCTGAAGCCGTCTGAACAACGCCGGTTGGCGTGGCACCTACCAAACGATTTTGAGACCCGTTCGCGCGCCAATCAGGATGAGATCCTGACTTGGGTCAACGACAAGGTCATCACCGGGGCGACCGAATACAGGCGCTATCAAGCGGCTGCCATGAAGCATCCTTACGCCATTCGTTTTCCGGATTTCGCGATAGATGAGTCCAACAGCGGCGATGACGAGAACACGCATGACCACGTAGACCCGGACACGCGCGCAACCGCTCGCGACGCGCCGCCGCATCTCGCTCAAGAAATGCGTGAACTCCTACGCTTCAAGACTGCAACGCTCTCACCAACCGGCTATGTGCGGCGCGGCGTTTGGGGACCAGAGACCGCGGCACAAAAAGTCGAACATTTGGGGCTTATGCTCGGCGCACTCACGGCCGCACCGAATGGCCCTGTGCGCGGCCGTGGGATCGGGATCGAACAATTGCGGCTTGCGCTGCTGGCAATGCCGCAAATCTGGGATTGGTATGTCGAATGGCGCGAACGCCGCCGTGGGTTCTACACGGCTTGGGAAATTGACATGCTGAGCGTTGCGAATGCTCTGACTTCACCAGAAACCGGCTGGCTCACGCAATCTCCTGCATTGGCCTCGGGTCTCGAACCCATACCCGGCATGGTAAGTGAGAGCGATATTGCAGAAGCCCAGACCAATTGGACCGCTCTTTGCGCACGAACGCACGTCCATGCGATGCGGCGCGCCAAAGAGATCCAACGCGTTGTCCGCGTTCATCGAGATCCCTTTGAGCCTATCCTCCCGGTCCTGGAGGCGCCGAGCCCTGTCGCTGAATATCGGAAGATCGCAAATGAGATCATTCGCTTGATGCCTCGACGCACGCTCTATCCGAGGGCGGCGGCCGAGTGTTTGCGATCACTCCTGATGATCCGCTTGGGGCTCCATCTCGGACTACGTCAAAAGAACCTACGCCAACTCCTTGTAGCGCGGCGCGGGGCAGAGGCATCGACCGAACGACAACTCTCCGATCGAAAGTGCGGCGAACTTCGGTGGTCGGATCGCGACAATGGTTGGGAGGTCTTCATTCCAGCGGTCGCGTTCAAGAACGCCAATTCGAGTTTTTTCTCCGGCCAGCCCTTTCGTCTCGTGCTTCCAGATCTCTGTGGCTTGTACGAGCACATCGAGCGTTACCTCGCACGTGACCGAGCGCTCCTCGTCGGCAACGCCGAGGACCCTGGCACGTTCTTCGTGAAATCGGTGAAGCTCTCGAGCACCAGCGCGGCCTATAACCAAACCACATTCTACGAAGCGTGGCGCCTCACCATCCAGCGATACGGAGTCTACAATCCCTATACCAATCGCGGAGCTATCAAGGGTCTCCTGCCGCATGGACCGCACAACGTTCGCGACGTGCTCGCTACACATATTTTGAAGCAGACCGGGTCGTTCGAGCAGGCGAGCTACGCCATTCAGGACACGCCGGACATCGTCGCCAAGCACTACGGTCGGTTCTTGCCGGAGAACAAGGCGTCGCTCGCGGCCGCAATCCTCAATCGAGTCTGGCTGGAGGGCTGAGCCCCCGCGCTAGGACCACGGACCGCCGGCGCGCCAGGTTTGGCCAGTTGTGCCGGCGGTTGCGGCCGGCATGACGAGTTGCGAGATGAGTTCGACCGCTTCTTTCAGCGATGCGGGACTCTGCGTCGTCGTCGTTCGTCGAATGAACGCCGACCATTGAGTTTGCTTGGCGGCATCATCCACGAACTCTGCGGTCAGCGCCAACGGCGGCGATGTGGGCAATTCAGTCTCACGCTTATCGAACGTTGCTCGAAGCGCGGACGCGAGCGCCGCGCCGTCGACGTCCAGTGTCGTCGCGATGGCCCATAGGTCGAAGAAATCCTTCATGCGGCTATTGCGCATCCCAAGTTCGACCATCGCTTGGAATTTCTCCGCGATGACGGTCTCGACGGGATAGGCGCGCACCTTCGCGGTCGGCAAATCAAGCATCGCCGGGTAGTCGAGCTCTATCGGTCCCGGCGTGACCACGTCGCCAAAACCCACGTCGACCTTCATCGAAACACGAACGTTGCCCATTTTCGCGATGAAGGAGAGACGGACACCTTTGTCTTCGTCTCGTCCCTGCATGTCCTCGACGCGGAGATCGCTCATATCGAACGTGATGCCGTCGTCGTCGACGGGCACGCCCGCCAGATCACGAAAGACAGCTTGCACTCGCTCACCGACGGGCGATCCGAACCCCAACAGATCGAGATCGCCTGTCGCTCGAAACGGCTCGTCTGCCCAGAGGGTAAAGAGCATAGCGCCCTTCAAGACGAACGCATCGCGGTGTGACGACAAACTCAAGCGATACAGAAGGCGCTCGACAGCGTAGCGGATGAGCGTGAGCTGGTAGTCCTCGCCGCGCTCCTTGGAGCGTGTGAGAAGCCTCGCAAGCACCGAGGCTGTCACGCCGATCGGCTTCGGCGGCTTCATGCCGTCGCATCCAGATAAGGTCGCATTACATTCTGCATCCGGAATACTTTAGCCATGCGCCAAAGGTCATCGGTTTTCCCGCGACGGCGCTTGATGAGATCGCGCATCGCTTCGAGCGCCACGTCCAGCCCTATTGTGCTCCGGTATTTGAAGCATTCCACAACCGTTCTTTCAGGCGACGTGACGCGGACCTCGACACCTTCGATCTTTTGACGATCAACGCCGATATCCTCGTGTGGATTGCGCGACCTTATGATCCTGAGCGGAACAGAAGGGTTCGTGGGCTCCCAGGCTTTAGCGCCGATCAGCATCCAGACTTCGTGGGGCGTTTGCGTGCCAAGGTCGTGAAGTCTAAGCGCGCTCAGAAGGCAGAGAATGCCCTGGGGAACGGCTAGAGCAGCGACGGCAAGCGTGTGTCCTGCGGAGGGAGCTTTACCGGCAATCCGGTATTGGCCACGGGCCGGCTGTTCGAGTGCGCCCTCTTCCACAAGTCGGCGTAGATAAGGTGCTGGAATGCCTGCGGCCTGAAGATCGCGCGCACGCGCGATACCCTGGCTCTTCACGAGCTTCAGGGCACGGGCCTTAGGGGTATCAAGCGTTCGCGTCGCCATTACTATTCCTCGGACGTTACATATAACGTCCTAGTATTAATAACAACGCTGCTGACGCTGAGATGAGCGCCAGAAACCCGCGTCCCGAGCGACAAAGTCGGCCCTGTTTGAGCTTGAAAGCACGCTTCGGCGCCGAGTCGGTGAGACGCGGCGCGTGTTCTATCCACAATCCTGATCGGGACGGGATCGGGATTCGACCCGAGCCCTTGTGGATAACCCGTGGATAAACTGTGGATTGCGGGGTAGTTTTCTCAATGAAAACAATGGTGGGCGCGACAGGGATTGAACCTGTGACCCCTCCCGTGTGAAGGGAGTGCTCTCCCGCTGAGCTACGCGCCCGGAACCAAGGCTCCGAAGGGCGCGGAAGATGATGCGAGGGCCTGCCTGCGTCAAGCGGCCCAGGGGCGCGACACTTGACGTGCCCAAGGGTTCCTGCGCATTTGCGAATGGTTCGCAAGATTGTATCCGCTGGAGGCACCTCTGTCCTTTTCCATTAGCCGCCGGACGTTTGGTCTTGGCGTATCCGCCGCTGCCCTTGCCGCCTGCTCGCCACAGAGTGGCGGCGCGGAGAATGTCGTCAACATCTACTCGGCTCGCCATTACGACGCCGACCGGACGCTTTACGCTGCATTCGAAGAAGCGACCGGAATTGCGGTGCGTGTGCTGCCGGCAAATGCCGAGCAATTGCTGGAGCGTTTGAACGCCGAGGGCGACGCGACGGAGGCCGATCTGGTTGTCGCGGCTGACGCGGGCAATCTTTGGCGCATCAAGAACGCCGGCCTTCTGCAAAATGTCACCACGCCGGCGTTGGAAGCAGGCGTGCCCGCAAAGCTGCGTGATCCCGAGGGGGCGTATTGGGGGTTCACCAAGCGCGCGCGCGTCATCATCTATCGCAAGGACGCGGTGCAGCCAGCGCAGGTCGCGTCATACGACGATCTCGCCAACCCGCGCTTCCGCGGCCAGATCGTGATGCGTTCATCCACCAACACGTACCAACTCTCAACGCTAGCTTCGCGCATCGAGCGTCTCGGTGCTGAGAATGCGCGCGCGTGGGCGGCCGGTGTGCGCGCCAATTTTGCGCGCGATCCGCAAGGCAGCGATACCGATCAAATCAAAGCTGTCGCGGCGGGTGAAGCGCAGGCGACGCTCGTGAACCACTACTATTACTTCCGCCTGCTGCGGTCAGAAGACCCGGCGGATCGCGAGATAGTGGAAAAAGTTGGCATCATCTTTCCAGATCAGGCGGGCGCCGGCACGCACGTGAATATTTCCGGCGCCGGCGTCACCCTCCACGCCAAGCGCCGCGACAATGCTGTGCGGCTGCTGGAATATCTGGTCAGCGACGAGGCGCAAACGTTGCTCGCCCCGCTGAACGTTGAGTTTCCGATACGCCCCGCCATCGCGGCGGCGCCGGACCTCGCGGCCGTCGGCAATTTTAAAGAAGAAGAAATTCCGCTCGATGCGCTCGGCCGCAATCAGGCTGAAGCGGCGCGCATCTTTGAAGCTGTAGGCTGGCTCTGACCGCGATCGCGACGCCCGACAGACGCGGCGGCCCGCGTATAGACGGCGTCGCGCTTGCAGCCGCGCTGGCGACGCTGATTTGTGCGGCGCCGGCGCTGGCGGTGATTGGGCTTGCGTTCACGCGTAGCGATGACGGCGCGGACTTCGGCGGCGCGCTCCTGCGAAACGGCGCGATCGGCACGCTTTCGCTCGCTCTAGCGGGCGGTTTATTCGCCACCGTGTTTGGCGCAGCATCCGCTTGGCTTGTAAGTTTGTGCCGCTTTCCAGGACGCGCGGCATTCGAATGGTTGCTCGTCGTGCCGCTGGCGGCGCCGAGTTACATTCTAGCCTACGCCTATGCGAGTCTCACATGGGCCGGCGGAATCACGCCCTTCCGCATAGAGGGCTTCTGGGGCGCGACATTCATCTACGCGATCGGGCTCTACCCTTATGTGTATCTCGCCGCGCGAGCGGCCTTCGTGAGCCAATCTTCTTGTGCGCTTGAGGCTGCGCGGACGCTTGGCGCAAAACCGGGTCTTGTCTTCTGGCGCGTGGGCCTGCCGCTCGCGCGGCCTGCGATCGCGGCGGGAGCTGCGCTCGCAATCATGGAGATCGCCGCCGACTACGGCGCCGCCCAGCACTTCGGACTCACAACGCTTTCAACGGCAATCTTTCGCGCTTGGTACGCTCATGGCGCGCCGAGCATGGCACTTCAAATCTCCGCCGTGCTGCTCCTTGGCGCGCTGGTTTTCCTGGTGCTGGAGCGACGAGCGCGGGGACGCGCCTCATATGCGGGCGGTTCGGCACGCTGGCGGCCCCTCCCGCGCTATCAGCTCGGCCCGCTGCCGGGTTTAGCGGCCGCCGGGTTTTGCGCTGCGCTTGTCGTGCTAGGCGCGTTACTGCCGCTGGGCTGGTTGGCACGCCTGGCGCTACTGCATGCCAATGTCGAAGACGTCATCGGTCCCTTCATGAACTCGATGGTGCTAGCTGGTGGCGGCGCCTTAGTGACGCTCGCATTCGCGGCGGCAATCGCGGTGGCGGCACGGCGCGCGCGCGGCATCGGCAAAGCGTCCCTCTACGCCTCCGCGATGGGCTACGCGGCGCCAGGCGCGGTGATTGCGCTGGGCGCGCTCTCGCTCTTTGGCTTGGCGCGCGAAGCCGGGCTAGTCGGCGGGCTTAGCGGGGCGCTCGCGCTGACTGCGCTCATTTGGACGTACGCCGCCCGATTTGCGGCTGCCGGCGTCCAACCCATCGACGCGGGACTGGCGCGTCTTTCCAAGGGGCTTGACGCATCCGCCCGCACGCTCGGCGCCGGGCCATGGCGGCGCCTCTTGCAGATTGATTTGCCAATCGCTGCGCCAAGCCTTGCGGCCGCGGCTCTGATCCTGTTCGTGGAGATTCTGAAAGAGCTGCCGGCGACATTGATCTTGCGTCCCTTTGATTTCGACACGCTCGCGGTGCGAGCTTACTCGTACGCCAGTGACGAGCGTTTGCTCGAAGCGGCAGCGCCGGCGCTGTTGATTTTTCTCGCGGGCCTTCTGCCGATCCTCATTTTGACGCGCAGTCTTGGCCACGCGCGCGCGGGGCAGAGATGAGCACAAGCTCTGTCACACTAACGCGCGTGAAGCGCGCATACGACGGCGCGCTTGCACTGAATGACGTTTCGCTTTCAGCGCCTCAGGGACAAGTGCTTGCGCTGCTTGGCCCGTCCGGCTCCGGCAAGTCGACGATCTTGCGCCTCATCGCTGGGCTGGAGCCGCTCGACGCGGGCGAAATTCGCATTGGCGAAGAACTCGTCTCCGGCAACGGCCGCATGCTGCCCACGGAAGCGCGCCGCATTGGAATGGTGTTTCAGGACTACTCGCTCTTTCCCCACCTCAATGCCGGCGCCAATGTCGCGTTCGGGCTCGACAAGCTTTCGCGAGCCCACCGAGACGAAACGGCTCTCAAATGGCTTGACCGTGTCGGCCTGAAGCATCGCGCCAGCGCGTTTCCACACGAACTGTCCGGCGGCGAACAGCAGCGCGTCGCGCTGGCCCGCGCACTCGCGCCAGCGCCGCGGGCCGTATTACTGGACGAACCCTTCTCGGGGCTGGATCCAGTTCTGCGCGCCGAATTGCGCGATGCCACTCTGGCTACCTTGATGGAAGCGCGGACAACGACGCTCTTTGTCACGCACGACGCTGAAGACGCGCTGCAGGTCGCTGACCGGTTGGCGATCATGAAGGCGGGCCGGCTATTGCAGGAGGCGCCGCCGCGCATGGCGTATGATCGCCCTGCCTCGGTAGATGCGGCGGCGGCGTTGGGCCCGATCAATGTCTTCGTGGGCCGCGTTGAGCACGGCGCAGTTACGACGCCGTTCGGGGCCGTTGCCGCTACTCATTTATCGGATGGATCAGCGGCTCAGATTGCGGTGCGCGCTGAAGCGGTGACTTTACAGCCCGGCGCTGGCGCACGTGTCCTTAGCGTTCGACCGCATGGCGCTCATGATGTGGTGCGCATCGAAGCGCAGAACGTTGTGTGGCGCGTGCTGGTCCCCGCGCGCACGGCGCTAGGCGAAAGCGTAAGCGTGGAGCTTCAAGCGTCCGGAGCGTTCGCATTTTCCGCTTGAGCCGGCTCATCGCCCGTGGGCTTGCGCAGAATGAAGCGCCGTCGCTCCAATCGGCGCTGCGCTAAGAGCTTCAACCGCATCCGCCAAGCTTCGGCCTCCCAGGCCAGTTCTTGAGCGGCGTTCACGTCAAGCCCACCAACGCTGGTCAGCTTCTCACCAAGCTGCTTGAAGCTTTGGCGCGCCGTTTCGAGAAAATCCTCCGTCACATCTTCGTCGGCCTCTAGCCTAAGGCCTGCGTCGACAAAGAATTGCAGCAGGTCACCGTGTGCGCGGATGTGCGGCTCGGCGAAGGAGGATGCGAAGGCGGTCGGCAATTCCGCGATGCGCAACCCGACATAGGATTCCACCACCGCGGCCGCGCCGGGCTTCAGACATTTCATGATCTGCTGCGCAAGATGCGGCGGGTAGCTGCAATAGGCAAAATCGTCCGTGCTCAAGAGACCGTCATAGTGATTTGGCGTGAACACATGCGCTTCGATATCAACTCGAGCCGCGTTCACGCGCCCGCCGAGTTCAGCTTTAGCGATGCCGGCCTGCAGGGCCTCGAAGGTTTCTTCGCGCCACTCGAACACATCAATCTTACCGGGATGCGCGCCAGCGACAGCGGCAATCGGGCCGACATGGCCAGGGCCGAGCAGCGCCAAGACGCCATCCGGCGCAAGGCCGATGCGGGCTGGCTCGAGCTTATCGGTTGTGGAGTCGCCTGGTCGAATGCGGTCCTCGCCCCACAACACCGAGAGCGCCACAAGCCGCGGCGTTGGCTCAAATTCAGGAGCGTCAAAAAGGGCATCGTCAGCGTCGCCGGTTTCATCATTGGCGGCGGCGAGGCTGGCTTCGATCTCGGCGACCGCGTTGTCTTCGTCGAACGCCTCGCCTTCCCACCACGCGCGAAAACGCGCGCGCGTAAGCGCGAGCCGACGTTTGTCAAACAAGGCCTTAAGAGCGACCGCCATAGTGCGGCGACCATAGCCCCAGCACGTTAACGATTTGCTTGAGCCCGTGCCAAAAGCGGCGGCGCGGCCGAGGGTAATTGCGCCTCAGCGTCCTCGATGAACGCCAAAATGTCAGCGTAAACCACCTCCCGCTGGCGATCGCGCAGCAACCAATGCCAGCCATTTTCGTAATAGGCAGTCCGCACTGAGGCCGGCAGCCGCCGCGCCGCGGCAATCGCCGAGTTACGCGGGATGATCTGATCGTTTGCGCCGTAGAGAAAAAGCACGTCGCCTCGCAAGTTGGCCGAGCGCTCCGTGGCGCGCTCCATAAGACTTACCAACCCGTAAACGGCATCGATCCGTGTCGACCAGATCATGTGCGGCGCGCGCCCCGCCTGCAGCAACGCCTCCTGGTTATCGGACGCGGTGCGGGTCCGGACGACGTTGCGCGGCGGCTGCACCGCGCGCCACGGGAAGGTGTGCGCGCCGAGCCAAAGCGTAAGCGCATAGTGGTCCGGCAACGTCGACCACCCCCACACCGCCGGCGCAACAAGGACAACGCGATCAACTTGAGGGGCATCCTCATCCCCAAAAGTGGCGATCGCGGTCGCAGCGCCCATGCTATCGCCGACAACGGCAATCCGCGCGTTCGGATGCGCACGCCGAGCAACCGCAATCGCGGTACGCAGATCTTCCGTCATGAGACGCTCGCCCGCCCACACGCCTCTGTTTGGAGAACGCCCGAACCCGCGCGCATCGTACGCGTAGACCGCCACACCATGCTCTGCGAACCAAGGGCCGGCGAGATAAAACGTATTGGCGTAATCGTTCATGCCGTGGAGGCCGATTATTACGGCGCGCGGCTCTTGCCCCTCGGGAGGCAACCACGCGGTCAATCCCAACTCTGCACCGTCGAAGCTGATGAAGCGCTCGGCGGTCGGTTCGAAACGAGGCTGGGTCAGATCGGCCCGGGGCCCGGCGCGCTGCACTGTCGGCACGCACGCGGCAAGCACTAAGAGTGCAAGGCCAAGGAAACTCTGCGCCGCAACTCCGGTAACACGTCTTGTTCGAACCAAGGATTGCGCTTCAGCCATGCACTATTCCGCCATGATGGGTGCGGCAAAGGCATGACATCGGCGGGGTAGTCGCGCCAAGCGGCCACCGTTTCCCCCAAAGTCCGCTTCACCTCAGCGCCAAGATGATAGCGCTGCGCGTATCCGCCGACGAGAAGGGTAAGGCGAACTTTTTTCAACAATGGCAGCAACCTGGGACGCCATAGCGGCGCGCACTCGCGTCGCGGCGGCAAATCTGCGCCCTTGACAGTCCCGGGATAGCAAAACCCCATCGCGGCGACGGCGATTGTTCGCCTGTCATAAAACTGCGCTCGATCCATCTGCAGCCAATCGCGCAGCCGGTCTCCACTCGGATCATTCCACGGAATGCCGCTCTCGTGGACGCGCCGACCCGGCGCCTGCCCGGCAATCAGAATGCGCGCACGCGGATCAACCCAAACAACAGGACGCGGCTCGTGCGGCAACGTACACAAGCGGCACGCACTGATTTCGGCAACGAGATTGTTGAGCGCTGATGCTTTCGCGGCCATCGGCAAGTGCTAGCGGATCGCACGACACGTCGTCCACGGTGCGACGCAATGTCGATGCAGAGATTTCAAGGGTTGGCTTGCGCTGTCTGCATCCCTTACCTTGGCTGTGATGCATCACACACCGCTTATCGCCACCATCGCCGTCAGTTTCGTCTTCGCCTTTATTCTCGGCATGATCGCCAATCGGCTAAAGTTCCCACCGATTGTTGGCTATTTGCTCGCAGGCATACTCGTTGGGCCCTTCACCCCGGGCTTCGTCGCGGACGCTGACCTCGCTGTTGAATTGGCGGAGATCGGCGTCATCCTGCTGATGTTTGGCGTCGGCCTGCACTTCTCGTACAAAGATTTGTTCGCAGTGCGCAAGATCGCCATTCCCGGCGCGGTTGCGCAGATCGGCGCCGCCACCGTCATGGGCATGGTGCTGGCGTATTTTCTCGGCTGGCCGATTGCTGGTGGCCTCGTATTCGGACTCGCGCTCTCGGTCGCAAGCACGGTGGTGCTGCTTCGGGCGCTTGAGGAGCGCCAACTCGTTGATACGCGCGCCGGCCACGTAGCGATTGGCTGGCTGATCGTTGAAGACATCGCGATGATCTTCGCGCTGGTGCTGTTGCCGGTGGCCGCGCAAGTGCTGCCCGGTGTCGACCCCGGCTTGGCGGCAGGCGCCGACAGCGCAACGCTTGGCGCGCATCCCCCCGAGCCTGCGGGTGGCAATTTCTGGGTCTCACTCGCGTTGACTCTAGGCAAGCTCGCGGCATTCGTCGCGCTGACCTTTATCGTTGGTCGGCGCGTCATCCCGTGGGCGCTAGGACGTGTGGCTGGCACCGGCTCCCGCGAACTGTTCACGCTGGCGGTGTTGGCGATCGGGATCGGGGTCGCCTATGGCGCGGCGCTGCTGTTCGACGTTTCCTTTGCGCTCGGCGCCTTCTTCGCCGGGATGATCCTGAAAGAGTCAGAACTCAGCCAGCAGGCAGCGGAGAACACACTCCCTCTGCGCGACGCATTCGCGGTGCTGTTCTTCGTGTCCGTCGGCATGTTGTTCAACCCCATGGTGCTGATCGAACAGCCGCTCGCTGTGCTGGCGACTGTGTTCATCATCGTCATTGGCAAATCGCTCGCTGCCTTCCTGATTGTGCGCGCCTTCCGATACCCGGTAGACACGGCCTTGCTGATTTCAGCAAGCTTGGCGCAGATCGGGGAATTCTCGTTCATTCTGATCACGCTCGGGCTTAGCCTCAATCTCATCCCGGAGACCGCCCGCGACCTCGTTCTCGCCGGCGCGCTGATATCGATCACGATAAACCCCGCAATGTTCGTCGTCGCGCAGCGCCTCCGCGCCCGGCGATTAGCGCGTGAGACTGAGGCGCAGACGGCCCCCGCGCAGCCTCCAGGAGCGATGACGGACGAGCCCACCGACACGCCGCGGCTGGTCAGCGAGCGCGATCATGTCATCATCGTCGGCCATGGCCGCGTCGGCCGTCGTGTGGCGGACGCGCTGAGGGCCCAGAACACGCCCCTCACGATCATCGAGTCCGATCTTGGCCGCGTCGACGCCATCCGCGCCGCAGGTGGATCAGCAATTCTAGGAAATGCTGTCCGTGACGACGTGCTGCGCGCCGCTGGCATATCATACGCGCGCCACTTGATCGTCGCTGTGCCCAACGGGCTCGAAGCGGGCGAGATCGTCGCGCACGCGCGTCGGCTAAAGCCCGACCTGCGCATCGTCGCACGCGCCCACCTTGATGAGGAGGTGGAGCACATCAAAGCGAGCGGCGCGGACCGGGTCATCATGGGCGAGCGTGAGATCGCCAGACAGATGCTCAGCGAACTACTGCCCACATCAGCGCCGCCCGCGAACGCAGCTTAGCCCGGCTTAACAAAGCGAAGCGTCATCCGATCGCTTTCGCCAATCGCGTCGTACGGCGTGTGATCGAACGCCGGGTCGGCTGGCTGGCCGGCGGGTGCGCTGCGGCGCACGGGCGGCAATGTCCAAACACCAAACGGGTGGTCGCGACCATCAGCCGGATTGGCGTTGATCTCGCTGCGCGCCGCGAGCTGAAAGCCGGCGCGTTCGGCCGCCGCAATGACGTAGCTCTCTGGCACATAGCCGTTCGGTGCGGTGATCGTGACGTCTGAAGCAGCCGGCGCGCGATGCTGTTCAACCGCGAGCACTCCGCCGGGAGAAAGCGCACGGAAGAACTCCGCCATGTAGCGATCGGTCATGCCGTCCTGACGCGACCAATTATGGAACGCGCGCGCGACGAGGATGAAGTCCGCCTCTCCATCGGGCACAGCAAGCCCCGAGTGCATCCCAAAGTCGACAGCAGTGACGCCGCCATAGATCGACGCGTCAGCATATTCGGTGAGGAAGGCAGTTCGCGCCGCCCGGGCGCGATCGCTGGCGTTGGGATTCCCAAGATCGATCCACCCGGCGATGTATCGTCCACCGGTGCGTTGCGCATAGGGCGCCAGGATCGGCGTCCACCAAGAGCCGCCGCCCGGCTCGATCTCGACGATCGTCATGCCGGGCGCGAGCCCCCAAAACGAAAGCGAGTCGGCGGGGTGGCGATACCGGTCGCGCGCCCGTTCCTCCGGCGAACGCCAATCCCCTGCGACGACCGATTGAAGTGCAGCATCGACGCGCGGCGCTGATGGAGCGGCAGAAGTCTGAGACGTGGCGCCAGCACAGGAGGCAAGAGCCACGGCTGCAACCAAGACGGCGAGAAGCTTCTTCACAATGTCCCCCAATTAAAAATCTGAGTGCGATCTAGGGTGCTTTGGCGGCTCGGCAAGCGAGAGACTATGGCGCACCGCCTTCAGCGCGATAGCGCAAGCGCACCGCCGGGATGACCCCCACATCAATCTCCATGTGGGCGCACGCAAAGCCAGGTACTTTAATCTGCCGATGCGCGTCGCCTGCTCGTCTCAATACGCTCAGCATCGAAGCGCCGATCTTGTTGTCCTTCAATGCAACCCGCGCGGCGGCGATATCCGAGTCACTGGCAGGCGCTGGCATAAAGTGCGCGATGATCTTGGGAGTGATGCCGAGTTCAATCTCGAACTCACGCAACTCGTAGCCGGCCTGGCGCAGAGCTGGCAGCGCGTTCTGAAACGCCGCCATGGTCTGATCGAGCTTCTCAGCGCCAAACGCCTTCAACTCTGCAAACTTCTCGCCCGGCATCGCCGCAACGCTCTTCGCGTGCTCGGCCAATGTCTTCGTGGGCTTTGCCGGATCGGCCGGCTTGCGAGCCATCAACTCCCTCGCTTCATCATTTCGCGCGCGATGATGATCCGCTGAATTTCGCTGGTGCCCTCGTAAAGGCGGAAGATCCGCACATCGCGGTAGAAGCGCTCGATGCCGTGATCGGCGACATAGCCGCTGCCGCCAAAAATCTGCACCGCGCGATCGGCCACACGCCCAACCATCTCAGAGCAAAAGAGCTTCGCGGCGGCAGCGTCCATAGTCACGTCTTCACCAGCATCACGCTTCCTGGCCGCATCGAGCACCATCGCGCGCCCGGCATTCGCTTCAGCGCGGCAATCGGCGAGATGCGCCTGGATCATCTGAAAGCTCGCGATAGGCTGGCCGAATTGCTTGCGTTCGGCGGCGTAGCGAACGCTCTCTTCGATCAAGCGCTCGGCTACCCCAACGCACACAGAAGAAATATGGAGCCGCCCGCGATCGAGCACTTGCATGGCGATGCGGAAACCTTGGCCCTCGTCGCCGAGCCGATTCTCGATCGGCACGCGCACGTTGTCGAAGTTTACATCGCAAATATGAGCGCCCTGCTGGCCCATCTTCTTTTCGGGCTTGCCAACCGACACGCCCGCGAGATCGCTTGGCACAACAAACGCTGAGACACCGGAACCGCCTTTCACGTCAGGATTGGTGCGCGCCATCACGGTGAAGAGGGAGGCGCGGTTGGCGTTGGTGATGTAGCGCTTGGTGCCGTTGATGACGTAGTGATCGCCGGCCAGCTCAGCCTTCGTGCGCACGGCGCCGGAATCTGAGCCAGCTTCCGGTTCAGTCAGCGCGAACGAGGTGACAAGGTCACCGGAAGCAATGCCAGGCAACCATTTCTGCTTCTGTGCTTCAGTCCCGAACATCGCCAGGCCCTGGCTGCCGATGCCAACATTGGTGCCAAAGGCCGAGCGAAACGCCGGCGAGCACCGGCAGAACTCGAACATCGTCCGGCACTCGTCCTCCATCGAGAGGCCCAGCCCGCCGTATTCTTCAGGGATAGAAAGTCCGAAGAGGCCAAGCGCGCGCATCTCGGCAAGCGCGTCCTCGGGGATTGCGTCCTCCTCGGAGACCTTGGCCTCAAGCGGGATCAGCCGCTCGTTGACGAAGCGGCGGACCGCGGCAAGCAATTCGTTGAGCGTTTCGGTTTCCATCGGCGCACTTCAATCCGTCAGATCGATTTGGACAACCCTGCCGTCGAGGCAGCCTAGGGGTGTGAGTGAGAATGCTCCGCCGGCGCCACGCAGATATTGGAGCATCTCCCGAAACTGCCGAAGCGCAACCGGGTCGCGGCGGTCGCCACTCACGTACCCATTCCGATCCACCACCAGAAAAGCGAAGTGTTCAGCCCCATTGCTGCAGACACCTCCGTTCAGCAACGAGCTTGGGGCCAGCCCGTTGCCACCGGTGATGAAGATGAGCCGGTCAGCGCCGCCAACACCGCCGCCCTCCAACGTCCCGATGCGATTTGGGATATTGGCGCTCGTGAGCCCCCAAGCTTGCTCCGGCGTTAGCCCGATCTCGGCAAGTGAGCTGGGCATGGCGTATTGAACGGTCTCGGCGCCGTCGAACGCCATAACCTCGACCAGATCGCCCGCAAACGGACGCCAGATCGGCGACTCAAGCTCCGGATCGCTGGCGCTTCGAAGCCCCGCCGCATCAGCCGCGAATTGATCAATGACGACGCGAGGGCGAATAATGCCGACAACGCGATCTGCCGCGCGGTTGTTCTCCGGCACAGTCGTCGCGAAGCGCACCCAGCGTTCGAGTATCTGCTGCTGCGCACCAGGGTTGGCGCGATACTCCGCGTACGCCTGATCCAGATTGACGAAATATTCGGGCAAGTCGGTCTGATGCGGCCGGCGCACATCAAGGCCGCGCTCATCACGGACGCTAATCTCGGCTTGCGGATCGATCCGCCGCATCATCGTGATAGCGGCGTCGCGGAACTGAGATGGAGTCAATAAGTCCTGCGCAACGGCGGGAAGCGTTAGAACGCAGGCGCAGACAAACGCTACGAGAAAACGACACATAGGCTAGCAAATCTCGCGTTGAGAGCGGGTGTTGAGGCGGTGGGGCGCACAAACGACCGTGCGAGTCCGCACTTCCCGCGCTTGGATCGGGCCAATTGCGGCGTCCGCCTCGCGCATGACTGCGTCGGCTTCTCGTTGGTCGAGCCGCCACGGCCGAACGACCGCGGTTACGTCCTCCAGATCGGCCTGCCAGATACCCAGATAGATCGCCTCGCCGGCGCGCACCTCAAAACTTGGACGCTCGGGGCCGATGATCACCCCATTCGCGGAATAATTGACGCGCTCGTCACGGATCAGCGCAAAAATACTGTCGAGCGCGTACACACCGGGCTCTACTTCCGCGACAGCGAACTCGCCCGGAATGCCGCGAATGCGAATGCTGTCGTCGGCATGGGTGCGGGGCTCGAAGACCGTGTCATCGTCGTAGCGCGCGAAGGCGCCGTTTTCGTCCAGCCGGCGCCAAAGCATCGTGTAGATGGGCGCTGCATTTGAGCTCGACTCGGCGACGCCAATAACCACTAAGGCGCGCGGTGACTCGCCGACACGAAAGCGCTTGTCCTCGGGCGTCGCGCATTGCGCGAGAAACACTGCCGCGAGCATCGCGAAGATTAGACGCATAGAGCCGCCCTGCCTTGCCGCCGACGCTCTACCATGCCAGCAGCGTGCAGCGGAGGGAAATTCCATGAACGACACGGCCAGCGGCGAACTTTATCAGGGACCCCTGGTGCTCACCGAAGGCCCGTTCGCGGGCTGGAGCACCTGGAGCGCTGGCGCCGACCCGTTTGAAACCTCGATCGGCCCGTTCTGCTTCAAGCTGGACGGCGATAGCGCTATCTCGGCATTCCAGCCGCGGCGGGAACATCTAAACGGCGGCGGCACCATTCACGGCGGCGCGCTCATGAGCTTCGCGGACTTTTCACTTTTCTCCATCGCGCACAAGGCGTTGCAGGACACCAAGGCAGTGACTGTCACGTGCAATTCGGAATTCCTCGCGGCGGGCGATTTGAATGGCCTTGTCGAATCCACTGGCGAAGTGTTGCGCGAAACCCGCTCACTGATTTTCGTTCGCGGGATTGTCACACAAGCTGGTCGTCCGCTGCTTGCATTTTCCGGCACGCTCAAGAAGATCGAAACTAGGCCGCGCGGATGACGCGAACCTTGGGGGTATGGATGCTATCGCCAGCTGGAGTGTTCGATTTGCGTGCGGCGCTCTCGGCTGAACTGCATGCCGCTATCGATGAACTCGGCGCAAGCATCAGCAAGCCCCAGACCGTGCATCGATGCCGCGTGCATTTGAAGCGCGCCCGGGCGCTCGCGCGCGTTGGTAGCGCGGGCGCACCCGGCCTTGCCTCGGTGTTCGACGATACGGCGCGCGGCGTCATGCGCACGCTAGCCCCGGTGCGTGATGTGCGCGCGCTTGCCGACACCGCGCGGAAGTTCCGAAAGAAAAGTCGTGGCAAGACCGCAGCCGCCTTTGAGGCAATGGCTCAAACGCTCGACGCTGAGGCCGCGGCGCGGCAGCCTCTCGATGCGCAAACAGCTCATACAGGACTGAAAGATCTGCTGGCGCTGGCGCTGGTCTGGCCTGAGCCTTCGGCAAGCCAGGTTCGCCGCGGTGCGCGCCGGATCGCTGGCAAAGCTCGCCGCGCCTTTCGCCGGGCCCGCGGAGGAGCCGGCGAAGCGCTACGCCACGATTGGCGAAAGCGTGAGAAGGATCGGCTCTACGCAGCCGAGTTGCTGGGCGATGCATGGCCGACGCGGCGGCGGCGAAAAACGGGCGAGAAACTGGGTGAGACGCTGGGCCGCGAGCATGACGTGTGTTTGCTCCTCACGAAGATGACCGCAGCGCCTATTCTGGCCAACGACGAGCGCGCCAGCGAGCGCGCCGCGCGAACCCTGCGCAAGAGTTGCAAACGCCTCGCGCGGAAAGCCGATGCGCTCGGCGCCCGCCTGCATCTTGGCAAGGCCTGAAAGCCGCGGCGCTGCCCTAGGGCGAACGCTTGACGGCACGCCGCTCCAGTGGGCATCAGCCGGGCCAGATTAGGAAAGGCGCGCCCATGTCAGACATTCGCTTCGACGGTCAGGTCGTTATCGTCACCGGCGCTGGCGGCGGTTTGGGCCGCAGCCACGCGCTTGAGTTTGCGCGGCGCGGCGCGAAGATGGTGGTCAACGATTTGGGTGGAACGCTGGACGGCTCCGGTGGCTCGTCTGCCGCTGCGGATGCCGTGGTTGCAGAGATCATCGCTGGCGGCGGCGAAGCGATCGCCGACGGCGCGTCTGTGACGGACGACAAGGGCGTTGCTGCATTGATCCAGCGCGCCATGGATAAGTGGGGTCGCATCGACGTGCTGGTCGCCAATGCCGGCATCCTGCGCGACAAGAGCTTCGCCAAGATGGAACTCTCGGACTTTAGCGTCGTCGTCGACGTCCACCTGATGGGCGCGGTGAAGCCGATCAAAGCGCTCTGGGAAATCATGCGCGCGCAGAATTACGGGCGCATCGTCGTCACCACCTCGTCCACCGGGCTCTACGGCAATTTCGGCCAGGCAAACTATGGCGCCGCCAAGCTCTCGCTCGTCGGCCTGATGAACACGCTGAAGATCGAAGGCGCGAAGAACAACATCCACGTCAACGCGATCTCGCCGGTCGCCGCAACGCGGATGACGGACGCGCTCATGCCGCCAGAAATGCTCGCGAAGCTAGCACCGGAGCATGTCACGCCAGGCGTGGTCTATCTGGCGTCACAGGAAGCGCCAAACGGCGCGATTTTGACAGCCGGGGCCGGTGTCTTCGCTCTCGCCCAAATAGTGGAAACCGAGGGCGCGTATCTTGGCGCGGGCGCACAGGCCGAGGCTGTCCGCGACCAATGGGCTCAGATCACAGATCCGGCCGGCGCCGAGGCCTATCCTGCCGGCGCGGGGCAAACACAAAAATTCCTACGCAAATCAGGCTTCTGATTTCCCCAATCAGGCGAGTTCCCAGTGGCGCATACGGGCCACAGGGGCGTCCGTAAGACCGGGCGCAAGACTCTTTTGATGTGCCATTGCGGGAAGGGTCGTCTAGGAAGCCCCCGCCATGGGCCTTTGGATCCTCCTCGCGCTGTTCACTGCAGCGAGCGGCTTCGGCTTTGCCATTCTCTGGCGCCGCCAAGCTGCGCTCAACGCAGAAATTGTGAGCCTGCGCGAAGCGCTGTCAGCGCTGGAAGCAACTCAGGCCGTGCCACGTCGGCGGTCACGCGGCGGCGAAGGCGGCAATGTCATTCCCGTTGACGGCGGCGTAGTGCCCTTGCCCGCGGCTTCGCCGGCGGATCGCGCAGCACGCGCTTGGCGGCTCGAAGATACTAGCTTTGCCTTTCCGGGTGCGGACGTGCCGCCTGAGACGCTTCGCGGTCTTGGGCTTGGCGCAGCCGCGGCCGCGCCGGCGCTCGGATTTTTCTTCGGCGCAGCGCCATCTCTGATCATCGCCGCTGGGCTCTCGGTTGCGCTGGCGATGACTTTGCTCGGCCTTCGCTATGAATGGCGCGCTTCGGCTTGGGCCGGCGCGGTGACCGGCGCTGGCTGGGCGCTCATCGGGTTCGTACTAGGCGCGGCCCAACAGGCGCCGGTGATCTATTCGGTTTTCCTGACGTTCTGCGGGGTTGCGGGGTTGGCGCACGCGCATCTGCGGCGTGCAGCGCCCGGCTCTGTCCTCGCTTTGGCGCTGGCGACGCTTTCACTGGCGTTGGCGAGCCAGATCGGGGTGATCGGCCCGGCTGGTGCAGCATTCAGCTGCATCGTAGCTGCGGCGGCGATCATCGGCGCGCTTAGCCTGCGCCTCGAGGCTCTGCATCTGGCGGCATTCGGCGCGGCTCTCATCGGCCTCTTCGTACTCAGCGGCCAGGACGCGGCGGCGATTTGGTTCACGCCGGCTGCCAGCTGGGCTGGCGCGCTGTTTCTGGCTATTGCGTTCACCCGCGTGCCACAACTCGGACCGCGCGGTGTAGCGCTTGCCGGCACTGGCGCACTGGCGCCGCTACTCACCATTAGTGCGCTGCACTTTGCGCAACATGGCCTTGCCAATCCACTTGCGGCCGCCGGCGCGTTCGCAGCGCTTTCTGCGGTGCTCGGCGCGCTCATCGCCGTGTCGGCGCAGCGGCGGCGCGATGGCTTGGCGGCGTTGAAAGTCACGCTCTGGGTTTTGACTTTTGCCGCCTTTACCGCTCTTGCCGCAGCAATCGCCTTGGCGCTTCCGGCTCCAGTTGCCGGCATGGCATTCGCCGCCACGGCGCTTGGTTTGGCCATTCTGAACACGCGGCTGCCTGATAGCGCGTGGCGCTTCTTCGCTTTGGTCGCTGCACTGTTTGCAGGCTTCAACGCGATTCAGAGTGGCCAACTCTTGCTTTTGGAAACACCAGGTTGGCCGGATTGGGCATTGATCGGCCTCGGTGTTGCGCTGCCGGCTGCTTTCCTTGCAGGCGCCGCTCGCTTTGCCGATGGCTCGGAAGCACGCGTAACGGCCAACGTGCTCGAATCCTTTACTTTCGCGCTCGCCATCGCGGCAGCCAACTTGCTGGTGCGCCTCTTCTTCTCTTCAGGCGCCACAATGCTGGCGCCGATAGGATTTGTCGAAGCAGGCGCGCACATTTGCGTCTGGTTGATTGCCGCACTGCTCATCGCATCGCGCGCGCAGCGCGGGCCGGGCACACGTTTGATCACGGCAACCGGCATCGGCGCTGTCGCCTTGATCGCGGCTGCGGCCGCGGGCGCGTTGTGGCTGTCACCCTATTGGACCGCGCGCGAACTGCCCGAGACGCCGCTGCCCTACGCGCCACTGGGATTTCTGGCGCCTGCGGTATTGTTCTTCGCGCACTGGGTGTTCTGGCGCGCACGAGGCTCGGAAGTCCGCACGCGCGCCGTGTTTGCGGCGAGTGCTGCGATGGCCGCCGGCTTCATTGCACTCGAAGTCCTGCGTCACGCCGAGATGCCCGACTGGGCGGGCGCGCTGATCGCCGCCGTTACGTTTGCACTTGCGATCATTGTGAACTTCGCGCCCGGCGTTGTCGGCGGCAGCGGCCGCGATTCATACCGCGACGAAAATTTCCATCGAAATCGGCGTCGCCAATAGCGCGTTCAGGCGCGGCATTGCCTTGGCCAAGTGCTTTGTGTCGGCGTGACGTTCGAACGCGTCCATGTCCGCAAATTGGGCGTGTACTGCAAAGTGATTGCGTGAGCCGATCATGCGCGTGACGACGTAGGAATCGCACCCCACCTCGCCATCTCTCACCTGATACGCAAAGTCGCGCATCAAAGCCTCGAACTCTTCGTCTAATCCTGGATGCGTCTCTGCCTTCAACACCGCGCAAACGCTTGGTGAGGCCGCGGAGGCGGCAAGGCGATAGCTACTTGGGTCAGCCCAATCCATGCGAATACGCACCGCCCCCCGGCGGCTCCCTCTCCCCAACGGAGCGGAATGTTAGGCGCCAAGTCCTTTACCGCGCAAGGCGAGGACTCAGTGCCCCCAGCAAGCCCAGGCGACTTCTTTCATCTTCGCGGCGCTGCCTGCGAGATACGTATTGGTCTGCCCGTTTACAGTGACCGAGAGGCGATCGTTGGGCTGGACGGCAGCAAGAATGGGCGGGCTTTGCGGAAGGTTGACCGTGACGGCGGCGTTGCGGCCGCGGCCGGCGGTTTGGGCGGGAACATTGACGGTCATTTGCCCAATGCTGACGGCGGCGGTGGTGGCGCGGCGGGCGTTGCGGCCGAATCCGTAGTCGGTGATGACGATGTCGCCCGTCGGCGGGCGGCAGGTGATCGTTGCGGTGACGCGATCACGATCGTCCCTCTGCGTGGCGGTGGCTACGCCATCGGTGAACGCGTACTGCCAGCCTTCAGCAGCGGCAACGCTCGGCACAACCAGCGCCGCGGCGCATACACAAGCAGCGAATAGCTTTCGCATCAGGTCGTCTCCCGTCCCGCATTGATGTTTGGATCGGGTGCATAGCACGCCGGCCCCAGCATCCGCGATGCCTTAAGACGGTTGAAGCTTCGTAATCATCAGCGGATGAGCGAGCCGCCCTGCTCCAATTCGAGCAAAAGCTGCTTACGCGCCATGCCGCCGCCATAACCAGTCAGGCTGCCATTGGCGCCGATGACTCGATGACAGGGAATCACGATCGAGATCGGGTTCCGGCCGTTGGCGAGGCCGACGGCGCGCGATGCCTGTGGAGAACCAATGGCGGCAGCCTGCTGCCCGTAGGACCGCGTGACGCCATAGGGAATGGCGAGCAAGGCCTGCCAAACGCGTTGTTGAAACTCCGTTCCCTTCGGCGCAAGCGGCAGATCGAACGCGCGGAGCTTGCCGGCGAAGTACTGATCGAGTTGGCGGCGCGCCGCGTCGAGGATCGAGTCATGGCCCGCTGGTGCAGGCGCATACGCGTAGCGCGGGCTTTCGAACTGCAGATCAGTGAGCGCGGCGCCGTTCGAGATCAAAGTGAGCGGCCCGCACGGGCTTTCGTACACACTGCTGATGCTCATGGCCGGATGCCTTTCTTCGCGATGCGGCGCCACAAGCGGATCGCCGCATAGGCGCGCCAAGGTTTCAGATGCTCGAGCGTCTCGCCTTTGCGGCCGATCGCGTTGATGAGCGCGATGTCGGTTGCGGGATACGCATCGGGATCGCCAAGCGCGCGGAGCGCGACGTATTCGATGGTCCATGGACCGATGCCAGGAATATTGGCGAGCGCTGCGCGGCCTGCTGCGATAGCGCCGCGCGAGAGCGGCAGCTTGCCTTCGGTGGTAGCGACAGCGAGGTGGTGCAGAGTTTCGGCGCGCTTTTTGGGGAGGCCGATCTTGGCGATCGCTTCTACGCCGGCATTGGCGAGCGCGATTGCATCAGGAAAGGCGTGCGTGAGTTCGCCGCCCATTGCCGGCTGGAAGCCGGCGGTCCTTAGAGCGAACTTCTGCACAAGACGATCCGTCAGCGTGCGCGCGCCGGCGACGGTGACTTGTTGGCCGAGGACGGCGCGGATAGCGGTTTCAAAGCCATCGAGCGCGCCCGGCACGCGCACGCCTCGCTCGCGCTTTATATCGGCGGCCAGTTCGCGATCCTTTGCGAGATGCGCGTCAACGGCGGTCATCTCCGCATCCAGATCAAACGCACCGCGCACATTGGCGACGAGTGGGCGCAGGTGCGGCGCGAGGTTTTCCGACAGCGTCAGCATCAGGCCTTTCGGCCCCATACCGATCTGGAGCCAGCCGAGCGCATCGCCGTATTTCAGAACGCGGGCGTAGCTCTTACCATCACCGATCTCGACGCCTGGGAGCGCGCGTGTGGCCAGAAATTGCAGCGTCGGCGCGATGTTGTAATCGCCACGCGGTGAGAGGCTTACTGTGAATGTTTCGCCGCGGACGATGGCTTTGCGGCCGCGCATCTGTGAAGGCGGCGCGCCGTAGCGATCTTTCATCGTCGCGTTGAAGCGGCGCAGAGACCGGAAGCCCGAAGCAAATGCGATCTCGGTAATGGGTAGCGCGGTCTCGTTGAGCAAACGCCGTGCGGCGAGCAAGCGTCCGGTTTGCGCGATGTCGATCGGGCTCGCGCCAAATTGTGCATTCATCACGCGCCGCAGATGGCGCGAGGTGACGCCGAGTTCTTCCGCCAGCGCCTCTAGGCCCTGCTCTTCGAGCGCGCCCGCTTCAATGCGCGCGTAGGCGGCGGCGGCGAGACGCGCGGGCGCGTCGATCGGCGCAAGACCTGGGGCGCGTTCTGGGCGGCAGAGCAAGCAGGGGCGAAAACCGGCGGCTTCGGCTGCGGCGGCGCTTGGCCAGAAGGTGCGGTTCTCGCGCTTTGGATTGCGGGCGGGGCAAATGCAGCGGCAATAAATGCCAGTCGACTCCACGCCGATATAGAAACGCCCGTCGAAACGCCGGTCTTTGGCGTCGCACGCGGCATGACAGATATCGGCGTCCAACATGGGCCCAATATGGGCCGATCCGGCGCTTTCGTCTCGCCGGATTCGGACATCCTAAAGCACGCCGGGCGCGCGCTCCGGCGGGAGGGTGGGAGAACAGGGCGCGTGCGCCGCGCAGAGTAGTCTCTAAGAGTTCAGCCTTCACTCTGATGAGCTTCGGCTGATCGCGTTGCACGCGCCCTGCTTTCCGATCGTTTTTCCCGGCTTGGGCCCGAGGAGTTGTAAAATGCTGACGATGGCCAGCTCGCCTCCTTTACGATGGGCGCGGGTGTTATGTGCGTTCCGGTAGTTTGGACCGCTCCCGCTTTCGCCACGAACCCGCCATCGGCAGATGCGCAACGCAGGGCTTAGCTCCATGCCCTTTTCGCCGGTGCCGCGGGCAAGGTGTCCGTCACCTTGGACTTTGCGGTTTCACTCCCCGCAAACAGAACCCCGCCGACCGTGTCACGCACCTTTCGAGTTTCGGACGTCTACGAAAGCTCCCGTGTGCGAACGAAGCGATGATAGGCA